>JAEEGH010004629.1_pt1 | contig 35142 bp, 25 predicted proteins | sample 9134181 | NCBI WGS metagenome assembly JAEEGH01 (sample SAMN16246544, study PRJNA631951) | gut metagenome | biome: gut microbiome; feature: rumen; material: DP-attached | host: Bos | place: Iran: Karaj | collected 2018-10
CATGACCTCTTGTTCGATATTCTGATTTTCCATAGTCGTATTATTTTAAAAGGTCGTTAAACTTAGCTTCAAGCTCGCCGATGGTGAACGGCAGGCCCATCACCTTATTGAATTGCTCGCACTTGTATTCCGGGAAGTTCATGCGCAGGTACTTGGCAAACTGGCCGCGGTTGATCTCGCAGACCACGATCTTCTTGTGACCTTGCAGCACTTCCTCGGTGTTGCGCGGCAGAGGCATGATGTAGTCGAAGTGGGCGTGAGCGATGCTCTTGCCTTCTTCCATCAGGCCCTCGACGGCGGTGCGGACGGTACCGTAGGTGCCACCCCAGCTCACCACGAGGAGGTCGGCGTTCTTGTCGCCATAGATTTCCTGCAGCGGGATGTCGTTGGCCACGCGGTTGATCTTCTCCTCACGGAGTTCAGTCATGATCTGGTGGTTCTCAGGATTGGTCGACAGGTTGCCCTTGCCGTTTTCCTTTTCCAGACCGCCCACGCGGTGACGCAGGCCAGGTGTGCCCGGGATAGCCCATTCGCGGCGGAGCCATTTCTCATCGCGGCGATAAGGCATGTAGTCCGGGTCGTTGGCTTTGGCCAGCGGAGGCGTGATGCTCGGCAGGTCGGCCATCTTGGGGATGCGGAACACCTCGGAGCCGTTACCCAGTGAACCGTCACTGAGCATGATGACAGGCGTCATGTGCTCCATGGCGATACGGGCGGCTTCGTAAGCGGTGTAGAAGCAACCGGCAGAGCTACGAGCAGCGATGACCACGAGCGGAGCATCACCGTTACGGCCGTAAAGGGCCTGCATCAGGTCGCTCTGTTCCATCTTGGTCGGCAGACCCGTGGAAGGACCGCCACGCTGCACGTCGATGATGACCAGCGGAAGCTCGGTCATCACGGCCAGACCCATGGCTTCGCTCTTCAGCGAGAGGCCAGGACCCGAAGTCGTCGTCACGGCCATGCAGCCTGTGTAGGCAGCACCAATCGACGACATGATGCCGGCGATTTCGTCTTCAGCCTGGTAGGCCTTGACGTTGAGGTTCTTGTATTTCGTCAACTCGGCAAGAATGTCGGTGGCGGGAGTGATGGGGTACGAACCGAGGAAGAGCGGGCGGCCCGACTTCTCGGAGGCGGCCATCAGGCCCCAAGCGGCGGCGGTGTTGCCGGTGATGTTGCGGTATTTGCCCTTTTCGAGGTCGGCGGCTTCCACCTTATAAGTATTGGTGAAGAGCTCCCACGTGTCGGCGTAGTGGTAACCGGCGTCGAGAACGGTGCGGTTGGCCTTGATCACCTGGTCCTTGCCTTTGAACTTCGTCTCGAAATAACGGTAGACGGTGTCGAGTTCGCGGTTGAACAGGTACATCACGATACCGAGGGCGAACATGTTCTTCGATTTCAGCATCGACTTGTTGTCCATGCCGAAGTCCTTCAGGGCCTCTTTGGTGAGTTCCGAGATGGGGGCCTTGATGACCTGGTAGTCGGCCAAGGTGCCATCGGTGGTGGGGTCATCGGCATAGCCAGCCTTTTCGAGGGCCTTTTCGGTCACCGAGTCGGAGTCGAAGATGATGATGGTTCCGGGACGGAGCCAGCGCATGTTAGCCTTGATGGAGGCGGGGTTCATAGCCACGAGGACGTCGCAAAGGTCGCCAGTGGTGTGAACAGGTTTGTGTCCAAAGTGCACTTGGAAGCCAGAGACGCCAGCCACGGTGCCTTGCGGTGGGCGGATTTCGGCCGGATAGTCCGGGAAAGTGGCGAAATCGTTTCCGGCAAATGCTGTTGAGTCCGAAAAAAGATTTCCGGTAAGTTGCATACCATCGCCCGAGTCGCCAGAGAAACGAATGACGACATGTTCAAGGGCTACAACCTTACTTTTTGCTGTCATAAATTATTGAATTAAGTTATTGTTTATTTGATTGATTCTCAATGATTTCATTTAACGCGAGACTTATAGATGCATGACACTGGACGACTTTTGTCTCGCGCGAGGTGTCACATAGCCTCGTATCCTTTGTTTTCGCTGCAAAGGTACGTAATAAAAAGGTGCAAACCCAAAGAAAACCTCTTTTTATTTTCCTTTTTAGAAGCGAATTCGCACCATGTTCAATATCAGCGCCTTAAACCCTATTGTTATTTAGACTGAATAAAAATTTCCGATTTGGGCGCATTGGAATGAAAGTTGTAGTATTTTTGCGGCACGAAAATTCAAAACTAACTTAAAATTTAAAACACTATGGCTTACAAAATCACTGATGCCTGCGTTGCTTGCGGCACTTGCATTGACGAATGCCCTGTGGGCGCTATTTCGGAAGGCGACATCTACGTCATCGACCCTGACACCTGCGTTGGTTGCGGCACTTGCGCTGGCGCTTGCCCGAACGAAGCAATCGTTGAAGACTAAACATTGAAAATGAAACTACATTAAAAGGAAAAAGCCTGCCAAAAACAGGCTTTTTTCATTTTTTTTGTCAGTTTTTTATAGTTTGGCAAACTATTTGCTATTTTTGCATCGTTCTTTGAAAGAAAACTTTAAACAAACAACCTAATTACTAACTAAAATCATTCAAAAATGAAGAAATTAGCTTTGGCACTTGTGTGCCTCGTCAGCGTTGCCTTCTTTGCAAGCTGCGACCCGGAAATCACTAATCCGGAACCTACAATCGCTTTGATTACGGGTGAGAACTATGTGTACGACGGTCAGACCATCGATGTCAACACCGATTACCTCTTTGGCGTGCGTGCTGCATCCAACAGCCAGACTGGCAAGGAATTGGCCTCTTTCAAGTTGGATCTCAAGATTTTGGACATGGAAGACAATGTGGAATACACACAAGACACCACCTATGCCATCAGCGGTACTGAGTATGTATACCAAGACACTCTGGGCTTCACCTACACCAGAGAGCTGGTTGGCAAAGTCGAAATCACGGCCACTGCTATCGATGTTGACGGCAAATCCTGCCATGTCACCATCAAACTGAATGTCAACCAACCCGCCCAAAACTTGGAAGTGAAGGACATTACATGGACCCGTAAAGGTTCCAACTTGCAAGGTAACACCCAAGCTGAAATGGCTGCTGCCGGCTTGCAATGGATTGCCAGAGATGCTTTCCATGCCAACATTAGGCCTTTGAGCAATTGCACTCTCTATGTCATCGAGAACGATCTGTCATCTTTTGAAAACGTTGTCACCAACCTTGACAAAGCTGCCTGCTTCGCAAACCTCCAAGAAACCGGTCGTCCTGTTGACGAATACCGCAACGTCTCTGTTGCCGTCACTGGTGACAAGACTTATAACGACATCTTGGCCGTCGTCGATGCTCAAGGCAACACTCACCTTGTACTGATTGGCGTCGCTAACGTTCAAACTGGTTCCTTCGGTGTCCAAACCACTATCACTGGTAAAGTGAAATAAGGAAGCAGGTTCTTAGGACAATATGAGAAGGCACCTCGTTGAGGTGCCTTCGTTTTTTTTTGCATCAGACAAAAAACTGGGCGGATCCGAAAAAGACTTCATCGCTTCCGCCCAATATTATTGTTTTGGTTTGTACGGCAATTGTCATCATGACAACCGCAATAATGACTAGACACGGTTGCCATGGTGCGTCACCCCTACAGACTATTCCGCAAAAGCGTGACTAATCTTCCGGTTGATTTGAAGCAAACGCTTCTCGTCCAACTTGACGACAGCACGGTCGTATGTCATCAGCCCATTGAGCTCTGTTTCGCAGTCAGTAGTCTGCGTGTAGACCGCTGCCGAAAAGCCTTGAAACGCCATCTTGTAGAGTTTTTCCGCATATTCCACATAAGTGTCGGTTACTTTCTCTTCCGTGTCAAACTCGACATACCCCCAACCTTGGTCTTTCACCCATGTATGGCCTTCCACCTTACGACCTATGCCTCCATACTCGCCAAGCACGGTGGCACGTGACGGGTCATACAATACCATCTTCGGGTCAGGATAATGGTGCAAGTCAAGAATGTCGCCACACTGATAAAAATTGCCGCCCGATGCGGGGTTTACCAAGCGCGTCGGATCGAGTTTCTTCGTCATCTCCACGATTTCAGGTGTCTTGAACTGCCCCCACGACTCATTGAAAGGCACCCAAACGCCAATGCAAGGCTCCGATTTCAAGCTGTTGATAATCTCAACCCACTCCTTCTTGTAGCATTCCTCCGATTCGAGCGTCCGTAAGCTCTCGGGCCCTTGGTAATATTGCGTTGTTTGCCATTGTGGACCTCGTCCGCCGCTAGGCATGTCCTGCCAGACGATGATTCCGAGACGGTCACAATGGTAGTACCAGCGCGCGGGTTCCACCTTCACGTGCTTGCGAATCATATTGAAACCCAATTCCTTGGTTTTTTGGATATCATAAGCCAAGGCTTCATCGGTAGGAGCGGTATAAAGTCCATCAGGCCACCAACCCTGGTCAAGCGGGCCAAAATGGAAGATGGGCAGACCGTTCAAAGTGAGTCGCATAATGCCGTTATCATCACGTTGGGTTCCGAAACTACGCATCGCAAAGTAACTGGCAACTTCATCTATCACCTTGCCTTTACGAAGCACCTTGACTTTCATGTCATACAGGAAAGGATGGTCTGGGGTCCAGCGCAAAAAGTCCTCCGGCATATTAACCTCGACGGGTTGACCATTGATAGACTTGGCTGTAGCAACAGCCTGACCTTCAAAGTAAACCTCCACTTGGTAAAGATCATCTTTGGTGCGATTGGAAAAATCCACCTCCACACTGACCGTAGCCTTGTCGAAATCAGGAGTGGTGACGAGATTTTGGATATAGTCTTCTGGAACAAATTCCAGCCATACCGTCTGCCAAATTCCTGTCACAGACGTGTAGAAGATGCCACGTGGTTTGAGCACCTGCTTGCCATGAGGAATATAACTGTCGTCGGTAGGGTCCCACACGCGTACAACCATAGAGTTTTGTTTGCCTTGCAAAGCTTGGGTGATATCAAAGGTGAATGGGGCGTAACCGCCAGTGTGCGAACCCACCTTAATGTCGTTCACCCAAACATCCGTCATCCAATCGACGGCACCGAAATGCAACAAAACACGACCATTTTTCCAATTGTTTGGAACGGCAAAAGATTTCTGATACCACAAGGCTTTCTCAGGTCCCACCTCTTTCTGCACACCCGAAAGCGATGACTCGATGCAGAACGGCACAAGAATATCACCTTCATATTTCACAGGAGCCTTCTCCCCTTTCGAAGTGATGGCATATTGCCAGAGTCCATTTAGGTTTTTCCACTCGGAGCGAACCATCAACGGGCGGGGATATTCAGGCAAAGCGTTTTCAGGCGACACTTGTTCGGCCCAACGAGTCTTCATCTTATCGCCCGCAGGAGCATATTGGGCGACAGCGGCAGTGGTCATAAGCAATGAGATAATTAAAAGTTTGATTTTCATATTGTTATTTGTTTACAATTCATACTACGATTCGCTATGGGAATGGAAACTGCGACTGTATTTTCAGCGACGACCAAAGTTCCTCTTGACATCAAAACCGCCGCATAACCAATTCTATCCCACCTCCATTTCCAATGGGAATCTCATTCTTCCATCACTTCCTTTGTGAATGCTTCAGCCGCAACGATAAGACTTTGAATGGCACAATGCATAAGGGTACTCATATCGGGAGTGGCATCCAACACCTGCTCATAGCACATCCAAACCGATGCCCCTTTATCCTTGCCGTCCTCATAGTCATATAGCACTGCCTTCACCACCTTATAGTTCCAGTTAACGTTGTTACAAGCCATGATAGCCTTGGCGAAATTGTCATCGGTAACGTCTAAAATGCCTGGCAACGTCAGACGGAAAAACCCGGGATCATCGGCATCATTCCAAAACAAGAAATTCCAACCTTCGTAAATGAAATTCAGGCCGACCTCATTTTTTGTCGCGACGATGCCTCGCGATTTCAAATACCTCAAAACCAAATCCTTGGTATTCATCACATTCATTTCTTATTGAACCCAATGTGAGTCTTAGTAGAATATGTCGGGTTCTTGTATTTTAGCACATCAACAAGGATTTTCTGTGAGATAGGAACGTCATTGTAAGCGGCGGTCATAGCAGCTTCATTGACGGCCTCGGCAATGTCGCCAGCGTTGAAGTCGTCCGACATCCTGGCCAATTCATCGAAGTCGATGTCCTCGCATGGACGGTCTTTCAAATGGTCGATGAAAATATCCTTACGCGCTTCGAAATCAGGTTGTGGGACAAAGAAGACGCGGTCGAAGCAACCAATACGCATGATGCTTTGGTCAATCAAATCGGGGCGGTTAGTGGTAGCCACCACGAGGATGCCTTTCTTCGAGCAGTTGTTCAGCATTCCAAAGAGTGCCGAGATTTGTGGAGTAATATTGCTTTCCTCCCCTTCCGCGTTAGGATTCGGAGCCACAAACTCAATCTCATCAAAGCAGAGCACAAACGGCGCTTTAATCTCGGCAGCATCAAAAATGCGCTGCAAGTTGTCTAGCACCCCATCCTGGTAAATATGCCCCAATTCCACTCCTTTGATAATAGAATAATTAAACCCCAACTCTTCAGCGAAGCTCTCAAGAACGAGGCTTTTTCCGCAACCAGGAGGACCGTACAGCAGCACGCCATTGATGGCCGGCAATTTGTACAACTTGGCTTTTTCGGGATTGTGCAAAGCGAATAGCACCTCCTTGCGAAGCTGTTCCTTCAATTCGTCGCGTCCCGTCACGTTGTCGAAACCGCTGCCTGACCCTTTCTTGAAGGTAATGATGGGACCAGCGTTAACCTGTCCTTGTTCCTCGGTCTGCGCAGTCACTTTCGTATCGGTTTCATCCATTCTTTTTGCTAGTTCTGGAATCACCTGCTCTATCAGATCCCGGGCAAACTCGCTTGCCGAACCGAAACGGTCTTCTGGCTTCTTAGCCAAAGCCTTCAACAAAATCGCCTTCATATAGTCAGGCAGTTTCACCTCAGGGGTCTCCAAGACAAGGTCTTGTTTCCTGGCTTTCTTCACCGCATCTGCAATCTTTTGCTTGTCACCTTCAAAAGTTCTCAAATCTAACATTTCCCATGGTGATTTGCCAAAGATCAAAAAATAAAGAAGCGCTCCCGTGGAGAAAATGTCGCTCTTCACAGTGTACACGGCCCGGAAAGTCTCTGGGGCCCTAAAATATGGCATCAAATCCTCGTCAATAAATGTTGGGCGACCTTTAACCATATAGGAGATATGACCCAAGTCTATAATGGTGGGCATCAGCATGCCGTCGTCCAATTCCTGAAGCATGATATTGGATGGTCGGATATCATTGTGTATCAAAGCACAAGAATGAATAAACGACAAACCGCTCAACACGCATAATGTGATTTGCACAGCATCTTCCAAGTCGAATGGACCGTCTCGCCTGACCGCCTCATAAAGCAACATGCCACGATAGTACTCCGTGACCAAATAATGGTAGACTTTATTGCTTTTTTTCACTTCGCCGTTGTCGACATAACGCACAACATTGACATTGTCATCGGTGTTCAGTTCCTTGCAAAGTTGAATCTCGTACACCTCCTTGCCCTCAAAGAGTTGTTCTTTGGGTATGCTTTGGAGTTCGTACAATTTCATGAAATACATCATGTCGTCAGGGCCGAACACAGAATAGGATTCGGCGACAATGCCTTTCTTGATAAACGAGTTGATGACATATTTGCCAATCTTCTCCCCTTTTTTGAATGTTTCCATACGCAACTATTAGTTGGGGCAAAGTTCACGAATTTATTTGATTTGCGCAAGGATGAGAGAAAAAAAATTCTGCAAAAACAAAAAAGGCCGCTTTCGCGGCCTTTTCATGATAGAATGCTTTTACGCATCAATATTCGCATAAGTGGCATTTTGCTCGATGAATTCGCGGCGCGGACCCACTTCATCGCCCATAAGCATGGAGAAGATGTGGTCTGCTTCCATGGCATTCTCGATAGTCACCTGACGCAAAGTTCGGTGCGCTGGGTCCATAGTAGTCTCCCAAAGTTGTTCGGGATTCATCTCACCAAGACCTTTATAACGCTGCACATCATAACCGCTCACAGTGCCATTCTTGGTCAACTCGGCCATGCTGGCAAAACGTTCCTCATCGGTCCAGCAGTAACGCACAGGTTTAGTGCCTCGCTTGATGAGATACAAGGGCGGCGTGGCGCAATACACATAGCCATTCTCAATCAGTTCGCGCATATAGCGGAAGAAGAAGGTCAGAATCAGCGTAGTGATGTGGCTGCCGTCAACATCAGCATCGGTCATGATAATGACCTTGTGGTAACGCAGTTTCTCGAGATTCAAGGCCTTGCTGTCCTCCTCAGTACCGATGGTGACACCCAAAGCGGTATAAATGTTCTTGATTTCTTCGCTATCAAATACGCGATGTTCCATAGCCTTCTCGACATTCAAAATCTTACCACGCAGCGGCAGGATGGCTTGGAAATTACGGTCACGCCCTTGCTTGGCGGAACCGCCAGCGGAGTCACCCTCAACGAGGTAAAGTTCTGTCTTGGCGGGATCACGCTCAGAGCAGTCTGCCAACTTACCTGGCAGGCTAAAACCCGAAAGTGCGCCTTTACGCTGCACCTTCTCACGTGCGTTGCGTGCCGCTTGGCGTGCTTGGGCGGCAAGCGTCACCTTATCGAAGATAGTCTTGGCTTCTTTAGGATGTTCTTCGAGATAGTCGGACAGTTGCTGCCCCACAATGGAGTTCACAATACCCATCACCTCATCGTTTCCGAGTTTGGTCTTGGTTTGGCCTTCGAACTGAGGTTCAGGCACCTTCACGGAAATCACAGCCGTCAATCCTTCGCGGAAATCATCAGGCGAAATCTTCACCTTCAGTTTCTCAAGTTTCTCAAGCAGGCCACTCTTCTCGGCATAAGCATTGAACGAGCGTGTCAGGCCCGAGCGGAAACCTTGCAGATGCGTACCGCCTTCAATGGTGTTGATATTGTTGACATACGAGTGAAGGTTTTCCTTGTACTCGTTGTTGTATTCCAGCGCAATCTCAACGGGCACTCCATTTCTCTCGCCCGAGATGGAAATCGGTTCGGGGATGAGTTTCTCGCGGTTAGCGTCAAGATAGGCGATGAAGTCAATGAGACCATTTTCGGAGTAAAAAGTCTCACTACGATACTCGCCGTTTTCCATTTTCTCACGTTCATCAGTCAGCATGATAGTGATGCCATGGTTGAGGTATGCCAATTCGCGCATTCGGTTGGCGAGAGTACTATAGTCATATTCCGTGGTCTGGAAGATAGAACCATCGGGAGTGAAGGTGATACGAGTTCCATTTTGGTCGGTCGTTCCAACCACTTTCACATCGTAAAGCGGTTTGCCGCACTCATACTCTTGTTTGAAAATCTGCCCCTCACGATAAACCTCAGCGGTAAGGTGCGTTGAAAGCGCATTCACGCAACTGACACCCACACCGTGCAGACCACCAGAAACCTTATACGATCCCTTGTCGAACTTACCGCCAGCGTGCAGCACCGTCAGGACCACTTCAAGTGCTGAACGATGTTCTTTGGGGTGCATGCCCGTCGGGATGCCACGACCATTGTCGAGTACGCTGATAGAGTTGCCCGGCAGGATGCGAACATCAATCTTGTCGCAATAGCCTGCCATGGCTTCGTCAATGGAGTTGTCGACTACCTCATATACTAAATGATGCAAACCGCGGAAGTGGACGTCGCCGATATACATGGCAGGACGCTTACGCACGGCCTCCAAACCTTCAAGAACTTGGATTTTGCTAGCACCATATTCTTCGCTTGCCAATTCTCTTTTCTCTTCTTCAGTCATTTTAAGAAATTTTGCTGTTTTCAAATAAGAGTGCAAAGATACACAATTTTTCGGCACGATGCTTCAAAAAGTTGAGAAAAATGGTTTTCGCCCAAAAACGGTTCTACAAGTCTAAAAATAGGCAAATTTTGGAAAAGCCGTTTTTTCTCCTCACAAACGAAAAAGAAAAACGGCTTTTGATTTTAGGGACTTTTCGTGGCTTCTAACGCATTTTCAGAATCTCAACTTTACGCCAGCAAAGAACTGTATGCCCGTGACGGGATAATTGTAATAAAGCTGATACTTCTGATGCGCAACGTTGTCAATCAATGCGAAAGCTGTGATTTGGTCGTTCACTTTATAATCGGCACCAATACTAAGATCGATAACATCCTTCAGTTTCTCGGCCTTGAAGTTGAAATTCTGCCAGTCAACAACACCATCCCATACCTTGGCAAATCGTCCACCTTGATAAAGGAATGTGGTGTTGAACGCCAAATTATCGTTGAGGTCGTAAATCAGTTTCAGCTTGCCTTCCATCGTAGGCCGATACCAAGCGTATTCCTCTATTGTCGGTTTGCAACTATTGTAGGCAAAACCCAATTCGGTGGTAAGGCCATTACGCAGTTTCATGCGGACATCAGTTCGGACAGTCACCGTTTGTGTCTCGTCGAACACAAGGTCGAAAGCATTCAACAATGGGTCGTATCCTTGGGGAACCTCGTTGGAACTGGGAATATGATACACACACAACGGATCATTGCCAACCTGGCGATAGCGCACGCCCAAGTGGAAGTCTACAATTTCAGCAATATTGGTACGTATGCCGCCATCGAAACCAAGTTTCACGTTTTCTACGCAAAGCGATGGGTTGAGATCGGGAGACATGAAGGGATTGTCTTCCACGACATCACTAAAACGTAACAGCCTTCGTCCTCCATGCAAGCCTGCATAGAATTCAAGTTTTTTATCCAAGACGAACAGACTGCCACTTAAGTCGGGACGAACTGCCAAGAACTTGTCTTCTTGGGAACTCTTTGAAGCGCCATCGAGACGCACTCCAAGACGCAAATGGTAGAACTCATCGCTCATCTCAAAGAACGGGACTGCCTTGAACCAAATGCGGTCGACAACAAACAGATTGTTGACTTGACCGAGACAATAGTCATACTGGAAACCCAAATCGAAACCAATCTTTTGCGGATGACTCTTGTCGCCCCAAAAATTGTTAGCATAGCTTAAGGTATAGCCAAAGTCTATATTATGCTCCCTATCAAACAAGTAGAAATAGTCTACATGAGCGTCATGACTCAATTCGCCAACACGAGTCGTCGTGGATGCCAAACCCAGATGCCCTCCCACCTTGTTATAGGTGATTTTGGGCGCATAAACGGCAATTTGTTCGTCCGTCAGCGGGTTTTCAGCAAGATTGACACCATAGAAATGAAACATATCATTCTTGTAACACACGCCGCCCTCTAATTGGAATCCATCAAACTTGCTCGTCGACAAGTTGATGTCGAAAGCGTTATTCATGTAACTTGAAGGAGCATAGTCCTTGATATCGAGCCACGACGAGTTATGCCTGATGCCTACGCCAAGACCTAATGTCTTGGTTAACTTTGAGTTGTGCTTGTATAGGAACAAGGGCGAGAGTCGCGTGCCCAAACCAGCCATGATGAAGTTCTGCGTTGGAGTGACGAGTTTGTCGTCCTTGCCTGAAAAGGCCGTGGGGGCAATTTTCTCAAGATCAAGATCGAATTTCTGCGAAGTCTCCTTCGGATTGACTTCCGAACTGGGGAACCCATAGGAAGGTTGTGGCGTTTCAGGCTGCAGTTGCAGTTTATTGACCTTGTTCACTTTGGGACGATATTTGCCTTCTACGGTAACTTGTTCATCGTGTTGCGCGAAGGTCTGTATGGAGAACAGGGCCAGGATGAGGATTATAAGGTTTCTTTTCATTTTTCTTCGTATTGTAGCAGGGACTCACGTCGTTTGCTTACTGATGCATCGCCCCTACGTGACTGTGTTTATTCCATTTCTATAGGTTCAATGCCGTTGCTGTTGCTCACTTTGGGTTCCTTGCGTTCCACCTCGGCGAGTTTGGCACGCGCTTCTTGTTTCAAATCGTTGCCTTTATAGTTGTCAATGACGCTACGGAGGGTTTCCTTGGCCTGGAAGTAATTGTCCTTGGCCACGTAGACATCGGCGAGAGCGATGAACGACTTGGCAACCCAGTAGTCATACTTTGAGAAGTTGTCCGATATATCGAAGACCTTGTTCTCCGCCTCGTCGTACTTTTTCAACTTGATGGAAGCCACCGCGGAATAATAGGCACTTTCTGCTCCATACTCTGACTTGTCATTGCGCGCGCTCTTGTCAAGGCGTTCGATGGCGGTGCTATAATTGCCTTTTTCGAAATACGACTTGCCTACAATATGGTTGACCTGATTGACCTGTTCGTTGGTGAGGTCGCGTGACTGGCGCAAGCTCTCTCCCATTTCAATGGCCTTGTCGTACTTGCCTTGGAAGAAATTGCTCTTCATGCTGCCCTCAAGTGCCTCAAGACGCTTTAGCGGTTCCTCCGTGATGCGCGACAGGCGTTCATAGTATTCACCAGCCTTTTTATAGTTACCCTTCTCATATTCGATGCGAGCCATCTTGAGCAACGCATTGTCGGTATAGTCATTGTCTGGTTGCGACAATATATAATTAAGGTGCGTGACGATTTGGTCTTCAGTGCCCACTTTCTCGGCACATTCGTAAGCGTAATAATGGGCTTTCAGCGCATAGGCACCGTTACGGAAATTGTCAAAATAATATTGCAAGGCGGTCTGGGCTTTTTGGTATTGCCCATCGAGATAGAAGTTTTCGGCATTGGCAAAGGCCAAAGAGTCTTGTTGCGTCACCTTCACCTGCCCCCCATTAGCATTAACATAGCCGAAATACTCATCGAGGTTATTCTGTTCCATGTATATGCTGCGGATGATGCTCAGTGCCTCTCGCGACTCGTCGGTGTTGGGATAGGAAGCCACCAAATTCTTCAGGTTGGTCAAGGCTTGGTCATACTGGTTGTTGTTGTAATATATCATGCCGACCTTCATCATCGCCTGACGCGTGTAACTCGAACGCGGCCTGTCTTTGATGAGACGATTGAAATTGGCGATGGCGGAACGCTTGTCACCATGCACGAGGTAGGTATTGCCTATCTCAAACAAGGCCTGCTCGTAATATGGCGTGCTGGGATAGCTCTGCAACAAATCATTCAGCATGTTGATTTTCTGGTTCACATTGCCTTTGGCGCCATAGCACAATCCTTGCTGGAAGAGTGCGTAGTCGGCATTACGCTTTCCGACTCGAGTGGCCAGGTCGTAATAATTGATGGCCTTATCGTAACTGCGTTCCATGAAATAACAATCGCCGAGACGAACATAAGCGTCAGTCTTGAGGTCATTTTGATTATCGTTGGCTAGGCGGATGAAACTCTTGAAGCGCTCTTCAGCGGCATCGTAGTCGGGTTTCTGGTAGTAGATATACCCCAAATCGTAGTCGGCGAGACCATATTCGGGCAAGCCCGAAGCCGCGCTCATGCCTTTAAACTGAGTGAGGTATTTGCCCGCCTTGTTATGGTCGCCCATTTGGTAGGCCGACTCACCCATCCAAAAACAGGCTTGCGCCTTGTTGGCAGCAGATTGCTTGCTGTTCATAACCTTGGAAAAATACACTTGAGCCTTGTCGTAGTAGCCTTTTTGGAAGTTGTCGATACCCGTAGCATAGAGCAAGTCATTGTAAACCGTTTGCAATTCAGCGCTTTTCTTTTTCATTGCTTCAAGGCGGGCGAGGGCTTCGTCATTCTCTTTAGCGTTGAGCAACAGATAAATGGACATCTCTTCGACTTCTTCCTTGCGCTCCGAATCAGGATGCTCAGCAATGAAGTTATCAAGCAGTCCGACGGCCTCGTTAAAGGGGTCGGCACCTGGAATAAGGCTCAAGCGCGCGTAGTCAAACAAGGCTTCTTCGGCGAGTTCCTTATCAAAACCGGCCGAATAGGCATTGTAAAATGCACTACGGGCATATTTGGGTTCATCGGTCTTAGCATAACCCGAACCCAGATAATACGATGCATATTGCGCGAGGATGTCGCTGCTGCCTGCCACTTTCTGCAGATCATTGACAGCACCCTTATAGTCTCCCTTCATCATCTTGCTCACGCCCATCTGATAATAGGCCTCACGAGAAACGCCTCGGGTAAGGTTCTTCTTGTAGATGTCATAGTATTCCAAGGCATTGTCGTAGTCTTTTTGCTGGAAATAGGCATCAGCGACGATTTGGGCCATCTCCGACTTGCGTTTCTTGTCGGCCTTTCGGATATACTCGGGCCCTTCGTCAATCACCGCCTGATAGTCACCTTTCAAATAGTCGATTTGCATGATGTAAGAAGGCACCACCTTGCTATAGTCCTTATGAGTGCGCAGAAGGCGGAAATTGCCAAGAGCCTCATCGTATTTCTCCTTGACATATTGGATATGAGCATAATAATAGCGAGCCTGGTCTTGATACTTACCCTCATTCATCATCAACCCATGGAAGAGCGGCATGGCCTTGTCGAGTTCGCCTGATTGGAAATTGGCATAGCCCATATTGAACTGCATCTGTTGCGCTTCGTTGGCAGTAAGAGCAAAAGCATCGGTCTTCTCGTAGATACCCAGCGCCTCTTTGTATTTCTTTTCCTTAAACAGATGGTTGGCGTACAAGAAGTTGGCATGACGAGCCCAAGTGCTGCCCGGATTGTCGTTCACGAATTGCACAACCTTGGCAGGTCCATCAGCATGACCAAGATAGAGGGCGCTGACTGCCTCATAATATTGCGCATCGACGAAACGCTGCGACTTGGCATCTGCAACAAGGGTGCGATATTGTGCAAAAGTTGAAAGTGCGGCACCATACTCTTGATTCTGGAACAACAGGATACCTTCATTGAACAAAGCATCTGGGTCGTACTTCTCAATATGCTTCTGGGCTGATGCAGAGATTGTTATAGATAACGCGATTCCCATCACCAAACCTAGTTTATGTCGTAATCTCATAGGTCAAAAATTTTGACGAAAATACAGTTTTCTCCTTTATGTTCGGCAAAAATGGACAAATTTCATTCCGAACGATGCTATGAAAACGGAATTCACAGGGTTTTAGTATCGGTTATTGGCTGTCAGTATGCAAAAAAGCAGCAGTTTTGCCGCCGGATTCGGGTTCTTTCAACCAAAGATGAACTGGACCGACACATTGCCATCAACCAATTGTATAGAATTCAGAAACTGCTGGACTAGAGCTTGTTTTTCATTTTGCGCAAGTTCTTCGAAGTCAATCCTATTGAATTGTCTTGAACAAGTTCGCGAACAATATTTCGATGATTATCGGGTCCGTCCAGAAATAAGTCTTACCTTTGTACCTTCAATATTTGGCCACATGACCATGGTCTTGGCCAGAAAAACAGACGGACAAAAAAAAATGAGTAATCTATTCACTGGTTCGGGTGTAGGGCCCACCATATTATATCTTGCCTTATCTATTTTCATCGGACTTATATTGGGCAAAATCAAGATTGCCAAAGTCTCATTGGGCATCACATGGGTGCTCTTTGTAGGCATTGCCTTCAGTGCCTGCGGCATCAGTCTCAACGCGGAGATGTTGCATATCATCAAGGAGTTCGGCCTTATCCTCTTCGTGGTGGCCGTGGGTTTGCAAGTGGGCCCAGGATTCTTCCAATCGTTCAAGAAAGGAGGCCTTGCCATGAACTTGATGGCATTGGTTAACGTGGCCCTTGGCGTGCTAATCACTTTCTTCATCGCCAAGGTCGCAAAACAGGATTTGGCTGATATGGCAGGGGTCTACACGGGCGCCATTACCAACACGCCTGGACTCTCAGCGGCACAGCAGGCCGTCACCGACATAGGCATTGAAGGCGCTGCCGACCGTTTGGCAGCCGGCTATGCCGTGGCCTATCCACTGGCCGTGGTCGGCATGATTGTAACCTGCATCTTGTTGCGCATACTCTGTCGCATAGACTTGGCGAAAGAGCCAACTAACCTATCAGAAACAACTCTCAACTCTAAACTCTCAACTCTAAACTCAAAAAAAGGCAGTTTTCTGCTCATCCCCATCTTTATCATCATTGCTTTAGGCATAATCTTAGGATCCATTCCGATTCCAGTAGGCATGAAAGCGCCTATTAAGTTAGGTCTGGCAGGTGGTCCATTGGTAGTCGCCATCATCGGTGGCTGGCTAGGCGTGAAGAAAGGCTGGTTCAGCACCGAGTTCACTGAAGGCCAAGGCGTGCATGCCTTACGCGAGGTGGGCATCGCGCTCTTCCTCGCTGGCGTTGGCTTGAGTGCTGGCGGACAGTTTGTTGCCACCGTACAGGAGCATTACATGTGGGTTGTCTATGGTGTCATCATCACCATGGTGCCTCCCATTTTGGTCACCCTCTTCGGGAGATTGGTGTTGAAGCTGAACTACTACACGCTGATGGGTTTCATCGGCGGTTCACACACCGACCCTCCCACTTTGGCCTTTGCCAATACCGTAGCTCCCGAGGGTTGCAAACTGCCCAACATGGGTTATGCCACGGTGTATCCGCTCACAATGTTTCTGCGTATCTTCACAGCTCAACTGCTGGTGTTGCTCGCAGTATAAGCGCCGCAAAAATCACCTGATCACCTTGGTGAATACTGGGGTTTCCTCTCCTATCACGTTCACATACACCTTGATTTCGTGCGCAGGTGGCATGTCTTCCTTCTCTTCACGCGGAAGGTCGACGGCGGTGAACAAATACTCCGTGCCTTCAGGGACGTTACGAGAGGCAACCGTAGTAGCCATGGCGTGAATCATAGGATAGCCATCGACGGCAGCGTCAAAGATGGCGGATTCCTCTTCGCTCACAGGATGTTGTTCGGGGAACTCTTCCAACTTGACATATTCGCCTTCAATGAAACCGCCAGCCTTCAGGAACTGGTCGACTTCTTTGGGCACGGCTTCGAGGCGAGCGGCGCGTACGCCATAGCCTGGAAGTATCTCTGCCTTCGGCTCGACTTTTGCCAAATCCATCACGCTTGACTCCAGCCCGCCGCTGCCGAATGTGCAGAACGGGACAACCTTCTTTCCACTCAGGTCGACTTGATCCAACCAAGTGAAAATGGGCGGTGCATAGGTGCCAAACCAAATCGGATAGCCGAGAAACACCACATCGTAGTTGGCGACATCAACCGCAAGCGGTTGTATCTCTGGATAGTTCTTCTCGTCGAGCTCTTTCTTGCCGCGCTCGACGGTAGCTTGGAAGTCGCCGTCATAAGGCACCACGGGGACAATCTCCGCCAAGTCAGCGCTGAGTCTTGTGGATATCTCCTGTGCCACGGTCTTGGTATTGGAGGACTGCGTGTAATAAGCCACCAACACCTTTGGTCTTGGGCTGCAGGAGACGGCAACCAGTGTCATGGCCACAAGGGCCAAAATCATTCTCATGCTTTTCATATTACAGTCGTTTTAGTAATTCGTTTGGTTATGAGCATACAAATGTAGACATTTTCAACAAAAGACAATCGTTCCAAGCCGTTTTTTCGGTTTTTGGGCCAGACTCATAGGAGAAATAATAAATCATCATATCGTTACGAGGTAAGGAAAAAAACCGTACTTTTGCAGTCGATTTGTGGTGTCCTTCACGGACTCAATAGGGAATCGGGTGAGAATCCCGGACAGTTCCCGCTGCTGTGATGGCCAATCGCCTGCCACTGTGCCACTGAAAACTAAGTCTTTCGGGAAGGCGGCAGAAGCGAGGCCTCAGTCAGAAGACCTGCCTCATGTTAAATATAGAATCCCAGCTCCAATTCCCGGAAGCCTTGACCAAACTGGAGGCAAAGATACAATTTTTTTATGAAATAACTGCTATTTTCTCATTTCAAAGCGCGCATCGCATTAAGCACGGCCAGCACTGTGACGCCCACATCAGCAAATACCGCCATCCACATCGTGGCAATGCCGAAGGTCGCCAATAGCAGCACCAGTACTTTCACGCCAATGGCAAACCAGACATTCTGCTTGGCGATGCGCAATGTGCGCCGAGCGATACGGATGGCAAGAGCTATCTTTGAGGGTTTGTCGTCCATGAGCACCACATCGGCGGCCTCAATGGCAGCATCGCTGCCGAGACCGCCCATGGCAATGCCTACATCGGCACGGGCCAGCACTGGAGCATCGTTAATGCCGTCGCCAACAAACGCTAGTTGAGCGTTGGGAACTGAACGCTGGGTACCGATGAGTTGCTCAACATAAGCCACTTTGTCAGCAGGCAGCAACTCTGTATGGTATTCATCAATGCCGAGTTTCCGTGCCACATCCTCTCCTACCTCCTTGCGGTCACCTGTGAGCATAACAATGCGGGACACGCCCAACGACTTCAAGTCACGTACAGCATCGGCGCTATCCTCCTTGACTTTGTCGTTAATCACGATATGGCCTGCATATTCTCCGTCGATAGCGACATGGATAATTGTTCCGACATGCTCGCAGTCATGCCAGTTCACTCCTATGCTTTCCATCATCTTGGCGTTGCCCACACAGACCGTCCATTTTTCCACCTTGGCCTTGATGCCCTGTCCTGCTACCTCCTCCACCCCGCTCAACTTGCAACCATCGGTAGCCTCATCAGGAAAGGCATCACGCAGCGCAGCCCCAACGGGATGTGTGGAATAGTGTTCCACATGGGCGGCAAGATGCAATAGATGCTGCTCATCACACTTCTCGGGGTGCACCGCAGTGACAGCAAACTGGCCATGGGTCAAAGTGCCAGTCTTGTCAAAAACCACCGCTTTCACTTTCGACAACACATCCAAATAGTTTGAGCCTTTCACCAAGATGCCTTTTCGCGATGCCCCACCGATACCGCCAAAAAAAGTGAGCGGCACGCTGATGACCAATGCGCAGGGGCATGATACTACAAGGAACATCAAAGCACGGTAAAACCAAATGGCAAAAGTGCCACTAAAGTCGCCCAAGAAAAGAGGGGGCAACAAGGCTAAGGCAAAAGCTGCAATCACCACCACAGGGGTATAAACGCGCGCGAACCTTTTAATAAACGTCTCATTTTTCGACTTACTCTCCGTGGCATTCTCCACCAAATCGATAATTTTTGACACTGTGCTTTCACCAAAAACCTTGGTCGTACGCACTTTGACCAACCCAGAAAGATTGACACATCCTGAGATGACCTCATCACCCTCTCCTGCATTGCGCGGAACACTCTCACCCGTCAAGGCGACTGTGTTCAAGGTCGTATTGCCCTCAATGACGACACCGTCCAAAGGCACCTTCTCGCCTGGTTTTACGAGGATCACCTCGCCCACTTCAACCTGCTCGGGGGCAACATCTTCCACGCTGCCACCGCGCACGACATGGGCTTCCTCTGGACGAATATCCATCAGGTGCGCAATGCTTTCTCGACTCTTGCCCTCAGCATAACTTTCGAAAAGTTCGCCTATTTGGAAAAAAAGCATGACAAAGACCGCTTCGGGATACTGCGTCTCGGCTCCAGGAAGGAAACCGATGCAGAGAGCACCGATTGTGGCAATGGACATCAGAAAATGTTCATTGAAAACTTCGCCATGAGCCAAACCCTCTGCGGCCTCCTTCAATGTGTCGAAACCGATGAAAAGATATGGCACAAGATACACCAAAAGCAACTGCCATTTTGCCAAACCGCATGTTTTCTCAACTACAACAGCGGCAATAAGCAGCAATGCAGCGATGGCAAGCTTGATGATTTGCTTTTTCAGTCCACCTTCATGATGATGATGCTCATGTTCGTGATGCTCGTGCGAGCAACATTCTTCGTTATGTTTATGCTCTGACATAATTCATTCTCCTTTCGGATGCAAAACTATAAAGGAAAATGGCAACCGCTTATCATCAATTATTAGTATTTGTCATTCTAAAAATCCCACACATTGGGGATTACATAGTCTTTGGAATCGTTGTTATTTTGCAGCAGATTTTTGTCATACGTTTTTAGAATGAATTTTTGAGTTAGTTTTCCAGATGCGGGAACAGAACCCTTGTTCCCGCATCTTTTTTGTGCTAACCCAAGACTATCTCGTCATAGCAGTGGCAGAAAGCAACCGTTGAACCAATGCGTCGAAGGGATAAAGACCATCATTGTTGTCATTCAGGCCTTTGAGATGAACAGGAAACACCATCGGAGGGTTTTCCAAGTCCAATAAGGTCATATTGCGCAATTGCTCGGTGCTTTGGTACACAAGGTTAATTGCGACAAACGACTGTCCCTCGGTGTCTTCCCATCTCTCAATGACCAACTTACTACCTATGGGCGTCTTCTTCTCAATAGTGTAAGGCAAGCTATAGTCTTCCGCATCCAATGAGGCGAGAATGCTACCGATGTTGGAGTCATGACCACAAAGGAAGGTAAACTTTCTGCCTTCTTTCTGCAGTTCTTCGAGCATCGTCATTAAGAGCGGTCGGGCCACTTGACGGGCTACCACAGGCGCAGTGAACAACACGTCACCATACCAGTCCTTGATGCCTGAAATGCTTTCCCAGTCTTCCCAACTCAACGTATGGCCAAATGCTGCCTTCACCGCGTCGGGTTCCTCGTAGTATTGCAAAATGAGTGCATCAGCAGCCTGACAAGCGAGGCGCAACGAGCCACCCATGCCTGGTTCGCGATATTTAACAAGGTACACATGTGCGTCGTCGGTGCGGAAGTGACAAGTGTCGCCTTTAAGGCAGGCCTCGCTTTGCTCCATGTCAAGCACGCGCTCGAGTACCCTGTAGTTTTCCGTCATCCTCTCCCCTATTCCGAGCATCCCTTTCTCACCGCCCATAGCCGTAATCTGCTGTTGTGCAAGGACTTTGAAAGCCTCGCTGTCATCCGTAATCTGAGGCGCAAATACAGAATCCATCTTGCCCACTTCGCAATGGTGCTCAATGCGAATATTGGCCACAGGCAGCATCCCCGATGAGAAAAACTGCGCCGTGGCGATGGTACGCTGCAGCGAATTTGCATAGAAACGCATGGTACCCTCGGCAGGGATTTCATTTTCCTGCATCAGCCCCTCACTCACAAGCCATTTGCGAAAATACTGGCCCATCATGGTCTCCAAGGCGCCGCCGCGAAGCGACAACTCGCTAGGTGCCGACGACCAGCGATGCCATGCATGGGGTGTGATACGCTGCAGCGTAGAACGTCTCCCCGAAAGGGGCGAACGGATGTTGTGGCGACTCAGCACCACGACTTGTTTGAGTGTGTATCGTTCCCTAAAATCATCAGTGCGGTTGACTTGTGCAAATGCCGTAAGTGATACGCCCAACAAAAGGAAAAACAATATGGTCTTAGATACTTTTGACATAGACTTAGTTTGCCGCAAAAGTACGTTTTTTTTAGGATTCTAACCGCCTCACGTGGTTTTAACCATACTCATCGCCATCCTCGCTCTGTGACTGGCAGAACGTGCGTTGAAAAGCAGGCACAGATTTTTCCGCCTCCTAATTATTAATGAAACATAAAACCGAAATTCATCATTTATGGGGATTGGACTGCGAGGACAAAAACTGGAATTTTGCACCCGTAATTGAACAAAACCATACACTATGAAATTGAAATCAATAGCAACATGCGCCTTGTTGGGTCTGGCACTGAGTGTCTGCACCGTGCAAGCGCAAGACTCCATCAAACCAACATCACGACTTACCATCGGTGGTTACGGCGAAGCCGTTTACACCCGCAACTTCTATAGTGACAACATGTTCCGCTATTCCCATGCCGAGCGTTACCGCGACGCCAAAGGACACGGCCGTATTGACTTGCCTCACGTGGTCATCAACCTAGGCTATGATTTCGGCAAAGGTTGGAGCATGGGGTCAGAAATCGAGTTTGAACATGGCGGCAACGAAGTGGCCTTAGAAATCGAAGCCGAAGAGACTGGCGAGTTCGAGCACGAGATTGAACGCGGCGGCGAAGTGGCCTTGGAGCAGTTCTGGATCCAAAAGTCATTCGGCAAAGGCTTCAACATCCGGATGGGTCACATTGTGGTGCCCGTCGGACAGACCAACAATGCCCACCTGCCCACCGAATTCTTCACCTGCTACCGTCCCGAAGGCGAGTTCAACATCCTCCCTTGCACCTGGCACGAGACGGGCATCAGCTTGTGGGGAAAACTCGGTGACTGGCGCTACGAAGCCATGGTCATCCCTGCTTTGAACTCCAACATGTTCAACAACGCCAATTGGGTGAAGAACGGTTCTGCCTCAGGCTATGAGTTCCGCGTGGCCAACAACCTTGCAGGGGCTTTGCGCATCGACAACTACAGCATCAAAAACCTACACATCGGCGTGAGTGGCTATATCGGCAACACCTTTAATAATGATATCGTCACCAACGAGTTCAGTGAGACTAGCCAATACAAGGATGTAAAAGGCACCGTCGTTATCGGCACAGCCGAATTCGACTACAAGGCCCACGGTCTCGTGGTACGCGGCAACTTCGACTATGGTTACCTCGGCGACGCCAACCTCATCTCATCATGGAACAAAAACCAAAACCACCAGAGTTTCTCGCCCTATCCGCGCTCCTTGGTCGGAGAGAAAGCCATCGCTTACGGTGGCGAAATCGCCTATGACATCATGCACACGATGCGCAACACTAGTGGCCAAAAACTCTACCTCTTTGGCCGCTACGACTACTACGACAGCTACATCCCCACCGCCAACGCCCTCACCGACTACCAATGGACAGACCGTCATGTGATGACCCTCGGCGTGAACTACTACCCCATCAAGCAGGTCGTCGTCAAAGCGGAATATGCAAAGCGCTTCCTGAAGGAGCAGTACAACGACGAGCCGATGTTCTCGTTGGGCGTGGCGTATAGCGGATTCTTTATTAAATGACGACCTTGTAGAGACGCAATGAATCGCGTCTCTACAAACAAAACATTAAAATTCAACATTAAAACCATAACAAAATGAACAAATTCCTTAAATCCGCAGCCCTAGTCGCTGCATCAATCCTGCTCGCAGTGAACTTCAGTTCCTGCAACAAAGATCCTCAAGACAACACCGAAGAGACCAACAAGGCCCAAAAAGAAGCCATTGTCAAACAGTACCTCAACCACACGGTGTATCCCACATACACCAACCTGGCTGAAAAGACAGACGCTTTGGTTGAGGACCTTGAGACTTTAAAGGCCAACAAGACCCAAGCCAACGTGAACGCCGCCACCGTGACCTTCCTCGAAGCCCGCAAGTGGTGGGAAATGAGCGAGGCCTTCCTTTTTGGCGCCGCCTCCGACTTCGGCATCGACCCGCACATCGACTCATGGCCACTCGATGAAGACGCCTTCAACAACCTGATGGCAAGTCCCAACATGATTGCCGCCCTCGCCACCGATGAAGACGGCATGGTAGCCGGCGAACAGCTCGGCAACGCCCTGCTCGGTTTCCACGGCATTGAGTTCATCCTCTTCCGTGAAGGACAGCCCCGCAACGTGAACGAAATCACCGATGACATGATGACCTACATCGTTGCCGTTTCGCGCGACCTGCGCAACCGATGCTTCCAACTCGAAGTAAGTTGGAACGCCGATGCTCCTCAATCCCACAAAGACCTGATGGAAGAACTGGAGTTTAACACCACCGTCAACGGAGGCGACAACACTTACGGCGAAAACATGCTCCAAGCGGGTCAGGCGGGTAGCACCTTCGCCACTTTCACCAACGCCCTCGAGGCCATCGCCGACGGTTGCCTTGACATCGCCGACGAGGTGGGCACCTCCAAGATCGGCAAATGCCACACGGGTGAAGACGTAACTTACGTGGAGTCGCCCTACAGCCAGAAGTCCATCACCGACTTCTACGACAACATCACCAGCATCAAGAACGCCTATATGGGCGGCATGGAAAACCAAAGAGACGAAGCACTCTCTCTGCATACTTACATCAAGGACAACAACAAGGAACTCGACACCAAGGCCTTGAATGCCATCGAAAACGCCATGACGAAGATCCAGGCCATGAAGGCTCCTTTCGTCCAGTTCTATGCCGATGCCAGCGCTGGCGAGGCGATGGAAGCCTGCCAAAACCTCTCCGATGTGATGGCCGAGGTGAAGGCTGAGTTTGGAAAGATTGATAGGAAATAATCCTAGGGTCGTTTCGCGTCATTGCGAGGCACGAAGCAATCCAGGAAACAAGTCTAATCCCTGGATTAACTCCGTTGAATCTTCGATTTGCATCGTCGTTCCTCCTCGCAATGACGACAATCGGTAACTAAAAATGGACAACAACACAAAACCCAAATATCATGATGAACTACAAACATTTTAGCATCATTGCCCTTGCTGGCCTCATGGCTTTGGCATCCTGCAATCCCAAAGACCCCGTCCCCGAGGTCATCAGTGAAGAGACCTATGCTGGCGGCGAGTTGGGCACCACCTTCAACACTTCCCAATCCGCCTATGAAGACCCCACCCCTGCCGTTGAACAGGCCGGCCTGGGCACTGCCTTCAAGTATGGCGAATACTTCTTTGAGCGCACCTACACGCAAAACAACGAACCTTTCAACGGCCTTGGTCCCCTTTACATCCGCAGCAGTTGCATTGCCTGCCATCCCGGCTACGGTCACGGCATGCGCATGAACCGTTATCGCGCTGATGACTGGGGCAACGGCTACCTGCTCGTTTTTACTGACAAAAACGACACCTACCTCAGTTCCTACACAGGCATGCCTCAAACCAAGGCCGTCGCACCGTTCAAGGCACCCTTGGACGAGACCCAAATCCAAATCAATTGGTTGAGCTACACCGACGAATGGGGCAACCAGTTCCCCGATGGAGAAACCTACAATCTCACCTATCCCGAGGTCTACATCCCAGAAGAGGCCTTCTATGCGCCTCTCGAAGTGGGTGGTCAACCCATCCCCTACAGCGATTTCGTCTGCCGCCTTGAATCGACCATCGGCATCTACGGCACCGGCTTGATTGATGCCATCCCAGACGACTCGCTGAGAGCACAATACCAAAAGGAATACAATGACGGCTATATGCCCAACGGCCTCAATCCCGCCATGTGGGCTGGTTCCGACTTTGCCCCGACAGGCTATTATGGAAACACGACACATCCCAAAAAGTACACCTACGCCCTCACGCGTGGTCCCTTGCAGGATGCCCCTGGTGCCAACGCCATCTGGAACATCACCAACGTGACACACCGCACCAAGATGGGTCACTACATGACCGCTGCCTATGCTACCAAGGCCTCGCAAGACCCCGATGTACAGGCTGAATTCTACAACTACTTCCCGCAGTACAACCTCACAGGCGACGTTGCAACCGACATCTACAACTACCTGATGATGAACGACCAAATCCCCGAATCTTTGAAAGTTCCCGAGATGAAGGACGAGGACTATGTCAACTTTATGGTGTGGCACCGTGGCTTGGCCGTTCCCGCCGCGCGTAACATGGAGGATCCAGAAGTGCAACGCGGCAAGGAACTCTTCAACCAAATGGGTTGTGCCTACTGCCACCGTCCGTCATGGAAGACCGGAGACGACATGTTCACCGACCCGACTGGTTTCTTCGCCGATGGTGACGCCCGTCTGCCCCGCTATCCCAACCAGAAAATTTGGCCTTACAGCGACTACATCCAGCACAAGCTCCACATGGAGAATGACATCCGCACGGGTTGGTGCCGCACCACCCCGCTTTGGGGCCGTGGCTTGAGTGCCAGATGCACAGGTCGCAGCGACCGCTTGCACGACTGCCGCGCCCAAACCGTCATCGAGGCCATCATGTGGCACGGCAACGCCCAAAGCGATGCACGCCGCACGGTAGAAAAATTCCGCGAACTGTCGAAGGAAGACCGCGATGCCGTCGTGAAATTCATTGATGCAATATAATCAACATTTGCAGAGACGCGCCATGGCACGTCTCTACAAGGTGAAATCGAAAAAAAATCCCGTCAGAACGGCGGGATTTTTTTCATCTTTCTTTTGCATTTCCTGTGTCAAAAAGAAAAAAGACTATCTTTGCTGTTTTTCAACAAACATATTGTTTATGGATAATATCAATCCCCCTGATTCCCAAACAGTGGAAGGCGGCAATAAGTTCTGGAGAAATTTGTTACGCACCATCTTAGGCACCACCATCTCCATCCTTCTCACCTTCGGCACCAATGCCCTAATACAACAACATCGCAAAGTTCAGGACCGCAAGATGACCGCCATGATGGTGATGAGCAACATCGAGAACTTCGCCCGAACCCTTGAGACACGCTCCGACCGAATGGCTCACACCGACAGCATCGCGGCTTGGCTCCTTTGCATGCCCTTCGAAGACCTCGAGTTGCTACCCGAGAAGGAACTGGACCATCTAATTGACGAAGCCACCACCCTCGCCACTCTCAACCACGACCACACAGCTGAAAACGTATTCTCCAACAACATTGAGACCTGGAAGAACGTCAACAACTTGCAATTCATTGACAATATTGGGGCTTGTTTCTCTGCCATCAACGGCGTCGAGGAGCAATTCAACCAATGGGCGATGGAAGTATCTGATGCCTTGCACGATGTCAATGTCAACCCAGACAAATACGAGGGTAGCACCATCCCCATGAAGATGATGCACTCCAACCGTGTGCGTACCGCCTTGACTGCAGTTCACAATCGCCGGTGCTGGCTACGTTATGCAGCCGCCAGCCTTCGCTTCTTCAACTTGCAAAACATGACCGCTATCGGCATCTCTGAGCAAGAGGTGATGGAGTTCACCAATGTCCGCGAAGAAGAAGGCGAAGATACGGGTACGCCTCCCAATGCTAAATCGTTCTACACTAGCGCCTACACCCTCGACAGCCTCACCTCACTCACCCACCTCACCGAACACATCGAAGAACTGAAAGCGGAAATGAAATAAAAAGTGACGACGGACATCAGCCCTACATCCTTATTAATGAGGACATACCCGCCCAAAAATCGCCAAACATGGGGAGTTCGGACAAGTGTTTTTTTTCAGACATTTGCAGCGTAATCGAAACTATACTGCTATGAAATATGTTCGTCACATAACATCTGTCTTAGTCATCATCTTGATTGCCGTCCTCGCTGCAGGCACCATCGTGGAGAAACTGCACGGTTCGGAATTCGCATTGGCCCATGTCTATTCAGCATGGTGGTTCGTGGGTTTATGGGCCTTGGTGGCAATTATGATCGTCATCATGATGGCAAAATGCCGTTTGTGGAAACGGTTGTCCATCGGCGCGCTGCACCTGTCCCTCCTACTCATTCTATTGGGCGCGCTGCTCACCATGCTCACGGGACAACATGGCAGAATGAAACTTGAACCCAACCGACCCAACAGCAATTTCTTCATCCAAGACAATGGAGAAATCACGAAAGAAGCGTTGCCATTCAGCCTCACGTTGGACCATTTTGAGATAGAGAAATATCCCAACAGCAATAAACCGAAGGACTATGTGAGTTATCTCCAACTCAAAGACGGAGAGACTCATCAAGACATCGTCATCTCAATGAACCACATCCTAAAGCACAAGCATTACCGTTTTTACCAAAGCGACTACGACGAGCAGGGCAACTCCATCCTTGATGTCGCCCGTGACCCATGGGGAATCGGGGTGACCTACGCCGGGTATGCACTGCTCTTCGTGGCCTTGGTAACTATACTTATTGAACGCAGAAAGACGTTCCGTGCTGTCACATGGTCTTGGTTGGCAGTGCTTGCTGTTCTGCTGGTGTTTCTCTACATCAGGATGCTCACCCATCCCCTACTGCCTGTGCTGCGTTCTCCGTTCTTCAGCATCCATATTTCTACGATTGTGACAGCTTATGCCTTACTATTGGGAATTTTGGTCGTCGGAATTATCGCTCTCATCAAGCCAAAAGACAAGGCCCGAATGGAGCGGTTGAAAGAACTCAGCATAGCAATGCTCTACCCTGCCGTGGCTTTGTTAGCTATTGGCATCTTCATCGGAGCAGTGTGGGCCAACGTCTCTTGGGGCAACTATTGGTCGTGGGACCCCAAAGAAGTATGGGCGCTCATTACCTTGCTCATTTATGCTGCGCCACTGCATGGGAAAATTTGGAAATCATTCCAAAAACCATTGTTTTTCCATATTTATGGTATCCTTGCCTTCTTAAGCGTGTTGATCACCTATTTTGGCGTCAATTTGCTTCTGGGCGGAGTACATGCCTATTAAGATTATGAATTACACTGACACAAGACGATTCAAATCCCCGAAGTCTTGACTCAAAATTACTAACTATTCAAAACTAAATTCATATTGTTTTGACCACAGGACTTCGCGCTGTCGAACCATCATCGAAATGGAAAGGGGTGATGCGTGCTGCGATAAAGAATGTTGGTTTTCGATTGCCATTCATTAGAAAAGCTCTATCTTTGCCGCCGGATTCGGGTTCTTTCAACCGAAGATTAATAGGGAATCCTGTGAAAATCAGGAGCTATGCCCGTAGCTGTAAGTTCATCGACGGTCAGCAGCACCCAGGTCACTGATATTCGTTATCGGGAAGACGCTGCAGACTTGAACAAGCCAGAAGACCTGCCCGTTTCCATTATTAACAGCTTTCGGGAACAAAAGTTTGTGAACAATGAAGAAACAGTATCAAGCCGTTACGGCCGCTGAGGCCGTAAAAGTCATTAAGTCTGGCGACCACGTGCATATCAGTTCGGTCTCCAACGTACCCCAATGTTTAGTCAAAGCCCTGTGCGACCGCGGTCGCGCGGGCGAACTCAAAAACGTCTACATCCATCATCTGCACACTGAGGGTGCAGCGCCTTACGTCAACCCCGAGTTCGAGGGCATCTTCCAGCATAACGCCTTCTTTGTGGGCGCCAACGTGCGAGAAAGCGTACAGAAAGGACTAGCCGACTATATTCCTGTGTTTCTTGGCGAGACCTCGAAACTTTATCGCGAGCGTTACATCAAATGCAATGTGGCAATGATCCAAGTATGTCCGCCCGACAAATTCGGGTATGTGTCACTCGGTTCCTCCGTCGATGCCACCTTGGCCGCCATGGAGAGCGCCGAATTCGTCATCGCAGTGGTCAACAAACACGTGCCACGCACTTTCGGCGACGCACTGATACACATCAGCAGGATCAATGTCTTTGTCGAGGACGACACGCCTTTACTCACTGTCGACATGCCAGAACCTACCGAAGTGGAAAAGACCATAGGACGTTATTGCGCCGAACTCATCGAAGACGGCGCATGCCTCCAGATGGGTATCGGTTCCATCCCCAACGCCATCCTGTCGTGCCTCCACAACCACAAGGACATCGGAATCCACACCGAGATGTTCTCCGACGGCATCCTGCCTTTAGTCAAGAAAGGGGTCATCACAGGCAACAACAAAAAATTGGATAAGGGCAAAATTGTGTCGACCTTCGTCATGGGTTCGCAAAAGATCTACAACTTTATCGACGGCAACCATGAGGTGCTATTGAAAGACGTGGAATACACCAACGACCCCTTTGTCATCGCGCAACAACCCAAGATGACCTCCATCAATTCGGGCATCCAGATTGACCTGTCGGGGCAGGTGTGTGCCGACTCCTTGGGCGAGCGCATCTATTCCGGTGTGGGTGGTCAAATCGACTACGTCTATGGCGCCTCGCGCTCCAAGGGCGGCAAGGCCATCATCGCCATGCCTTCTACCACAAAGAAAGGCATCAACAAGATCGTGCCCACCTTGGACTTGGGTTCAGGCGCCGTCACCACGCGCAACCACATCCATTGGTTCATTACGGAATATGGAGCAGTCAACCTCTATGGTCGTTCATTGCAGGAAAGGGCCAGACTCATTATCTCTGTGGCGCATCCCCAGTTCCAAGAGATGCTCGACGAAGCAGCTTTCAAACGCTTTGGGCCGCATTTCCATTATTTGTGGAATAGTATAGTTTAATTGAGCGGGACTTCGGGACACGTGACGCGTGACGGGGTTGGTCCCGTGTCGCGTAGTCCTGAGTCTCGTTTCAAAAAAAGAAAAACATGTTCAGTCAAATCAACCTCGTAGAAATCTTCGGCGCCTTCATCGTGATGGCTGCCATCATCGACATCTTCGGCTCCATCCCTATCTTCATGAGCATGAAAGAGCAAAACAAGACCATCAAGGCGGGACAGGCCTGCCTGACAGCTTTGGGCTTGTTTCTCGCCTTCTTCTTCGCGGGAGACGCCTTGTTGAAACTCTTCGGCATCGATGCTGCCTCATTCGCCGTGGCAGGTGCTTTCGTACTGTTCATCTTGGCTGTGGAGATGATCCTCGGTCGGGAAATCATCAAGAACGAGGGCGGCAAAGGCGGTGCAAGCATTGTCCCCATCGCCTTCCCTTTGATAGCGGGTCCAGGAGCGCTTACTGCCTTACTCTCGCTACGGGCCGACTATGCCGTGATTAATATCATCATCGCACTATTGCTCAACATATTGTTGGATTACATCGTCATCAGCCAGTTGGATAGGATCCACAGACTCTTGGGCGAGAATCTGATTTTCATTTTGAGGAAGTTCTTCGGCGTCATTTTGCTGGCCATTTCCGTGAACATGTTCGTAAACAACATTCTCGCGATTATTGCCAGCGTACCGAAATAACCTAGCTTGGTTGACAGGCCTTATGCGGCCGCGGACAATGTTGCCGATTCACGCGGCATCCCAGTAAACAAACAGAATGCGAAGTTTTCTTCAACATGGCAATCCCAAAAAACAAAGAAGTCCCGCCGAAGCAGAACTTCCTGTTTGGTGACGACCCAGACGAATAAGCGGGATTCTGTTCCCCTTGCGGGGCGACTGTCATTTCTCTAGACCTGCGGTCGCCCACAGGCTCAAGCGCCCTACCCTGAGACGCGGACGAGCAGCCCTCTTGAAGCCCGAAAGCTTCGTTGTCTCTATACTTGGACTTGCAGCCCATAAGGTTTACCTCATCGGAATGTCGCCACCCGATGCGTGAGCTCTTACCTCGCGTTTTCACCCTTGCCTGTGTGGAGACGTTTCAGGAAACGTCTCTACAGCAGGCGGTATGTTTCTGTGGCACTTGCTGTTGCCCTTGCGGGCACCTTCCTGTTAAGAAGTATGGTGCTCTGTGCTGTCCCGACTTTCCTCGCGCCGGCTTTCCCGGCCCGCGACAGTCTGCCTGAATCGCGCTGCAAAATTACTACTTTTCCTAAATATGGGATTGTCCTTCGGACAAGAAATATGAAATATTGACTGACGTCGAATCTTCGATTTCAACGAAGTTCAAAACAAAATCTCCCATCTGCTTACCCCCCCATGCAGCACATGCCACCGCAGCATTTGCTCATCGAAGGCTTCCACCGAGTCCTTTTTTAGGCTGTTGGTCTGATCTTTTCCGCTTTGGATAAGGGTTTGGGCAGGCTTCTTTTGGTCACTTTGCTGGCATCCCGCCAGCAATAGGATAAAAAGACCGATTGTCATTATTCTGTTCGTGCCATTATTTAGGTTGTTAGAATTGATGTTCGTAGCCCACGCGAAGCAGGAAGTTGAGTTCCGCGTAACCCATGCCAAAATGCTTGCCAACCTCTATTTCGTGACCATTTTCGTCATAATCTAATATCGGCTTATTGTCGAAAGAGACGCCGAACGAAGTGAGCAGGCCAACGCGCAGATGGTCGTAGCGGTTAAGTTCGAAGCGGCCGCCCAGCTCGAGGTTGACGCCCACGAGGCCTATCTCGTACTTCTCGGTCATGTTGCCGAAGCCTTTCTCGAGGTAAGGGCCCGCTGCGGCATAGAACCTGTTGTAGTCGTACTCCACGCGGATGGGCAGGCGGAGATAGTGGCCTTGAAGGAACTTGGAATGGTGCTCAATAATGCCGCTGTAGGTCGTATAGCCCGAGTTCATGAAACGGAACTGGTAATCGAGGCCAACGAGCAGCGACCAATTGTCGTTAAAACTGAACTTGGCATCGGCACCCAAGGCACCCATGAAGTGGTCGATACGGGTGGCCGAAGCGCGTTCAGGGAAGCCGCCCCAACCGCCTCCGGCGTGGGCGATAATTGAAACATTTTGCCTGCCATACTGTGCGGCAGCGAACAGCGGCATGAAGACCACCAAGGTGATAAGAACGAGGTGTTTTTTCATAGTAAAGTGTTATTTGATGGTTCTACAATTTCCATTTTCATCATAAGTGCTGTATGGTGGCCACATGTGGATGTGTTTCATTTCATCTGATGGAGGGAAGCAGAGTTTGAAGCCTATAGATTGCAAATCCTCTAAACTCAAGTCATAGCGTTGCACGACTTTATAACTAGCACGTACTGAATCCCATCCATAAAAATCTAGAGTATCTGCATCAAAGATGAAAACCAAAAGGGTGTCAAATTCGTATCCAAATATTGCCTCATAACAAGTCATTTGAAAAAAAGCAGATTCGTCCTCCTCATGTGGACTCATAAGGTGATTGAGAGTGTCTTTACTAGGGTCGCAATAATAAGACTGTAAGATAGTGTCTTGATAGTGAGGTGACATGAAATATTGTTCCTTGGATTCGGAAAGAATATAGAGAGAATAATCTGCATCGTTTTTAAACGGGATACGATAATGATGATTAGCATCATCTTTATAACAAGAATGAGCGGCGATTACAATAATTGCCACGATGATGACCTGTGTAATTTTACGAAATACTTTCATTTTTATACATCTCCCATTTTGTTTGTTTTGAATTCCATGCCGCAAAAGTATAGCAAATTTTCGCTGTTTTTTCAAGTTCAAGGGCCATTACAAACTTTCGTAAACTCTTACCTTTGATTTTTAATATGTTACGATTGTGGATTACAACATTTTTCTGTTTTCTCCCACCATTTTGACAATATACATTCTTTATTTTATGGCATAACACAATTATGATGGTACAAAATGGTCTTGTTCTTGAGGTTAGAGCGGTATTTTTCCAAAACGATGGGACGTATGAAGTGCCTTTTTTCCATAAAAAATGGTTTTACAGCCGAAAAAGTAATTGAAAAACAAAGATTTTTCTGATAATGTGCTTTTATATAAACAAAAAGCTGTATTTTTGCGCAAAATTCTGAACATTATGAAACGACCATTATTACCAAAGCATGAACGGATGATGCGTTCGTTGGGCGAAAACCTTCATTTGGCGCGGTTGCGCCGTGACTTGTCGTCGGAGCAGGTGGCGGAACGCGCTGGCATCTCGCGCAACACCTTGATTAAGATTGAACGCGGCGACGAAGGCGTAGCCATCGGGATGTATTTTCGGGTGCTCATCGTGCTTGGGCTTCAAGACGATTTACTGCTTATTGCGCGTGACGATGTGTTGGGGCGAAAGCTTCAAGATGCAGGTCTAACTACACCGCGCCGCAGCACAAAACGGCCACCTATTAACAAATGACACCATGGAAAAGAAAATCTACATCTATTTCGATGATGCACAAAGGGTTGAGCCTGTCTTAATGGGACTTCTCACGGCACAACAGGTACGCGGTCATGAGGTGTTTTCGTTTGAGTTTACCGACAGCTGGCTACGCGACAGCCATTGTCATCTGCTTGACCCTGATTTGCAGTTCTTTTCAGGACGTCAGTATCTTCCCGAACCCAAAAGCAACTTTGGTTTGTTTCTTGACTCGTCGCCCGACCGTTGGGGGCGTGTCCTCCTCGACCGCCGCGAAAGTTACCGAGCCAAAACGGAGCAACGCCCACGGCAGAACTTGCAAGAAAGCGACTATCTGCTTGGCGTGTTCGATGAGAGTCGCATGGGTGCATTGCGCATGAAACTCTCGCACGATGGTGACTTCCTCGACAACGACCCAGCCTACAGCACGCCACCTTTCGCCTCGTTGCGTGATTTGGAAAACGCTGCATGGCAGTTGGAGCAAGACGACTGCCCCGATGTCAGCCGATGGCTGAAGATTTTGCTTGCGCCTGGCTCTTCATTAGGCGGGGCACGACCCAAGGCCAATGTGAAAGACACCAATGGTCATCTCTGGATTGCCAAATTCCCAAGCCGCCACGACAGAAAAAATGTTGGCGCATGGGAGGCCGTCACCATGCTTTTGGCCAAACAATGCCATATTGAAGTCGCGCCTTTTGAGACTCGGACTTTGGGCAATACCAGCGCCACTTTCCTCACACGCCGTTTTGACCGCAACGAGCAAGGCAAACGCATTCATTTCACCTCGGCGATGACCATGCTCGGCTACACTGACGGCGATACGGCAGGATGCAGTTATTTGGAACTTTTTGAATGGATTAGCCGCAACTGCTGTAGCGTGGAAGAAAACCTCGCCCAAATGTGGCGACGCATCGTCTTTAATATCGCCGTTTCCAATTGCGACGACCACTTGCGCAACCACGGTTTTCTGCTCACTCCCAATGGATGGACCCTCTCTCCTGCTTATGACCTGAACCCGCAAGAATACGGCGAAGGATTGAGTCTCAACATCAACGAGCATGACAACGCCCTTGATTATCGCCTTGTCCTTGAGATTGCGCCATACGCAGGCATTTCAAAGACTGTCGCCGAGCAAATCGTCCAGCACACCCGTGAGGTAGTTGCCCAATGGCGCAGTTTGGCATCGGCCAATCATATTTCACGAGATGAGCAAGAAATGATGGATAGGGCTTTTCGGAATTAAATTTATCCCTATCTTTGCCCATTGAAACAAGTTGGTTATGAAAGGGTTTCCCACAAGAATCAGAAAGGTGCTTTGCCTATTGCTGTTGCTTTCGGGCATGGTTTCTGCTTTTGCCCAAAGCGCTGTCGGCACCGACTTTTGGGTGACTTTCATGCCCAATTTGAGGCAGGAACATCCAGAAAGAGCCTTATATCTCAAAATGTCTGCTGCAAGGGCATGTTCGGGCATGGTGACCAATCCCCGAACGAACTGGTCTTCGGAGTTCAATGTCGCTGTCGGTCAAGTGACTACGATTGATATTCCTTTTGAGCAGGCCTACGAAGAAGAAGCCTCCGACACCATCCTTGACATAGGCTTGCATGTGGTGGCCACGGATTCCATTTCGTTGTATGCATTCAATTTCCGCGAGTATTCATTGGATGCCTTATGCGTTTTCCCCATCGAGGCTTTGGGCAGCGACTATATAGTGCAGTGCTATGCCCCCAATTCCATCAATGGTGACACTGTCATGCGTTCGGAGTTTTCGGTATTGGCGCTAGAAGACAACACAATGGTCGAAATCCAGTTGACTAGCGACACAAAGGGCGGTCATCATGCAGGGAATATCTTTTACGTTGTATTGGATGCAGGCCAA
>JAEEGH010004630.1_pt1 | contig 35141 bp, 37 predicted proteins | sample 9134181 | NCBI WGS metagenome assembly JAEEGH01 (sample SAMN16246544, study PRJNA631951) | gut metagenome | biome: gut microbiome; feature: rumen; material: DP-attached | host: Bos | place: Iran: Karaj | collected 2018-10
TAAGCATTATCTAGAATATGGTACCTATGGCGATGACGATCTGGGCGATGACGATCTGGGCGATGACGATGAAGAATATGGCGATGACGGTTACGATTTGGATTATGGCGTAGATGATGAAGAATATGGCGATGATTCCAATCGGCAAAACAGAGCAAAATTTATTATGTTTCATTTAGTGGATCAAAAAAACGATAAATTGGCCAAGAATGCGTGTGCTTCAATCAGACTGGATCAAAACGGAGTGGTTGCAGAAATATCTGGCTTAAAGGATGGCCAGGCTTTAGATGATTCCCTGGTTCCCATAGTAGAGGAGAAAGTTAAGACTCTGCCGGGCGGCGAGGATTTTCTGCAAAAATTTGCCGATAAGAATATGCTCATTGCATTGGACCGCAAAATGGAAAAAGGAGACGATTTGACCGTAGAAGAATTGGACTTTATCTATGAAATACATCGCCCCATTCAGACTTTGGATACGTATAATGCTCGTGACCCGCGAATTGACGAATTGAAACAAAAATATAATGTTCCATACGCACTTGAGGCTGGCTTGGAGGCCAATTTACTCTTTCATAAGCTACATCTAGCCGATAAGGTCAAGAATTTAGATGCCCTTATAGCTCACGGCGCCAGTGTCGATATTGACAAGCTTGTTTCCGATTGTATGCTAATGTGTCCGAGTCTTATAGTCGCAAATTTAGATTCCCTCACGTCGCATGGCGCCAAGATAAATATCGATGAGCTTGTTTCTTGCCTACACGTAGATGACGTCATCGAGAGCCTAGATATTCTAATTCCTCTAGGTGTTAATATCGACAATCTTGTCTCCGATAAGTTTGACGTATGCCAGATTGCCGAAAATTTGGACACTCTTACGTCGCATGGTGCTAAGATTGATGCCGATGAGCTTGTTTCTAGCCCGAACCAAAGATCTTCCATTATCGCTAAGAATCTAGGCGCTCTTGTAGCTCACGGTGCTAATATTGACAATATTGTCTATTATATGGATATCTCTGATGTTGCCAAAAACTTGGACACTTTGATAGCTTACGGTGCCAGTACCGATAAGCTTGCTGCAAACATGGGTATATCTGACGTTGATGATAACCTAGGCACTTTGATTGCTCACAGCGCCGATATTTATAAACTTATTCCACACTTAGGGCCGGATCAGATTATAAAGGGTTTAGACGCTCTGATGGCTCATGGTGCTAAGATTGATGATCTCGTTTCTGACTTATATCCACCCAACATAGCCGATAATCTAGACGCTCTCATAGCTCACGGTGCTAATATTGACAATCTCGTTTCTAGAATGCCACCATCATTTCTTAATAAGAAACGCGAGGTCCTTCGTGGTTACGGCGCAAATGTTTAGGTTGAGTTTTTCTCGCAGTGGACACACTTAGGATATGTATTATTGCACAACTAAGTTGCTAAGATGTCGTTCAAATAACCAGCCCGAGGGCTGGATTTTTGATGCATTTGCTGTTTGAAAAATAGATTAATGGAAAATGTTGACTATGGTAGTTTTTGTATCTTAAAATATTTATAGATAAGATACGGGGAAATGTATTGAACATTAAAATACTTTCAAGAAAGGAGGTGAGGTGTATTGGGGGGCTTTTCGAAACTGTCGGTGAAACTAAATAACAGTGAGCTCATATTGACTGACAATATGAGAAAAACGCTTAAGGAGGTGATAGAGGACGCGACGCGACGAGCGGGGCATAAACTTTCGTTCGACGAGGCGAGGAAAGATCCCCTAATGATTCCGCCGAACGAATATCCATATTATTTTGGGTCGTTCTCTGTTGCGGCGGAGGAGGCTTGGCGAGTAGTGAGACGAGAGCAGAATGTCACCGGAGCGATTGCTCCGAGATGGAAAGAGAGGAAAGAAGACATGGGTAAAGGCAGAAATAAGCAATACACACCTGGCGTTATTCAGGAGGGGCTGCGCAAGTTTTTTGTGGCGTATGGCCGTTTACCTAAGGGGCCGAGCGATCTTAAGGGTAATCGCTTTGGTCTTCCGGCGAACTATCAGCCGGTCAAAGTAGAAATAGACAAGATTAATAAAGACGGCGGTCCTGCTGCTCGTGGATGGGTATATGATGGCGGCTCTGACGCATCTATAGAACCCGCGAGAGCTGAGGCTGCGGTGGCGGCCGAGGTGGTCGCGACGCCCGAAGAGGCCACTGTTGCGGCGCCTGATGATGTCGCCGTTTCAACGCCCGAAGAGATTGATTCTGGCGTCGAACCCGAGGCGGCCGATGTCGCTACAGAAACTACGCCCGACGAGGAGCCTGGAGCGGAGAAGGCCGAAGAAGTTGTTACTACTGATGAGCCCGAAGCGGAGGAAGTCGAGGAGGGTGAGCCTATGGGGGCGGTAGAAGCAGGAGAAGCTAGTTCCGAAGCGTCTGATGTTGAAGATGTTGGCCATGATGGGCCGGTCGAGCTTTTGACTGAAGCCGAGGCGGCTGCGGCGCCCGAAGAGATTGATTCTGGCGTCGAACCCGAGGCGGCCGATGTCGCTACAGAAACTGCGCCCGACGAGGAGCCTGGAGCGGAGAAGGCCGAAGAAGTTGTTGCTGCTGATGAATCCGAAGCGGAGGAAGTCGAGGAGGCTGCTGCTGAGATAACGGGGGCGCAGCTGGAAGGTAACACGATCTCATTTAGAGTGACAGGGGTGGCCAATATTGAGTCGGAGTACAATGCAGGGTTGAAACGCCTGGTCGTAAAAACCGCCGATGCTGTTTTCGTTTTAGAATCGGATCACGGCATCAGTTGCTGTAAGGCGGTTCGCTCAAGTACTGATGAAACGTGGGATATCGCAATTAGCGACGAAGAACAGGCGAGCGCGAAGCTTGATGTCTTCAGCCGGACGGCCGGCTACTCTGTGAGTGCTGGTGGCGGAAGGGCGCTCGCAAGTGTTAGCCTGAATGGGGTTTGCTTCGAGACTAATGTGGAGCGGGAACTGTTCTCGTTCTCGTGCGACAATGCATTTTGGGGGCGTGTGGCTTTCGCAAAGAAAACGGCGCATATCAAAATCGCGGTAGTACACTAACGCTAAGACAATTCCTGATTGGAGGTATAAACTAAAATAACCTCGCTCGTGCATATATATGTAGAGCGAGGTTTTTTGATTATAATAATTTTATGCAACGAAAGTTGATTTTTATAGTGGGAAGCTCGGGAGCAGGCAAGACTACTCTGTCGGAAATGTTGGCGAAGAAATATGATTTTGCTTTGCTCAGTGAAGATAACTTCGTTTTCATTATGAATCCTAAGACGATGATTACGAGAAGACTACATGGAGATGTGCGAAGGCAAGGTATGGGATGTTTGCGAGAGTCATTGCAGGTGTATTTACGAGCAGGGCTACGCCATATCGCAAGAAGTAGATTCTCGATTGAGATGTTCGGCCGAGCAATTAGGGTATTTTAAAGAATGCGTCATAATCGATACGACCAAATATCGGACAAAAGAGAGATGTTTGGAAGAAATTGCGGCCGCAATTAACGACCAATAAAGCATAAAATATGCGGTATAATTTTTATAAAAGTGTGGAGGAAAAATGAGCATTACGGAGAGCTTTATTAGTGGCGTGCTGAGCATGCTGCCAGAAGAAGGAATAAACAAACTGAATCAGCTGCTGGATGATGGAATTACGGAAGAGGAGCTTATTGGATTATTGCGGGAGTATAAAATTGACCCGCTCGAAATCCTAAAAGAAGGTAAAGCGGTGGAGGGTGCATTATGAGCAGCCATGAAGGGGAGCCGAAAAGCAAAGAAGAAACATTCAGCGGCGCTAGCGAAGATTGGGATATGGTACCTCGGCAGGAAGTGGGAGAAGACGATTCTTCCGAGGCTGTCGACGAGGATAATGGAGAATATTACGTAAGCGATCCGGAAAAGATGGGGGATACGCGTTCGTGCACGCTCCGTGAGCCTGGCGAAGAGCTTGGATGGAGCGAACGCGTGAATGTAAGGCAAATCGCTCGCGCGTATGGGGAAAGATTGCGAGAGAAGAATGCTTCGGTAGAGGTGCTTCATGATCGGATTATTAGTGCGCTTGGTCGTTTTCTTGACGTGCCAGGATATGGTTATTACGATGAAGAAAAGCCAACAGAGGCACAGCAGAGAAGGTTGGAAGAACTGTACCTAAAGGTCGTTGAGGAAGAAAAGGCAAATCGGAATATATTCGAAAAAATAGTGAGCGACACGAAGACGCGGAAGATATTCGCAAAAGTGTTAGCAGTAGCCGCGGCGGCGAGCTTGGCGTTCAGCGTAAATGCAGCGCTAAAGAACAGCGAAGAGGGGAATGGTGATGCTGTGGCGATGTTGGAGGAGTATAGGGATTCGTTAGAAGAGAGCCCCGATAGAGTCGAGAGGATAGAAGAGGTAGGCGGCATGACGGCGGACGACTTGGATGAATTAATTAAAGAGATTAATCAGCCTTCGGCGGAGTAGTCTTGTCGATTTTTGTTTATTTTCGAAAGCGTGATTTTGTACAAAATTCCATGTCATTGGAAAAGAAAAATTGCGATTATTTGGCTTTTCATGGGTAGACATAACTAGTGCTATTATAGCAGTTTTGCTGCTAGCGAGTAGCCAGATAGTCATCAATCTGTTTATGTATTTTTTACATAAATAGATTAGTAAGGTAATTGCGGTTGGGATGGTGATGGTGGCGAAAAAATAGTCGCGAGTTTTGCTGATTGGCTGACGGGGTCGACAAAAAACTCCGAATTCAGTTGTGCTGTGACCTTGAGAGAAATAATGTCACGCTCGAATCGGAGTTTTCTGATTGTGTTTTTTGTTTTTTGGTAGATAATTTTTGTTTTTGAAGAATAGTGCGGCTTTTGTAATCTGCGAATAATCACAAAAGCTATTTTTAGTATAAGCGGGTTACGAATGCTTGTCAATAGATTTTGTATAAAAATTTTATGCAAAAATAACAGGGGTAGCGCGTGTAAAATTTACTACAATGCGATTTTGTGCGCATTATTTTTACAGGTTCATAATTTGGCAGAGTGGCTGTAAAGCTGTTAGAATGACGTTATGGAAAAGTTAATTTTTGGGGCGACGGATGGGATACGTGGCGAGGTAGGCAAAAAGCCGCTTCGGCCGAACATGATGCATAACTTAGGCCGCGCAATTGCGAAGCATTTTAAAGGCGGATTAGCACTATTGGGGCACGATACGCGCGAAAGCGGTGAGTGGATGCGAGAATGCGTTATTGATGGGTTGAAGGAATGCGGTGCGGAAGTTGAGGATCTTGAAATATTGCCGACTCCGGCGGTGCAAAAGATTGTCGCAGCGCGCGATGATGTGTCGTGCGGAATAATGCTGACAGCATCGCATAATCCGGCGACCGATAATGGTGTAAAGGTATTTGCGGCAGATGGCGATAAACTACCGGACGAGGAAGAGCTAGAAATAGAGGCGGAATTCTTTAAAGATGAGCTAGATGATGACGTAGATTTGCCTAAAGTAGATTTCAAACTGATTACGCGCGAAGATGCGATAGACGCGTACAGTAAAATGGTAGACGATGAATTGAAGTTGGGGGATAGTTTGGCGGGTAGAAAAATCGTATTGGATACTGCATCTGGCGCTGGATACGAATTTAGTCGAGCAGTGCTTGAGGGGTTTGGTTTAGATATAGAACAGATTGACCCTGAACCGGATGGGAAAAATATTAATGACGGATTTGGTGCAACTTCTCCAGAGAAAATGGCCGCTAAAGCAAAAAAACGTGGCATAATGGGGGTTGCGCTTGATGGTGATGCGGACCGTATCGTTGTTGCGGACGAAGAAGGGCGACTTTGGGATGGTGATCGAATTAATATATTATTGACGACTTATTTACGCGAGAAAAAACAGCTGCCAAATAATACTGTAGTAGTAACGGAATATAGCAATTACGCAACGGTGAAGTATCTTGAGGCGATGGACGTAAAGGTAGAAAAGGTTGTGGTGGGCGATCGTTTTGTGGCGCAAAAGATGCGCGAGCTAAAGGCGAATCTCGGTAGTGAATTGGCGGGACATATTATTTACCGGCCATGGTTTGAAGCTTCGGATGGAACTTTTATGACCTTGTTTATTTCGAAGATTTTGCAAGAAAAAGGAAAACGATTGGCGGATTTGTGGGCAGATTATGAAAGTATGCCGTCGAAGCAATGGGGGATAAAAGTGAGCGAAAAAAGACCTTTAGATAAAGTGAAGGGTTTTAGCGAAGCTGTAAAGAAAGCTGAAAATGAATTTGCCGGAACTGGCCGAGTGTTTTGTCGCTATTCGGGCACGGAAAATAAGATACGCATCTTGGTAGAGGGGGAGGATGTTAATTTGGTTGAAAAACACGGGGAGATTTTAGCAGAGATAATTGAAAAGGAGATTGGGGCATGATAGAAATTGGGCCAATGACCGAATATGACGGTGAGGTTGCGGAAAAATTGGGCATTTTGCGTCGACAGCTGAGCGTAAAATATGACGGCTCGCCACTGGATCGTGAGCGTTTGGAAGAAATTATGCTTTCGCCATATCATGATATCTTGTTGTCGGTTGATAATGAAACAGTAGTGGGGATGGTGGTGGTATCTGTCGTAATGATGACTACGCGCAAGAATGTCTATATGGAAGATTTGGTAGTTGATGAGCAGTATCGGGGCCAGGGTATTGGGGGCGACTTACTAGAAGCAGTGAAAGACTGGGGGCGCGCAAAAGGTTGCCAGAGGCTAGAGTTTACTTCGACTAGTCGCGAGAATAAAGAGAACGCGATTAAGTTTTATGAGGCGCATGGAATTTTATTGCGCGATACAGGGCAATATAGGGCAGAACTAGCAGAATAAAATAAGTCCGCCTCGGTGTGAGGCGGACAGTTTCTTGTGTGGAGGTGTATCAGTAGTAGCAACCGTTTATGTATGCGGTCTTTACCGGGGCATTGCAATTTCTGAAGTCGATACTGGACAACAACATTGACCAGAAAAATTCCTTGGGCACCGCGCTCCACCACTTGTAGCATTCGAGCAAGAGGTGCGCGGTGTACTGGCAATTTTTGATCCATATCTCTCGCATCGCGATTGCGGCGATGAGCTCCGTGAATGTGTCCTCGGGGAAATCTTTGATTTTCGACCAAGTGTATTCACTGAATTCGTCGTCCCGGATTTCCCTTTTAATGTCGGAAGGAATGGCCCCAATGGTGCTGTCGAATTTGTCGATATCGTAGTTTTGTGCCGCGAGTATGTCATTTGCAAATCGCGGAAGCTGGACAGCGCCCGCAATACATGCGATGATCGTGGCGGCCATATTATCTTCGATGCCGATTGCGCATTCGTGGATAGCGATCTGTTCGAGCGCATATCGGACGATGTCGGCATCGCCGAGATAGACGATATACCTGGGAACATTTCCGTGGATATTGCCGCTGATACTTTTTTCTACGCCCTTAAACTCGGCGATGATTGCTCTCGTGTCGTTATTGGCGATTGCTTCTCGAATCCTTTTCTTGAACATTCTTTTCCTCCTTTGTAAAAAACGAGGCGCCTAATTGCGCCTAACAACAGGTAGTATAGATTATATCATATTTTTGATTTATGTCAAAAGGAGAGAGTATTAGCGATGGGTTTTATGTTTGTACAAGAAAAACCACCGGCTGGGCCGGTGGATGTTTATTGGGAGGGGAGGGGGTACGAACCTCAATAATCGTCGATACTGTCGACGTATTCGACTTCGTGTGGCTCGTCGCAGTACTGCAAATCGAGGTTCATGTATACCAGGGACCAGAAGGTTGATTCTGGGACGGCGCGGGGGTTGATCCATTTCAGGCACCTGCGTATTATGACGGCTTTTATGGCAGTGTTCCGTATTGTGATTTTTTTGCTGGCGATGGCTCCAAGGAGATCCTGGAAAACGTCGTCGTCCATACCCGCGATCTGATTCCAGACATCGACGTTGAATCTTTTCCCTTGGACATTCTTCTTTATTGCAGAGAATGATCTGTCATCGAGCATTTCGATGTCGATGAAGTGGGCTGTCAGTATGTCTTCGGCGAATGAGGGAAGATGGACAGCTCCAGCAGTGCAGACGATCAGGGTTTCTGCCATTTCATTGCCGAGCCTTATTGATTGACAAGCCTTAATTGTGGCAGCCTTTAAGGCGAGGCGGACCTTGTAGATGTCGCCTCTGTAAATGGAATAGTCGGGAATGTTCTCGTCGTAGAATTCGCCCTTGATGTCGGGGCAGATTTCCTGGAACAATTCGACGACGGCGTGGGTGTTGTTGCTGAGAACCATATTAGTGATTTCTTCTTTCGTATACATCCTTTTCCTCCTTTGTAAAAAACGAGGCGCTTTAAAAACGCGCCTAAAATAGGTGTAATTATTATACCATATAATCTAGCAGTATGTCAAATATGGAGGCTACTTGAAGATATTCGGCATAATGAGGTGGAGCAGGAAATTAAGAATGAAGATATGAAGATTGGCAATGAAGACAATACCGAGTATGCAAGCGCCAAGCCCAAATAGTTTAACTTTGTTATAACTATTAAAACCGCCAGCTAAATTGTCGGCAATTTTCTGATGAAAAACGACGATTAAGATGCCGGCAGCTAAGAGTGCGATTCCTCCGAAAAGGTAACCGATATTATATCCTTCCATAAGCATATTGTAGCATACATGGGGCACTTTGTGCGTGGGCGACTTGCGTTTTTGAGGGATTTTTAGTAGAATAGCTTGTATTGGGGATATAGCTCAGCTGGTTAGAGCGCGTCACTGATAATGACGAGGTCTGTGGTTCAAGTCCACATATCCCCACCAGAGAAGTGAAAAACGGCGTTTAGGCCGATTTTTTAATGATAAAATATAGAAAAAGGAGCTTGTTTATATATGTCAGAGAAACTAAAGCCGACTAACGCTGGAGGTGAGCAGCATCAAAAAGAACTCCGTTTTCCGGAGGATCCGAATCAATACTCCGAGGAAGAGCTTATGCTTGATCCCGCTAAGCGTTTTCATGTAAATCCCGATGATTTTCCGATTTTTTCTCAGCAAGCTCTGAAAGGTGAACGCTGGGGCAGCGATGCTGAGACTCTGCCGCTTGACGAGACTATGAGTCGTCATGTGAAGGCTACGGCTGATTGCATTGCCGTTATTGCTGGCGAAGATATGGGTGACGGTAAGGGGCGCGAAAAAATACCGGCTGCCGACTTCGTTATATATCTGGATAAGTCCGCTCGTCCAGTTAGTTGGTTAAATAATGTTTTTTGGGACGCTTTCACAGATAAGCCTCGCCCAAAGCATTCTTATCTTGCTATAGATCGTATGGAATGGTTTGAGCGTACGAAAACGCCAGTCAATATGAACGGCGAAATCGAAGATTCTGATGGTACCTTGCGCCTTGCGAATGCTAGCGATTTTCGCAAGGAAAATGTTACGGATATGGACATTGCTCGCATACGTGCCTTATTTATTCCTGGAGGCATAAAAAACGAAGATATTGAAGAGATTATGAGTACTCCAACTAACCTAGAAGGGAAGAATATTACTATTATTGACGAGGTTGAACGTAGCGGTTCTACTCTTGGCATTGCTGAGTATCTTATCTCTCGGGCTATTCCAGAGGCTGCTAGTGTTAATGGTTATTATTATTGGACTCCCGGTTGGCAGGTTAGTAAAGAAGGTCAAAGGCAAATGCGAGGTACGCCGGTTTGGTATGATACACGCTCTATTCTCGGGCGTGGCATAGGTGATATTAATGAGGCATTTTTTGCTAAACGTTACGAACTGTATCCAACCCCAAAAACGCGTGCTCAGAAATTTGGCGCTATCGTTTTGGGGGCGTCCATAGACTTATCTAAGGAGTACGGGAACAAATCACGTGAGTTAGCTAAGGAAATTAAGATTATGCGTAGAGAGTGGGACGCTGGCCATATCATGATGGAGCACCCTGATCATTATGATGAAGAAAAATGGATAGATAGGCTTGAAAGTCAAGGTGTCACGTTTATGCTTCAGCAGGCAAATATGCCGCGGAATGCCTATTCGAAAGTTCGAAATGACATATCTAAGCGGCCGGTTATTTAGTTATTCGGCTGAGCAAGAAAAAACTCCGCTATGTAGTAACTAGCAGAGTTTGGGAAAAATGAACGGTGCCTGTATGTAGGCACGGATGGTGCTATCCCCGTCCTCATCGAATCTGAATTCGATCTGGCGGAAGAGCCCGTCTTCGTCTGAGAGCGTTCCGTAAATAACGTGAGTATCTCCAAGACGCTCGTTTCGTGTAACGCGAAACACCACGGGTACTATTTCTTCTTTCAGCAGGCTCTTAAGGGCGATTTCGACTAAATCGTCAACTTGTACGCCTTCTAGGAGGGGTATGTAACCGTCGTCTACGAAATTATATTCGCGATATTCCTCTTCCAAAACACGTCACCTCCTCTACGAGTAGTCGTGAATGTACCGTCGGCTATTGTAGCATATATGGTTATGTTTGTCAATACGTCTGAATAATGATGAGCAAAAATCCCCAGCGTACGGCTGGGGACGGTAATGCCTTAATCCTGCAGGATAGGCATGAGATTGGAGGTTAAGACGTACAGGTGTGGAAAGGCTTTCTTTAATGAGGCCAGGTAGGCTCGATTGATGTCTTTCGCGATTAAATTCACCAGGGCGTCTTCTTCTTTGGCGCTGAGCCAGACTTCGATAGAATAATGGCCGGGAGCCAGGGCGATAGACGGTCCGCCCTCCAGGACAGAGTCGTAATCGCAGTACTCTACGAGAAAGGCGCGATGCGTCTCGAAGTCTTCGGATTTGCTCGATAAGTCGCTTCCGACTTCCAACTCGTAGTGGGGCTTCTTTTCGTTGTCGTGCCAATCTGAAATATGGATGGCCCACGGACCATCAAGAAGGGAACTGGTGAAGCTGACGGTCGTCTGATTATACTCTACTTTTAATATTTCTTCGAGTATGGCGCCGAGTACGATAGAATTAGCTTCGCGATCTTCTTCGCACTCAAAGTACGTTTTGCGAATAAGGGGCATTTTCATTTTTCACCTCCGCATTTTAAAGGCTGCCGCCTAGGATATAAAAGAGCTACTATTTTTGATTTTGCAATAAGTATTACCATTTGTCAATGACGGATGGGTGTTTTTTGGACGATTTGGCTTCAGCGTGATATAATAGAAGTTACATGGGGTATGATTAGGCTTCGGTCTAATCTACTCCACCATTTTTCTCGGATCACCTGTGGGTGATTTTTTGTTTTATAATGAGAAAAAGGAGTGATAGATGGATAGAGGTAAAATAGTTGCAGCAATTAAAGAAAAAGTTGATTTGCCGGACGACGTAATTGCGAAGGCTGGAGATTTGTTGGATGGTAAGTCGTTTGTGGGCCATAAAAATAAGGATGATATTGTTAAGACTTTAGTAGAAAAGCTGAAAATCGATGAAGGCATTGCGAATAAAATCTACGAAGCCGTAGCTAGCGCACTGGCGAGCGGCATAGTTGATAATGTGGCAAATAAATTGAAGGGAATGATCAACAAATAACAGAGGCCAAAAATGGATGACCGCATAAAATGCGTTCTAAGGCCGGTCTGACGAAAAAGACGCATAAAAATACCTCCTGAATTGGAATTCGGAGGTATTTTTAATTGAAGGCCCTCGCAGTTTTTAGCAACTTCAATTAACTCTGATACTATACCGCTTGTGATATATTGTCAAGATTTTTTGAATTATCGTGTTCGGATATTATGACATATTTCTAAGCAAAAACATATTGACAAAACAGAAGCTTTATGCTAGAATAGGCATAAGCACCTGAGATGGCGCCTCGGTTTTGAGTTGGTCATCGTAAAGGGGTGGCAATTATAAAGTTATATGGTGGGCAGAAATGGAGCTAGAAATGGCTGGAACTAAGGCTGGTGGCCAAAAAGCTGCCGCAACTAATAAGAACAAATATGGCAAAGATTTTTATGCCGAGATCGGTCGCAAGGGTGGTCGCAATGGTCACACTGGCGGTTTCGCTGCAAATCCTGAGTTAGCAAAGATTGCTGGCGCAAAAGGTGGCCGTATTTCTAAGCGCGGTAAAGCTAAAAAAGAAAACTAAAAAATAGAAATTATTATAGAAGTCAGGCACGCAAAAGCGTGTCTGATTTTTTATGGTTATGCTTGCGTGTTTGTGAGAAATGTATTATTTTACGTAGCATACTGGCCAGATTGGAGGTGATGATAGTGGGCACAGTAAGCAAAGCTTTAGCATTGACATCTGCTTTAAGAGAGATGGGAATAGAGCCTGGCAAATTTAAAAAAGATTATGACAGGCCGGAGTTGCGAAATGAGGAGCGTTGTAGCTCTTGTCGTGGGTTATGCTGCTGGACATGTGGGTGTCTTCTGAGCCCGGACGATTTCACAAAGTGGTTTGGAATTCCGCCGACCCTGGAGTTGGTGGAGCGAGAACTAAGAAAGGGCTATTTATCAATTGTGGCAGTTGACTACGGTTCGGATTCTATTTTTGGCATGCTGTTACGTATGCGTCGTTCCGGTGAGCAAGTTGTTATTATGGATGATAGTCCGGATATTGTCGCGGGTAGATTTGGTCCGTGCGTAGCGTGGCGCGAAGAAAGTGGATGTATGTTTGATTGGAAGCATCGTCCTGCTGGCGGAAAGTTACTGAAACCGGGCAATACTCCTCTAGAGTGTGTTTGTGACTATCCTGTCGAAAGTGCGGCAGGAGAATGGCTGATGTTTCCGGATCTTCTTACTGACTTAGCGAATAACTATCGCGGATTGAAAATTCCGGAGCCAAAGACGGGTTGGACTCCGCTTTCGTAATGATTTTGAAAGTAGCCAGTGCCAGTATATGATTAGTTGCCGCCCCGTGGTGGGGCGGCTTTTTGACATTTTTAAAGCGAATAGCATAATTGTTATGCTTGCATACTCGATGTAGATATTTTACGATATGGGGGATACTGGCCAGATTGGAGGTGATTTGTGTTGGGTATAGTGCATGGTATCAACTTTAGTCCGATGATTCTAAGGATTGTAAATGAGTTGAAGGGCGAAATAACGCCTAGCCCGTATCCGAAGAATTACGATGAGGCAACCTTAAAGAACCCCGAGCTCTGCAAAACTTGTGGCGGAAAATGCTGCAAAAGATGCGGATGTTTCGTGAGTCCAGACGATTTTGAAAAGTGGTTTGGAGTTCCGCCGACCCTGGAGTTGATGGAGCGAGAACTAAAGAAGGGCTATTTGACAATAGAGATAGTCGATCTTTCGGATTACTGGCTGTCGGGTTTTGGCACGTTAGTGCGAATGCGTAATTCTGGAGAGTCGGCCATAATCGATTTCGATGGAAGATGCGCTGGAGCAGGGGCGTGCGTAGCATGGCGCGAAGAAGGCGGATGTATGTTTGATTGGGAACAGCGTCCTGCTGGCGGCAAGCTGTTAAGGCCGGTTGATCCTCAGTTTGGAATGGGGTGTACTTGTGAGTATGGGACAAAGGCGACAATCGCAGAATGGCGGGTGTTCCCGGGTATTCTTCCTGAGCTCGTAAGGAAGTATCGTGGGGTAGATATCCCTTGCCCAGATAGCAGCTGGGTGCCGTTTCCGTAAAGGAAGCGGCTTTTTTATTGGTTTATTCTGGTGTAATGCGAGAACGCCAAGTGGCTCCACAAAGGGGGCAATGGTAAAGCAGAGAAGAGTCTTGATAGCCGGAAAGATTGCAGTTTTTGCAAAGAGAAGTTAGATGAAGCCAATCGCGGTAGCTGTCGAGGTGATCTTCGGCGAAATCTTCGTCATACTTTATGCCGTAGCGTTCGCAAATTTCACGAACCTTTGCCCAGGCTTGGGATTCGATTTCGACGAGTTCAATATCGGAAGTGTAGTTGGATTTATTGATAAGATAGTGGCCGAGTTCGTGCAGAAGCTCGAGTGGATGGCCGACGGTCTGATAATAGAGGTGATTTGGGGGCGAAAAACGGAAGCGCTCGCCTGGGGCGATTTGGAGTTCTGGATAATCGGCGGATATCTTAGCGACGAGCTTCTTTAAGCTTGGCATAATGATAGCATCCGTAGATTACAGAAAAACTGCCATATTTGGCAACAAATAGCCGTGGCGTGGTGATTTTAGGGGGGAGTTGGGCGGTGAGCTTCGTGCGAAGCTCGGTGCGATAATGATTAAGCATTAAGCCGAGTGGGCCACCAAAGATGATGCGGTCTGGTTTGACAGAAGTGGTAAGTGGCACGATACCTAGGAGCATACGGTTGACGATCTCACTCCAGTCGGCAGGGTCGGTGATGTCGTTGACGAGCTTGTTGTATTTGGCGTTGATTGCGCTAGCGGCGGCAAGATCTTCCCATTCGGATTTTTCGCCGTCGTAGATAAATTCGACATGTCCGGGCTCAAAGTCTGAATACCGTTTAGATAGGGCGCCATTTTCGACTACGCCACCGCCAATACCAGTAGAGAAGGTGAAATATAGGGAACGGCCCTTGGCGCTACGCGCTTCGGCGAGAGCGGCGAGATTGGCATCGTTTTCTACGTAGACAGGTAAGCCAAAGTCGGCTTTGAGCATTTTGGCAATATCCATATCATGCCAGGGGAGATTGCCAAGCCAAACGGCACGGTTGTGCTTGACGAGACCGGGCATAGCGACGGAAATAGCCTTGATACTAGACATGACAAAATTGACGCGGATTTGTTGCGTAAGCGCTTCGTAAAACTTTGTTTGGTTGTTATTAGTTAGGAATTTGACGGAGTGGAGAAGTTTACCTTTGCTGTCGACAAGGGCTACGATAGTTTTTGTTCCTCCGATATCTATACAAAGATACATGAAAATAGTATAACATCATCTTGCAAAATTATGCTGGTTATGCTTGTGACACCTGTGGAATAGTGGTATAGTTAGGCTAATCTTAGATGGAGTTTGAGTGATGGATGTAAATGCGAAATATAGGCGTTGGGGGTGGGGCGCAGTAATAGGGCTGATTGGCGTGATTTTGATTGCCGGCTTAGTTGTGGCAATCTCGATGTCATCTTCGCCGAAGCCAAATACTACAAACGAGTCGATTGCCTCTACGGGCAATAATGGCTCTAATAATACAAACAACGGTAGTATTGGTGACAAGATTGACTCTGATGGCCAATCCGATGCCGAGAAAGAGGCTCAGCAAAAAGCTGAAGAAGAAAAGAAGGCAAAGGCAGAAGCCGAAAAGAAGGCGGCGGAAGAAAAAGCCGCTCGCGAGAAGGCCGAGAGGGAAGCGGCAGAGAAAGCCGCCCAAGAGAAAGCTGAGCGAGAAGCGGCGCAAAAATCTAACAATTTGCCGCATACTGGCCCAGTCGATTCATTAGTATCAGTTGTCGCTTTTGCGGTGATTGCATATTTGGTTGCGCTAAACGTTTCGTTCGTAAAGAAGCAATCTGTTTAGCTTGTGCTTTACCTAATCTGTAAAATAGGTTAAAATAATGGGTAGCATGGAGCTACTCATTGTTTTTTGTGGATCACACGAAGGATGATGAGTAGTTCCAGCGAAAGGAAAATACAATAAATGGCTACAAAAGCTAAAATTACAATGGATGAACTCCTTGCGGGAGAAGATATCCAACCAATCATTCTTGGCGACACGATCGAAGGTACGGTTATGTCTGTCAAGAAGCACGAGATTTTGATTGATCTCGGCGCGCGCGGTGTTGGTCTTGTGCCACGTCGCGAGGTTGCCTTTGGGCGCCAATTAAAGGAAGGTGATGCTGTTTCGGCTAGCGTTATCGATACCGAAATGGAAGACGGCATGGTATTGCTATCTCTCCGCAAAGCCGTAAAAGAAAAGGGCTGGGATGAGATTGCTGCTAAGCTTGATGCTGGCGAAATCATCGAAGTTCAACCATACGATGCCAACCGTGGCGGCCTCTTGGTCGAGTACGAGGGCATTCGTGGCTTCTTGCCAGTTTCGCAACTTTCGGCAGAGCATTATCCACGCGTTGGCGGTTCTGACAAGGATGAGATCCTTCAGCGTCTTAATGCGCTAGTTGGTAAAGATATTCGCGTTCGCATCCTTGATGCCGATCGCAAGACCAATAAGTTGATTCTTTCTGAGAAGGAAGCAATCAAAGATGGTCTCGCTGAGCGCTTTGCAAAGCTTGCTGTTGGCGATATTGTAAAGGGTGTTGTCACTGGCGTAGTAGATTTTGGTATCTTTGTAAACGTAGATGGTATCGAAGGCTTGGTGCACATTTCTGAGATTTCTTGGGAGCGTGTAAACAGCCCAGCCGACTACGTAAAGGTCGGCGATACAGTCGAGGCAAAGATTATTGCTATCGACAAAGATCGTTTGAGTCTCTCGATGAAGCAGCTTCAAGAAGATCCATGGCTTTCTGAGATTGCCAACTTTAACAAGGGTGACAAGGTTGAAGGTACGATTACTCGCATCACACCATTTGGCGCTTTTGTACAAATCTCGCCAGCTGTTGAAGCTCTAGTGCACGTATCAGAGCTTGGCGAAGGTAGCGATGTTGACCCAGAGAAGATCTTTACGCTCAACGAGCGCAAAGAGTTCAAGGTGCTTGATATCGACAAAGAAGGTCGCAAGATTTCTTTGAGTTTTGCCGACAAGAAAGCTAAGAAATAACATCTTTGCTCTAATAAAAAACAAGGTCCAACGAAAGTTGGGCCTTGTTTTGTTCGGTGATTATTTTTTGCTGTTTCGGCTCTTATTGATGACGTTACCGATGACGATACCTAGAACAACAGAGAGCGCAAGAAGAGGGAAAATAAGTATGCCGACGCCAAGTATTATTACGCCGCAGGTCTGATCGCGGCTTGCGCTACCACCTGCATAACAGGAACTATAAGACATCCATGATGTTATAAGTAGGTAGGCTAAGCCAATTACGAAAATAACCGCAGAAGAGGCAATGCAGAGGTAGACTGAAGATTTTTTGCCAGTTTTCGAGGCGGGTGTTGCTGTTTTATCTTGTGGTTTTGTGGGGGTAGATGATTGTGTAGTGTTCATATGGGCTCAGTATAGCATAAGTGGATATGCGTTAGGCTGATAGATTTTTATGATATATTGAGAGTATGTGGGAATATATCAAAAAAGTAATTGAATATATTTTCTTCTCATTCCTAATAGAGGCGGTCATTATAGTAGCAAAGTTGAGCTGCGAGGACATTATTGACGTAGCGGGGAAAGGCTTAACGATTGCTTTATTTGTGGCGCCATCGGTCTTGGCGAGCTTGGCGGGATTATCGTTAGTGAAAGTGCAGCGTCGGCGTCAGCGGGGGCGTTACGAGAAAGAGCCGATTAGTGTTGCCGCGTTGGTGGTACTGATTGTGATTGTAGTGATTGGTGTGATATTGTCCGCAATTGGGGCGAACGTTTTGACGGGTTGGCTATATAGCCTCTAAAATAGAGATATAATGAGTGAGATTTTGAAATTTCCAGATAAGACCGCTTTGTTGGTGATTGATATAGTTAATTCTTGTTGTCATGAAGAGTGCGAGGATCCATCGATCGGGATTACCTATAATAAGATTCGCAAGATGGTGGACGAGAGGCTGCTGAAGTTTGTAGATGCGTATCGTAATCGGGTAAACAAGAATGTAATTATGATGGGATTGCAGCCTTGGACGCGTGATTATTTGCCAGAGAATATTGTTCGGTTGTATGACGAGAGCCCAGAGGCGACCTATTTTGGCGAAGAAGGCTTCGAGGAGGAATTTTACCATATCGAGCCGGCTGAGACGGATTTTGTAGTAAAAAAGAATACCTATGATTGTTTTGCTAGCTCTGAGCTGGTTGATTATTTAGAGCGAAGAGGGATTACGGACTTGGTTGTTTGTGGTGTGTTTACGGATGGCTGCGTGTTGTCTAGTATTGCGAGCGGGTTTAGCAAGGGTTATAACTTCATAATTCCGCGCGATTTAGTAGAGACAACGGATTTGCTGGTGCGCCAAGAATTGCAAAAGATATTATTGGACTATACTTTTCCGATGCAATACGGCAAGGTGGTCGATTCAGACGAGATTCTTACCGGAAAAGTTGAATAAATTTTTGGGGATGCACCAAAACCACGTTGATATTATAAGCTGGGTTTTGACAAAAAAGAAAAAGCTGCCGACTAAGTCGGCAGTTTAGGTTTTGTGCGATCTGGGTTGGTGTTTTCTGTTGGCGGCCGTGCGATTAAAACTCTGGTCGGTCACCGACATCTCGTTTTATGCCCGGAACTTCCTCGCCGTTTTCGTTTACCAGTTTGTTCTCTCCCGGTAAATAGTAAACGTGAGTTCCGCCATACCCGTATTTTGGCGTAAAGGGAGCCATACCATCTACATAGAAAGCGCTGTAAGTAGCACTTGTCCAGTATATGTATACGCCATTTGTTTTAATGACGTAAACCAAGTCGGTCTCGCCTGGGATTTTTGCGAAGATAAACTGATCCCCAGATGTTGCTGTAGACTCAGTAGTAGTTTTTTCTTCTACGCCGCCGGAGCAGCCACACGCTAACAATGCGACGATAGCAATCGCGATTATCACTTTCTTCATTAGTCACCTCCTAAAGTACCCAGATCGTGTTATTTATTATACATCATAAAGCGGTTTTTGTCAATCTGTGCGCGGATTTTTGATATTTTATTTTAAATATGGTAAAATAGTAGAAGTTGCTGGGGGTGGATTTTTATTATTACTTTTAACGAAAGGAGCTAGAAAATGGAAGAAAAAGTAATACAAATTTCTGGCTCGATTACGGTAGACGAGCTAGCAAGTGCATTGGGTGTATCTGTCACGCATCTGATTGGTGAGTTATTCAAGAATGGCATTATGGCCACGATTAATCAGCGCCTAGATGCGGAGACGGCTCAGATTATGACCGAGGAGCTTGGTTTTACGAATGTACGCTTTGAGAAGAAAGAGAATTCGGCAAAGATTCCTGGCATAAAACGCGAGTTGTCGAAGGATGCAAAATTGCGTCCACCAGTGGTAGCAGTAATGGGGCACGTTGATCACGGCAAGACTACTTTGCTTGATACTTTGCTGAAGAAGAAAACTGTTGACGACGAGGCGGGCGGTATTACGCAGCATATCTCGGCTTATCAGATGGAGTATAAAGAACGCAAGATTACGTTCTTGGATACGCCGGGCCACGAAGCTTTTGCGGCAATTCGTCAGCATGGCGCAATGCTTACGGATATTGTAATTATCGTGGTGGCTGCCGATGATGGCGTAAAGCCTCAGACGGCAGAGGCGATTAAGTTTGCTGAGGCGGCAAATGCCAAGATTATTGTTGCGATAAATAAGATTGACAAAGAAGGCGCTAATATTGACCGAACGAAGGCGCAGTTAGCAACAGACTTTAATCTTAACCCTGAAGAGTGGGGTGGTGATACGATTATGGTGCCGATTTCCGCAAAAACTGGCGAGAATGTCGAGAAATTGCTAGATATGATTTTATTGACGGCCGACATTGATGAGCTAAAAGCGGATACTAATATTCCAGCCGAAGGCCTCGTAATTGAGAGTCATATGGAGATTGGGAAAGGCTCAGTAGTGAACTTATTGATAACTGGCGGCGAGCTGAAGACAGGTGATTTTATTGTAGCTGGCAAGACCTATGCAAAGGTGCGCACGATGGTTGATTGGAAGAATAAGCCAAAAGGGAAAGCTACGCCTTCGACGCCAGTAGTAGTGACAGGTTTTAAGGAGTTGCCTAATTTTGGCGATAAGTTTGAAGAAGTTTCCGATGAAAAAACCGCGCGCAAGATGGCACTATTAAATGCGCAAGCCGAAGCGAATGACAGCGCAAACACAAATGTGACCGCAACGGATATGCTGCGCATGATGAATGTGGCAGATAATACGAAGACATTCAACGTAATCGTAAAAGGCGATGTCGCCGGATCGGTTACATCTGTAGTCGATTCTTTACGTATGATAGACACGCAAGGTGAAATTACTCTAAATATCGTATCGACGGGTGTTGGCGCAATTTCTGAGAACGATGTTTATATGGCGTCGGGCGGCAAAACGGTTATTTACGGTTTTAATGTGACGGTTCCGAATGCGATTGCGAAAATGGCAGAACGCAACGGTGTGCCAGTGCGCGTATTCCGAGTGATCTATGAATTGCTAGATGACGCAAAGCATGATATGGAAGAAATGCTTGATGCGGAAGTAGTAGAAACCGAGACTGGCGAGCTGGAAGTAAAGGGCGTGTTCCGCACTGAAAAAACGGAAATTATTACTGGTGGACAGGTCAAGAAGGGACGTGTAGCGCCAGGTATGCTTGGTCATGCTTATCGTAAGAAAGTCGAATTGGGTGAGTTTGAGGTGATTAGCACGCAAGAGGGCAAAATTAATGTGCCGTCGCTTGCTGAGGGCGAAATTGGCGGTCTGTCTCTAAAGACTAGCAAGAAGATTCAGCTGGAAATTGGTGATACTTTGAAGTTCTTCGTGCGCGAGTACAAGAAGAAAAAGATTTTGTAATATAATAATCATTAGCGTTTTTGTGCTAAAATGGTGGTAAATAGGAGAGTAACGCAATGTTTAAATTTGATAATAGGTTCTTGGATAGCGTCGGATTGGCCGATCTTCCGGATTCGCAAAAGGAGGCTTTCTTGCAGTATGCGCAAGATCAGCTAGAAATTCGCATTGGCGAAAGTATGAGCGAGAGCCTGAATGATGACCAGCTCAGCGAATTTGAGCGCATTATCGATAACGACCCCGCTACGCTTCAGGGGTTGCTGGATTCGTATGGCGACTACCAAAATGATGAGGTTTATCAGACCCTAAAGCGTAACACTGGTGCACAAGACGGCGATAATAGTCTCCTTTCAGATTACGTAACTGCAAAATGGCTTAATCAGAACTGTCCGCAATATCAGCAGATTATTAAAGAAAGCTTGACGGATTTACAGAATGAAATTCGCGAGCAAAAAGATGCTATTTTAGCGGCGGAATAGTTAGCAATAATATTTATTTGCGGGATACTCTTTAATCCTCCTCTTGAGAAAGGGGAGGATTTATTGTATAGTTATCGTTGAGTCCTCGAAACTGTTGGAGCTTGCACATTAGAAAGGAAGGTGTATATGAAAATCATAGGCATAATTGGAGGATTAAGCCCCGAATCTACGACGCATTATTACTCGGGGATTAATCAGCTGGTAAATGAGCGTGCTGGTGGTCTGACCTCGGCTGATATGCACGTGCGAAGCGTTAACTTTGCGGAGTATTACGCCCTGATGGAGCGTGGCGAATGGAATACGATTGCTCTTATGCTTCGGCGTGAAGCCTTGAATCTGGTTAACTATGACGGATGTGATTATGTGGCGATCGCTACGAATACTATGCATAAAGTCGCAAAAGAAGTGGGGCGTCCTATTCCTGGTCGTGATATGCCGCTGGTTCATATCGGTGACTGCATTGGCGAAGAATGTGAAAAGATTGGCGCCAAGCGTGTTCTGTTGCTTGGAACCAAGTTCACAATGACAGAAAGATTTATGGCGGATTTTCTTGCTGACGGGTATGGCATTGAAGTTCTCGATATGCGGAAGCTTCCGCGCGATGTCGCAGAGATTGATCGAATCATCTTTGACGAGTTGTGCCATGGTACCGTACTGCCGGATTCGAAGACGTACATGGTAAGCTTCGTAGACGGCATTGTTTCTGGGGAGGCCCTCGGACATAGGCCGGATGCGGTCATCTTGGGGTGTACAGAACTGGATATGATTTTGCAGGAAGGTGATGTCGGCGTGCCGCTCATTGATTCCACGCAGGTCCACATTAATAAGCTCGTTGATTTGTGCCTGGAGAGGTAGGCTACAAAAGTATCTTCCGTAAAAACAATCAAAGCTCGGCTACAGGTCGAGCTTTTTTCAAGATTAGTAGGTCTTTTTATGCCCGTTAAGGAAGCTTTTGGCGTCCATTTCTTTGGAATTTTCTGGGAGCAGGCGGTCGATAATGAGGTAATTACCATCGGCGCAGAGTAGGTCAAGTTCGGTTGAGGCTTGGCTGGCAACATGTGCTTGGGTGACAGTGCAGGGGATGTTGAGTAGGGTTGTCTTGGATTTTGGAAAACCAGCATAAGCGCGAACCTCATTGTAGAGCGTCTGAGCGGCTTTCTCGGCTGGTTTTAAAAGCGCAAGGTCTTTGGTAAGTTTTGACGTAAAAGTGGCTTCTGCGCCATTCTGTGCGGTCTCAGAGGCATTTTTGGCTAGGACTCCAGGTATCACGTCTAAAAGTAGTTTCGCACCAAGCGTGGCGAGTTCTTCATAGAGAGATTGTTTGGTGGTTTCTGCAGTAATGGCGACTTTTGTTTGTGCAAGGATATTGCCCGCGTCCATCTCTTTAGCGAGGCGCATGATGGATACGCCGGTTTCAACGTCGCCGTTTAGGAGGGCAGTTTCGATAGGGGTAGTGCCGCGATATTTTGGTAGAAGCGAGGGGTGGATATTTAAGATGCCGGCGGGAATTGCGTTAATTACGGTTTCGGGGACGAGTTTTCCGAAGGCGGCCAGTACGCCAAGGCCGGGTTTGAGCCGCTCGACAATTGGTAAAAGTTCCGAGGCTTTCTGAACTTCTATTGTTTCAATGCCGTGTTTCTTGGCTAAGATTGAAATAGGGAACGGCTTGCGCACGTGTGCTTTGGGCAATACAAGGGCGCAGATGTCGATGTTTTGGTCTGCAAGTAGAGCTTCAAATATGGGAGTCTTGGCTTTAATGCCCTGAGCGAGTTGCTCATTGCCGAAGAAGATGACTTTAGTCTTCGTCGCCATCGGGATAAAGCTCCTTGTTGCCTTTAATGTTTTTATCGTAATCGAGCGGCACGAGGTCGCCCTTGTCGTTGAGCTTATAGAAGGCATCTTTAACACCTTTAATATGATCGATAAAGAGAATGCCATTTAGGTGGTCGATTTCGTGTAGAAGAGTGCGAGCTAGAAAACCAGTAGCCTTGAGGCGGACCTCGGTACCATCTTCGAGCTGCGCCTTAATGCGAGCTTTAGCGGGGCGGGGAACTTTTCCGTAGATTGTTGGCACGGAAAGACAGCCTTCGTAGTCATAAAGAGTTTTTCCTTCAGTTTTAATGACTTCTGGATTGAGGAGTGGAACAAAAGTGGCGTTATCCTTGTTATTCATATCTTCGCGCACAACGATGATACGTTTGTTGTAACCAAGCTGTGGCGCGGCCATGGCGGCAGAAAGCTCGAATTCGTGAGCGTTTTCCCAGTCGATGCAAGACTGGATCATTTCCCGAATGATTTTTTCTACTTCTGGGTCGCCGACTTTTGCTTTGGTAGATTTTTTGCGCAAACGCGGGTCTGGCGTTGTGATAACTTCCTTTTTGCTGGCCATTTTACTCCTCTTTATTGGGGTAAATTTTAACATAATAACAGTTTTGTGGCGAGCATAAGCGTTGTGGCTAAGCACAACTAGAGCAGGGAAATTGGATCAAAGCAGTAATGAAGATAGGGATTTTTTTCGATAGCGTCGAAAATTGCAAGAAGATCCTTGCGAGATTTGGCTTTGACGATGATTTGCCAGGTATAACCAGATGCGGTATGCTCATGAAAGGCTGGCATAGGGGGCGTGACGGAGACTTGCTCGAGAGAGTGTTGGTGTATATATTGTATAATTTTTTTGTTCAATTTTTGGACGTTTGAAATGGCGGCGCGCTCGGTTTTGTAGGACAGTGAGAATTTGAGCAAAAAACTATACGGTGGCAGACTACTCTGGCGTCGTTTTTGGATTAAATAATTATAAAAACCAGCAAAGTCTGCTTGTATGGCGTGAGATATTATGGGGTGATTGGGTTGAAAAGATTGAATGAAAATGTGACTATTTTGGTGTCCACGCTTGGCGCGGCCAATGACTTGAGTGATTAATTGAAATGTTCGTTCTTCGGATGAATAGTCTGGAAGGCTCAATCCGGCATCGGCTTGAGCAATGCCGAGCGTGCTGAGCTTTGGAAAATCGAAGCCTTTTGCGATCATTTGAGTACCCACAATAATGTCGTAATTTCCGTCGTGTACTTGGTCGTAGATTTGCGAGAGCTGCTGACTAGTCTCCGTATCGGCGTCAAAGCGGGCAATGCGAGCTTGAGGAAAGAGTCGATGCAGCTCTTCTTCTAGCATCTTGGTGCCGAATCCTTTGTGGTGAATGGTGGCGTTATTGCATTCTGGGCAGGCGGTAGGTACGGGATAATTGCGACCACAAGTATGGCAGCGCATTTGGTATTTATCGGCATGAAGAACTAGTGGCAAGAGGCAATTTTCGCAAAGGGCTTGCCAGCCGCAATGGTCACAGATTGTTAGGGGCGCGGTGCCGCGACGATTATGAAAGATCATGGACTGAGTGTGGTTATTAATGGAATCTTGGATAGAATCAATCAACTGGTTGCTTAAGAGGTGGCTTCGGGTAAAATTAGGGCGATTCTTTAGGTCGATAAGGTTGATTTCGGTTCGATGATTGCTTTTGATGGCTAGCTCATTAAGCTCTATGATAGCCTTGTGTTGTTTGCAGATATAATAATCGGAGACTAGAGGGGTGGCGGAGCCGAGGATGGTTTTTGACATAATGGCGGCTAAGCGCAGGGCGGAGTACTTGGGATTCTGGTCTTGTTGATAGGCTGGTTCGTGTGCCTCGTCGATGAGAATCATTCCCAAATTCAAAACTGGCGCAAAAAGAGCCGAACGTGGTCCGATGACGACCAGTGGAGTAGTAGTCTGAAGGGCTTTTTGCCAGAGTTGATGGCGGACGGCTTCGGTTTGAGCGGAGTGGAGCAGGATGATGTCGGAAAAATGTGCTTGAAAATTTCGCACTAGTTGGGAGGTTAGGGCGATTTCGGGCACAAGCAGGATAACGGATTGATTTTGAGCAAGAGTCTGTTTGGCGAGTTCGATGTAAATGTTAGTCTTGCCGCTACCAGTGATGCCATGAAGCATAATAGTATTAGCAGTACATTGGTTGATTTTTTTGAGCGCGTCTTTTTGAGCGGCGTTTAGCGGATTAGAAGAAGCTTTTTGAGACAATATGCTATCTGTGGTATTTTTTACAACGCGGCGTTTTTTGGTGATACCGCGAGGCAGGATGGCTTGTACCGCAGCGGACAATGGGCAACGGTAATAATCGCTGAGCCAGAATAATGCTTTCATGAGATGTTTGGGGAGCGGCTCGGGATAGAGAAGGCGAAGGATTTCTTTAGTTTCAAAATCTGGCTGTGATGTTTTGGCGGAGACAATGCCGACAGTGGTCTTTTTGCCGAGTGGAATTTCGACAATATGGCCAATCTCAAGTGGTTCGATGGATGCGTAAGTAAGAGTATTGTCGCTATCATGAAAGGTTTTGGCGGGCGCGATAAGGTAGTAATTCATAATGTGATTTTAACACGCTAGAAAAATGCATCTCGTGATGTTGTAGATTTTACAAAAAATAGCTAAAATTATTCTAGTAAGGAGGTTAAGTGTTAGACGTTTTCGTGACAAGTCGGGTGCGGCGGAAGATTATTGTAGTTTTTGCTAAGTATCCAGATTTTAAAACACACGTGCGTGGCTTGTCGAAATTGATCAAGGAAGATCCTGGAAATATCCAGCGCGAATTGCGTCGCTTAACTAAAGGTGGCTTTTTGGTAGCGACTAAAAAGGGGAATACTAGCATCTATCAGACAAATAAACAGTTCCCAATACTAAAAGAGCTTCAGAGTATCGTCATTAAAAGTCAACAACTAGAAGACGCAAAAAAGACGCCTAGCAAGATTATCGGATGACGGATTTATTCAAGCAGCTTCTGCGGCAACGTGGGCTGGATGAGAGCTTTTTGCGTCCCAAGTATGAGAATCTTTTTAACCCATTAGAGATTAAGGGGGTTGAGGCGGCCGTAAGGCGTATTCGTAAGGCGAAAGAAGGGGGAGAGAAAATCATAATTTATGGCGATTATGACGCGGACGGTATTACTTCGAGTACTTTACTGAACGATGCCTTAAAGAGTTATGGATGCAAGAAGGTTGAAATCATATTGCCGAATCGGTTTATTGATGGTTATGGTCTAAATATGCCAGCCGTAGAAACGATAGTAAAGAAAAATGCAACTCTGATAGTGACGGTGGACTGCGGTTCTGGTTCAGAGGATGTAATTGCAGAGCTGAAGCGGCGTGGTATTGATACGATTGTAACTGATCATCACGAGATACCGAGCGTGCCGAAGTCGGCGGTTGCGGTAATAAACCCAAAGCAGGGGGATAGAGATGGCATACGTATGGCTGGCGTAGGGGTAGCATTCACGCTGGCGCGAGCTTTAAATATGGATATGAATGGGGGCAAATGCGATGGCCAAGAAAAATGGTTATTGGACCTGGTAGTGATTGGCACAATTTGCGATTCGATGGAATTACGCGAAGAAAACCGAATCTTGACCTATTTTGGAATGAAGGTGCTAGAAAAAACGCGTCGCCCAGGCATTAAAGAACTTGCGCGAGTGGCGGGTGTAGATTTGCAAAAGCTAAACACGCATGCGATTGGTTTTCAGCTAGGGCCACGCATAAATGCGGCGGGCAGAATGAAGAGCGCGGATTTGGCGTTAGATTTGATGACGTCAAAGAGCCGATCGAAGGCGCTCTTGTTGGCGGAGGAGTTAGATGTATTGAATGGGGAACGTCGAAAAGCGCAAGAAAAAGCGGTAGGAGAAATAGAGGTATCTGATAAAGATGCGGTAATCGTAGCGTGCGGCGATTGGTCAGAGGGAATTTTGGGAATAATCGCGGGACGTTTGGTGGAGTTATATGAAAAGCCGGCTTTTGCTTTGACGAGGTTGGCGGACGGGCGCCTAAAAGGGTCGGGGCGAAGCTTTGGTGACTTTTCCTTAGCGAAAGCATTGCAAAGCTGTAGTGACGGATTGCTCTTGGCTGGTGGCGGTCACGCTGGAGCATGCGGAGTTAGTCTCGAGAAAGAAAACTTAGAAAAGTTCCGCGAAGAGATTAACGGCTATTATAAGAGTCTAAACTTGCGTGACCAAGAAAGATTTTTGCGTAGCAAGAGCGACTTAAAGTTGCCGGATTTGAGTGGCCTAACGGAGGAACTATTTGCGGAAATAAGTATGTTGGAGCCGTTTGGCGACGGCAATGCGGAGCCGGTGTTTGAGTTTGATGGTTACGTGCGTAGTCCGCGAGTATTAAAAGACAAGCACCTGTCGATTATGCTGCGCGATAAGAATGGGTGCGAGATGAAGATGATGGCATTTTATGCTCCAGAGGAGTGGAAGGGGCTTGAGGGTAATGCTAGGGCGCGTGTGCAGTTTACTTTAACGAAAAATGAATGGCATGGAAAAGTCTCAATCGAGGGAAATATATTGTCTCTTGAAAGATTAGAGGAGATATGCTAAAATAAGCGGCAGTATGGCAATCAAAGTAACTAGAAAAGACCAGAATGAGGCCAACGAGAACATTATTCGTCGCTTCAATCGTAAGGTTCTACAGAGTGGCGTGATGGCGACTGCGAAGGAAAGCCTACGTTTCTCGAAGCCAATTTCAAAGCGCGAACGCCGCCTAAAAGCTATTTTGCGCGACAAGCGCAAAGCTGAAAAGACAGAACGCATGAAATTAGGTCTTAAATAGGAAATACCCCCTTAAGACGGGGTATTTTTTACGAAAAGAAAAAGGAGCAAAAATGATAGTTTTATTTGGATTAGCGGGTAGTGGTAAGAGCCTTCAGGGGCAGACGTTGGCCGATAAATACGGTTGGCGTTGGATGTCGATAGGACAACTATTGCGCGATTTGAATGATCCGGAGATCACGGCAATTCAAAATCGGGGCGAACTGGTGCCAGATGAGTTGGTAGTGAATTTAATGCATGGCGAGATGATGAAGGAAGTCGAACTGGGACGAAATGCGATATTGGATGGTTACCCGCGTGACCAATGGCAAGCAGACTGGATAGTTAAACATGGTGATGACAAGTATATAGATGGTGCGATAATATTGGATGTTGGACGCGAAGAGCTTTGGCGTCGCCTAGAAGCTCGTGGCCGAGCGGATGATACGCGCGAAGCAATCGAGATACGCTGGTCGATTGTTGAGCAAAATATTTATTCAATGATAGAGAGACTTCAAGGGGCGGGCGTGAAGATGGCGCATGTGAATGGCGAGGGTGCGGTTGAGGAAATTACTCAACGAATTGAGAATGTTTTACGCGATTGGAATATAATTAATGTTCAAGAAAGTCAGAACGAATAAATGGATCAGAAAAAAATAAGTGCAATGCGAGCGGGGGGTAAAATAATGGCAAAGATTCTTGCCGAGTTAAAAGATTATACCCAGCCTGGTATGACTGGAAAAGAAATTGACGCATGGGTGGCGAAAAAAATTACCGACTATGGTTGTGGTGTTGCTTACTATGAGCCAGAAGTTAATTTTCCTGGGTCAATTTGTATTTCAGTAAACGAAGAATTGGTTCACGGCATTCCGAAAGATATCGAGCTGGAGGTGGGCGATAAGGTTAGCTACGACTTGGTGATAAAATATCAGGGCTATTACGTCGACGCGGCGTTTACGATGATTGTGGGCGGAAAACCGACGGCGGCGCAAAAGCATTTACTGAGTTTCACGGAGTCGGCATTATATGAGGGTATAGAACAGGTTAAGCCGGGCGCAAAGTTGGGCGATATCGGTTATGCCGTAGAAAAACAGCTCGAAAAAGGAAAATTGGGCGTCGTGCGTAATTATGTGGGGCACGGGATTGGTGAAAGTATGCATATGCCTCCAGAAGTGCCGAACTACGGCAAACGTGGCCATGGGTACGAACTGAAAGTGGGCGATACGATTTGTATTGAACCGATGTCTAGCCTAGGAAAACCAGACAATATGGTCGTAGAAGATGATGACGGTTGGACGGTTTGCCTTAAGGATGGGTCGTTGGCTTGTCATTTTGAACATACGATCCTCGTGACCGAAGACGGTTATGAAATCTTAACCCAGTAATATAAGATATGCTACAATAAGCTTATGGAAGAAAAAGCTCGCTTTGCAGTAGGGTTAGATGTTGGCACCAGCACGACCCGGGCCGTCATGGGCACCATTGGTCGTGATGGCAAGATATCGGTTGTAGGCTATGGCGAAGTTCCTTCTGAAGGGCTACGTCGTGGTATCGTAAAGGAGCTTATGTCTCCTCCGCGTGTGATTGACATGTGCTTACGCGCCGTGGAAGGAATGAGTGGCATTGAGGTAAACGATGCTACGGTAAATATAAACGGCTCACATATTGGTAGTACAAAAGTAGACGGCATGATTGCGGTTGGCGTAGCTGATCACGAGATTGACAACGAAGACATTAATCGCATTTCTGATGCGGCAATTGCTGGTAAGATTCCGGCAAATCGCGAGATTCTTTCTTTAGTTCCATATGAATATATTTTAGATGGCCAAGGTGGTATTAGAGAGCCATTTGGCATGCATGGCGCGCGTTTAGAGCTTCGCGCGAATGTAATTTCTGCCTTGACGCCAGATTGTGATAATGTGCGTAAAGTTTGCGATGCAGCAAATTTGCGTGCGCGGGCGCTAGAACCGTCTGTATTGGCGGCGGCAAGGGCCGTGGTAACGAATAGCCAAAAAGAAAACGGCGTAGGTTTGCTTGATATGGGCAGCGCTACGACTGGCTTAGCAATCTTTGACGAGGGTGAACTACAGTTTACGGGCGTGGTGCCAATTGGTAGCAATGATATTACAAACGATCTCGCTACGGTATTGAAGACGGTTCCAGAGATAGCGGAAGAGATAAAATTGCGCTTTGCCTCGGCAAAATTCGGAGAGACAGACAAGGACATCGTGATTAAGCGTGGACGCGAGGAATATCGATTCAGCCGCAAGGAGGTTGATGAAGTGGTCGAGGCGCGTCTTGAGGAGATTTTTGAGGGCGTACGCAAGTTATTGAAGCATGCTGGGTATGATAAGCGATTGCCGGAAGGTCTAGTGCTAGTGGGTGGCGGTTCGAAGTTGCGAGATATCGATACGTATGCGCGCGATCAAGTAGAATTAGCAGTACGCTTGGCGAAGCCGGAAGATGTTTTGGGTGTTTCTGAAGAGATCAAGAAGCCAGAATATGCGACAGCAATAGGTTTAATGTATGCAGATGCGGAATTCCAAGAGGGCGAGGAAGCGCGTAGTGTGCAAGATATGTTTGTTGGCAAAAAGAAAAAGGCCGTCAAGGGAGATGGCTGGTTTGCGAAAATTCTGAAGAAGTTTAAATAGGCCAGATGAGAGAAGTCTAGCAAAAAAATTGTTCAAATGTTACTATAAGATAAGAATTGAAGAAAAGTGAGGAGTTAATACATGCCTGAAGTAAAGCCAAGTGAGGTGGAGAGCACAGCTAGTATTAAAGTAATTGGCGTTGGTGGGGCTGGTGGCTCTGCCGTAAATCGTATGCGCGAAGCAGGTTTGAATGGTGTCGAGTTGATTGCGATGAATACTGATGCGCAGGCTTTGCATAATTCAAAAGCCGACGTAAAGGTGCATCTTGGGCATGAGACTACGAATGGGCTTGGTGCTGGTGCTGATCCGACAGTCGGTGAGCGTGCTGCCGATGAAAGCCGTGAAGAAATTAAGAACGCGTTAGCTGGTGCGGATATGGCCTTTATTACCTTTGGTGCTGGTGGTGGTACTGGTTCTGGTGCTGGTTATATCGTGGCAGAAGAGGCGCGCAAGCAAGATATTCTTGCTGTCGGCGTAGTTACAAAGCCATTCTCGTTCGAGGGCGCAAAGCGAAAAGCGAATGCGGATTGGGCAATAGAACATTTGGCGCGCAATGTCGATGCATTGATTACGATTCCGAACGACCGTTTATTGCAGACAATTGATCAGCGCACGCCGATTCTTGAGACTTTTAAGATTGCCGACGAAGTGCTTCGCCAAGGTGTTCAAGGTATTTCAGAGTTAATTACTGAGCATAGCTTGATTAACTTGGACTTTGCTGACGTAAAGGCTATCATGAAAGACGCCGGCTCGGCCTTGATGGGCATTGGTCGTGCTTCTGGCGAGAATCGCGCCAGCATCGCCGCTCAGCAGGCGATTGAGTCACCGCTAATTGAAGTTTCGATTGATGGTGCTCGCGGCGTACTCTTTTCGATTGCGGGTGGTTACGATGTGACGATGAGCGAGATGCAGGAAGCTGCAGAGCTAATCACGGCTAGCGTTAGCCCAGATGCAAATATTATTTGGGGTGCTTCAGTGCGTCCAGAGCTTGAAGATGAAATTATCGTTACAGTGGTGGCGACAGGTTTTGATTCAGAGTATTATCGCGATGATCCACGTGCGCAGGAGTATGGCCATAATGGTATCGATGCTCCGGTCTCTGCCGCAAGCACAATGAATGAGCCTTTGACGGAGCCTAGCCAGACAATGGCAGATCCAGTTAAAGAGGCAGAGCATCACGTCGAGAAAACAGAAGTAGAGACTCAGAGTGCTGATTTTGCCGAGCCTTCTACGGTCAATATGTGGGATAATATTCGCACCGACAATAGTAGTGACGACAGCGACATTCCGGCCATTTTAAGGCGTCGCAAGAAGAACAAAGATTAGGAGGACTTTCATGAGCCATCTAAAAATTGGCGAGAGTAAAGTCATCGAGAGTCGGGAGTCTCAGGACGGAACAATGATTCGTCGTCGTCGCGTATCTTTGGATGGAAAACATCGTTTTACTACATACGAGAGAATTGAGAGACCTGGAATGATGGTGCGCAAGCGTAGTGGTTCGCGCGAGGCTTTTGACCGCGACAAGCTTGCTGGAGCGATTCGCAATAGTGTAGGCAAGTATTTTAACAGCGATTTAGATGTCCAAGATATTGTGGATAAGGTGGAAGATTTAATATACGACCAGGGTAAGGATGAAATCCCATCTAGCCTGATCGGTGAGACGATCTTGGAAGTGTTATCTGAAAAGAATGAGATGGCTTATGTTCGCTTTGCGAGCGTGTTTAAAGAGTTTAAATCTCTTGACGATCTAGAGCGCAGCATCGCAGAACAGCGTGAGCGCATGAAGCAGCGAAAAGAAAAGGAGCAATAAAGATATGAGGGTGGTAGTAATTTGGCGCGAGGAAACGGATTATGCGCGTTCGGTAATTGAATGGTTGCATGACTGTGAACGTCGAGTGGGTGTGGCGCCAGAAAGCTTATCGCCAGACGAGCCAGAAGGCGAGAGCTTGTGTAGGGCATACGATGTAGTGGAATATCCGACCATCTTAGCGATGAATGATGATGGCAAGATGTTGCAGACGTGGCGAGGAAGGGATTTGCCGCGTATTGATGATGTAACATATTATTTGATAGAGCATTAACGAAACTCTACGGAGAATGTCTCACTCGTGGGTGAGACATTTTTTATTAATTTGAATAAATATGATATAATGCAAGCATAAAGCGTTTGAGCAGCCATCAACTGCGAGCTGATGAAAGAACGACGTAGCTAGTGCGAGAAGCTAAGTCTAGTAGAATCATCCGTGAGTCTGCGTGAAGGATTAATTGAGTGCTAGAATAATCTAGAAATTGGATGGTACCGCTCTAAGGAGTTCCAATGAAAATTGGAATTTTTTTATGCAAAAGAAAGGAGTGCGTGGGCATGAAGTATAAATATGGTGAACGACGCCGAGCAAGCGAATACGAAAAGGCCTTGGTTGAGTTCTGGAAGAAAAATAAGACCTTCGAAAAATCGGTCGAAAACCGCCCGATAGATAATTCCTATGTGTTTTATGATGGCCCACCTTTTATTACGGGAAATCCGCATCACGGAACTTTATTATCTTCAATCGTGAAAGACGCAGTGCCGCGTTATTGGACAATGAAAGGAAAACGCGTAGAGCGTCGTTGGGGTTGGGATTGTCATGGTTTGCCGGCAGAAAATTTCGTCGAAAAACAATTGGGTATTACGGATAGGCGTGAAATTGGCACGAAATGGCCGCTTGAGACGTATATTACAAAAGCACGCGAGTCGATGGTGGCGAATTCGGAGACTTGGCGCGGTACGATTGACCGAATTGGCCGTTGGGTAGATTTTGACAACTGTTATCGCACGATGAATAAGGACTTTATGGAGTCGGTTTGGTGGGCCTTTAAAACTCTTTACGAGAAAGGAAAGATTTACGAGGGCGAAAAAGTTTTGATGTATGATACGAAATTTGCGACCCCTGTTTCGAAGGCCGAAGTCACAATGGATAATGATGCTTATCAGACGGTAACCGATCCGAGTGCTTTCGTAAAGTTTAAATTAGTCGATCGCGATGAATACGTTTTGGCTTGGACGACGACGCCGTGGACGCTGCCGGCTAACATGGCCTTGGCTGTGTCTAAGAAGCTCAAATATGGCCTGTATGACGTTGAAGGCGACAAGATGATTATGGCTAAGGATTTGGCGAAAAAACTCGTTGGAGAGGACGCTAAGGCCCTTAAAACGTATTCTGGAAGCGACCTGGAGGGCTTAAAATATGTCCCATTGTTTGACGTGAATGATGAGATTGCGCGCAATAAAAATGCACATAAGATTTGGGCGGCGGATTTCGTTTCAGCCGAAGATGGTACGGGGGTAGTGCATATTGCGCCAGCCTATGGTGAGGATGATTACGCTTTAGGAAAACGTAATAAGATTCCCGTACGTCATACGATTGATGATAATGGTTATTATTTCCCAGAGTGGGCCGAAAGATTACATGAGATTGGCGTGCGCGATACGGACGAGAATGGTATTGAAGTATGGGCTGGAAATAAATTTATTGCGAAATGCCTAGAGGAAAAAGGTGTTATTTGGAAGATTGAATACATCAAACATGAGTATCCATTCAATCCGCGCAGTAAGCAGCGTATTATGTATCGGGCTTTTCCAAGCTGGTTCTTTGATGTTGAAGGCAGTAAGGAGTTGATGCTCGAGAAGAATGAGAACATTAACTGGTTCCCGGCTCATCTGAAATATGGTCGTTTTGCGAAGAATATCGAGCAGGCACCAGATTGGAACTTGTCGCGCGACCGTTTTTGGGCGACGGCAATGCCAGTTTGGAAGGGCGATAAGGGTTCGATAAAGGTTGTTGGTTCTTACGATGAGCTATACGAGCTATCAGGCGTACGTCTGGAAGATTATCACCGTCCATGGGTAGATGAGATTGAATTCGATATCGATGGTGAGCATTTTAAGCGTATAGATAAGGTGCTGGATTGCTGGTTCGAATCTGGCTCGATGCCGTTTGCGCAGCTACATTATCCATTTGAAAATAAAGAGAAGTTTGAGAAGAATTATCCGGCGGACTTTATCGTGGAATATGTTGGTCAGGTGCGCGCATGGTTCTATTATGTACATGTAGTTAATACGGCGTTGTTTGGCGAGTGTGCCTATAAGAACGTAATTACGACAGGTACGCTAGCTGGTAATGATGGCCGCAAGATGAGCAAGTCGTTAGGTAATTATACTGATCCGAATGAATTAATGGATAAGTTCTCGGCGGACGCTTTGCGTTTTCAATTATTATCTAGCCCAGTACTTGCCGGTGAGGACTTTGCTTTGATAGACAAAGATGTTTCCGATACAGCACGTAAGCTGACAATGATTTGGAATGTCTATGACTTCTTCACGATGTATGCCAGTGTAGATGGTTGGGATTCAAAGAATAGCTGGAAGCCGTCTGGAAAGACAACTTTTGGCGATTTGAAAAATCCACTGGACCGTTGGATTATTTCGCGTTTGCACCAAGTCAAAGCCGAGATTATTGAGGGGATGGATCAATATAATATACCGAAAGCGCTAGCTGGAGTATTGCCATTTATTGATGATCTCTCAAACTGGTTCGTGCGACGTTCGCGCCGACGTTTCTGGAAATCCGAGGACGATGGCGATAAAGCTGAGGCGTATTGGACGTTGTATACGGTATTGGTAAAGTTTGCTGCCGTAGTTGCGCCGTTTGTGCCATTCTTGGCGGAAGAGCTTTGGCAAAATATGACCGGTGGCGAAGATGGTGAGTCGGTGCATCTTTTGAACTATCCGCAAAATGTTGAGGTTGACCAGAAAGTCTTGGACGATATGGCGCGTTGTCGCGAGATTATTAAAGATGGTTTGGCTTTGCGAATGGTGCGCGATGATGGTTTTGGCCAAATTAAGGTGCGCCAACCATTGGCGAAGCGAACATACGGCGGAGAT
>JAEEGH010004631.1_pt1 | contig 35132 bp, 26 predicted proteins | sample 9134181 | NCBI WGS metagenome assembly JAEEGH01 (sample SAMN16246544, study PRJNA631951) | gut metagenome | biome: gut microbiome; feature: rumen; material: DP-attached | host: Bos | place: Iran: Karaj | collected 2018-10
TTTTCATTATGGCTTTTGCGACAATCACATTGATGGCGCAACAAACAGCCGAACTTACAGAAGCCTTGGACAGCCTTGTAGTTACTGATATTGACGGTGATTATGTAAGGGCCAAATTCAACTATGGTTACGACGGCAACAAACGCCTGAACCAAGTTATTTTCTCGAAAGTGGAAGAGCTCTCCACCGATTTGCATTACGCCGAAAAATGGCACTACGACTACGACAACAACAATCGTTGCCTTTCCTTTTCCTACTGGAATTGGGAAAACGACGACTGGTTCCTCCATCAGAAGACGGACAGCGTTTTCGACAATGCGGGCAATTGCGTTTTCGTATCGGAATTTCGATGTGCTGAAGTCGGAGCAGGACATTCCTATAACCGATTGGAATACGATTATGAAAACAACAAGTGCGTTGAGTATAGGATATACAGCCGTGGTGACTCTGACACGACTTGGGTACCTTACGAACGATTGAGATGGGAATATGACGAACTGGGTTGTTTGACGCAACAATTCCGCGACTTTACCGAGGGCTACGACTGGAAGCCCTTTAGTAAAATGGTTTACACTTACAACGACCAGCATCAACTGGTTCTAGAGGAATACTTCCTTTGGAACGCCAACACGGGCACTTGGGATTCGGAAGGGAGCACCATAGAATACGAGTACAACGAAGACGGCTTCCTGTTGAGAGAATATTACATTTCAAGCAACAACATAGAAAAAGAAACAAAGTATATTTATGATGAGCGCAACAATCCGATTTGGTATTATTTCTGCCAAACCACGCTTCCTGATTTCATCTGGGAGCAAGACACCATCGAATTTGCTTATAATGAGAATGATAGCCTCATCTGGAAATTGGAGAACTTCACCCATCATAATGGGGTGATAGACCATCCCGTGCTATACGAATACGAGCGCGATGAGCAAGATCGCATCGTTGCAGAAACTTGTTTCGACAATTGGGCCAATGGACAACAGCCTCGCTTCAGGTACGAAAACACTTATGACGAACAAGGCCGGGTTGTCATGAAGCGTTGCAAAAGATACAGTATGATCGATGGGGCGTTGTTGGGCGATTCCTATGTGGAATATGAGTTTGACGACCAAGGAAACTTGGTTTCAGAATGGGAAGATTATCAGGACTATTATTTTCAGAACTATATGGATTTCTATTTCAGACAGAGTTTTGACTATAACACATCGTCGGACAACATATTAGGATTGGACAGGGCTTGGAACGATTTCATTGGTTTTATGACCGACCACGAATTTCGTATGGTACTTGAGGGCGAACCTTATTATTGGAAAAACGACCATTTCCCGATTCATCACAAATGGGAATCAGGGATATGGAGGTTCAGCGACCCCAATTTGCCCGACATCATCTCGCCTGTTAATGCAGACGTGGCATTGTATTACTCCAAACATTTTGAAAACCTTCCCGAAGCATCCAGTTCCCCCGCTCGTGTTTTCAACATCGAAGGCGGCTTGACCGTCGAATGTGATGGACCTGCTGACATTATGGTCTACGATATGCTCGGTCGTGTTGTTGCACAAAAACGACAGGTTTTGCATAGCGAGTTTTGCCTCAAATCAGGACTTTATGTGGTGAAAGTGGGCGAGAGTGCCATGAAAGCGGTGGTGAAATAGAAAAATGCCTACCTTTGCCCCGTGATTAGGAAACCAAAATATCTGTTCTATTGCCTCTCGGTGCTGCTGACGGCCTTCCTCGCCCAGCGTTGCGCCAATGCCGTGGCTCCTACGGGCGGCCCGAAAGACGACCGGCCTCCAGTAGTGGTTGAAGCCGTACCCGAAAACCATAGTATCAATTTCACCGCCAAGAAGATTGAAATCACTTTTGACGAATACATCACCCTTGATAACGCCAATCAGAATGTGCTGATTTCGCCGCCCATGGATGAAAAACCCGATATCAAGCTGAAAAACAAGACGGTAGTTGTCAAGTTCAAGGAGAATTTGGCACCCAACACTACCTATACCATCAATTTTGGTTCAACCATCAAGGACTTGCATGAAGGCAACCCGCTTAAGGATTATGTTTATAGCTTCTCGACTGGCGACCATATTGATACACTCATGGTCGCTGGAAAAGTGCTCAACGCCGAGGACAAGAAACCCGTTGAAAACGCTTACGTTTCCTTGTATGCCTCCCACCACGACAACCTGGATTCGCTTCCTTTGAGTACCAAACCCGACTATATCACCAAAACCGACAAGGATGGCAACTTCCGACTTGAAGGATTGGCCGACCAAAAATACCTGGTTTTCGCCCTCAAGGATGTGAATTCCAACCTTTATTTCGACCAACCTAACGAAGAAGTGGCGTTTTTGGATACGTTGGTGCCAGCCTCATATTCTTGGGTTGCTCCTACACAGACGCCTTTGGATTCGACAGCCATGGATAGCTTGAAAATGCAGTTGGATTCACTTGCTGTTGATACTGTCATGTCCGCAGTGGATTCTATCGCTTTCAAGGCGAAAACAACTATAATAGAAGATTCTATCGCTTTCAAGACGAAAACAACAATAATAGAAGATTCTGTAGCTATCGAGACGAAAACAACTGCTATGGAAGATTCTGTAGCTCTCGTGACAAAAGCGGCGAAAATGTACGACCAAAACGCCTTGAATCTAACACTTTACATGTTTACCGAGGTAGATTCCACACAGGTACTTTTGGAGAAAAAACTCATTGAGGAAGGGCTATTGCGTTTCGTGTTCCGCCATCCCGCCAAGGAAGCCGTCGTCATGACCCCAGAGATGCTACCCGACACTTTTAATTTGGTAACGATCCCCTCTGCTGAATATGATACGGTATGGTGGTACTTTTCACCCAAAGTCAAAGACAGCCTGTGGGTACACGTGAAATACGACACCATTATCAACGACTCCTCGCGTTACAGCTTGAAATTCAAGGATAAAAAAGCGCGCAACAAGAAACCCGAAAACCTAAAAGTCACCAACAACCTGCTTGGTCGAACTGGGCTGATTTCTGGCGAAAACTTGATACTGACGTTCTCGGAGCCCATCGTCAAATACCAGATGCGTGATTCTGCCGTCTTCAAACGCGACAGCATCACTTTCTATGACCAACTCACCTTTGAACCCGCCGATGAGTACGGCTTGAAATATCGGCTGACTACGCCTTTCTCCGCGGATTCAAGTTACAGCTTCGTGGTGCCAGACTCTGTGTTTTTCGGCATCCGTGGCCACACCAATGAGCCAATAAAAGTTGATTTCCACGTTCTTAAAGACGATGAATACGGCAACATCTACATCACCGTCATTCCGCCCGATGGCATGAAACAGGTCATCGTGCAACTTACAGATGAGAGCGGGAAAGTGCTGAAGCAAGAAATCATCACGCGAAAGCAGGAAGTGATGTTTGATCACCTCATGCCTGCCAACTACAAGTTGCGCGCCGTCCTCGATGCCGACGGCAACGGCAAATGGAGCACGGGTAACTACCACCGCCACTCCTTGCCCGAAACCGTACTCGAATACAAAGATAATTTAGACCTCAAAGCAGGATGGGATATTGATCTGGAAGACGCCTGGGATCTGAATCTGAAACCATGAAAGCCTTAGTGACAAATAAAACCCTTTATGGACACGTTTTTGCCTTTGTGCTCATTATTGTCACGGGGCTGATCATCCAAAAAGGCTACATGAACGAATATCCGACCCACATTCATGCTTGGGCCGAACAAGATCATTATGCGCTCGCCTTGGGATTTATCAACAATGGTTTCGATTTCTTCCACCCCGAGACGATGATTTACAACAAGCAGTTTCCAGGTTGGTGGAAAGAAGCTTACGACAATACCATCACCTCCGTCGACTTCCCCATCCATGAATACACCGTCGCCCTGTTGATGAAACTGCTTGGCAGCACATCGCCATGGGTATTTCGGTTTTGGACACTGTTTTGGGGCTTCCTCGGGCTGTTTTTCTTGTATAAAGTCGCCTATCGTCTCACCGACGATTGGATGAAATCGGCTTTGGTCACAGCCATCGCTTTAACCTCACCTGTTTATACCTATTTCCTCAACGGTTTTTTGCCTAGTATTCCCGCCTTGTCACTGGGTATCATTGGATTATGGTTCTACCTGAAATACTATGACTGCAACCAAAGAAAACACTTTCATCTCGGTATAGCTTTCCTCACCTTGGCCATGCTCATGCGTACCACCTTCGCCATCGAGCTCATCGCTATCCTTTGTTTCGAATTGCTGCGTATCTTCCGTAAAGAAAGCACTTTCATAGACAAACTGCCCAGTGTGTTCATTTCGGCTCTGTTGTTCGTAGCCTATTTTCTTTGGAACAAGCATTTACGTGACCTCCACGGCACACTTTTCCTTAATGAGCTTCTACCGCCCGAAAACTGGCAAGATGCCAAGGAACTCCTTGCCGACACCTACAATAAATGGACCTACCACTACTTTCAAAGATTGCAATATCTTGTTTTCTATTCGTTAGCCTTGTTAGCAATTGTCGTAAGCCTTTACCGTTCAACTAAAAACGAAGAAAAGAACACCGTTTCTATAAAAAAGCTTCTCTCACTTTGGTGGCTCCCAATCATCGAGATTTTCGGTTGCTTGCTTTTCAGTGTAGCCATGATGCAACAACTTCCCTTCCATGACTATTACCTCCTCGATACATTTTTCCTGCCCATCTTGCTATTAGTCATGTTGACACTCAACGCTTTGCCCAAGGCCAGAGAAGCAAACCATATCGGTTGGGGCGCTTTTCTGACAGGCGTCGTTTGCACCCTCATGGTGATCAATGCCAAAACGACTCAGGTTGAAAGGCGGGAAATGGAAAACGATGCATTGGTTTCTTATGAGCACTTTCAAGGTGCTGACCTGCTACTGGACTCATTAGACATCCCTCGTGAGGCTAAAATCCTTTGTCTATATGGCTATGCCCAAAACGGTCCATTCATCCAAATGCAGCGAAAGGGTTACACAGTGATGACAAACGACAACGACCTGCTTGAAACCGCTCTCACCTGGGATTTTGACTATATCATCGTTGAGAACGGCAAGTATATGGCAAACTTCGAAGAAAAGCGCATCCCACTCTCCAAACTGAAACGCATCGGCGGCAACAAACATTTGAATGTTTGCACCGCCGACAACGACTGGATTTATCAAGAATGGTGGCAGCTAATCTACCATTGAACTTATTCGACCGTCACTGATTTAGCCAAATTGCGTGGTTGGTCAACGTTGCAGCCCCGCATCACAGCGATGTAATAGGCAAGGATTTGCAGAGGCACCGTTGCCAATAATGGTGAATAGAGGCATTCCGTCTCGGGAATCTCAATCACATAATCGGCCATGCGACGTGCCAACACATCCTTCTCGCTCACCACAGCAATAATCTTTCCGTTGCGCGCTTTCACCTCCTGAATGTTGCTAATCACCTTCTCATAGGTGCTGTGGTTGGTAGCAATGAAGACCACGGGCATATCCTTGTCGATCAATGCAATTGGTCCGTGTTTCATCTCAGCGGCAGGATATCCCTCTGCGTGGATATAGGAGATTTCCTTCAGTTTCAAGGCACCTTCAAGAGCCACGGGATAGTTTTGCAAACGCCCGAGATAGAGCATGTTATGGACATCCTTATATTTTTCGGCAATGTCCTTCACGTGGCCGCTATGGTCGAGTGTCCATTGGATTTTCTCAGGGATGCGGTCAAGTTCTTGGATGAATTCGCACCTTTCTTCGTCCTTCATCGAGCCTTTCAATTCGGCCAAACGCAAAGCCAACATAGCCATCACAGTGACCTGTGAAGTGAAAGCCTTGGTGGAAGCCACACCTATTTCGGGGCCGGCATGGGTGTAGATACCCGCATCAGTAGCCCTTGAAATGGAGGAGCCGATGACGTTACAGATGCCCAACACGACTGCACCCTTTTCTTTCGCCAACTGAATGGCGGCCAATGTGTCGGCGGTCTCACCTGATTGCGAAACGGCAATCACCACATCGTGCGGGGTGACAACGGGGTCACGATAACGGAATTCGGAGGCGTATTCCACCTTGACACGTATCTTGGCCAATTTCTCGATGAGATAGCTACCCACCAAGCTGGCATGCCACGAAGTACCACAAGCCACAAAAACAATATTGTCGGCATAGAGCAACTGTTTCTCGTACTTCAAAATGCCGCCAAGACGCACCGTGTTGCCCTCTGGATGCAAGCGGCCACGCATGGTGTCGCGAACGATGGTGGGTTGCTCATAAATCTCCTTCATCATGAAATGGTCGAAACCAGCCTTTTCGATGGAATCAAGATTCATTTTCAGCTCTTGGACATAAGGTATGGCCTCCACATCCTGAATGGTCTTGATGTGAAGTTCCTCGCCCAACTTAATCCGCACAACCTGCTCATCTTCAAGATAAACAACCTTTTGGGTGCGGCCTACGATTGGGGTGGCATCAGAAGCGATGTAATATTCACCGTCACCAATACCAATCACCATCGGGCTTCCTTTTCGGGCAGCTATCAGCTGGTCGGGATGTCCTTTTTCAACGATAGCGATGGCATAGGCACCCACCACATGATTCAAAGCGATGCGCACCGCCTCAAACAAGTCGACATGCTCGCTTTGTTGCACATCTTCAATGAGGTTGGTGAGCACTTCCGTGTCGGTGGATGACTTGAAAGTAAAGCCTCGTTTTTCCAACTCCTTACGCAGGCTTAAATAGTTTTCGATAATGCCGTTGTGAATCAGGGCAATGTTTCCCGACTGTGAGCGGTGGGGATGTGCATTCACCTCGTTTGGCTCGCCATGGGTAGCCCAGCGCGTATGCGCTATGCCGATGTGTCCGCTGACATCCTTAGAATAAGCGAAGGCCTCCAAGTCGGAGACCTTGCCTTTAGTTTTATAGACATTGAGTTCGTTTGCCTCATTGAGCAATGCCACACCGGCACTGTCATAGCCACGATATTCGAGGCGCTTCAAGCCTTCAATGAGGATCGGATAGGCCTCTTGACGGCCTACGTAAGCTACTATTCCACACATATTTGTCCTTATTTAAAAGGCGCAAAATTAGTGGTTTGAAAAAAACAATGCAAGAATTTTCTATTTTTTTTATTGGAATAGATCCTTCACATCAGGAGCTTGCTGAGCCGCCTCTGAAGCCTCGAAGTAAGGTTTCTTGTCGAATCCAAACATTCCCGCGATGATGCTGGCAGGGAACCTACGCACCGCTGTGTTGTATTCACGGGCAGTCTCGTTGAACTCCCGTCGCGCGTTTGCGATGGTGTTCTCGCACCCTTCAAGTTGCGATTGAAGGTCAAGATAGTTCTGGTTGGCTTTCAGGTCGGGATATTGCTCAACGGTGACCAACAAGCGGGAAAGTGCGCTCGACATTTGATCTTGGGCAGCCTGGAAAGTCTTCAAACTCTCTTCAGTAAGATTGCTGGCATCAAGGGTAACCGAAGTGGCCTTTGCTCTGGCTTCAACCACAGCCGTCAAAGTACCAGCCTCATACTCAGCATAATTTTTAACCGTAGCGACAAGATTGGGGATCAGGTCAGCACGCTTTTGATACGCCGTTTGCACATTGCCGACTGCCTTCTCAACGGATTCTTGTTTGGAAACCAATCCATTATAAATGCCCAAGCCCCAAACTACTAACAAGACCAAAAGGCCAATGATTACAATAATTCCTTTTTTCATAATGTGTAAATTTAATGTGAAACTTTTGCCTTAATAATAATCGGCGACAAAAGTAAGGATTTTTTTTGTATTTTTGCAGTTTATATATAGCTATTTAATTTATTTTTCAAATGACTGAAAATCAACAAAAAAACGATAATAACACTATTGAAGGCCAACTCTTGAACAGAGGTTGTAAACTCACCGAAGAGTATGCCCCTGGGCAAAAAGTGTTGTCCTGCGGCCGATGCAAACTAAACCAGTTTGATTGGCTAAAAGACTATGAGAACCAAGAAATTAAGGAAAACGTTTGTCTTGCAGAAGTTCGATTCAAGAACGACCGGAAAGACTATTTCTCTTATCCCGAAGACTTAGATCTGGAAGTAGGTGAATTGGTTGCCGTGGAAGCAGCCATCGGGCATGACATAGGCATTGTCACCATGTTAGGCGAAATCGTAAAGCTGCAAATGAAGCGCAAGAGATATCGTACTCCCATCAACGAGTTGAAGAAAATCTATCGTCGGGCACGTGTCAACGACGTGGAAAAATGGCTCTCAGCCATCAAATTGGAGGACAGCACTTTGGCTCGCACACGCACCATCGCCGAGAACCTTGGACTTGAGATGAAACTCAACGACGTGGAATACCAAGGCGACAAGACTAAGGCTATCTTCTACTACACCGCCGATGGTCGTGTCGACTTCCGCGAACTCATCAAGAAACTGGCAGAAGAATTTCACATCAGGATCGAGATGCGCCAAATCGGCGTACGCCAGGAGTCAGCAAAGTTGGGCGGCCTTGGCTCATGCGGTCGCGAGTTGTGCTGCGCTTCGTGGATCTGCGACTTTCAATCGGTAACCACCAATGTGGCCCGCGTACAACAGCTCTCACCCAACCCGCAGAAACTAGCAGGACAATGCGGCAAGTTGAAATGCTGCCTCAACTTCGAATATGAAGCCTACGTGGAAGCCCTGAAGGTCTTCTCCGACCCCAACATCGTACTCCATTTCGAAAGTGGCGATGCCATTCACCAAAAAAACGATGTTTTCAAAGGCATCATGTGGTATTCCTACACCAACGACAAAGGCAACATCATGGCCATTCCCGTCGACAAGGTGAAAGAAATCATTGCCATGAACAAGAAAAACCAGAAACCCGCCAAACTGGAAGACTACGCCATCACCAAGGAAGCCCAGACCAACACCAACGAAGGCTATGGAGAAGCCGACCTTAAGAAGATGAGTGACTAACCCGAAAAGAGCATGAAAAAAGGAATTGTTTGGATATTAGGGATATGCATGGCCTTGACAATGGCCTCTTGCACCACCGACTCGTACAACAAGCGCATTGTCATCCCCGAGGCCGAGTGGCGGCAGGAAAACCGTATAGCATTTGATGCGGATATCAACGATACGATCAGCAGTTATGTATTCGGTATAGGCCTGCGTCATTTGGAAAACTATCGTTACAGCAACTTATTTGTTTTCCTTCATACCCGAATGCCCAACGGAAACATCACCCACGACACAATCGAATGCACTCTGGCCACCCCAGAAGGAAGATGGTTGGGCAAAAGTAGTGGCAGCATGCGCGACATGGTCATTCCTTTGAACGACAACCTGAAATTTCCACTTTCGGGACCATACCATTTCGAAATTGAGCAAGCCATGCGAGAGCCTGTCTTGAAGGGCATCTCCGACATTGGATTATTCATTGAAAAACAATAATATATGTATAATAACAAGAAAAAGACAAAAGCTAAGGGAGGGTCGTCGAAGGCTATCAGAAACCTTTGGATTATCTTTGGCTCTCTCTTGCTGCTTACCATCCTGTTCTTCATTTGCGTAGCCACTGGCATTTTCGGAACCATGCCCAGTTTCGAGGAGTTGGAAAACCCGCAAACCAACCTTGCGACGGAAATCATCTCCTGCGACGGTAAGATACTTGGCTCCTATTATGTTGAAAACCGCTCGAACGTGCGCTATTCAGAGTTGTCGCACTATATGCCCGAAGCCCTTATCAGCATTGAGGACGAACGTTTCACCGAGCACTCCGGCATCGACGAGAGAGCACTTTTCCGCGTGGCTTTCGGTGTGTTGACAGGACGGAAGAAAGGCGGCGGTAGTACCATCACGCAACAGCTGGCCAAGAACCTATTCCCCCGAGGCGAAAACCTCAGCAAGCCCAAACTCGTGCTGCGTAAGTTCCAAGAATGGATTACTGCCACCAAACTGGAACATAACTATTCGAAGGAAGAAATCATTGCCATGTATCTCAACACTGTGGCTTTTGGTCACAATGCCTATGGCATCCGTGCAGCAGCCAGCACTTTCTTCGACAAGAAACCCATCGAAATGAACATCCAGGAATGCGCCTTGATGGCTGGGGTGGTCAATGCCCCTACACGCTACAGCCCAATTCGCAATCCTGAAAACTCGATTGGTCGCCGCAACCTCGTCCTCCAAAAAATGGCTGAGAATGGTTTCCTCACACAAGCCGAATGCGACTCCATCTCGCAGATTCCGTTGGACATGTCGCATTTCAACATCAAAGACCATAACACTGGACAAGCCACCTATTTCCGTGAGTTCCTGAGAGGCCAACTCAATGAATGGGCCAAGAACACCGTACGCCCCGACGGCAAGACTTACAATATCTATCGCGACGGCTTACGCATCTATACCACTATCGACTCACGCATGCAACATTATGCTGAAGAAGCCGTCAAGGAGTTCATGGGCAAAGAGTTGCAGCCGATGTTCTATAAGCATTGGAAAGGCGTGAAAAATGCGCCCTTCTCCAACGTCACAGCCGACGAAATCGACCATATCCTTGAAACTTCGATGAAACGCACCGACCGTTATCGTTCATTGAAAAATGCCGGCGTGTGCATGGATACCATCAAAGCGATATTCAACCGTCCCGTACCGATGACCGTTTTCTCGTGGAAAGGTCCCATCGACACGGTGATGACTCCAATGGACTCCATCCGCTACTACAAATGGTTCCTCCAAACCAGTTTGGTCTCCATCGAAACACATACCGGACACGTCAAGGCTTATGTGGGCGGTCTGGACTATCGGTTCTTCAAGTACGACCACGTCACGCAAGCCCGACGTCAGGTAGGTTCCACCTTCAAGCCATTCCTTTATTCCTTGGCCATGCAGGAAGGCGAATACACCCCTTGCACCAAAATACCCAACATCCCCTACAACATCCAACTTCCTGACGGACAATTCTGGTCGCCAGGCAACTCGGGTGGCGGAGGGGGCGAAATCACGCTTAAAAACGCCTTGGCCCAATCCAACAACTGGATTTCAGCATACCTGATGAATCAATTTGGCCCCGAAGCCGTCATCGGCATGGCTCGCCGCATGGGTGTAGAGTCACCTATTGACCCTGTTCCTGCCATCTGCTTGGGTGTCTGCGACCTGAAACTCATCGAGATGGTTGGAGCCATGAGTACCTTCGCTAACCAAGGTGTCTACATCAAGCCCATGTTCATCACCCGTATTGAGGACAAAAACGGCAACGTCATCCAACGTTTCAGTCCCGAAGAATCGGAAGCCATGAGCGAAGTGACCGCTTACAAGATGGTGGAACTGATGAAAGGCGTTGTGCAAAGCGGCACGGGTATCCGCCTACGCTCGACTTACGGTCTCTCCTATCCCATCGCGGGCAAAACAGGAACCACACAAAAGAACAGCGACGGTTATTTCATGGGCATCACGCCCGATTTGACCACAGGCGTATGGGTCGGTGCTGAAGACCGCAGCGTGCATTTCCGCTCAACCCGTTTGGGACAAGGCTCTCATACAGCATTGCCTATTTGGGCCACGTATATGAAGAAAGTTTACAACGACAAGAGCCTAAATATCAGTAAAGGTGATTTCCCAAAGCCCTACGTGCCTGGCGTTGACTTGGACTTTAACTGCTGGCAATACGACAACGACGAACACGACGAATATATCGACGAATTTTAATAAAATGGAGGATGCTGAATATAGGCTTCAAAATTCAGCATTAACTCCGTTGAATCTTCGATTTCATAATTCAGCATTCATAATTCATAATTAATCAACGATGACTTCAAACTTTGTAGATTACGTCAAGATTTTCTGTCGCTCGGGCAAGGGTGGCTCAGGGTCGTTACATTTCCGGAGAGAAAAATACATCCCAAAAGGCGGTCCCGATGGCGGTGATGGAGGACGTGGCGGAAATGTCATCCTGCGCGGCAATGCCCAGCTTTGGACTCTGCTCCACCTACGCTACACCAAACATTTATTTGCAGGCGACGGTGTGCCTGGAGGCAAGAACCAGCTTACAGGAGCTGCAGGCGATGATATTTACATCGACGTTCCTTTGGGAACCGTGGCCTACCGCGCTGAAGATCACACAATGATGGGCGAGATTACTGAAGACGGGCAAACGGTGGTGTTGCTCAAAGGAGGCCGAGGGGGCAAAGGCAATGCCTTCTTCAAAACAGCCACCTTGCAAGCTCCAAAATTCGCTCAACCTGGCGAGCCCTGCCAAGAAGAATGGATTACATTGGAGCTGAAGCTGTTGGCTGATGTCGGTCTGGTTGGCTTCCCCAACGCGGGCAAGTCAACATTGCTCTCGGTGGTTTCGGCTGCCAAGCCTGAAATCGCCGATTATCCTTTCACCACATTGGTGCCCAACCTTGGCATCGTCAGCTATCGCGACCACCGTAGCTTCGTCATGGCCGACATTCCAGGTATCATCGAAGGAGCCGCAGAAGGCAAGGGATTGGGCATCAGATTTTTGCGTCATATCGAAAGAAACTCTACCTTGTTGTTCATGGTGCCTGCCAACACGGAGAATGTGAAAGCGGAATACGACATCTTGCTCAATGAGTTGAAGAAATACAATCCCGAGCTGATGGACAAAGACCGCATCCTTGCCATCACGAAATGCGATCTGGTTGATGACGACACCATCAAGGAAATCAAGAAACACCTACCCAAGAAAGTGCCACATGTCTTCATCAGCTCCGTCGTCGGCAAAGGCATCGACGAACTGAAAGACCTGATTTGGCTGATGTTGAATAAGGAAGATGATATGTAAGTTCACAAAAGACTATGTCAAACTTGATAAACTATTTAAATCTGCATCTAACACTTTTCAAATTTTCTGCATCCACTCTGCGTGGATGAAAAACATAATAACAATAATCTTCAAAGCAAACAGTGGGTTTATCCTTTTCGATGATTTCAACCAAATCATAATGATAATTGCGCCATTTGTCCAACAACGACTCTAACCAATTTCTAGGTCGTTTATAATATTCTATCGTAAAAATCACATGATTATTTGGCTCTTGTATACTATCCTTTTCAACTCTCACTACCATATCAGCGCATTTATAACCATAATCATTTGCATCAACATAAACGTTTTCTAATGGATATGGTTGATTATAATACTTTTCTAAACAATAGAACGGATAAATACGAACGGTATCTAGATTGTATTTGTGAGCCAAATATTTCCATGTCCATTTTGGAAAACTAGGAGCAGATGCCATACGATGAGAAGAATGCATCCGATCCAATGCGACAACTCCTCCCGATTCCACTATTTCGTTCAGTAAAACATCATTATTAACTTTCTGCTTTTTGGTTTCAATCACGGCGAACACCGAATCCAACATAAACAACACAAACAAAAGGGTCAATAATACACTTCTAACCCATAGTGAATTGCGGGATATGAAATCATCAATGAACCTAATCTTGATAAAGCCATAAGTATCAAATAAAAACTTCAAAAACAAGACAAGTGACAAAGCCTCGGTAAAAAACAAAGCACGGTTTCCAGGTCTAAAAACCACACTGAATGCTATAACGCTCCATACCAACGACAATAATAAAATAGAATTGTGTTTTGCCCATGCATTAACTACCGATTTGTTTCTTATCCATCCCCAAACAAAAACTATCAGAAACAACCATAATGCTTTATATCTTATTATTTCTTGAAAGAGATTATGTGTCAAATAATGTATATTATCAAAAACAGAATAGCTTATCATGTCAGCTCTTCCAATACTACCTGGAGCAAACAACAAGACCATTGATCCTAAAGCATATCCTATTACCATAGGAACGGCATTCCCTTTAAATTTTTTAATATGTAAAGCATAATAAACAACGAACGCACCACAAATAGAAGCACAAGTAATAAACTCTGTAGCAGCAATAAAAGACATCAAAAACAATCCTAGTTTTCGTACAACACTGAAATTGTCGTCTTTTCTTTTTTGAAAAATCAACAAAAAAGCAAAAGACAGGGTATTCGCCCATAAATACGTTGTTGACCCTGCCACCCAAAATAACGTTTGCTCAGGAACTGGACATAGGAACCAGAACAATAAAGCGAATAATAATACACTCGAAACCAACTCTGTTTTCCCTTTGTTTATCAACCTACCGCAAATCAAGATAAACGATGCAAAAAATATGGTATTCACAATATCAAACCATATTTTATTGTTTCCTAACGCTCCACTAAATAAATATTGTGATGCTACAGAAAATATGCGTCCCCCAAGCCTAAAGTACCATTTCTTAGTTTGTTTTAATACGTCCATTAGCGAAGAAACGCCATAATTCATATAAAGATCGTCTTCCAAAAAAAAGCCGCAATGACTGATGATAAAAAACGCAATTACGATAAATAGAACTGCGACATAATCTAACTTTAAAAATCTGATTTTTCTATGCATACTCATTTTCATTTTTGCTTAAACATATTGTCTGTTTTTTGTTTCATAAAAAGAAAGTAACCCTTCTCTCCAATAAAACCAAATGTAGAAAAGAGAAAAACATAACAAACTAAATCTGTTTCTCAATAATATAACGAGGCCGCCTTTTCACTTCCTTGTATATTTTCCCAATATACTCCCCAACTACGCCTATGGAAAACAAAAGCAAACCTCCCAAAAACCAGACCGAGAACAACAAAGAAGCCCATCCTTGAATTGTGCGCCCCTGAAAATAAGCAACTAAAATATAAACCATTTCAAAGACAGAAATGCCCAAACAAACCAATCCAATCAAAGTAATAATTCTCAACGGCTGAACCGAGAAGGAAGTGATGCCGTCTATTGCAAAATTAAACATCTTACTATTAGTATACTTTGATTCACCTGCAAATCGGTCATTACAATCAAAATACACATTGGTTTCCTTAAACCCAAGAAGCCTGACCATTCCACGAAGAAACAAATTCCTCTCTGGGAATTCTATCAAGGCTTGCAAAGCGTTTTTTCCCAACAATCTAAAATCGGCATGGTTGGGTATAAGATCTACGCCCATCTTTTGCATTAATTTGTAAAATGATAAGGCTGTTTTCTTTTTAAATTTGGAATCAGTGGCCCTTGTGTTTCTGACCCCATACACGATTTCATAACCAGCCTGATATGACAATACCATTTCTCGAATTTTATGAATATCATGCTGCAAGTCTGCATCAATCGAAACGACGGCATCGCACTTGCCGACCGAATATTCCAATCCAGCCCAAAGTGCATTTTGATGACCAACATTATGTGCCAACTTCAAACCTTTTACGTATGGACTTACATTTCGCAATTCCTCAATAATACTCCATGTATTGTCTTTACTACCATCGTCTATATAGATGATGTCGCATTCCGTCAATAGTTTTTCATCCACCATCGAATCAATAAGTTTTGACAATTGATGGTTGGTTTCATGCAAGACTTCTTCCTCATTAAAACAGGGTACTATAATAATCAATTTCATTTTTCATTATGTTGGAATTGTTTTGATTTGAACACAAACCTAACAAGCAAGAAATTAATGGGAATAACTAAGGCAAATACAAATAGTGGTGCAACTTCTTCCGATACCCCAATGAAAAGGAAAAAGTTTAAGAGGACCAAGTGCAACAAATAATTGATGAGGTGAGAAAAGGCAAAGCCAACGCCTTTCTTGAAGGACAATACACTTTTGAAAGTGAAATGTGCTGTCAGATACAAATTGACCAGCCATGAAACCACATAGCCAATTGTGTAGGCGACATTGACATTGATAAAAAGGTTGAGAAGATAGTATATGCCATAATGGATACCAGTGGCAATCAATCCAACTATGGCAAATCTGACAAACTCCCTAAACTTTGGGGAAATGTACAACTGCTTTATCTTGCTTGCCAAAACTGTAGCCATAACTATTCATAACGCCCTTACAATGCCAATAGAGCCAAATACAATAGAGAAGCGTGGCATCAATGCTCCATCAGAAACTCTGAAAGAGGAGCATAACACTTCGTGTTCCTAAATGCTAGCAGGAAAAGAAGCCTTAAGAACTATGTTGCAAAGATACGGCTTTTTTGAAAGCTTGTTTAAATTTACAGGAAAAATAGTATTTTTGCAATCTTCAAAACATAGTAAATAACATTTACCATGGACAAACTCTCCACTATCGACTCCGATCTTTTCCTCTTCCTTAACGGCCTGCACGTTGGATGGATGGACAAAGCCATGATAGTAGCCACCGACATGTGGATTTGGCTTCCGTTATACCTATTATTAATTTATTGGACGGTAAAGGAATACGGTAAATGCTGTTGGTTGGTTTTTTTTGCCCTTGGAATCATGGTGCTCTGCACTGACCAGCTCTCAGCTCACGTGTGTAAGCCTTATTTTCAGCGGTTAAGACCTTGCTATAATATTGATTTACAAGGAATAATACACCTTCCCAAAGGCATGGCAGGAGGCAAATACGGCTTCGTTTCATCACATGCCTCCAACACCTTTGGCATAGCAGCATTCCTTACCCCTATATTCCGAAAATACCGCCCTTGGCCTGCCATTTTGCTATTCCTCTGGGCGTTTATTTCAAGCTACAGCCGCATCTATCTCGGTTTCCACTATCCTGGCGACATCGCCTGCGGAGCCCTATTAGGCATACTGGTTGGATTGTTGTTTTGGAAAGGTTTCAGCTGGTTTTCGTCAAAAAAGGTGGAAATCAGAACAACGAGCCAGGGGTAGGCTTCGACTCTCCGTCATAAAACACTACCTTGATGGTCGAGGAAGGCTCGATGCCGCAAAGTGAGGCCAATTTAGCTTTGTTCAAAGCGAGTTCAAGATAACCATGCGTGCCGAAAATGGCCACCAAATCCACCACATCGACATCCAAATAGCTGTCCGAAATCTCGTCAACGGTGTAAAGGTCGCCTTTCACCATGATGGTGAAGTTGCGGCCACGACGTTCCTGCTCAAACAGTTCCTTGGAGATATTGGTAATCAGGTTGTCATAGGAATCGATGTGCATCACCACACCTTCAATGGTGTTGTCGCGCGCCACGGCGCAGAAAGCACCGCCAGGATTCAGCTTGGGACGCGGTTCACCAATACTTGAGAGCGGCTCGCCATTGGCAATCATCACGGCTACTTTGGCAAAACGGTCACGGGTGGCAAAAGTGAAGAAATCGGAGTCCTGCATCACGTCGATGCACACGGCCTCTTCATACTTCCCGCCAAGGATATGACTGAAGATACCGTTGTCCGTCGAGATGAAATACTGCCCCTCGGCCTTCACCACCACATGTGGACATTCCGTCGATTCAATCGTATCGACCGCGATGATGTGTATCGTTCCTGGAGGAAAGCACCGGTAGCAGTTTTTCAAGGTGAAACCCGCCTGCGAAACATTGAAAGGCTCAATGGCATGGGTAACGTCAACAATGGTCGCGCTCGGAAGCATGGATAAAATCGTGCCTTTTACTGCCGCAGCATAATAATCTTTCGTACCCCAATCGCTTGTTAATGTGATAATTGCCATGTTTAGTAAACTTTTCGACCTTCCGCCTACCTAAAAACTATTAGAGATTGTGCAAAAGTATATCATTTATGCCAAACATGAGATAAGTTTTTGGAAAAAAATATTCATTATCTTTGCGAGCAAATAAAACAGACTTACTTCGACAAACGCAGCAGCCATGGCAGAACAGATCCTTCAAATAGAAAACGTTGACCCTAAGGAACTTCACGGCCCTAACGACAAATACTTGGAATTGGTGAAGAGCATGTTTCCAAAACTGAAAATCATTGCTCGCGGCGATTTCGTGAAAGTGATTGGCGACGATGACGAGATTGAGTTTTTCGCAAGCCGATACGAAACCTTGATGGTGCAATTGGAACGTTTCGGCAAACTCAACGCCCAAACCGTGGAAGATGTGATGATGGCGGCCACCGACAGCGAGCTACAACAGAAGATGTCGGAAAGCGACGTGCTCGTTTTCGGTCGAAATGGCGTACCCATCAAGGCCATCACCGCCAACCAGAAACGCATGGTGACCGCCTCTGAGCAGAAAGACCTGGTTTTTGCCATCGGCCCAGCTGGTACTGGCAAGACCTATACTGCTGTAGCCTTGGCTGTCAGGGCCTTGAAAGCCAAACAGGTGAGAAGAATCATCCTCACCCGCCCCGCTGTCGAAGCCGACGAGCACCTCGGTTTCCTTCCCGGCGACCTGAAAGACAAGCTCGATCCTTATCTGCAACCCCTTTACGATGCCTTGCGCGACATGATTCCCACAACCAAACTGGAAGGCTACCTCGAAGACCACACGATTGAGATAGCCCCATTGGCTTTCATGCGCGGTCGCACCCTCGACCATGCCTTCGTCATCCTCGATGAGGCACAAAACGCCACCCGTAGCCAACTGAAGATGTTCCTCACCCGCATGGGACGCTCGGCCAAGTTCATCGTCACCGGCGACATCACCCAAATCGACCTGCCGCCCAAGACTCCTTCGGGACTACCGCAAGCCATGGAGGTGCTGAAAGACGTTCGCGGCATCGAGTTCATCTATTTGGACGATAAAGATGTGGTGCGCCATAAGCTTGTGACGGACATCATTAATGCCTACAAGAAGCACTATGAGAAAGAGGACGAAAGTCCTTCTGAGACAAACCCTCAAACCACCGAAAATCCGTAAACTAAGCCTTTCCCGTTGCGTTATTTGGCTCAATGCGCCTCAAGCCAGTTGCTTCCTGTGTTCATCTCCACCACGACTGGTACTGAAAGCGGCAAGGCATTTACCATCTTATCGTTGACGATGGCTTTCAGCGTGTCGAGCTCGTCGAGATGCGCGTCGAAGACCAATTCGTCGTGTACTTGAAGAATCATCTTCGACTGCATCTTTAGACGTTCCAACTCTTGATGGATGCCAATCATGGCAATCTTGATCATGTCGGCGGAACTGCCTTGGATGGGTGCGTTGATGGCGTTGCGTTCGGCGAAGCCGCGCACCACGCTATTGGCGCCATTGATGTCGCGCAGGTAACGGCGGCGGCCCAAGATGGTCTCGGCATAGCCGCGTTCACGCGCCAAGGCAATGCTACGGTTCATGTATTCCTTGATGCCCGCATACTCTTCGAAGTATTTCTTAATGATGTCGGCGGCCTCGCTGCGCGAGAGCTCCATGCGCTCGGCCAGACCGAAAGCCGACATGCCGTAGATGATGCCGAAGTTGACGGCCTTGGCGCGGCTGCGTTGCTCCTTGGTGACTTGCTCCATGGGCACGTGGAACACCTTGGCCGCAGTGGCAGCATGAATGTCGTGGCCGAGGTTGAAGTCGTTCACCATGGCGGGGTCTTGACTCAAATGGGCGATGATGCGCAATTCGATTTGGCTGTAGTCGGCGGCCAAAAGCGTGTATTGCGGACTACGTGGAACGAATGCCCTACGTATCTCGCGACCTTTCTCAGTACGCACAGGGATGTTCTGCAAATTGGGGTTGTTGGAACTCAAACGCCCCGTGGCCGTCACCGCTTGGTTGTAGGAGGTGTGTATCAGTCCATCCTTCGTGTTGACCAAGGCCGGTAGCGCATCGAGATAGGTTGATTTCAGCTTGGTGAACGATCGGTAGTCCAGAATCATTTGGATGATAGGGTGCTTGTGCGACAGTTTCTGCAAGACATCCTCACCCGTGGCATACTGTCCCGTCTTGGTTTTCTTGGCTTTCTCGTCAATTTTCAGTTTCTCGAAGAGAATTTCACCCAATTGCTTCGGCGAAGCAATATTGAACGGTGTGCCAGCGGCTTCGTAGATTTGTTCCTCAATCTTCCGAATCTCTTTGCCAAACTCCTCGCTGATTTGTTGCAGGTTCTCTGTATCGATCTTCACGCCGTTGGCCTCCATACGGCTGAGTACGGGTACCAGCGGCATCTCAATCTCATAAAACAGCTTCTCCACGCCGTTTTCCTTCAGCAAGGGCATCAGCTTCTCGTAGAGTCGAAGCGTGATGTCGGCATCCTCGGCAGCATATTCCTTCACCTGCTCCACTGGCACCTCGCGCATGGTTTTCTGTTGACGGCCCTTGCCAATCAAGTCCTCAATGGGGATGGTGAGGTAGTTGAGGTAGACCTCGGCGAGGTAGTCCATATTGTGGCGTTGCTCGGGTTCGAGGAGATAATGCGCCAGCATGGTGTCGAACATCGGGCCTTTCACGCTGATGCCGTATTGCGCCAGCATGGAGATGTCGTATTTCAGGTTCTGTCCGATTTTCTGGATGCTCTCGTTTTCAAACAAAGGCCGCAACAGCTCCAGTTTCTTCTGGCAGGCCTCGCGCTCGGCGGGCATGGACAGATACCACGCCTTGTGCGCTTTGATGGCAAAGGAAAGACCGACCAACTCAGCGGAATACACGTCGATGTTGGTCGTTTCAGTGTCGAAGACGAACTGCTTTTGTTTGCACAGCAAGTCAACCAAAGACTTAATGTCGGCATCGTTTTCTACAAGCTTATAGTCATGCGGCACCGTCTTGGCCGAGTCCTTGTCGGAAAACTCCAATAGTCCGCTGTTGTCGCCTTGGTTGAACAAGTCGAATTGCCTTGTTGCGCTTGGCGTTTCGTTGGAGAACAGGTCGGGTGTTTGGCTTCCTGTTGTCCTCTCCTCATTGCGAGGAACGAAGCAATCCAGAGATGCCTCACCCGCATGGTTTTTCCTGTAATCCTCCAAAAACCGTTTGGCGAAAGTCTTGAACTCCAGTTCCTCAAACAAAGCCATCAGCGCAGGCACATCAGGTTCCTTGGTTTTCAGTTCCTCTTCGTTGAATTCGACGGGCACCTCCAAGTTGATGGTGGCCAGTGCTTTCGACAGCAGTCCCTGCTCAGCGAAGTTGACGAAATTTTCCTTCTGTTTGCCTTTCAGTTCATCGGCGTGGGCGATGAGGTTCTCTACGCTGCCGTATTTCTGCACCAACTGCGCTGCGGTCTTCTCCCCAATGCCCGGAATGCCTGGAATATTGTCGGCGGCATCGCCCCAAAGACCGAGGATGTCGATGAGTTGCTTGGGTTCTTGTATGCCGTAGCGTTCGCACACCTCTTTCGGTCCCCAAACCTGTGCTGGTTCTCCGAACTTGGCGGGTTTATAGAGCAGAATCTTGTCTGTTACCAATTGTCCGAAGTCCTTATCGGGGGTCATCATATAAGTAAGGAATCCTTGTTGTTCCGCTTTTTTCGACAGGGTGCCGATGACATCGTCGGCCTCGTAGCCTTCCACGCCGTAGACGGGGATGTTGAAGGCCTCGATGAGCCTGATGATATAAGGTATGGAGTCGCGCAGGTCGTCGGGCATCTTCTCGCGGTTGGCCTTGTATTCGCTGTATTCGGCCTGTCGTTGTGCGGTGCCTGACACGTCGAAGGCCACGCCGATGTGGGAGGGTTTCTCTTTTTGCAGAATCTCGTAAAGTGAGTTGAGGAAGCCCATGACGGCTGAGGTGTTGACCCCTTTCGAGTTCATTCGCGGGTTCTTGCTGAGTGCGAAGAAAGCCCTGTAAATCAGTGCGTATGCATCTAAGAGGAAGAGTTTTTTCTCTGTGTTTTCCATAGGGTTCGGTTTGATGGGGTAAAAATACGAAGTTTCGGAATACCACAGATTGGATTTTTGCTATTTTTGCAGGCATGAAACGTTTTGGATGGATAGGGTTTATGGTTTTGTTGGCCTTTGTCGCCTGCCACACGCCCACACGTGAGGCGCGGCGCATGGTGGACCGTGCCGAGCGTCTGGCCGACACCTTGCCTGATAGCACCGCCCGTCTGATCGACAGTGTGTTGCGCATGCCTGTCTATTTCAGCGAGCGGGAGCGTATGGACATGGCGCTGTTGCAGGCCGAGGCCTTGTTTGGCGACCAAGGAAACGCCATATCGCCCGTGATGGACGACGATTTCTTTGACAACCACGGCAACCTATCCACCAGCCCAGAGCTGGAGCGCGCCTCTGCCTATTACGCCAAGAAAAAGCAGTACGCCAAGGCGGCCAAGGCTGCGCTCTACAGCGGGTTTGTGCAGCAGCACTATTACGAGAAGGAGGAGGCCATGAGGTCGTTTAAGGAGGCGGAAAAAACTGGCATCTATGCCTCCGACAGTCTTACTATCGCTTTGGCCCAATATAGGATGGGTAAATTGCTTTATGATGATTATTTGGAAGACGAGGCTTTGTCCATTTTAAATACAGCGGACATTTATTTCGGAACACGTTGGGGAGAGCGTGCATTTGTACAGAATTTGAAAGCAGCTGCATATATTGTGTTGAAACAATTTGATAGTGCCAATATAAGTCTAACAAAAAGCCTTGCTTATGCCGACCTAAGTCACTCTTCCAAGGCGAAGAGAAAAGCTTTGAACAACTTCGCTGTGTTTCACCGTTTGCAGGGAAACTATGTCCAATCCATTGAATGCCTTAAGGAAAATGCCAAAGAGCCCGATTTGGGAGATTCTGAAAAAACGTTACTTAATCTGAATTTAGGCAAGTCATTTGCTTCTTTAGGATTGACAGATTCTGCTGCCGTGTATTATCAGCATATTAAAGAATCCCTGACTTCCCCCAATTTGAATGAAAACACTAAGGTATCTATTTATGGAGCTTTGGCTCAATTTGCCGAAAGTCAAGGAGATATAGCTTTGGCTCTTCAATACCGTAAAACACATGAAGACATATTGTTCGACATACAGACTTGCCATGAAAAGAAATCTGTTTTTCGCATCCGACAACAATATGATTACGAGAGCCTACGTAATACGATGAACCAGAAACTCATCCGAAAGCAACACTTCATCACCTTTATCAGCATATTTGCTATCATAGGTTTGACAGCATTGGCTATTTCGCAAATCCAGTTGGCAAAAACACGGAAACAAGAAGCTGAGACAAAGGCAAACTTGTTCCACTTTATGCAACAGAATAAGGAACTGACCCAAAAAAGTGAGAAGCAAGAGCAAGTCCAAAATTATCTGAGGCAAAAACATAAGGAAAGAGAGCAGGCATACGAAGACTTGCTTAAAGAAAAAGAGAGGCAGGAACAAACTACTAACGAATATGGCGAAAAGCTCTCCCTCTCACTCAAGAAAGAGCAGTCCGTTAAGTTGCTCTTGCATCTGTTTTTGGAAAATCAAGGGGATGAAGAATTGTTGAAAAAGCTGGAAAAGTCGGTTTTCGGCAAACAAAAGCACATTGATGCAATGATGGAAACCGTTGACGTTCTCTATCCAAAGTTGCGCGAAATCGTCAAACAAGACAACTTAGGGCTTGATGAAATCGAACAGATGGACGTCATCATGTCGTATTTCAACATTTCACGTCAAGACGAAGCCTTGCTGCTCCACAAGACCACCGACATGGTGGACAAGATCAGGAACCGTAGTAGAAAAAAGATACAATCGGCTTTTTCAGGGAACAAATTGGCTTGATTAGTGTGATTTTAAGCATATTTTCCTTGGTCTTACCTTCAAAATAAACTTAAAAAGTTCGGAATGATGTTTGGAACGATGAGTTTTTATTTTGTTTATTTTCAATATTTTAATTTTTAATTTTAAGTTTTTATTCGGAACGAGGTTCGGAATCCATGCCAAATACTATATTTTAGAGCCGTGAATTCACATAAGCAAAAAAACAAAAGTCTATCAATGGTAAATCTACACAAAATGAAAAGAAAAACACTTATTTTTGTTGCACTGTGCATCCTTGGCTTTTCGTCAAGAGAGATTCAGGCAATACCTTACAAAACAATACCTATCTATAATATGGGAAGAAGTATGCCTCATGAGTATAATAAAATTGAATTACATGGAGAATTAGCGACATTAGTTGGTCCCAATGCCATAGAAGCAGGAGCCAGCGACGATGCTATCTACATCGGATTCAACCAAAGCTTCGGCAACGTGAATATTTCGATTTTCAATAGCATGGGTGGCATTGTCTACAACACGGTGGTAAATACTGATGTGCAGCATGTGGTTATCATCCCCTTCGCCAATGTGGCTAGTGGTAGCTACATCGTGGAACTCAGTAATGCCAATGGCTATGCCGATGGCGATTTCGATCACGATTAATAGTACAATTTGCATTTATCAACTTAATTATCAAAACAATTTAAACTCAAATCATCATGAAAAAAAGTTATCTTTTCATCGCCACTTTATTAGTGGTTGCAGCCGTTGCGGTTGCCGTGGTTTCCTGCAAAAAAGAAACTGCAAGTGCCTTGACGGACAACAAAAATGAATCAGTGCAAACCTTCAATCCACGAGAGATTGAAGACATGAATGCCTACCTAAAGGACTTTAAGCAGAAAATGAATTCCACCGCCAAAGGCGAAGACGAGTCTCTTTCGCTCGAAGATGCTGCATGGCACCTCTCCAGTGTAGCCAACTATGACTTCGGCAATATTAACGTCGAATTTGACGATATCCGTTTCGATACGCTGTACGCTCATGTGGATGTTACTAACGGTACAGTCCTCTTAAGTGACCTTGGAATAGCTTATGAAAACATTAGAAACGAAATTGAGAGTCATTTCCAAAAAATCAATCTGGATGAGAAACACATACGTTTCATAGATGCCTACATCTCCGAGGACGGGTATACGAGTATTCCCGTAATAATCTCTTTCAAAAGAAATTCAAAAGGTTGGGATGACTATCATTGGTATTATGAGCCACATATTGTCGATCCTTTTCATGACGATATTGCTATGGATTCCTGCAACGCCCATTTCAGCGATGACATGGTTTATATGTGGGATGGCTTGGGAATGTCGGAACTTGTGAGGCTTCTCAATGTTTATGAGCATCATAACTTGTTCTCAATCGGCGGGTCTGCATCATATTTCACCAAGACAAGAGAAAACATCTTTGATTACATGAGCAACATAGACCCGTATGGTTCACCAAGCAACCATAATTCCCGACTATTTGGTGTCATGGGAGATTGGGATTATGAGATCCCTAAAATGGACATGTGCTATTACCTTGACTCCTATTTGGGATTGGGCTACCAATACTTACTAGATAACCCTCTAAATCAATATGCCGACGAATGCCCTGCTGCTTGGATTGTTAATAGCGGCCAAGATGTGTTTAATCACGATTATTCATCTACCTATTATCACATACTTAAAGTGATTTATTGCTATTCACACGCTCACGGTTTTGGTACTGAATGATACTTTAATCAAGAGCCAAGTGATAAAACCTGGCTCTTGGTTTTCTCGTTTTATGACAATTCTTATCTTTGCAAAAATCACAATATCATGAAAAAAATACTTTTATCCTTGGCTTTTGCCCTTGCGGCATCCTTCGCCCAGGCGCAGGGAAACACCCTTGAAATCATGGGGCATAATTTCAGTACGGTTTTCGTGTACAACAACACCCCACACAATATAGGAATAGATAAAACCTTCACCATGGTGGAGAAACCGGATGGCGACCTCCTGCTCTGTAATTTGTTCAGAAGAAAACTCACCCCTACTTCGTCCACCTATGTGAATATCGGAGACGGTTTCTACACCATATCGCGGCAGGACCTCGTCGTGACGGACTCCACTTTCCTTGAGTCCAATCTTGAATATATCGATGACAACAATGGCGTTTTGTTGGTTCACGACCCGGTCGGCGAAGGCTACATTTGGGCGAGATTCCTCACGAACCGCTATTTCCATCCCGGGTTTGACGGATTCACGTGGCTTGAAATCTTCCATTCCGATGAAGACCTGAATTTCGATAACGAGCCCGTCATGGTTCATCTTGAGGATACACGTATTGAGTCATCCAATGGCATCATGCTCGAGAACGAGGAGAACTTGGTCGTGCGCTATGTTTCGGACGGCGTTCCCGTCTTTGCCCGTATCGGTCTCGACGGGACGCTGAAAGACAAGCAGCCGATGCCCGGCCTCTTCCAAGGTGGCTTATGGAATATCAACGGAATGGTCGCATACTCGGACAGCCCTCGCGAATACGCCGTCTACGGATGGGACACAACCCCGGAAGGTGACACCACCTTCTTGTTCCACGTCATTGACTCCATGTTCAACCTGCAAGAGACCGTTGTAATGGAAAACCAGTCAGGGCACTACCACTTCTTCAACAACATGGTTTCCATGCTGCCTTATGACGGACAGACCTATTACGTGATTTCACAATACACTAAGGACAATGAGCCGAGGAATGGCCTGCGCGTCACGAAGTATGACAAGTCCAGTCACGAAGAACTGAAAGAAATCATGATATCGTCACAACCGGTATTTACAAACCTGAATCACTGCGCCCTCCCATTTGGCTTTAAAAAATCGGAAGACGGTGCTCTTTATTTGGCCTACAGGACCAGCAACAATCCTTCAAAAGGATACATCACGGTGTTGAAGCTGGATACGGACATGAACACAATCTGGGAGAGGCGGTGTTATACCTTGAATAATTACGAAAGCATCCACTTCTGCCGCATGGAGACGATTGAAAAGGGTATAGCGGTTTGTGCACAACACCATAAGGTAGCTTATTATGAAGGTGACTATCCATTCAACACGATTCTTTTCTTCATCCATGACGACGGCATCGTAGGCACTCCCGAATCGGAAGCCTTCGTTCGTCCCTACCTGTTCTATCCCAACCCCGCCCAAGACCTGCTCCACTTGCAGTACTCGCCCGACGTGAAGCCCACCCGAGTCGAGCTCTACGACATGCAAGGGCGCCTCGTTCGCACACAAAGCAAGGGCCTGGAAAGCATCCACATGCAAGGCCTCGCACCAGGGCAATACCTGATGAAGGTCACCTTGGAGGACGGGAAGACTTATTCGGACAAGGTGGTGAAAGAGTAGGCACTTGCGTGGAAAAATGCATCTATGCGTTATGATAACTGGATGAATTTCTATATCTTTGCAAGCACCATTATCAAATAAAACCTCTAATAGAATGAACAGATTACATAACTTGAACGACAAATTCTTTTTGCTCCTGCTGCTACTTGTGGCAGGAGTGGCAGGGGCACAAACGCATGAATTCGCTCCTGTGGGAGCGGAATGGTATTATGAACGCCTATATAGGGAAGGATGGAATTATTCTGGTATCGCATATGATAGATTCCGCTCGTTAGAAACCGTTGAAATCAACGGATGGGAATGTAAGGAAATCGAATTTTTCCAGAATCTCGACTGTGACGGTCTAATCAGTCCTTATACCGAAATACGTTATATTACCCAAGAGGGGAACCAAATCTATGAAGTGGAGAACGGACAACGTCTTCTACTATACGACTTTGACAAGAATCCTGGGGAAAGTTGGTTTGCTCCAAAATACGATGTTGAAGTTTATGTCATCGACACTACAACCATGATACTGGAAGATGGAAGCATTAGGAAAGTGCTGCACACCTTCACGATTGACGATTACTTCTATATTAACAATATCATCGAAGGCATAGGCTTAGACAGATCCGTATTCCCGTTTTATGATTTGGAAGGGCCTCCTCCTTGTAAGCACAGCCAGATTCGTTGTTATTCAGAAGATGGCTCGTCACTAATCGTATCTGATACGGAGTGTGATTATGAAATTTTGTCTGTTGATGAATACGAAAAAGAAAAAACGGTTCATATAAACACATTGGTAGTTAACGCCCTCCAAATTGACTTTCGGCAACCATTGGAAGGAACAAAAACGGCAAAGGTTATTGATATGGCAGGAAGAGTTATTTGCACATTTGAAACCAAAGATAACTCCTTAAACATAAGTTTTGCCGATAAACCCAAAGGCATGTATGTAGTTCAGATAGTGATGGGGGCTCAGGTGATGAATTATAAAATAGTGAAAAGATGAAAAAGATAACAATATTGCTATTAAGTTTGATGTGCTTGAAAATGAGCGCACAAATTACTACCTACAATATCAACAAAAACTTTAATTGTAGTGATACTCTTCAGCCATTTGGTATCCAAACCCATAGTTATGGTCTTAGCATAGATGGTGAAGGACAACTCTGTTCTCCCGAATTTGCAATTTGGGAGTCATGAATATCCCCGATCTGGCGGATTTGCAATCCGCCAGCATCGAATATCAGCATTTACAATGCGAAACACTTCCGCGGTAACCTATAAATCCTTTATCTTTGCCGACAAAACCAGCTTGTGATGGGAAATCGCCACCGGATAAGTAATACCCCACCCTTCGCAACAATCGCAGCAAGCCTGCAAATCGCAAAAAATCGAAAAAATATGCCGTTACAAAAAAAAGTTGTACCTTTGCCGCCGAAAACGAGTATTATCTATTCACTAAAAATTGAAAACTATGCAAGAAATTTTGAATGAAATCGTTCCGATCATTGCTGAGAAACTCGGCGTGGATCCTTCAGAAGTCACTATGGAAGCCAGCTTCACCAACGACCTTGGCGCTGACTCATTAGACACCGTCGAACTGATGATGGACTTTGAAAAGAACTTCAACCTCTCCATCCCGGACGACCAACAGGAAAACATCCAGACTGTGGGTGATGTTGTGAAGCTCATCGAAAAGATGCGTGCCGAAAACAACTAATTTCAACCAAATAATGTAATTCATGGAATCGAAACGCGTAGTCGTCACTGGCTTGGGCGCCATCACCCCCATCGGAAACACCGTCAAGGATTTCTGGGAAGGATTGGTGAATGGAAAAAACGGAGCTTGTGAGATTACCCGTTTCGATTCTACTTTATACAAAACGCATTTTGCCTGCGAGGTGAAGGGCTACAACCCCGACGACTTCTTCGACAAGAAGACCGCTCGCAAATACGATTTGTTCGCCCAGTTCGACATCGTGGCCGCTGACGAAGCCATCGCCGACTCGGGCATCACACCTGAAAACACCGACTTCGACAATGTGGGGGTCCTCCTGACTTCAGGCATCGGTGGCGTCAACCATTTCTTCAATGAGATGAAGGAGTTCTTCCAAGGCGACGGCACACCGCGTTTCAGTCCTTTCCTCATCACCAAGATGATCGCCAACATGCCCGGCGGCGTCATCTCCATCAAATACGGCTTCTGCGGACCCAACTTCGCCACCGTGTCGGCTTGCGCTTCTTCGGCACATGCCATCATGGAGGCTTTCAATTACATCCGCTACGGCAAATGTGACGTTGTCATCGCCGGAGGCGCAGGTGCGGCCATCGGCGAATGCGGCATCGGTGGCTTCAACTCCATGCACGCCCTCTCAACGCGCAACGATGATTTCATGACCGCTTCGCGTCCCTTCGACCTCAACCGCGACGGCTTCGTCATGGGCGAAGGCGCGGGTAGCATCGTGTTAGAAGAATACGAACACGCCAAAGCTCGCGGCGCGAAGATTTACGCCGAACTCGTTGGTGGCGGTGTCTCAGCCGATGCCTACCACATCACGGCTCCACATCCCGAAGGCAAGGGTGGCATACTCAGCATGAGACGCGCCTTGAAGGACGCCGAAATCACACCCGAGGCTATCGACCACATCAACACCCACGGCACTTCTACCCCGGCGGGCGACTTGGCCGAACCCATCGCCATCAAAGAAGTGTTTGGCGAACATGCCTACAATATTAGCATCAACTCCACCAAATCCATGACGGGTCACCTTTTGGGCGGAGCCGGTGCAGTGGAAGCCATCGCCAGCATCCTGGCACTGAAGAACGGCATCATCCCACCCACCATCAACCACTTCGACGACGACCCGCAAATCGACTCCCGCCTCAACTTCACCTTCAACAAGGCCTGCAAGCGCGACATCCATTACGCACTTAGCAACTCCTTTGGCTTCGGCGGACAAAACGCCACCTTGATTTTCAAAAAGTTTGAATCCTAAGATGGCTTTCCCCTCCCTCTTCACTCCCAAAGACCCTCAAGACAAGGCGCTCTACGAGTATATTCATAATATCTTCGGCTTCTATCCGAGAAACATCGCTTTGTATCGCGTAGCCTTCACGCACAAATCGGTGGCCGCCGAGACCGTGGGCAATTATCACGTCAGCAACGAGAGAATGGAATACCTCGGCGATGCTGTGCTGAGCACGGCTGTGGCCGACTATCTCTTCCACACCTACCCCACCCAACCGGAAGGCTTCCTCACCGAGATGCGCTCACGCATCGTGAGTCGTGTTTCCCTCAACAAACTGTCAGAAAAACTGGGTTTTAGTACCTATATCCGTCACGCCCCCGACACGGGCAACCAAGCCCGCTCGATGGGAGGCAACGCTTTCGAAGCCCTCATGGGCGCCATCTATCTCGACCGTGGCTTCGACTTCGCCAAACATATCATCATCGACCGCATTGTCAAGGTGCATATCGACATCGACGAACTACAACAGACCGACGTCAATTTCAAGAGCAAGTTGCTCGAATGGTCGCAGAAACAGAAGAAGAGCACGGTGTTCAAGATGCTGGAGGAGATCGGTGAGGGACACAAGAAACAGTTCCATGTTCAAATCGTGATCGATGGAGAGCCCTATGCCGATGCCATCGACCGCTCCATCCGCGGTGCCGAGCAACTGGCCGCCGAAAAAACGTGGAAACAATTGTTTGGCGAGAATTGACTTTATAGCCCTACAAATCCAGCCTCCTATGTCATTCCAACGTAGGCATGTGGGTAGGAGGGAAATGCTCTGCATTCGACGAAGTCAATCTATAGGAGGCGATTCAAAAGGCAAAAACCGTTCTAGACGGCTTCAGAAATCATAGATCCCATGCCACCGCACAGGCCCCCGCGGGGATGACATGCTTTCTGAAGCCTGCAATGCCTATAGATGTAGAATCCAGCCTCCTATGTCATTCCAGCAAGCCTCCTATGTCATTCCAGCGTAGGCATGTGGGTAGGGGGGAATCTATAGGAGGCGATTCAAAGAAGCAATAACCTTATATGACGGCTTCAGAAATCATAGATCCCATGCCACCGCACAGACCCCCGCGGGGATGACATGCTTTCTGAAGCCTGCAATACCTATAGATGTAGAATCCAGCCTCCTATGTCATTCCAGCAAGCCTCCTATGTCATTCCAGCGTAGGCATGTGGGTAGGGGGGAATCTTTAGGAGGCGGAACAAAGAAGGAAAAACCATTTTGTGACGGCCTCAACAGCTATAGATCCCATGCCTTTGCCCACCTAGCCATCGCTGGGATGACATAGCTGTTGAGGCCTGTAGCATCGCATTGCTGGGATGACATGCTTTCTGAAGCCTGCATGATCATATAAATTGAAAATTAATTCTATCTTTGCGGCATGAAACCCAAAAGCAACAAGATACAGATCGCTTCGTTCGACGACACCACTGTCGTTGGCATCAATTCCGCCTTGGCCGACTACAAACTGGCCTGGAACATCAACAACAAGCTCCTCTTGGACCTGGTCAGATACGACGACCTCATCTTCGAAGGCGCGCCTTTCTCCTTTTTCTATTACACCGCTGGCGAAAACTACAACGTCTACAACCTTGTCTCACTCGTCAACAAAGACAAGCTGCTTTATCCTTTCACCCCACGATTGGACTATCTTTTCCTCATCCAGAACACCCTTTCCGCCGAACGGCAAATGCGCATCATGCGTAGTCTCCGCGAGATAGATGGTATCGGCCATGCCTTCGTGCTGGAAAAGGACAAGACTTTACGGCAAGTGCTGGAGACCATTGCCGGCTGCGAGCAACAGATGATGGACAAGAAAAAGAAGTTGAACGACATCAACGCTGTCAAGCAAAAAATGCAAGAACAAGAAGCCCAATTTGCTGCCCTTAGGGCTCAATCCTGATTCCCACTCCACTTTCCTCCGTCACAAAAGAAGCAATAGGATCGGTGACACCCACGTTGAAACGATGCTTGCCAAGGCTGATATGCTCACCAACAGTGGTGAACAAATGCCCTTCAACACTGGAATGTGGAGGAATCTCAGCAAAACGGTCAGAAAAACAATAGGTGACTTCATCCCCAGGCAGGTAGTGGGCGTTGAAAAACAGATTATAATCCTCATTACGGAAAACTATAGGAGCATCACAAGGATTGTAAACGCTGAAATCAGCATGGATGATTTCGCCCCTATGGAAAACAAGAGGCTCATTGGGGTCGGCATTCGTAATCTTAAAGCTGATGACCAAACGGTTAGGCGAACGAAAATGCTGCATACGATAGCCAGGAAACGACGCTCCATTGATATGGTATTCCTTGGAACGTCCCTTCACTGAACCAAAAACGAAGACCTCCTTCCCTATCCAAGCCTTGTCGAACTGCCAAAGGTCGAATTGGGTCTTACGGTCGTAGAAGCATTTCAGCGTGGAGCTCTCTTTACCCGTAAAATAATGATAAAGCGCAGGCCTTTGGAACGAGCCTAGGAATACCACCGGACAATCACCCGCAGCTGTTCCGATGGCTTTGTAAAAGTCTTCCTTGTCGCTGAAACCGAATCGGGAAGCCAAAGGCGTCAACAAAATGATTCTGAAAGCCAAAACCAACGCCAGGGAAGGCAGGACAAAACGCTGTATGTATTTCCTTAATTTCGCATCAACCAAAGCTTTGCGATAAACCAAAACCACCATCGGGATGACACAAACAATAGTCCAATGCGGCTCCACATGCCCCCTGAAAGCCATCAACCAGAAGAAGAAAAAGAACCCGATAAGGATAAATTTCAGTCCCCGTTCAAAGACCAGATTGCCGTACATGTCATTCCAACGGGGGCTTGTGCGATGGTGGGAATCTATGGGCTGCAAGCTGGTCTTGTCTTGAGGAGCATTAGGCATATTCCTTTTTATCAGAACATAAACAACCGCCCCAAACGTAAACGGGTTGAAAATCAGCAACTGGTTAGGCAGATACTCCAAGAAATAGCTCCAGCGAAACGCCTCATTGCGTCCAACAAGGTGGTACTTGAAACTCGGAAAATCATTGTTGACTTGCCACAAGATATGCGGCATCAGCAAGGCCAAAGCCAAAAGGCAGGCCGTCCAAAACTTGCCGTCTTTCAGCAGTTTGAGGTTAGAAAGTACAATCAAGCCTAAGAACAGGAAAGCATGATACTTGCTATAGACCATCAAAGCCATCGTCAAGCCCATCAACAAGGCGTTTTTCCATGATTTGTCAACCAAATAGCGCTGATAAACCAACAAAAACAAGGCAGAAAACAGAATCAAGCTTGCATCGGGCGTGGTGACGAAGCCATAGATGTTGAACATCACGATGGAGAAGGCGATAGTGAGGAAGAGTTGAGAGTTTAAAGTTGAAAGTTGAGAGTCAACATCGCCCATGTCATTCCTACGTTGGTTTGTGCGTTGGCTGGAAATGCTTTGCATTCGGCATAGCCAATCTATGGGCGAGTAATAAGTTGCAATCTCCCACATCACCCAAAGCGACAAACAAGACGCAATGATGGTAAAGAACCTCACGCCCAAAGTGCCCGAGAAGAAAATGCTGCTTAGGAAGGTCATCAACCCCACCATGGGTGGATGGTCGAAATAGCCCCATGCAAGGTGTTCGCCAAATAGGGCATAATAAGCCTCATCCTCATGGATTTCGGTAAAGATACCCTGCAGCAGGTTGATGACAAACCAAACGAAAATGCCACAACAAAGGCAAAATCTCCAATTGAATCTTTTGTCCTTTGTCATGGCATTTGGTTTGTAGGGCCGTCACTTTGTGGCAGCTGCGATGATTTTAACCGACATGAATATTATCCTTCACCAGTTTCATGATTTTCTTCGTGTCGTTGCCCAAATCCTTGCGCAGATGGGCATCGTTGAATTCGGTGAGGAACTTGATCATGTAGTCGATGATGGCATCGGAGAACACACCCTTGGCGGTATAGATCTCGCGGTCTTTCTCCAATTCCTTGGCGGCGGCCACGCAGCTGTCGGGCAGTTGCTCGAGGCTCTCCTGCAGTTGCTTGTTCTTGTCGTCGTGGATGTTCACACCGAGGCCGACGTAGGTCTTCTCGGCCACTTCGAGGGCATCGGGCATCTCGAAGCCGTGACGGGCAGCAGCGCAGAGGGCAGCCATCAGCAGGTACATGTCGGCGCAACCATCGGAGGCACGCCATTCGAAGGTCTGCTTCTCGCTGAAGTCCTTGTTCGACTTCTTCTCAAGCGGGTTGGCGTTGGCAGCCATGTCCTTGCCGTTGTTGATCCAGCCGAGCGGCACGCGCACCAAGGCGCTGCGGTTCGAGTAAGACCAGCATAATGATGTCGGGGCTTCCTGATGAGGCACCAGACGGAGGAACGACAGTGGGTTCGGGTTGCCGAAGGCAGGCAATGAGGTACCAGCGTCCATGTAACCGGCAATGGCTTTCTTGCCATAGTCGCTGAGTTCGCCCTTGTTGACCATCACGCTCCTGCCGTCCTTGGTGAACTTGCAGTGTACGTGCATGCCCGATCCAGCTTTGCCCACAGTAATCTTTGGGGCGAAGGTCAAAGTGACACCATATTCGTAGGCCAGCTGGCGCATGATCCACTTGGCGACCACGAGTTGGTCGGCGGCGTCTTCGATGTTGGTGGGCAGGAACTCGATTTCGTTCTGCTCATAGATCTTGCCGTCGAGGGTGAAGTTACCCACTTCGGAGTGACCATATTTGATCAAGCCGCCAGCCTGTGCGATGAGGCGCATAGCTTCGACGCGGTATTCTGTGAACTTGTTGAACGGGGCGCTCTCGTGGTAGCCACGTTGGTCGGGCACTTCGTAGATTTCCTCGTCGTCGGCGATGATATAGTATTCCAGCTCGCCCATGGTCTCCATCTGCAAGCCAGTGGTCTTCTTGAACACTTCATGGGCTTTGTGGAGAATATGCTCGGGTGAGCTCTCGAAAGGCTCGCCGTCACGGTTGTAGAACGAACAGAGGATGTCCAAGGTCGGGATCTCTGAGAAGGGGTTGAGGAAGGCGGTCTTGTACTTCGGCACCACGTAGAGGTCGCTCTTGCCGGCTTCGATGAAGGGGAAGAGGCTCGAACCATCGACGCGCTCACCGGCGGTGAGGATGTTCTCGAGGTGTTCGAGGCTGTGGATCACGAAGTTCAAAGTCTTCAGCTTGCCGTCCCAGCCACAATAGTGGAAGTTGACGAATTCGATTTGGTTTTCCTCGCAATAACGGATGATGTCGGCGCGAGTGAACTCTGCTGCAGGCTTCTGAAGGTACTGCACCAGAC
>JAEEGH010004633.1_pt1 | contig 35129 bp, 22 predicted proteins | sample 9134181 | NCBI WGS metagenome assembly JAEEGH01 (sample SAMN16246544, study PRJNA631951) | gut metagenome | biome: gut microbiome; feature: rumen; material: DP-attached | host: Bos | place: Iran: Karaj | collected 2018-10
AAAAAACAAAATGCGACTCCGGCGGAGCGAGTCGCATTTTGAGAGGAGGAGCGACGGAATGAATGAGCTCTGACCTTTGAAAAAAGGTCGGAGCGAACGATATGAAGTCCGCTCCGACGTGGTACGGGTAGTGGGGGTCGAACCCACACGAATCGCTTCACAGGAACCTAAATCCTGCGCGTCTGCCAATTCCGCCATACCCGCGTATTATGAAATCCGTGTATCGAATTTTAGCATATGACGACTTTCAAAGTCAAGCTTGCCCACTCCGCCGCGGAGCGTGAAAAACGGCGGGGCGTTTGAAACGTCCCGCCGTTTTTGTCTGTAATTTTACTCGCTTACATAGGGAAGGAGCGCTATCTGACGCGCGCGCTTGATGGCGGTGGTCAGCTGACGCTGATGCATCGCGCAGGTGCCGGTGGTCCTGCGGGGCAGTATCTTGCTGCGCTCGGAAATAAAGCGGCGAAGCTTCGCGGTATCCTTATAATCTATAAAGCTTGCTTTATCGACGCAGAACTGGCATACCTTTCTGCGCTTATGGGGCCTGGCGCCCTTGTTTTCCCTTTCGGTATTATTGGCGTTGGAATAAGCCATTATCGATAACCTCCTTTATCAAAACGGTAATTCGCCGTCGTCATCGACTTCGCTGAAATCCGGCTCTATCGCCGGGGCGGAAGAATAGCTTCCGTACCGGTCGCCGTCTCCGGAAGCGCCGGAAGAGTCGCGGTCCTTCTTGCTGTCGCCGAAATAGACGTTGTCGGCAACGACTTCCGCGCTTCTGCGCTTGCCGCCGTCGCGGTCGGTCCAGTCGTTGATCTGCAGCTTTCCGGTCACTACGGCCATCTGTCCCTTGACGAAATATTTGCTGACGAATTCAGCGGTATTCCTCCAGGTGACTATGTCGATGAAATCGGTCTTTTTTTCGCCGCCGTCGCGGCTCTGGTAATCTCTGTCAACTGCAATCGAAAAACGAGTCACCGCGATGCCGGACTGAGTGTGCCTCAGCTCCGGGTCACGGGTGAGTCTGCCCATCAATACGATCTGATTCAGCATTTTACTCCTCCGAAACAGTTACAAGGGAGCGGAGAATACCGTCGGTGATGCCGAGAATACGCTTGAGCTCCGCGGGGAACTCGGGCGCAGACTGGAACTTCACAAGGACGTAATAGCCCTCGGCGATGTCGTTGATAAGATAAGCCAGCCGACGTTTGCCCCACTCTTCCATCTCCGTAATGGTACCGTTGGTCTCGATCAGCGTCTTGAACTTTTCCACCATCGCAGCGATCTCTTCCTCGGTCTTGTTCGCGTCGATAATGTAAACGACCTCATACTTGTCCTGGATTTTTGCCATTGTTACACCTCCTCATGGTCTTTGGTCTGCTCAAGGCAGACAAGGATTGCGTCAATCTTTTGACTGACCTTTTTATTTTACATTTTTATCCCGAATTGTCAAGACTTAATTTTATCTGCGATACCGCTTTTTGTGAGCAGTATCAGCAGCGGCAGGCCGAGGATATACATGACCGCGGCCTCGCCCGCGAAAACGTACGCCGCGCTGACCGGGTAGCTTACGCCCATCGCGAGCGAAAGCACCGCGCCAACGATGATCGCGTTGGATATCACCGGCGGCAGGCAGGCCAGCCATTTTTTCTTTATCCTTGCCGTGGCGAGAGCCGCGATAAGCGTCGCGAGAGAGCCGAAAACTATGTCCGGCATACCGTAGCCGCCTATGACGTTCGACAGGATGCAGCCCACGAAAAGCCCCCACGCCGCCTCCGGGATCATCCACGGCAGCACGCACAGCGCCTCCGAAACGCGAAACTGCACAAGCCCGAAGCTTATCGGCGCCGCGGCGAGCGTGAGCGCGGCGTAAAGCGCGCCGACCGCGGCGGCCCTGGTGATCTTTTTCACTGTCATAATCTGCACCCGCAATAATTCTGTCTGTATATTCCCAAATCTCTGCAAAGCCGGATCGAGCGCTTATATCCGTCTTTTTTCTTGAAGTCCGCGTACAGCCATTTGACCGCGTATTTTTCCGCCAGCTCCGCGCCGATGCCGTTTATGACCTCGGCGTTTTTATGCGGGCTGATGGTAAGAGTGGTGGCGAACATATCATAGCTGCCCGCGGCGAGCGCGGCCGTCTTTTCGAGCCTCAGACGGAAGCACAGCGAGCAGCGCGCGCCGCCTTCCCTGTCCTCTTCCCTGCCTTTTACGGCGTCGAGGTACTCCCCGGGGGAATAATCGCCCTCTGTCATTTTGAAATCGAATATCCTCAGCTTTTCGAACTGGGCGAGTCTCAGCTCGTACTCCTCCCGCGGCATTATGTTCGGATTGTAAAAAAACACGGTCACGTCGAAGTGCTTCGTAAGGTACTCAAGGCAGTAGCTCGCGCACGGCGCGCAGCAGGCGTGCAGCAGCAGCGAGGGGCGTTCTCCGTTGAGGGCGGATATCGTTTCGTCGAGCATGTTCTGGTAATTCATGCGGATATCATATCATATTTTTTCTTGATATGACAAGACAGTTGATATAAAATCAATATAATGTCGCGATCTGCGAAAGGAGGACTGACGCGTGCTTGCCGTTACGAAGGCGCTGAAAGAGGACAAAGATTTTTCCGAGCTTCTCGGACGCATAGAGTACGGAGGCTGTCCTCTGGTATACAGCGGTCTCGGCTCCGTGCACATTGCCGCCGCGGCTGCCGCCGTGCGCCGCGAGACGGGGCGCACGGTCGTCCTCATATGCTCCGACGAGCTTCTTGCCGAACGCATGCGCGGCGACGTAGCCGCGCTGACCGAGGAGGACGCTCTGCTGCTCACTTCGCGGGAATTCACCTTTTTCAGCGCGGATACCGTCTCCCGCCGCGGCGAGCAGGCCCGCATAAGCGTTCTGCACGCGCTGTCCTCCGGTACCTGCGCCGCCCTGGTCGCCACGCCGGACGCTCTCATGCAGCGCACTCTGCCGCCGAAGCGTCTGTCGGAATGCTGCCTGACGCTGAAGCAGGGCGCCGAACTGTCAATAGAAGAGCTTACCTCCGCTCTTGTCCGCTGCGGTTACAAGAGCTGCGACGCCGTTGAAGGCGTCGGGCAGTTTGCCGTGCGCGGCGGAATAGTCGATTTTTTCACTCCCGCGTCCTCCGAGCCCGTGCGCGTCGAGTTTTTCGGCGATGAGATCGACTCCATGGGTCTGTTCGATACCTCCACCCAAAGACGCACCGAAAACGTTTTTTCCGTCGATATACTTCCGTCGGCCGAATGTCTCCCCTGTCTGGCAGACGGCGGCGAAGCCGCGCTCATTGACGGCATCGACGGCCTTATCCGCCTTCTCAAACGGCGAAAAACGCCGCCCGAGGCTCTGATAGAAAATCTTTCCGCCGACAGAGAGCGCATCGCCTCCTCCCTTTCCTTTCCCGCGGCGGATAAATATTTCACACTTATTTATCATGAGTTTGCCTGCGCGGCGGATTATTTCCCCCCGGACTCGGTCGTTTTCATCTGCGAGCCGGCAAGAAACGCGGAAAAAGCAAAAAATCGGCTGTGGCAGTTCGCTCAGGATACCGAGGCCTTGCTTGACGCCCGGCAGATCGAAGGCGGCATGCTCGACCATTACCGCGGCTGGGACGAAATTTGCGCAAAGCTTGCCGACTATCCCGTCATCATGGCCGACAGCTTCCGCGGCGGAAGCTATCCCCTCGCCCCGCGGGCTCTGCTCAATCTCACCGCCAAGCAGCTGCCTTCCTACGGCGGCAGTCTGTCTACTGCGGCGGGCGACATCGTTCATTACATGAAGGACGGCTACCGGGTGATCGTGCTTTGCTCCGATGAGCGCAAAGCGGGCATCATGGCGGAATACCTTCGTTCAAACGGCATTTCCCCGTATATGGACTACACTCTTTCCGAGCCCGGCCGGCCCTCCACCTGCGCGGTATCCGTCGCCTCTCTGTCGGCCGGCGCGGAATATCCGGGCATAAAGCTCGCGATCATCACCGAGGGTCAGCTCGTTTCCGCGCCCGTCAGGCTCCGCACGCGGCGCAAGGGCGACTCAAACAGACAGCGCCTGCAGAGCTTCACCGATCTGAGCGTCGGCGATCTCGTCGTGCACGAAAACCACGGCATAGGCCGTTTTCTCGGCTTTTTCAAGCTGACGGTAGACGGCGTGGAAAAGGACTACGTCAAGATCGCCTACGCGGGCACCGACACGCTCTACGTTCCGGCTACTCAGCTGGATATGGTCGCCAAATACATAGGCACCGGCGGCGAGGACGCCTCCGTGCGCCTCAACAAGCTCGGCGGTACCGATTGGAGCAAAACGAAATCACGGGCAAGAGGCGCGGCAAAGGATCTTGCCGCGGGCCTGATAAAGCTTTACGCCGAGCGCGCGAGACGTCCCGGCTTCGCTTTTTCTCCCGACAGCGTGTGGCAGCAGGAATTTGAGGAACGCTTTGAATACACCGAGACCGACGATCAGCTCCGGGCGATAAAGGAGATCAAGGCCGACATGGAAAAGCCCGCTCCGATGGACCGTCTGCTCTGCGGCGACGTGGGCTTCGGCAAGACCGAGGTCGCCCTGCGCGCCGTAATGAAGTGCATTTCCGACGGCAAGCAGGCCGCCGTTCTCGTGCCGACCACCGTCCTCGCCCAGCAGCACTACGTCACGGCCGTAAAGCGATTTTCGGAGCTTCCCGTGCGTATCGAGCTGCTCAGCCGTTTCCGCACCGGAGCCCAGTTGAAGCAGGCCCTCGCTTCCGTGCGCGACGGCAGCGCCGATATCGTTATCGGGACCCATAAGCTGCTGCAGAAGGACGTAAAATTCAAGGATCTGGGACTTCTGATCGTGGACGAGGAGCAGCGCTTCGGCGTAAGCCACAAGGAACGCCTCAAGGAGATCTCAAGCAACATAGACGTACTGACCCTTTCCGCCACTCCCATTCCCCGCACGCTCAACATGGCGCTGTCGGGGCTGCGCGACATGTCCTCCCTCGAGGAACCTCCCTCCGGCCGGCACCCCGTGCAGACCTACGTGCTGGAGCACGACTGGAGCGTGATAGCCGACGCCATACGCAGAGAGGTGTCGAGAGGCGGACAGGTATATTATCTTCACAACCGTGTCGAGACGATAGACCGCTGCGCGGCAAGGATAGCGAAGCTGGTGGAGGGAGTGTCCGTAGCCACGGCTCACGGCAAGCTGAGCGAGGACGCTCTCAACGCCGTCATGGACAGGGTCATCTCCGGCGACATCCGGGTGCTGGTATGCACCACGATAATAGAGACCGGCATCGATATACCCAACGTCAACACTCTGATAATCGAGGACGCCGACCGCCTCGGCCTCGCCCAGCTGCATCAGATACGCGGGCGCGTAGGCCGTTCGAGCCGTCACGCCTTCGCCTATTTTACCTTCCGTCAGGGCAAGGTGCTCTCCGACGTCGCCTCCAAGCGTCTGTCGGCAATACGCGAATACGCCGAATTCAACTCCGGCTTCAGAATAGCCATGAGAGACCTTGAGATACGCGGCGCGGGCAATCTGCTCGGGGCCGAGCAGTCGGGGCACATGATGAGCGTGGGCTACGACATGTATCTGAAGCTTCTCGAGGAGGCTGTCCTTGAACAGAAGGGCGAAAAGACTCTCAAGCGGGCCGAATGCTCTGCCGACCTGTCCGTGGAGGCGAACATCCCCGACAGCTATATTTCCTCCGCGGAGCAGCGCATGGATCTCTACCGCCGCATTGCGCTCATCCGCGGCGAGGAAGACGCCGACGATCTCACCGACGAGCTGATAGACCGCTTCGGCGATCCTCCCCGCAGCGTCAACACTCTCATTCACGTCGCGCTCATGCGCGGCGAGGCCGCCGAAGCCGGCATAAGCGAGATAACCCAGAAGTCCGGGCGGATATATTTCAGACTGACGGACTTCGACATGCAGCTCATATCCGCTCTTTACGCCATGAAGGAGTATTCCGGCAGGCTGAAGGTGGAGGCGGGCTCCGATCCCCGCGTGAGCCTGAAGCTGAAAGGCGGCGACGTCATTTCCGAGGCGGTCAAATTCATACGGGATTATCGTTCCGGAACGCAGTGAAATTCGGGCGTTCTTTGTATCCGGAGTTGACTTTTTTGCCCGGGCGGTATAATATGTATTACAAATCATACTTCGGAGGGATATAACATGCCCGATCATAACGGGAAATATGCCTGGACCGCCACCGTTGGCGAAAAGGGACAGATAGTCATTCCCAAGCAGGCCCGGGAGCTTTTTGGCATACGCCCCGGCGATACCGTACTGCTGCTCGGCGACATTGAGCGCGGCCTTGCGATCCCCTTGAAAAGCAGCATCGCGGAATACATGAGCAAAGTATTTGAGGACAAAAAAGATGAGTGAAAATATTTTGGATGTCAAAGGGCTGCGCAAGCAGTATCCGGGTTTTCTTTTGGACGACGTATGCTTTTCCGTGCCCGAGGGCAGCATAACGGGCTTTATCGGCCGCAACGGCGCCGGCAAAACGACCACGCTGAAATCCATACTCAATCTCGTGCATTCCGAGGGCGAGATACGCTGCTTCGGTCTGGATCTGCGCACGCACGAGAGGGAAATAAAAAACCGCACCGGCTACGTTGTCGGCGCCGTGGATTATTACCGCCGCAAAAAGATACGCGACATCGTGTCCGTCACCCGAGGCTTCTATCCCTCCTGGAGCGAGGAGGCATACCGGAAGTATATTTCCGTCTTTGAGCTTGACGAAAACAAGACCCCCATGCAGCTCAGCGAGGGCATGAAGGTAAAGCTCAATCTGACGCTCGCTCTGTCTCACGGGTCCGAGCTGCTCATTCTGGATGAGCCCACCTCCGGTCTCGATCCCGTTTCGCGCGAGGAGCTGCTGGAAATATTCACCGCTCTGCGGGACAAGGGCGTGACTATCCTTTTTTCCACGCATATAACCTCCGATCTCGAGAAATGCGCCGACCGCATCTGCTATATACGCCGCGGCAGGATAATCGCCTGCGACGCCCTCGACAGCTTCGTCGCCTCCTGCTCGCAGGCGGGCAAAGGCAGCGATCTCGACGGGATAATGCTTCATTACGAAAAGGAGGATTACCGTGAAAAGCTTGCTTGACAAGGAGCTTCGCCTTGCGGTATCGCCGCTCACGTGGCTGTTCCTGGCCGCTTCTCTCATGACGCTCATACCCGGCTACCCCATACTCATGGGCAGTTTCTTCATCTGTCTCGGCATTTTCCAGTCCTTCCAAAGCGCGAGGGAGACCAACGATATGCTTTATACCGCGCTGCTTCCGGTACGGAAGGGGGACGTGGTAAAGGCGCGTTACGCGGCGGTATGCTTCTTTGAGCTGATCGGCTTTGCCGTAATGGCGGTCCTGACGGCTCTGCGCATGACCGCGCTCGGCTCGGCGGCGCCCTACGTCACAAATCCTCTGATGAACGCCACCCCCGTTTTTCTTGCCTTTGCGCTGCTGATCTTCGCTCTTTTCAATCTCATATTCGTGCGCGGCTTTTTCATAAGCGGATATAAATTTGCCCGTCCCTTCCTCATCTTCATCATTGCGGCGATGCTGACGGTATTCGCGGCCGAGGTTCTGCCCCATATCCCCTCCCTTGCTTTTCTGCGCGTGCCCTCCGGAGAGCGCATGCCCCTGCAGTTATGCGTACTCCTTGCCGCGGCGGCGCTTTACGCCCTGATCACCTTTCTGTCAGAACGCTCCGCCGAACGGGCCTTTGAGCTTATAGACCTGTAAAAATCGTGCTCTCCCGGAAACATACGACTCCCGCGGCCATGAAGGCCGCGGGAGTCAACGTTTGATTTCCGTTTGATCCAGGTCCGGAGACCGTTTATGATTTCGCTGCGGGATTTACCAGCACTCTCGCCACCGCGACGTCCTTCAGTCCGCGCGGATCGGTCACCGTGACGTAGAACTTCAGCAGCGTGGGCTCTTTGACCTTGGGTGCGGTGAAGGTCGGCTTATCGGAAGCGGCGTCGGAAAGCTTCACCTCGGGACCGTCTACCTGGACCCACTCGAAAGAGATCTTATCGCCGTCGGTATCGTCGGAGGCCGAAGCGTCCAGCGTGACGGTGTCCTTGGACGTCACGGTCTGGTGTCCCGTGACCGCCCAGGGCGTATGGTTGGTGTCCGCGTCCTTCGGCTCGAAGTACACCAGCAGCACCTTCTTGGTCAGGCCGCCCTTGTATTCCGGCATCATGAAGAAATTACCGTTGGAAACGGTATCCTTGATGTAGAAGGTAAGCACGTTCGGTCCCGGGAAGTTCTCGGCCATGGCGTCCTCAACGGTGTAGGAGTAGGTGTTGCCGTAGATAAATCCGGGGAACTCGGGATTTTTGCTTATCTCATAAGTGTCGCCGTCCGGATCGGTCACGTCGAATTCGATGGTGAACGTCTCGCCGGCTCTGGCTCTGTATATGTTCTTGTTGCCTCCCGGGCCGGAGCCTCCGGTTATCTTGACCACCGGCGGGCTGTTGTCCACTACGTTTATTTCGACCACGGCCTGAGCGCTGTCGCCGTTTTCGTCAATAGCGGTGACCTTTACGCTGTGCGTGCCTACGTCGTCCCTTGTGGTCCTGACGGTGAATATCCCGGCGGTGTCGCCGTAGTTGTTCATAACGGTGCCGAAGCCCTCGGCAAGGCTGAACTGCATTTTGCCTATATCGTAACGGTTGACGGTGATCGGGAAGCTGAGCTCCTGTCCGGCGTACACGGTGTAGGGTCCGAGGGGCTCAATGGCGAGCTCGTCCGGTATCGCCTTTACCGTTACGTCGAAGCTCGTCTTTGCGGTACCCATGGAGCTTTTGCCTTCTATCTCGATCGTGAAGGTCTTTCCGACCTGATCCTTCGTCGGCGTCCATTTGACCGCGTAATCAACGTCGCCTGTCGACCAGTTGCCCTTCCTGGCCTCCAGCACGGCGCCCTCGGGCAGCCCCGAAGCGCTTACGGCGATATCTCCGTCCTCGGACTGAGCTCTGAGTATCCTGAGCGTGTATTCTTCCCCGACGTAAGCTTCGTCGGAGCCGAGAGCTATCACGACCGGCGCCGTGGGCGCGGGATCGACGAGCTCCCATCTGCCCGGATTGAAGGGACTGTCGTAATTCCTGGGATCGTCGGGATATATCCTTCTGATATACGCCCTTACGAAATCCTTCTCCTCGTCGGTCATTGAGGACGACAGTCTGTCAAAGGCCTGAACTACGGTATTGTATCTTTCCGCGTCCCTGTCGCCGTCCGGCAGGTTGTAAGAGTCGCTTATAAGCGTTCTCAGCTGTTCGTCCGTCACGCCTATGGAAGCGGTCCACTGTCTGTAGATCATTTCGAGGAATACGTCCTTCACCACGGACGTGTCGCCGAAGTAGTAAGGCAGACCCTCGTACATCCAGTACATGTCGAGCAGATACTTTCTCGTGGCCGCGCCGTAATCCTCGATGCCCTCGGTGCCGTAGTAGTACTTGCCGTTATAGGTCTGCGAATGCTTCCACATCTCGGCAAAGCCCATCATGCCCGTGAACACCTGCACGTTCCTGCCTCCGAAGAGGCCTGCGTCATAGGTCTTGCAGCCCCAGGGCATGGAAGCGTACCAATAGAAGGACGAGGGCTGGAAATTGCCCGTAACGAACATGGTGGAATACTGCGTCCACTTGTTTCTGTACGCCTCTCTGGAGTATATGGTCTCAAAGGGGTTGATGCCGTAGCTGTTGAGATTGTCCAGGTTGGAGCCGGGGCCCCACAGTATGGTGTTCTCATACGGTCCCCATGCCCATTCGCCGTTCCATTCGCCGTTCTGTCTCTGGGGGAGACCGTATTCGAAGTCGATAACGCCCAGCTTGCACAGCAGCGAGGTGCTGTAAACGGCCTCGATGGCGTCCTTGGAGCGGTCGAATTTCCAGAAATCATGGGAGCCGAACTGGTTTCTCGTATAAATGCTGTTGGAAAGGAAGTTGAACCAGATGCCCATGCCCTGATCCGTCAGCGGCAGGGAATTCATATTATAGCCCTGCTGTTTGAACAGATCGTCCACTTCCTTCATCGCCCTGGGCAGCGGCACCTCATGGGGCATGAACTCTGCCCAGCTCGCCACGGTATAGGGCAGCATGACGCGCTTCATGTCGTATTTGTCCCAAAGGGTCGATACGTCGATATCCTCCGCTGTAGGCGTCCTGTGGCCGGTCAGCGCGCCCCAGAAATCGTCGTCGGAATACAGCACGGGGTTGATCACTCCGGGCTCGAGGTCCAGCGGTCCCGGCTGCAGGAACGGCTCATCCTGTCCGTTGAATGGGCCGTCGTTGTTGTAGCGGAGGTACTCGAAAACCTTCTCGCCTATCTCCGGATCGGTCGCGGCCCCGACGAATTTCTTCACGCTGCCTATGACACGGGCGGAGTTGAAATCGGGATCGCCGAAATAGACCATGTCTCTTCCGCTCTCAGCATGGCAGATGGCGCATTTTTCCTCGAACATCGCCTTGCCTTCGGCAAGACGCTTCGCGGAATACGCGTCCGGCTCGAGATATTCCACGGGGACTTTTCCTCCGGAAATGACCGCGGACAGGCTCTCCGCCTCAATGACCGGCGCCGGCGTACCCGCCGGTGAAAGATTCCTGCCCTCGTTCGCCACGTGCGCCGCACACGAGATAAGCAGCAGAAGCATGAGCGAACACATTACCGCCTTGAAAACTCTTTTGCTCATCTTTTTTCTCATTCCTCCTCGCATCTATATTAAAAACGCTTTTTCCCGATGTAAATACAGATCGCCGACAGCAGCATCAGCCCGATCCCCGCCCACAGGAAGGATATCCATCTCGATACTATCGCCTTCAGCTGCAGTCCTCCGTCGTCCGCGAAGTTTTCCGCAATGAGGAAAAAATCCTCGCCCGCGGTACGGATCACCATGGGTTTTGAAGTATATATACCCTGCTTTTCGTCCAGCGTCATGCTTATTTCGCCGTCCGACTCTCTTCCCTTCCCTTCGTGGTGAAGAGCGAATATCCGGCTTACGGAATTGCCCTCTCGCTCCGTTTCGAACGAACGGTACTCCACGCTGTGTCCGGAAAGATAAAAATGGTCCCCCGGATCGAGAATGTACGTCAGCTCCGTTTTCATGCCTCTCGACCCTATCAGGCCTATCGCCGTCACGGTCAGAGCAAGATGCAGTATAAAAACGGCGAATACCGCTCCGCTTTTCAGAAATCTGCCGCTGTCGGCAACGAAGCCGAAGCACATCGCCGCGAGACAGGCCGCGTTCAGCGCCAGCAGCACTCTCGTAAAAGCGCCGTATGCGGCGAAGCCCGGCATCAGCGCGAGCGCGGTCCCGACCGCAAGCGCGGCAAGAGAAACGACGGCCGCGCGCTTTTTCGGCAGTCTCGCCGCTGCAAAGCCCGCGCACATCATGACCATCAGCGCCGTGCCGCCCGTTCCGAACACCTTGTCATAGGTTTTTTCTCCCACGTCCGCTTTTATCGGAAGCAGAGGCGAAAGCGTCATTGCACCTATGACGATCGCGCACAGTATCATCCACAGCGAAGGCAGATAACGGAAAAAGCTCCTTCCTTCCGCGCCTTTCTCCGTTTTTTTGCCGCGGCATGATATTATGTAAACCGCAGCGAAGATCACCGCCGCAGCCGTAAGGACCAACGCGAAAAACAAAGTCGAGGAGCTGCGCCCGGTGTAAGCGTGTACGGAGTCTATCACGCCGCTGCGGGCAATGAAGGTCCCGAACAGTATCGAGAATACCGTCGCCGCCGAAAGGATAAACAGCGTCTTTCGGCCGACGGCGTTCTTCCCCCTCAGCGTATGCAGGTGGATATATGCCGAGCAAAGAAGCCACGTCACGAAAGCCGAGTTTTCGATCGCGTCCCAGCTCCAGTATCCGCCCCAGCCGAGCTCGTTATACGCCCATATCCCGCCGCTGACGATACCCAGGGTCAGCACTATCCAGCCCAGCAGGGAGAAACGTTCTCCCGTGCTCTTTTCGGCGCCGTCGGAATACACGAGCTCATACAGAGCGGCGGCAAACGCGACGAACAGCAGCGAATACGCGATCATCACCAGCGGCGGGTGAATGACCATGCCGGGGCTCTGCAGCGTGGGATTGAGGCCGAGTCCGTCGGTATTGGCTCCCGCGTATCTGAAAGGATCGTTTATGAACAGAATGAAAACCAGAAAAAGGAAGTTGACCGCGGTCACGGTGACCGACAGGCAGTTTGTAAAGCCACGGTTCTCCGCTTCCCCCCGGCGGGACAGCCGTATAAGCAGATAGATCACCGAGCCGCACAGCGCCCAGAGCATCATCGAGCCGGAGGACGAGGACCAGAAGGCCGATATCCTGTATATCAGGGGCAGCGTGCTGTCCGTGTTTCTGAAAACGTATTCCGCGGAATAATCTCCGCTTATCAGCAGAAACAGCAGCGCGGCCGACGCGGCGGCCATCGCGCCGCACGAGACCGCCGCGGCCATCGCGCCGAAGCGCCTGCGGCGGAAAATCACCATAGCGATCGGGCATAGTACCGCGGACACGAAAGAGATTATCAGCGCTGCAATTCCGACGTATCTCATATGACTTTTCTCACGTTCCGTCCGTTCATTTTATCATTCCGGAAATTTGTTGCCTATGCAGAATTCGATATATTAAAATAATACATCATTGTTTTCTGAATGTCAATACATAATGACCAGTTTTGTTCTTTTTCCATCGAGCCTTTTTGGTTAATTTCCCCTGTTTTTTCTCCTGAATTTACTGCTTGCAAACATGCTGTATGATTTGTTATCGTAATTGTGCGATCATTTCAAGGGAGTGTGATATAATGCTGAAAAAAATGATCGACCGCGTCGGAAGCATGTGCGACGCGGCCTATTTCATATTAAAGCTTTCTCTCGTCATGTCCTGCCCGCTCATGGCGGGCGCCGCCGCGGCGTACGCCGTGAGCGGAGGACTGACAGTTGACACCTACATAAGCTATCACATAGCGCGCGAGCTTTTCAGCCTCCCCGCCGCCATACTGTTTGTCGGAACGATCTCATCGGTATGCATCGAAGATATCGTCGGCCGCGGTTAGGCCCATGGTATTCAGCGCGTCGAGCAGCGCGTCGGCGCCGAGTCTTTCCGGCAGGCCGAGTCTGCGGCAAAGCTCCGCGCGTGCGGCGGCGCTGCCGGGCTTTCCGTTCAGCCCAAGGCTGTACATGTCCCATCGGCTTATCCCGCCTCTTTTCGTGTCCTCCCCGCCGATCACCGTCGCCCCGGCGCGTACGAGGCACTGCCTCAGCACTTCTCCGTCCATGCCCTCCACTCCGAGCTTTCCTTCCTTCGAAGCGGTCTTTTTCCGTCTCTCCCTGCCGTATACGTCGGGGATATACGCGTGCTTCAGTTTGTCCGCGGCAATACAGCCCCTGATCCTGTTCCTTATGGTAAAGCCCGCCCCGTCGCTGTCAGTGAGCACGATCAGCCCGACGCGGTCGGCATAGAATTTCAGCAGCTTTACCGTTTCCTCACTGCTGAATATCCCGAAGCCGCAAGTTTCGAGTATCACGGCGTCCACGACCTGGCTGAGAGTATTTTTGTCGTAGCGTCCCTCTACGACTATCGCCTCGCGTATTCTGAGTTTTTCAGGCATATTCCCGCTTCTCCCCGCCCGCCATCTCAAGGAACAGACTTATGAGCAGCTCCTCCGGATCGCCTCCGGAGCTTTTTATTTTCAGATCCGTCTCGGCGCACAGGCGCAGTATCCTTCTGTACCAGCCCTCCGGGAAGGACGAGCAGTTTTTTCCGAGTATTCTGGCGTGATAATCGCTGCGCAGCCCCAGACGGTCTTTGATCTCTCCGACGTCTCCTCCCGCTTTTTTGATCACGTAAGCGCAGTAGAGCCTGCGCACCTGGCTGCCTATCAGGGCAAGAAGCATGATCGGCTCCTCGCTGAGGCGGAAAAGACGGCTCATGACTTCGGCGGCCTTGTCGTAGTTCCGGACAGACAGCTCGTTCGTCAGCTCATAGGCCACCGCGTCTACCGTCGGCGAGGCTGCGGCGTCTATATCGGCCTTTGTCACGGTTTTGCCGGCGGCGTAAAGGGCGACCTTGCTTATCTCGTTATTCAGCGTGTCCATAAGCTCTCCGCAGAGGAAGATCATGTATTTCGCGTCCTCGCGGGATATGCTTTTTCCGTAGTGCTCAAAATGCTTTTCCACCCAGCGCACGAGGGCGCCGGGCTCCTGCGCGGGCATGTTCACCTCCGCGGCCCTGTCCTTAATCAACGCGTAAAGCTTTTTGCGTTTATCCGGCTTATACTCGACAAGATCGAACACGAAAACGAGGCAGCAGTATTCCGGCACCGACGCCAGCATTTCCTCCAGCTTTGCCGCGTCTTCGCCCGAGGCCTTGAAAAGGTCGAAGTCGCGCACTTCCACGAAGCTGCGCTCGGCAAACGACGGGAAGGAGTCTATCGCCTCGGCAAGCTCGTCCGCGGAAAGGCTCCTGCCGTCGAAACGGCGCAGGTTGAAAGGATCGTCGTCCGCCCCGAGCACGCTCTTGCGGAGAAGCGCAAGGTAATGCTCCCTGAGATATCCTTCCACTCCGTAAAGGATATAAAAATTGCCGATCTCTCCGTTTTTCAGCTGTCTTTTAAGTTCGTTGATATCGATCTCGCTCATCTTCTCCGCCTTCCGTAGGTCAAAATGACGTCTCCCTCTTCATCCGTGCGCAGGCATGTGGCGCCCGCCCGCTCTATCCGCTCCAGCGTTTTGTCCGCCGGGTGTCCGTAATAGTTTCTGCCCGCCGATATCACCACGATCTCCGGCCTGACGGCCTCAAGCAGCTCCCGGGAGGTCGAGCCCGCCGAGCCGTGATGTCCCGCGACCAGTATCTCCGCGTCCGGAAGCTCCTCTTTCTCCATCAGAAGCAATTCGGTCTCTCTGCCGATATCTCCGGTGACGAGCACGTCGGTATCCCCCGCCGAGCACAGCACGGTAAGGCCCCATTCGTTATCCTCCGTGGTCCCCGCGGGCCGCATTACTCTGAAGCGGGCCGCCCCGCCGTCAAACTCCTCGTCGCTCGTCAAAACATAGAATATCGGCGTGCCGTTTTCCGCCGCGGCGCCGACGGTCTCTCTGTTTTCCTCGCAGGCATAGATCTTTTTGACCTTCTTTCGTCTCATCAGCTCCGCGACCCCGTTGATATGGTCGGAATGCATATGAGTCAGTACAAGGCAGTCCACCTGTCTTTTGCCCATGGAGTCGAGATAGTCCGCTGCAGCGTCTCCCGCGTTTTCCTTAAGGCTTCCGCCGCAGTCTACCATGACGACATATCCCTTCGACGAGAGCACGACGCACTGTCCCTGACCTACGTCGAGCGCCGCGAAGCGCAGCTCCGCGCTGTTCGCGGAGTGCCATTCCAAAGCGATCGCCGCCGCGGCTCCGGCGACGAAAACGGAAGCGAAGATCATCGCCTTGTGCCGGCGCCCGCGGTCCGAAAGCAGCCACAGCAGCACGAGATAGACCAGCGCGAGCCATATCTTCACGTACACGCTGCCTCCGGATACCGAGGCGAAGGGCAGCCTGCCCGTCAGCTCCGCTGCCGAACGTATGTACAGCGCCCCGAGACGGACGATGAACGCTGCCGGACGCGCAAGAGGGGCGAATACGAAAAACAGCGCCGCGGACAGCATGCCAAGGGAAAAGCAGAGCGTGACCGCCCACATGGTCAGCAGGTTCGTTATCGGCGCGACTACGGATATGCTGCCGAAATACAGCACCGTAAGCGGCGTGGTGAAAACCATCGCTCCCGCCGTGACGGCAAGGGTCGGCCCGATGTATTTCACTTTGATCACGTTGAAGCGGTTATAAAACAGGATTATTCCCAGCGTCGAAGCGAAGGAGAGCTGAAGCCCGGTATTTTTAATGCTGTGCGGGTTTGCCGCCGTTATCAGCATCAGCGCCAGCATAAGCGCGGTGCGGCTGTCGTATTCCTTCCGCGTCATCGCGGCGAGGCACAGCATCAGCTGCATGACGCCCGCTCTGACCACGGACATCCTGAAGCCGGTCACCGCCATGAACAGCACTATGACCGGCACGCACGCGGCCGCGGCGCCCCTGCGTCTGCCGAGCAGGAAAAACACGAGTCCGGTCAGTATGCTCAGATGCATGCCCGATACCGCCACGCAGTGCGCGATGCCGGAGCGCTTCATCATCGAGTAATCGTAGCCGTCTTCCTCGAGCGCGGTTCTGTCCCCGGTAAGCAGCGCGGTCATAAACGGCCCGCTGCCGTCCGGATAAAGCTCCGACAAAGCCTCGGAAAGCACCCTTCTTATGCTCAGCGGCAGAGTATCCGTTATGCGCCCGCGTTTTCCGGTCGGCTCCGCGTCTCCGCGCACGTCGGCCGTCAGCGGTATGCCGAGGGACATGAGATAATCGTTTTTCTCCGCCATGCGGAAACGCGCCGTGAAGCTCACCGTCTCTCCGGGAGGCGGAAGCGAGTTCGGCTCCGCGCCGTGGAAATACGCCATGCACCTGCCGTATTCGGTCCGCACTTCCATTCTCGCGCCGTTCCTCGTCTCCTCGGCATTTTCGAGCACGAACGCTTCCACTTTCGTATCCTCCGTGCGCGAGGCAAGCTCCCGCGCGTCGGCGAGAAAAAGAGCGTCCCAGACGAAGCTCCAGACAAAGCCGGCGCACAGGCCGACGCCTGCCGCGCATACTCTCCCGTCTTTTTTCAGCGCGGCGGCGATCAGCAGCAGCGCGGATATCCCGGCGCTTACGAGCTGCCATACGCCGCCGATGAGGTACTGCGAAGCGCATACTGCCGCCGTAAAGAAACATGCGGTCAATGCAAGCTTTCTCACGGCGGCAGCTCCTGTATATGATATCGGTATCAGTCTCAGCCCGGAGGCCAGGTCATGTCACGGCCGGAAAGGACGTGGAAGTGCAGATGGTTCACGCTCTGTCCCGCTCTTTCACCGCAGTTGGATACGAGCCTGAAGCCGTCAAGGCCCATTTCCCGCGCCAGCTTTGCCGCGACCTCGAGGCAGCGCGCGGCGGCGGCGGAGTTTTCGGCGCTGATCTCCGCGGCCGAGGATATGTGCGCCCTGGGTATGACGAGGAAGTGCACGGGCGCCTGGGGATCTATGTCCTTAAAGGCGTATACCAGCTCGTCCTCGTACAGGCACTCGGACGGTATCTCGCCCGCCGCTATTTTGCAGAAAAGGCAATCGCTCATGATGATCTCTCCTTATTATCCGACCGTTTCTTTTACCAGGCCCGCTACCGCCGCCAGAGCTTCGTCTATGCGGGAAACGTCCTTGCCCCCGCCCATGGCGGTATCCGGCTTTCCTCCGCCGCTGCCTCCGGTCATGGCGGTTATGCTCTTTATGATGCTGCCCGCCTTGACTCCGGCGGCGACGGCCCCCTTTCCGCAGACGGCGAGGAAGGTCAGCTTGCCCTCTCCCACCGCCGCGAGGACGGCGGCCACGTTTTCGTCCCTGTCTCTGAGAAGGTCTCCCACGGTCCTGAGGCCGTCCGCGGAAGCGCCCTCCAGCTTCGCGCTTATCACGTTGACCGCGCCGATCTTTTCGGCTCCGGCAATGAGTCTGTCGGCCTCGGCGCCGAGGAGCTTTCCGTTCAGCTTATCTATGGTGCGCCGCATATCGCGCATTTCGTTCATGTACTGCTCGGCTTTGGCCTTCAGCTCTCCGCTGTTGGTCTTGAGTATATCCGCGACCTCCTTGTTGAGCTCGCGGCTCCTGATCGCGTCGTCAAGAGCGCTGCGGCCCACGGCCGCCTCGATGCGTCTGACGCCGGCTGCCACGGAGAATTCCGAAACCGTGCGGTACGAGCCGATCCTGGCAGTATTGGAAAGATGCGTACCGCCGCACAGCTCCTTCGACCAGTCGCCCATCGTGACCACGCGCACCGTCTCGCCGTATTTTTCTCCGAACAGCGCCATGGCGCCTTCTTTTTTTGCCTCGGCTATGGGCATCTCCCTGACCGTTACGGGCAGGTCGGCAAGTATCTGCTCGTTTACGAGCCTGTCTATTTCCCTGAGCTCCTCGGGAGTGATCGCGGCAAAATGGGTAAAGTCGAACCTTACCGTGTCCGGCGTAACGAGCGAGCCTGCCTGCTCCACATGCTCTCCCAGCACCTTTCTCAGTGCGCTCTGGAGCAGATGCGTGCAGCTGTGCGCTCTCATGATCGCCCTGCGTCTGTCCGCGTCTATCTCGGCGCTCACCTTTTCCTCCGCGCGGAAGCTTCCCTTCACCACGCGGCCGGTATGCAGATATTTATTGTCCTTGGATCTGCGTACGTCGCTCACCTCGAACACGCTGTCTCCGGCGCTTATCACGCCCGTGTCGGCCGTCTGCCCGCCCATCTCCGCGTAGAACGGAGTACGGTCGAGCACGATAACGCCCTCGCTGCCTTCGTTTATCTCTCCGACGGCCTCATTATCGGAGGCTATGGCCCAGATAACGCAGCCGTCCTCCTTAAAGCTGTCGTAACCCGTGAACTTCGTTTCCAGCTCCTTCGGCAGTCCCAGGTCCATTCCGGCCCAGCCGAAGTCGCCCAAGGCGGCGGTGGCTGCCCGGGCTCTCTCCCTCTGCTCGCTCATGAGCGCGTCAAAGCCCTCTCTGTCGGCGCTCATTCCCTGCTCGGCAAGTATCTCCTCCGTCAGGTCTATGGGGAAGCCGTAGGTATCGTTCAGCTTGAAGCAGTCCTCGCCGGGCAGGACGGTCCTGCCGTCGGTCTTCATGGCGTCTATATATCCGCCCAGCAGCTTCATGCCGGTATCCACCGTCTGATTGAAGCGCTCCTCCTCGGCCTTGATGACCTTTTCGATATATCCCGCCTTTTCCTCCAGCTCGGGATAAGCCTCCCGGCTTTCGCGTATCACCGTGCGGCAGACCTCATGGAGGAAGGGCCTGTCCGTGCCGAGAAGCCGCCCGTGTCTCGCGGCGCGGCGAAGCAGGCGGCGGAGCACGTAGCCCCTGCCCTCGTTCGAGGGCAGTATGCCGTCGCTTATCATCATGGTGGTAGAGCGGATATGGTCGGTTATCACGCGCAGGGAAACGTCCGTTTTTTCACTCTGCCCGTACACGGCTCCGGTTATCTCGGATACGTGCTTTGTGATGTTCATGACCGTATCCACGTCAAAAAGGCTGTCCACTCCCTGCATGATGCAGGCAAGGCGCTCCAGACCCATGCCGGTGTCTATGTTCTTGTAGGGCAGCTCGGTATAATTGCCGTTTCCGTCGTTATTGAACTGGGTGAATACCAGGTTCCAGAATTCCACGTAGCGGTCGCAGTCGCAGCCCGGGGCACAGTCCGGTTTTCCGCAGCCGTATTTTTCTCCCCGGTCGAAATATATCTCCGAGCAGGGGCCGCAGGGACCCGCGCCTATCTCCCAGAAGTTGTCGTCCTTGCCGAGGCGGCTCATGTGCGCCGGATCCACGCCCACTTCCTTCGTCCATATATCGTAGGCCTCGTCGTCGTCCTGATATACGGTGACGTAGAGCTTGTCCTCGGGCATTTCCATGACTTTCGTTATGAATTCCCAGGCCCAGGCCGTCGCTTCATGCTTGAAATAGTCGCCGAAGGAGAAATTGCCGAGCATCTCGAAGAAGGTGCCGTGGCGGCTGGTTTTTCCCACTCTTTCTATATCGGGAGTGCGTATGCATTTCTGACAGGTGGTTATTCTTTTTCTCGGCGGTACCGCCTCGCCCTTGAACCAGGGCTTCATGGGGGCCATGCCGGCGTTTATGATCAGAAGGCTGTTGTCTCCCTGCGGAATGAGCGGAAAACTCGGCAGTCTCAGATGACCCTTGCTCTCGAAAAATTTCAGGTATTCCTCGCGTATGGTGTTCAAACCAAGCTTTTTCATGTGTGCGTCAGCCTCCGAATTCAGAACTGTTTATAAACTCGCTAAATTGACTGTAAGTGCTGAAAAATTCATGCGTCCCGTTTTTGCCGAGAGCGTAGAAATAATAGCCTGTTTCCTCCGGCGAGAGGGCCGCTCTTATGGACGCGAGACCCGGGTTCGCGATGGCTCCGGGCGGCAGGCCCTCGTGATTGTACGTGTTGTACGGGCTGTCGACGTTCAGATCCTCATAGGTGATATCCGTTTTGCTTTCGCCTATCGCGTACAGCACCGTCGCGTCTATCTCGAGATAAGGATAGTAATTGCTGTTAAGGCGGTTATAGATGACCGAGGCTATGGTCGCCCTCTCCGAGTCGGCTCCGGCCTCCTTTTCTATGAGCGAGGCAACGGTGACTATTTCGTGCATCGAATAGCCCAGGCGCTCCGCCTGCTGATACATTTCTTCGGTCACACGGCTGTCGAAGTCGTCCAGCATCTTGGCTATGACCGTTTCGGGCGCCGAGTCCAGATAAAAGTCATAGGTATCCGGGAAAAGATAACCTTCGAGGCGTTTTTCATCTCCCAGGGTATCCGCGCTGAGGAAGCGATATTCGAAATCGTGATCCTTCGCGCATTCTGCCAGCAGCTCGGCCGAGCAGACGCCCGCTTCCTCAAGTATCTCAAAGGTCTGCTCCATCGTCCTGCCCTCCGGGATAAGGACTCTCGCAGTCTCTTTTTCAAGGCTCGCCCAATCTATGCCCTGCTGCATGCCCGTGATTATCGCGCGGTAGTCGAGGCTGCTGCTGAGGGTGTAGGTGCCGGGGTCGATCTTGTTTTCCTCTTCGACCCTGGATATCTTCGCGAACAGCCTGAACAGCCCTTTGTATTTGATTATGCCGGCCTGCGCCAGGTCTTCCGCTATCTCGCCGATGCTCTCCCCGTCCCTGACGGTGATCTCGGCCGACAGCTCCGGCTTGTTGAGCGACAGCACGTCGTTTGCCGCAAGCCAGCCCACCGACGCGAGCAGCGCGCTGACGCAGAGGACGAATGCGAAGTAAAGGAGCGCGCCCATGCAGCCCGTTCTGTATCTCCGGCGGCGCAGGGAACCGGCGGCCTCCGTCTGCGCTTCCGCTCTGCGCGGCTCATGCGCTGCGCTTACCCTGCCGGCCTCGCGCAGCTGGTCGGGCGTGGATATGACCGCCGTGTTTCCGCCGTCGTCCTCCTCCGTTTCGACCTCGCCGGCCTTTTCGGGCTGCGGCGTATCCTCGCCGGAGTATACCTTGGTGCCGTCCTCCTCGAACTCCTTCAGTTCCTCCTCGGAAAAGATCTCATTGAGGACGTCCTCGCTTATTCCGCCGAATATCTCGCGTATATCCTCATGCTTTTCCCGGCGGACGTGAACGGGCTTCGGTTCTTCCTTCTGCGCCTGCCATCCGTAGCGCAGCAGCACGGCCTTAAGCTCCTCCGGAGACATTTTCTCCGCAGCCTTCGGCTCCTCCCGGACCTCCTCCGGCGTCGGCTCCTCAGGCGCGGCGCTGCCGGGCTCGGAGGGCAAAGGGGCGTCTCCCCCGCCGGGATCGGTCTCCGGCGGGGTCAGCTGCTCCGTTTCCTCTTCTTTCCCGATCATCTTCAGGAAATCCGAAAGTTTTATAAACTTTTCAGTCATCACACTTTACCCGCATCTAACATAGTATGTGCCGTAAGGATGAGCCGAAGGCCCTATCCCGAAATCGGCTGCCGATATTCGTTCCGCGCCTGCGGCAGTCGTTCTCAACGGCGCGGAGAAAGGAATTTGATAATGTTTTGTTCTAACGGCGGAAACTGCTGGATCTGGATCATCCTCGTGATCCTCATAATCCTCTTCTGCGGCAACGGCTGCGGAAACAACTGCTGCGGCGGAAACGGCTGCGGCGGAAACTGCGGCTGCTGAGGACGGTACGGGAACGGGAGATTTCTTCGGAGGTCTCCCGCCGCTCTCCGTCGAAGCCTCCGGACTTTGCCGGAGCCGGACCGCAAAAGCCGTGACGGGCGGATGACGCTGTATTGAGGGAAATCCGCCCGCGAAAACCGTGTTCAAAGAGGCGATGCCGTTTGATCTTCACGGTTGCGGTAAATACTCTCAAAGCCGTGCGGAGCCGATTTGATCACGTGCAAATGCCGTCCGGTCGTTTTTCCTGCTCCGTCTGTGTTTTCGCGGAGCTGATTTTCTTCAAGACGAGGAAGCCGCCGCAGGCAATACTTTGTGTATTGTCAAGGCGGATGACGCTGTATTGATGGAAATCCGCCCGCGAAAACCGTGTTCAAAGAGGCGATGCACGGCTAAATAAAATACCTTGCCCCGCTCTCGGATACTACGCAGTCCACTTTGCGGTCGTGGGGCATGACAGGCACCTCCGGGCAGACGAGAGCGTCTCTGGCAAGCCCGACGGAAAACACCTTGTGCCGGGCAAGCCAGCGGTCGTAATAGCCTCCGCCCTGACCCATGCGGTAACCCTTTTCGTCGTAGGTCAGAGCAGGGACCACGATCACGGCCGTCTCGTCCGGCTCGGCCTCCTCCGCGTCCTCCGGCGGAACGGGCAGTCCGTACAGACCGTTTCTCATATGTCCGGTGTCGGTCAGTCTGACAAAGCTCATGCTCCCTCCGGGAACGGAGACGGGAAGAAATACCTTCTTTCCTTCCTTCAGCCAGTCTTCTATGAGTCTGTGCGTATCGACCTCTTTTTTTACGCTCCAATACGTAAAGATCTCTTTTGCCTTTCCGATCTCGTCGAGCCCGGATGCGGCTTCATATATCTTTTCGTCGCTTTTTTTAATATAAGCCTCGTCCTGTTCGGCGATGCGCCTGCGCATACCGCGGCGGAATTCCTTTTTTATTTCGTCCATAAAGCACCGTAAGCTCCCGTTCGCCCGGGATGCCTTCCGCGATCATTTTTTCAGTCTTTCTCCGATCACCGCCAGCAAAAATACCGGCAGCTTGATCATTCTTTTTATTCTTGACGGCTGCTTGAGCAGTCTGTAAAGCCACTCCAGCCCCAAATTGCACCACGCGTCGGGAGCTCGCTTCACGTCCCCGGCAAATACGTCGAGCACGCCGCCCAGGCCCATCATCATGCCCGCTTTTATCCTTTCGCGGCAGCGGTGCATCCATATTTCCTGCTTGGGAAAGCCCAGGCACACCAGCAGCAGATCGGGCCGCTGAGCGTTTATCTTTTCTATAACGGGCCCGTCGTCCTTGAAGTATCCGTCTCCCGTTCCGCATATCACGAGCCCGGGGAAGCGTTTTTTCAGCTCCTCCGCGGCCTTTTCGGCCACTCCCGGCTTTGATCCGAGCAGGTATACCCGTCCTCCGACGGCGCTCATTTCCTCTATCAGCAGCGTGGCCAGCTCTATGCCGGGCACTCTTTCCTTCAGCGGCGTTTTGAGTATCGCTGCGCCGTAGACGACGCCTATCCCGTCCGGTATGACAAGGTCCGCCGAGTCCAGCGCGGCCTTCAGCTCGCTGTTTTTTCTCGCCTCCCAGACTATCTCCGGGTTCGGCGTGACGGTATAGGCCGTCTTTTCTTCCTTCATCAGTCTGAGCGCGGCTTCTTTTGCTTCGGCCATCGAATAATTGTCGAAGCCCACGCCCAAAACGTCTACACGCATTGCCCCATCACCGTTCCTATGCTGTCCGCTATCACGAGGTCGGCATAGCTGTCATACGGAGTCTCCGACTTGTTTATCAGGACGAGCCTGTGCCCGCCGTAATAATCTATCAGTCCCGCCGCGGGATAAACGGTAAGCGACGTTCCGCCCACGATGAGCATGTCCGCGCGGCGTATATATCTTATCGCCTTATCTATGTCCGCGTCGTCGAGTCCTTCCTCATACAGCACCACGTCGGGCCTGATCACGCCGCCGCAGGAGCAGCGCGGCACGCCGTCCGAGGCCATGATGTGATCCACGCCGTATTTTTTCCCGCATTTCATGCAGTAATTGCGCAGCGTCGAGCCGTGCAGCTCTATCACGCTGCGGCTTCCGGCCAGCTGATGCAGGCCGTCGATATTCTGCGTGATCACCGCGCTGAGCTTGCCGCGCTTTTCCAGCTCGGCGAGCGCGGTATGGCAGCGGTTGGGCCTGGCGTCGCGGTATATCATCTTGTCGCGGTAAAACTTATAGAATTTCTCCGTGTTGTGCAGGAAATAGCTGTGGCTGATTATGGTCTCGGGAGGCTCGTCGTATTTAAGGTTGTACAGGCCGTCCACGCTTCTGAAATCGGGTATGCCCGACTCCGTGCTTACGCCCGCTCCGCCGAAAAAAACGATGTTCGAGCTTTCGTCGATCCATTTTTTCAGAGTATCGACAGCGTTCATGTCCGTCTCCTTATTGCGGATTCATGCTGTAGTTGGGAGCCTCCTTGGTGATGTAGATATCGTGGGGATGGCTCTCCTTGAGTCCCGCTCCGGTGATCTTTATGAATTTGGTCTCGGTGCGCAGCTCTTCTATGTTGTGCGCCCCGCAGTAGCCCATGCCGGAGCGCAGACCGCCCATCATCTGATAAACCGTCTCGGACAGGCTGCCCTTATAAGGCACGCGTCCCTCAACGCCCTCCGGAACGAGCTTTTTGTTATTCTGCTGGAAATATCTGTCCTTGCTGCCCTTTGCCATTGCCGCCAGCGAGCCCATGCCGCGGTAGACCTTGAACTGACGTCCCTGGTATACCTCGCTGTCTCCCGGGCTTTCCTCGCAGCCGGCGAAGAGGGAGCCTATCATGACGCAGTGCGCTCCGGCGGCGATCGCCTTGACGATGTCGCCGGAATATTTGATGCCGCCGTCGGCGATGACGGGGATACCGTGCTTCGCCGCCTCGCCCGCGGCGTCCGCCACGGCGGTTATCTGCGGCACGCCTATGCCGGATACCACGCGGGTAGTGCATATCGAGCCGGGGCCGATGCCCACCTTCACGCAGTCCGCCCCGGAGTCTATAAGGGCCCTGGTGCCTTCGGCGGTGGCCACGTTGCCCGCGATGACCTGAAGAGCGGGAAACTTCGCCTTCACCTTTTCAAGGCATTTAAGTATGTTTCTGGAATGACCGTGGGCCGAATCGAGCGCGACCACGTCGACCCCGGCCTCCACGAGCGCGGCGGTGCGCTCGAGTATATCGTCGGTAACGCCGATGGCGGCGCCGACAAGCAGCCTGCCGCTTTCGTCGCGGGCGGTGTTGGGATACGTGGCGGCCTTTTCGATATCCTTGATGGTGATAAGCCCCTTGAGACGGAATTTGTCGTCCACGATGGGCAGCTTTTCTATCTTGTGGCGATGGAGTATCTGCTTCGCCTCCGCGAGCGTGGTTCCCTCTTTGGCGGTGATGAGGTTCTCGCTTGTCATGACCTCCTTTATAAGGCGCGTCATGTCCTCCTCGAACTTCATGTCCCTGTTGGTTATTATGCCGATAAGCCTGTCGTTATACACTATGGGCACGCCGGATATCTTGTATTTCGACATGAGCGCGTCGGCTTCGCCGAGAGTATTCTCCGGCCCGAGGAAAAACGGATTTGTGATGACGCCGTTTTCCGAACGCTTTACGCGGTCTACCTCCTCGGCCTGCATTTCTATGCTCATATTCTTATGGATAATGCCGATGCCGCCTTCGCGCGCCAGAGCGATGGCCATTCTCGCCTCGGTAACGGTATCCATGGCTGCACTGATGAGCGGAATGTTCAGTTTTATTTTCCCGGTGAGTCTGGTGGCGAGGTCCACGTCCGCCGGAAGCACGTCGCTCTCCGCGGGCACGAGCAGAACATCGTCAAAGGTAATGCCCTCGCCGACGAGCCTGCTGTAAAAGTCTCCTTTCCGGTCCATTTCGATCCGCCTCTCTTTCCGTTTTTTCCGCGCCGGGCGCGGATTGTATCCTTCTGTATATTAGAAACAAGTTTACCACCGCGGCCGTACGTTGTCAATTATTTCCCCGTCTTCTTCCCGGTCTGTTTTGCCGAGGGCGTCGGCGTTTTTCACAAAGCTTTTTTCAATAAAAATCCGGGGCCGCGTGCGGTACGCAGCCCCGGCAAAAGGATATGTCATCCCGTCAGGAAGCCGATGTAATGAAGTCGGGGATGATCTTCGCGTTGGTGTATACTATGTACTTTTCGAGCTCCAGCCCGCTCAGCAGCGGAGCGCCGTTCTCGTTGAGGAGATTTACCGTCGCCGTCACGCGGTAGTTGGAGTATTTGCGGCCCGCGGCCTCAAAGGGCGCGCCGGTGATCACGTCGAAGTATATCGGTACCGTGGCGATATTGTATTCATCGGTGAAGCTTCCGTACCCCGCCCCCGCCGGGTCTGCCCTGGGGATACGCACGGTTATCGACGTCGCGTCCGTCAGCGTCTCCTCGTGTCCGCCGACGTAAAGGTGAGCGAAATACCCGTTCAGCGGCAAAGCGGTATTGTATTTTATATTGTTGTTGCTGCTCTCCGTGTCGTCCTTGCAGCTCAGCCTCAGCGTCAGCTGCAGGCTCGCATAGCCGCCGCACTGCTCCGCCACGTCGTCGTAATTCAGTACGGCCAGCGTGTGTACGAGCATGTGCTCCAGCTCGCCCGTCTGCAGGCTGTCGCCGCTGTCCCTGGGGTTCACGCCCAGCTCCTTCATATCGCTCAGATCCGTCAGCGAGCCGTACTGATCGAGTATGATCGGGTCGTAGCTGAACTTGGCCTGCTTCGTGGCGATGCTGCCGAAATACAGTCTGGAGTTGCCGTCGTACCCGGTCTTTGAAATGCTGCTGTACGCCGCCTGCGCGGCCGAGGTCGCTATGTTTGACTTGATAAACAGGCTCGTGCCGGAGCCGTCGGCGACCTCCGGTCTCGGCGGGAACTGATCGGATATATCCTGATCGGTGGAGTACGTCAGCTCCGCCCTTGCCCTGATCGTTTTTGCCGCCGAGCTTATCGTCACGCTGTCGGGCAGTCTGAGCTCGATGAAATCGCTGCCGATGCGGATGTTTTCGCTCGCGTATTCCGTGGTCGGCTCGCTGCCGTCCAAAGAATACCAGGCCCTGACGGTCGGATAAGCGGCGATACCGATATCGCTGCTCAGATCGCTCTTTGTCTGCCTGAGGTAGATAAGGAAGCTTTGATACATCTCCTGCGTGCGCTCCGCGGCGGCCGCGTTGTCCAGCCTGATCACGGAAGAGAAATCGGCGGCAACGGTGTTTCTGCTCAGCGTTACTATCTTGCGCGGTTCGTTGCTCAGATCGCCGTTCAGGTCGGTTTCAAGCTCCGCGGTAAGGTTGTATATGTTGCCGATGTAAAGCTCCGAATAGCTGCGCACCGAGCTGCTCTGCGAGAACACTGCCGGTATGCCGTCGTCCGTTCCTCTCATGCTCTTCTCGCAGTCGACCGTATATTTGCTTATCCAGTTCAGGTCCGCGTCGGCGGAGGGCTTCTCGGCGAACACGGACAGGTAATATACCTCCGTCAGCGGGCCGGTCGGCTGCGCGTCGTACAGCTCGCCCAGGGTCCGGCATTCGAACGGGTCTCCCGCCGTGTCGGCGAAGTTGGCAAAGGCGACGGCTCCGGAAGCGTCCAGCGCGTCGGAAAGCGACGCGTAATACGCCCTGTTCGTCTGCTTATCCACGAGCACCAGCTTTGTCTCGTCGCCGTCGAAGGATCGGGCAAGGTCGCTGCGGAAAACGAGCCGTTTTTCGTAGCTGCCTATATCCCCTCCGGTCCCTGCTGCCAGAGCCTCGGCCCATTCCTCCGCGGTACGGTCGTAAGTATAGGTCAGGCACAGCGTCACCGGCGTCCCGAGGTTTTCCGCGCATTCGATCGCGTTGGAGGGATAGTCGCCCGCGCGGTAATCGGTACCGGACAGCACTCTTGCCGTGAAGCCGAAGTTCAGCACCTTCCTCACGTAGACGGGGACATAAAGGTGATAGGCCGTTTTAGAGGTATCTGCCGGGTCGCGGAAGGCCACGTCGATGAGCGTGAAGCTGTCCCTGCCCGAATCGAAATACGACGTAAGGGCGAACTTGCTGTTCGTGCGGGTAAGGCACTGCTGAGTCCCGTATTTCCGGAATACGCCGCCCGCGTCCTTCTCCATGCGCCATATGCTGACCGCGTAGACGCCCGAGGTATCCGCGCCGTAGTTGTACTGCGTATTGGTAAGATAATCCAGGTAGGAATTAAGCGTCATGTGTATATCGTCATTGTCGTTCGACGTGTCGAAAACGAGTATGGCAAAGTCGTCTCCGCTGCCTCCGTCTTCCGTCTGATAGGTGGAGAACAGCCCGCTGTCGAATTCGGCAACTATACCGCTCGCCGCGGCGGCATAGCTGTACGGGAACCTGCCCTGCGTGTCCGCGCCGGGCGCAAGATCGCCGAGTATGCTGTCTATGACCAAAGCGCCCGATCCCGCCGACATGCCGTCGCCGGTCAGTATCTGCCCGCTGCCGTCAATGGCAACGGCGGGGTTGACGGTGACGTAAGGCGCCGCTTCGCCGTCGCGGTCGGTCCCGGAAGCATACAGGCAGGAATTATCCGTGTTCATCACGCTGCCCGCCGCAACGCCTCTGTAGTCGGCGAAGACGACGTAGCCGTTCGGCCCGTAGAACTCCGCGGTCACGGCCGTATTCTTCTCTTTTCCTATTGCCCTGGTTTCTGCCGAAGGCTCTGCATTTCCCTTTTTGAGCGTGACGGAATGCACCGATACGCCCACCAGCTTTATATCGCGCTCATCCTGATTTGACCCGATCAGAGCGCCGTTTCCGTACGCGTCCGACGCGCTTTGCGTCATCGCTATGCCATTTACGAGTATGTTATGTCCCGTCAGACCTACGGCGTCAAAGGAAGCGCTTGAGCTTGAGTCCCCGAGCACGCCGATCAGACCTCCGATACCGTTCTGATTTTTGCCGGATTCGGACGCGAACAGCGTGGCGATATCGCAGTCTTCAACGGTGACATTCGCCAGATCTATCTTGGTTTTTACCGAGGTGTTGCTGTCGTTCCTGTAATACTCTCCGATGACGCCTCCGGCCGCTCTGTCATTGCCGCTGCTCGTCACATCGGATTTTATCGCGTATCCGCTTACGACGGCGTCCGAGACCTTAAGTGTGTTGGTTTTGCCGTCCTGGCTCACGCTGCCGACAAGTCCGCCGACGCACATTCCGCCTATCGTCGGTTTCGGGTCGTCTCCGGTCACCGTCACTCCGTCCAGCGTGAGAACTCCGTTGGCCTTCATGGTATTTATCCAGCCTATTGCTCCGCCGGAATTTTTAGCCTTGAGCTCTTTCACGCCGCTCATGCCGCAGTCCTGCAGGGTGATGTTTCCGAATATCCTCACAACTCCGATCAGTCCGCCGACGGCGGCTGTATCGGTGTTGGTCAGGCCGGTCACCTTTATCGCGCTGCCTTCATTGCCTTCCACCGACATATCCTTGACGGTAAGAATGTTGGTGTTGTTCTTGCCGAGACAGTAACCGACCAGACCTCCGGCAGAAACAAGATGTTCCCCGCTCGGCACGGTTCTGATACGGGATGTGATGCTGTTTATCCTTACGGTGCTTCCGCCGCTTTCTCCGCTGATAGTAAGGCTCTTCGGGTCTTTGATATGTCCTATCATGCCGCCGGCCGTAAACATGGAGCTTACGCTTACTCCGCCGTCGTCTGTCGAACCACAGCCGGCAAAGGTATGCTCGGTATTGCTGGTACTGCACTGCCCAACCAGGCCGCCGGCATGCTTGAAGCCCTCTATCTCAAGATCGCCCATCAGCACGTCGGTCATGGTAAGCACGCCTCTCTGCTGGCCGATCACGCCGCCCACGTTCAGATTGCTCGCGTTGTCGACATTGATACCGGTCGGGCTCAGATACTCCGTCTTGTCATCCTGATATACCTTATAGCTTACGGAGCCTTCTACGGTGAAGCCCTGAATGGTAAAGCTCTCGTTTGTCTCGCTTACATAGTTGATGAGCCCGAGGCCGGCGATGGACCATCCGTCATTGGATTTCCATTTGGCAGCGCGGTAATTGTCGCTGAAGTACTCCCGGTACTTGATGTCGAGTCCTACGGTGGGAGCGCCGCTCCCGCTTACCGTGACTGCGCCGCTGCTGCCCTTGAGGTGAAGTCCGTCGTCAACGGTAAAGAAGCTGCCTATCCCTCTGAAGCCGACCGGTATCTCGCAGTCTCCGGTGATGGTAACCGTCTTTTTTCTGCCCGCGGCGCGGCAGTCGGCGCCCGAGGCGTAGGCGTCAATGATATACGGAGTTTTTGTCGCTCCGCTGTAAACGCTGTTCGTGTACGCGTCGGACTCTCCGCGCGCTGCGCAGTAATTGCGGAATGCGTAGTATGCCTTTCCGCCGGTATATGCCGCGGTCCCGGAGGAGGCGCTCGCGGCGCCGCTGTTGACCGTGGCTCCCAGCACCCACATTGCCGTGCCGTTCGGAACGGTGATCCCGGAGGAATTGACCTTCAGCTTATCGTCGTCGCTGTCGGGCACGGTCAGCTCGGGTATCTCATAGTTTTTGCTGCCGTTGTCTACCTCGCAGCCCTCGGAGAAGGCATACCCGAGCACCACTCTGCCTATTATCGGATTTACGTAGAGATTCTGCGCGGGGTTGTCTCCCTCGGTATTCACCGCGACCTTGCCGCAGACGTCCGCAGTGAGCCCGTCGGTATCCGTATTGCGGAACACCACGCAGCCGTTGAGAAGCACCCCGACAAAACCGCCCACCGGTATGAGCCGCTCATAACTGCCGCTGAGCGTGACTTCAACGCCGTCGGCAAAGCTCACGTCCACATTGTCGATGAACGTGTCTCCGCCCATGACCTTGCCTATGACGGCGCCGTAGCTCTTGCAGCCGCCGAAATATTGGAAATCGTCGTTAGTCGTCTGCTGCAGTGTTATGCTGCCCGCCGCCGGAGCGGCCTCCACGGTCAGATCCTTTACGACGCAGCCGTTGGAGTTGACTATCAGCGGATTTTGCGATTGGTTGCTTATCCTCTTTACGGCGTTTTCGTCGCCGAAGATCACGCCGCGGAAAGCGTAGGGGCACTCAAAGTTCGTATACGTCGTGTCTGCCGCGCCGAGACCGGTAAAACCGCTTTCAAGCGCAATGTTGGTGGTTATTTCATAGTAAGCGCCGGCAAGATAGGTCCTGACGTCGGCAAGGGAGCGCACGTCGCCGTCGTCCTCCTTGTTGACGAATGCGGATTTGTCGGAGCGTATGTGGTATTCCCTGTCGTTGGATTTATCCGCGCCGGTATGGGCTGAGTTGGGCGTCAGCGACGCGGGCAGCACCAGCAGCTGCGTGGGGCTCACGCTGCCCCAGTTTCCGGCAATGATGTCCGCAACGAAGCTGAGCTGTCCGCCGGAGGATATCTTATACGGGTCGTTGACCTTGCCGCATCCGCCGTTGTTGGTGATGTTGAGGTCCGTATTCAGAATATTCACGCGCAGCTCATGACAGTTAGTACTGCTCGAATCGGCGACGTAAGGCAGCCATGCGCCCGTGTTGAAATCGGCATAGGGTTCGGAAGCGTTCCCGTTTGTCGGGTGGGTATAATAACCGTCCGCCTCGACCTTGTCGAAGTATTTGTTTTCCTTGCCGGGATACTCCGCGGAGCCGGTTATTTCCCTGCCGTAGGTCACGAAGTGCAGGGGTTCTCCCCAGTCCTCCGAGTAGTTGTAGTTATACTGGCCGTTGCTGCTGTCGGAATAATTGAATTTGTTCAGCAGTGTCGCCTTTGAAAAGACGCTCCGCGTCGTGCCGTATGCCGCGTCGAGATCGGTCATTCCGTTCGCGGCCGTCCTCGCGTCGAGCCGTATCCGGGAGAAACTGAGCACCATGCTCTGCCCGCTCACGTTGCCTATGAGCGAGGTAGCCGCGTATTCGCCGTCCGCAAGCGCATAGCCGCCCGTCGTCGTCACCGTGCTCACGGCAAGATCGGTCAGCTTCGTGTTGTCGCCCACCTTGTTTATAAGCAGCGGAGCATAACCCTCAGACGAGCTTATCGCGCTGTCCGCGCTTCCCGTGCCGGTGCGTACTGCGGCGCCGTCGAGCACGACGTTAGTAACGGTCGTCGGCAGGATCACGTTGCTTGAATTCATATAGTCGTGCAGCGTGCCGCGGACAAGGAAGCCGGAGCCGTCGGACTTGCGCCCCACGCTGCCCTGCAGCGTAAGGCCGTTCACCGTCAGGTTCTGCGCGTTGAAGAGTATGCCGGAGTGCATAAGATCATGCTGAGTCGCCTCGCGGGTGGAGCGCACGTTCGAGTCGCTGTCGCCCGTTCCCGCCTCTCCGGTCTCGATCTCCGAGTTGTAAAACCTTACGGTCGCTCCGCTTATCGAGACGCCGGACGCGGTCACGGGGTAATACGACAGACCCTTCATATCGCATATCCCGCTTATCGCTCCGCCGGTAAAATCGTTTTTTATCGTGGAATGCGCGTACTGATACAGGCTCCACAGCAGGAGCTTGCCCGGAGCGCCGCTGCGGTCAAAGGTATCGAGATTGTAATAATACCGGGTGTTCGGGTTGACCTTGACCGTGCTCGTTCCGTAGGAGGTCCGGTTCTGATATGTATTGCAGTCCGTCCCTTCCATGCGGAGCGTATCGCTGCCCTGGTACGAGGCGCGCACGGATACTATCGCCTGGCCGTTGTCCGTGATCCCGGATTTGTTGAATGCGCTGTAAGCGACGATCTCGTCGAATACCGTAAAGGATACGCCGGAAAAGTCGGTCCCGGCGATGTCGTACCCGTCGGTGCTGTTTTCAAGGATCAGGTACAGGGCGGAACCGTCCTGTATCGTTCCGCTCGTGCCTTCATTGACCAGCATGCCGAAGCTGCCGCCGCCGACGCTGCTTGAAAAGGCCGCGTCTTTGACTTCCAGCCCGCCGACGGTCCATTTTCCGGTCGCCCTGTATACCAGGCCGCCCATATTGGAGCATCTGCCTCCCGTCACGGCGAATACCGGGCCGACAGTGCCCGCCGGAGAGCCCGTTTCAAGCCCTATGACAAGCTCGCCTTCGTCTATATCCACGTCGGTGTTCAGCCAGGAATATCCCAGCAGGCCGCCTACGCCGTGACCGCGATTGTTTGCGTTGTCCTCCGTGTTTTTGATCCGGACGTCCAGGCCGGCCACGGTCACGTCCCGAATGCCGACCGTGCGTTTTGCGCCGGAGTCGGCGCTTATGTTGCATATCAGCCCGCCGTAGCGCGGGGCGTAACAGGTGGCGGGATCCGCTCCGTCCGCCGATCCGACGCGTACGGCGTCAAAGTTTATCACGGTGCCCGCCGAGGTCACGTTTCCTATCACTCCGCCCATGAAAGCGCTCTGGTTATTAACGGAGGAGTCGGTATACTCCGTTTCAAATACGCTGTTTTCTACGGTAACGGTCTTTCCGGCCGCGGCGATGCTTCCTATGGCACCGCCGAGGTATACGGTCGTATTGGATCCGCATTCGTGAACGGACTGCGCCGTATACACGCTGCTCAGCGTGAGCGCGCCCGTGACCTGGGCCGCGATACCGCCTGCCATGCTGCCGCCCGTGATCGGATCGTAGTTTACCGTTCCGTCGATGATCACATCGTGTACCGAGGCGCTGTCGCCGCCGACCTTTGCGAAAAGCCCCTCATACCGGTGCGCGTATATCGCGCCGCCGCCGTTGTCGGCGTCGGTATTTACGACGCCGTTTCTCATACCGTAGGCCTCGCCCACGGCAAGAGAGACCGTGTATTCGCTGCCGCCGCCGTCCGCCGCAGCTCCGTTGCCGTCCAGCGTGCCGGTAAAGGCGGCGTTGGCGCCGTCGTCTCTGGTAAAGCCGGTGAGGCCGGTGTCAGCCAGAGCGATATCGCCGGTCAGCACGATGCTGCCCGAAAGCAGCGCGGAGCTGTCCGGGCCCGCCGCGAACTTAAGCGCGCCGACGTCGGCTCCGGTATTGAGCTGTATGTTCAGGGCCGTCTTGGCAAAGGCCGTAACGTCGTTTATATCGTCCGGCGCCGCGGCAAGCACGGTCACCGTATGCGCCGGGGAGTTCACGGAGAAAAGAGCGCTTTCCGTAAGGGGCGCGGCGGCGGACGCCGTTCCGCTCCCGCTCAGACGGAGCACCTCGCCCCATGAATATATATCGTCCTTGTTGCCGCTGCTTCTGCGTTTGAGCGTCCAGCCGACGCCCGCAGCGAAATCGCTGCCGCTGCCGAGAGCGTATACGAGACCTCTGTCTCTCAGATAAACTATCTGTCCTCCCTTGGAGGTATCCGCTCCGCTTACGTCGGTCACGCCCCGCACGCGCAGTATGCCTGCGCCGATATTGCCGGCGAGACCGCCGGAAAGCTGTCCGCTCACGGTCACCTCTCCGGTCACGTTGATAAACGAGCCCGTATTGCCCGTATCGCCCACGAGGCCGCCGCCCGGCCGCCCCCCGTCCCCCGCGTTCGCGGCGACGGTCACGTCATGTATATGCAGGTATGCCGGCCCGGTCATTACCGCTCCGACAAGTCCTCCGCAGGAAAGGTCTTCTTCCTTCCTCGTGTTTTGAGATATCGCAACGTCCACGCCGCTTATTTCCAGCGTGTTCGCAAGATCGTCGTTTATATATCCGCCTATAAGACCGCCCTTGTTCTGTCCGCCGGAGAGCGCGTCGAAGCCGACCGTCCGGCTGCCGCCGCTTACGGTCACGTTGCCCTCTGCCGCGAGCAAACCTATGGCGCCGCCGGAGCACCCTCCGCTGTTATTGCTGCTCAGGACGACCCCGTCTATATCGTATCTGCTCAGATCGAAGCTCGTATCGCCGCTTGCGGAATAATATCCGAATATGCCGCCCGCATAGTTTTCTTTTGCGGTCACGGTCCCGGATACGGCGATCTGTCCGGCGTCCGGCAAGGTCACTTCGGCGTCTTCCGCCCAGCCGACAACGCCGCCCGCCGCCTTTTTGCCGGTCACCGAGGCAGGCACGGTAATCGCTGTGCCCGTACCGGCGGCTATCTCCGCGTTCAGCGCAAGGCCGACCAGTCCGCCTGCGCAGCCGCGTTCGGCGGCCGTAACACCGACAGTCGGGAACAAAACGCCGCCGGACCCGCTTTTCACCGCTCCGCCGGATATCGGCGCTTTGGCTCCCTTGGTCATTTCGGGCTTCTTCGTTTCCGCGGGTTCCTCCGGCTCTTCGGTTTTCTCGGTCTCTTCGGTTTTCTCGGTCTCTTCGGTTTTCTCGGTCTCTTCGGGTTCCTCGGTCTCTTCGGGCTCCTTCGTCTCCTCGGGCTCCTCGGTCTTCTCGGGTTCCTCGGTCTCTTCGGGCTCCTTCGTCTCCTCGGGCTCCTCGGTTTCT
>JAEEGH010004635.1_pt1 | contig 35127 bp, 37 predicted proteins | sample 9134181 | NCBI WGS metagenome assembly JAEEGH01 (sample SAMN16246544, study PRJNA631951) | gut metagenome | biome: gut microbiome; feature: rumen; material: DP-attached | host: Bos | place: Iran: Karaj | collected 2018-10
TGGTTCTGATATAACGCCTTCACCTGACGTATGGTGGTGCGCCACAGAGGATATAGACGGTAATGTATGGATTGGTAACGACAGAGGCTTGTTTGTCTCTTACAACACAGACAAGCTACTAAGCGGAACAAACGTACTCAACCAGATTAAGATTGCACGAAACGACGGTACTAACCTTGCCGACTATCTTCTCTCAGGTGTTGAGATAAAGTGCATAACCGTTGACGGAGGAAACCGTAAATGGATTGGTACTGCCAACAATGGTGTGTATCTCATCAGTGCCGATGGACAGGAGATTATAGAGCACTTCACGGCTGAGAACTCTCCTCTTATATCAAACAATATAAATGATATTGCCATCAATGGAAAGACAGGTGAAGTATTCTTTGCCACATACATGGGTCTATGTTCATACATGGGTAATGCCACTGACCCTTCAGACAGTATGGATGACAGCACACTCAAGGTTTATCCTAACCCTGTAAGACCAGAATACAATGGAGATGTAAAAGTCACAGGACTTATGTACAACTCTGACGTAAGGGTAGTAAGTGCTGCTGGCAAACTTGTCTATACTGGCAAGAGCGAAGGCGGTATGTTTACCTGGAACTGCTGTTATGACTCAGGCAAGAAATGTGGCCCAGGCATCTTCTATGTTCTCTGTACAGATGAGAACGGTAAGGAAGGAGCATGTGCAAAGATACTTATAGTGAGATAGAAAACAAAGACTTTCACACTTAACGAGACATCAATTCAGAATAATATGAAAAGAGGGTGTGTCAAAATAGGCACATCCTCTTTTCTGTATTCGCAATGGTGGCATAGGGTTCTATGCTGCCATTTTTGTGTTTTTTGCATGGTATGTCCGGCCTAAGCCCCATATTAGCTTATATGATACGAAAAATCCCGCAATGGTGCGCATTTTCTCCTGTTTTCGGACTTTTGCTGCCATTTTCTTGATGTTGAAGGCAATGGCAAAGAAGGCAAAGTCCATATTGACCTTGTCCTTTCCGAAGTGGCGGAATCGCTTGTATCCCATGTTGTATTTCATCTGTCCGAATACAGCCTCTGGTTCTATCGGGCGTTTGGAGCGATGTTCCAGTCCTTTCTCTGAAGTTAGCCGCTCACGAGCTTTTCGCTTGTATTCCATAAGCTGGTGATTGACCTCTATCTCCCTGTTTCCCGTTTTTCGCTTGTAGCATCCCCATCGAAGTGGGCATCCATCACACCTGTGCGCCCTGTAGACGGCATTTACAGTCCGGTATCCCCTCTCTGTCTTATTGTGTCTGGTACCCACTCTTTCCATATGCTGCCCCATCGGACAGACGAAGTAATCCCCATCTGGGTTGTAGTACATGTTTTCTATCCGGAAGATGTCTTGCTTGAAGGCCCGCTTCTGCTCTTTGTGGAAGTAGTTGTATTTGACGTAAGCCTCCATGTCGTGACTCTCCATGAAGGAGTAGTTCTCCTCGCTGCCATAGCCCGAGTCGGCGCACACTTCCTTAGCAAATCGGCCATATCGGTTGTAGAAGGAATCAAGGAATGGTTTCATCGTCCCCGTGTCGTTGGGATTGTGGAACAGGGCGAAGTCGGTGATAAACTGGTTCTCGGTACCTATTTGCAGGTTATAGCCCGGCTTGGTCTGCCCGTTGTTCATTGCATCCTCCTTCATGCGCATAAAGGTGGCGTCAGGATCGGTCTTGCTGCAGGAGTTGCGCTCACCCAGCGTCTCAATATGTGTGTTGTATTCTGACAGCTTGTCGCGCATCTGCTCTATCTGTCTGACTTGCCTCTTCCTCTCGCGGATAGCCTTCTTCTCTTCCTTATTCTTAGGTTCAGGATGCTCTTCGAGAGACTGGCGCAGCTCGTCTGCAATCTCTGTCAGCGTCTCCGGGGTAAAGCATACACCTTCATCCTCTGCGGACTTGTCCTGAGCGATGGCATCGTCAATCTGAGAGAGAAGTACTTTCACCTTCTCCATCAGCTTGGCGCGGTTCTTCTCCACGCTCTTGCGCCATACGAAGGTGTACTTGTTGGCCTTCGACTCAATCTTCGTGCCGTCTATGTACTCGACGTCCAGACTCACAAAGCCCTTGACAGAGAGAAGCAATACCAACTGGGTGAAGACATTGTTTATCTCATTCTTCACACGGTTGCGGAAACGGTTGATGGTGATGAAGTCCGGCTGCTCATAGCCTGCCAGCCAGATGAAGTGGATGTCACGCTTCAACGCCTTCTCTATCTTGCGACAGGAATAGATGTTGTTCATGTAGGCATAGATGACTACCTTCAGAAGCATCTTTGGGTCGTAGGGACTGCGGCCGCGCTCCCTGTACAACTTGCGGAATGATGACAGGTCGAGGCCCTCAACTATACTGCTGATTAAGCGCACAGGATCATTTTCCGCTATATCCTTGTCGATTCTTTGCGGAAAAAGTATCGTCTGATTTGGACAATACGGACGAAAGTGGTACCTTTGTGATATTTTTTTTGGCATGTTGTAAAGGTACAAAAACTTTACGACATAACAAAGCCCTGGCTTGAGAAAGTCGGGGCTTTGCGTAAAAAAGAGGATGTGCCTATTTTGACACACCCTCTTGACACAGAGAGTCAGATTCCTCTCTGGACTCTTGTAAACAAGGCTGGCTTTACAAGCGAGAACGGATTTCTTGCTCATGGTGAGAATGAGGGCGATGGAGTGTTCTGCTGGGTTCACACTCGCAAGAAGTCTGATGGCAAATTGAAGGTCAGCACACAGTCACTCATTGACAACAACTCTATGCTTGCTAACTACACATCAGAGCATGCTTACTACGATTCTGTTAACACTTACGGTGGTGAGCGTAATGTTGCACTTGACCCAAGCTCTTCTATCAATGCTGTTCGCCCATCATCAAGTGATAACGGCGGTACATCAGGTGGTAATGGTGGTAGCACTCCTGCACCTAATCGAAGTAGTGGTGATGACAACACAGGTGGCGGCTTCTAACTTGCATTATTATCTTCATAATGCATGAGTTAAAAGTTAAAAAATAAAAGTTATAAGTTAGAGATTACTCGTATTACATGTTGTTATGCAATAACTTCTAACTATTCAACTCAACTTTTAACTGTTAACTGAAAATTATTAACTCCTGTATGAACAATACAGGTTGTGCCGCTCACCTGTGAGTCAAAAGACTGCTTCCATTAACTCGAAGCATAAGGTCATTACGTTGTTTTTTATAAATTCGGCAATAAACTCGTTTTGTTGCCGAATTTATATGTTTGGATAGAAGGATGTAAAACACATCAAAAAGTAAATGCTGTTAATAATACTCTGCATTCAACAAAATACGTCATTAAAATGGATTTTTTAATGGAATATGCATCAAGTAATAGGAATTATCCTTACATTTGTATTTGCTGAAAAGATAAACAGAATGTGGAACAAATATAGTGCAAGCGAGAACAAAGACAAACTTGTTTGATCTTTGTCGAGTGTAGCCTATATTATCAAAATACAAGGAGGACAAATAAATGAAAGACTTTGCAGCGATAGATTTTGAAACGGCAAACAACGAACGCAGCTCAGTTTGTTCTGTGGGTGTGGTGATAGTACGCGATGGCGAGATAGTAGATTCGTTCTACTCTCTTATTCAGCCAGAGCCGAATTATTATAACTACTGGTGTTCTCAGGTTCATGGTCTTTGTAGTCAAGATACGGAAGAAGCCCCAGTGTTCCCAAAAGTATGGGCACAGATAGAGCCTCTGATAGAAGGCCTGCCACTCGTGGCCCACAACAAACCCTTTGATGAAGGTTGTCTGAAGGCTGTTTTCCGCGTATATCAGATGGACTATCCAGACTATGAGTTCTACGACACACTTGCAGCTTCACGCAAAGCTTTCCGTTACTTAGAGAACCACCAACTGCATACGGTCGCTGCCGAATGTGGATACTGTTTGGAGAACCATCATCATGCCCTTGCCGATGCAGAGGCCTGTGCGTGGATTGCAAGAGAGATACTATAAAAAAGTTGTCTTTAAGATGTAACATTTTCGATTTTTGCATACATTATTTGTAGAAAAGAATTACTTTTGTAGCAGAATCATGAAAGTATGAAAGAAGATCAGAAGATAGTAATCTATCAGACAGAGGACGGACAGACACAGATTGATGTTCGGCTGGAAAACGAGACGGTGTGGTTGACACAGGCCCAGATGGCTGCTCTTTTCCAGAAAGACAGAACTGTTATAACTCGCCACATTAATAATGTTTTTAATGAAGGTGAGTTGAACAAAGAAGAGGTGTGTGCAAAATATGCACATACCACTCGGCATGGTGCTATTGAAGGGAAACAACAGACACAAGAAATTGTGCTCTATAACCTCGATGTTATTATCTCCGTTGGCTATCGTGTTAAAAGTAAACGTGGTACAGCTTTCCGCATTTGGGCTCGCAAGATTATCAAAGACTATCTTGTTAAGGGCTATGCTGTGAACGAACGTATCCGCAAAGAGCAGATAGGCGAACTGCGACAGTTGGTGCAGGTGGCCAGTCGTGCTATCAGCAATCAGAATGTAGAGAATACGGTTGAGAGTCAGGACCTGCTGAATGTGGTGGTAGATTATACTTACGCACTTGATACTCTTGATAATTACGACTATGAGCGTCTGACCATCGATAAGACTACGAGACAGGAGAAGTTTCATGCTACTTACGACAATGCGATGGAAGAGATTCGCCTCCTTCGTGACAAATTTGGTGGCTCTGTACTCTTTGGAAACGAAAAGGACGACTCTTTCAAGAGCAGTATAGGTCAGATTTATCAGACGTTTGGCGGCGAAGAGCTATATCCCAGCGTGGAGGAGAAAGCAGCTATGCTTCTGTATCTGGTAACGAAGAATCATTCCTTCAGCGATGGCAACAAGCGTATTGCCGCCACCCTCTTCCTTTGGTTCCTCAACAACAACCACATTCTCTACCGTGCAGATGGTTCCAAACGCCTGGCCGATAACACCCTTGTGGCTCTGACGCTGATGATTGCCGAGAGCAAGACGGAGGAGAAAGACGTGATGGTGAAAGTGGTGGTGAACCTGATTAACCAACAGAACGTGTAAAAAACCTGTGCGTGGATTGAAAGAGAAATACTATAAGAACGAGCAAAGAAACTATTGATGGTATGGAAAAAAGAATATGGATGTACTGGCCAGGAGAAAAGGCTTACCAGTTTAAGGAAAATGTGGAAAAAGGCTTCATGGCTTGTGGGCTTAATGAAGACGAGAATAAAAGGCAAAGAGAAGTAGGCGACTTGGATGAAATCATGGATGCCGAGGAAGGGCTGGAAAATGCTCTAAAAGAAGCGTATGGGCCTGGCCGTCGAATCGCTGACGGCTGGAAACTCCTGACGGAATTCGCAAACTTGATGCAAGTCGGTGATTTCATTCTTGCACGAAATGATTATGATACTATTGTCGGAGTGGGTATCGTCGCAAGTGACTACTACTACGATTCTAACAGACCACGTTTCCGCCATTGCCGAAAAGTAAAATGGATTGACACGACAGTACGACCTTTCCCGGACGAATTGAAAAGAGGAGTCAAATGGAATCGCGTAACTTTGATGGAAAACTTTTACCGTAAAATCGGTGAGGAAATAATATCCGTTGTTTGTGGAAATGAAGATATTGGTATAGCTGATGCAGAAGGAAATCCTCCCGCAGAGACCAAAATTAAAGATTCGGGAGAAGTAATGACACGCAGAGCACATCACGACCATGCCTCGTTCATGAGTGAAGCAAGACAATATCAAGAGTCTATTGTGAGGCAGTGGGCCAAGGAGTTTGGTGATGTCTGCATTTGGGATGAGCGTCCTCATCATGGGGTATGGCTGAAAGATGAATATGCTCTAAAGGGCTTGGTTTTCTATGAAGGTTTCCGCAGGGAAATCTTAGAGATGTACCGTGACGACCGCACGAAGATTGGTCTGAACTTGCTTAATAATGCGCTCCGCAGCGAGCATATTCCTTACAACCTTTTCTTCCCCATGATGAAGGAGCAGAACAAGGATGCAACCTGCGATTTCTTCAACGACTTATTGGGTACAGATGGTATCGCAGAAGTGCTGCAGGTGAGAATTGAGTTTGCCCCTCAGCCCAAAAGCGACTATCTCAACGATGGCACAGCCTTCGATGCCTTTGTGCTTTATCGACACAAAGATGGCAGCAAAGGAGCAGTCGGCATAGAAGTGAAATATACCGAAAGGGAATACAAGATAGGTGAAACGGAATACAAGAACACACATGATGAACAAGGAAACGTCCGTCTCTCTCCGCACTACGCACAAGCGACCAACAAATCCGGCTACTATATCCCCAACTGTGAGGCTGAACTTGTCTCTGACAACCTCCGTCAGATATGGCGCAACCATATCCTCGGCGCTTCAATGGTCTTGCATGGTGACATCTGTCATTTCGTCTCAATGACCGTATTCCCCAATGCCAATCCTCACTTCCATTCAGTAGCTGCCGAGTATCGCGAGGTGCTGACAGAAAAAGGCAAAAACACTTTCTTCATTTTCACCTACGAAAAGTTGTTTGAAATATTGTCTCACCATTTCACTTCGGAAGAACATCAGAAATGGATTCAATATCTTTACAAACGCTACTTATTCAGCCAATAAAGAATTGCCATAAATGAGGTATACGTGGAAAACTAAAGAATGAATTCGCGATTCGCGCCCACGTTACCGTCTAGCCTATAGCGGTGAGACAGGAAACCTCAGCGTGAGCACCACCATGCAGGAGAATGGCTCAGGAGTGATTGTGAAGGTGGTGAACCCCACAGAAGAACCAGCATGGAAAACAAAAACGCCATTGCACTGAAGAAAGAAACAGCCAAAACGGATGGAAATGACGTCGTTCTTGCTGTTCCTGCCCTGTCAGCAGGGGTGCTGACCATTAGCGTGAAAAAATAAAGCTGCTGCTCTGAAATAAGAAGAAATAGGGCTGCACCAATTGCTTGCAGGCCCTCTACCTTTTATTTCTTGGCAGGAACAAAACTCTCCCACGTTTGATCATCGTAAAATACACGGATTTCGGTAACGCGACGAGGAGGTTGTTTGTCAAATATTTTGATTTCTTCTCGAGGGGAATTTAATCGTGTAGATTTTACATTTAAAGATACAGGAGGTTGCGAACCCTGTTTTTCGTCGTGATTAGACACAGCCTCAGAGGGGGAGGGGGAGAAGTCAGAAAAATCAAACAGTGAATCTGACCCTGTAGAGGGGGTGTCAGCGGGTGCGTTTTCCACCTTATTATAATTACTATACATGCTTCCTGATCCAAACAGGAGCCACTCTGTGCTGATGTCAGGAATTTTCTTTTTGATGGCTTCGACTACATTGAGGGTAGGCTTAGTCCTGCCATTGAAGATACTGCTCAGTGAAGCAGGTGACATTTCTATGAACTGAGCGAACACTTGTTGGGTCATGTGTTGCGACTCCATAATCTGGCGAATTCTATCTTTCATACTGTTGTAAGTGCAATTTGGGGCATTTTCCCCGTTTTCGTTTCAGTTTACAAAGGTAAAAAGAAAAAATGAATTACGCAACAAATGTAACGGGAAATTTTAATTGTAAAATATAAATTTATATTTCTGATATTTGGTTTTCAAAAGTAAATCAAATATTGATTTTAAGTTTCAAAACACAAACATAAATTTAGAGAAATAAATGTAACAAAGCCTTTCGGGAAAGAAAATTAGCTAAATAACTGGGTATAAATAAGCTATTTACCAAACATGCGGCATAATAAGGGGATAAGGTAGGGGTTTAGATCAATAAATGCTGATTTCAATTCTTCATATTCTTGAATACTTTAGTATAAGTCATTGGAAATGAATAGATTTATATCATTGGAATAACTGATGTATATTTATGGTTCGGGGAAATGAATCTTACTGTTTTAGATTTGTATTTTTGAATCGTAAACAACTAAAGTTTTGCATCGAATATGTAAATTTACGATTCAAAACCGAATTGTAATTCATTATTTGTAACGCTTTGTAGTTGTAAATTTGAAAAGTAAAATGCTAATAATTGTGAACGCAAAATTCCGGGCCCTCCATTTTTTCGATTTTTGCCATTTCTCGCAAATTCTGAACCATTGGCTAAGGAGGCTGAAAATACGCGAGTTTTGAGAGGTATGAAATTGCGCAGAACCCCTACTCCCACTGGTGTTTGGGCATAAAAAAAGCGTCCACATGGGACGCGATTTTGGCTGAAACTAGAAACGAAATTAGTGCAAAATGTAAAAAATTAGCTCCTTCATCAGCTCCCCTGGAGGGGTGTTTGGGTTATCCAAACCCTTACTTTTGGCATCTATTTCACGTATCTTGGAAATAATCTGCATCACTTTCATTCCAGAGTAGTTTCTCATGCCTGTCATATACTCCTTGGCAGCCCACGGAGATCTCAATTCCAGCCACTCTGCAACCCCCTCCTGGCTTTGCCTATTTGGCGCGTAGAAGGCGATCATGAGATTCTGGAAGAAATTGAAGAGCATTGGGAGAAATGAGTAGATGCTACCGGCCTTCGGATTATTGTCAAAATATTTGATTATCTGATTGGCCTTGAAAACATTTCGGTTGACAATGGCATCACGCAGCTCGAAGGAGTTGAATTCCCTGCTCACGCCGATTTGCTCTTCAACTACCTGGGGCGTTACCCTCCTACCCTCTGCCGGCAACGAGAGGACAACCTTGTCGAGCTCACTTGTGAGGCGACTCAGGTCGGCACCTATGGCATCAGCGATAAGTTGCGTGGATTTGGGGTCGATACTTACCTGGCGCTGCTGAAGATAGGCCTCGATAAAGGCAGGGAGGTCGCGTTCGCGCAGCTTTTTGCTTTCGAAAAGCACGCCTGCAGCACGGATGGCCTTCACATATTCGCGTTTCCGACCATCAATAGTGCCGTTTTTGTGGCACATAACGAGCACTGTCTGGGGCGAAGGCTGCTTGAAATACTTCTCTAACTGGTCTGTCTGCTTCAAATTCTGCGCCTCCTTGACGATGACGACCTGCCGTTCTGCCATCATTGGGTAACGGCGGGCTGCATCGGCAATCTGTGCCGCTGTCACGTCTGATCCGAAGAGGATGGTCTGGTTGAAGTCGCGCTCCTCTGGCTGTAGGGCATGATTGGCAATGTAGTCGCTGATCTTGTCGATATAATAAGATTCTTCGCCCATGAGGTAGTAGACGGGGGCGTAATGGCCCGCTTTCAGGTCGCTCATGATGCTGTCGTAGGTTTCTGTTTTCTGTTCTGCCATAGACACTTGATTTATTGTTTTTAACCCATTCAGAACCGGAATCCCAGTGCTGTATTTACGAACCACTCCCTCAGTACGCCGCGATTATTATCATGATGGAAACGGAAGCTATAGATAACCACTGAGTTGTAGCGGTAGGTCTTCATGCGGTTGAAACACGTGAGCATGGGCATTACCATACCACTGATGAGCAATCCCTTGGCAGGCACGAAAATAGATGTCAGCAGAATGCTTTTTTTTGACATTCAATCGGTTTTCTCGGTTAAAATTCGTACTTTTGCCTGCAAAATTAGTGTAATTCGAGCGAAAAACAAAATAAAATGCAATTAAACCTACCCGAATACGAGATAAATGTTGCGGAAAAAGACGGGAAACAACAGATTTTTGACTTTCTGCGTCGCAAGTTCGTTGCAATGACTCCCGAGGAATGGGTGCGCCAGCACTTCGTCCACTTTTTAGTCGAGCACAAAGGCTACCCCAAGGGACTGCTCGTCAACGAGACGGAGCTGCGTATAGGCGACAAACGGCTCAGGTGCGACACCGTGCTGTATAACAAGAATATGCAGCCGCAGATGATCATCGAATACAAGGCCCCGCAAATACAAATACAGCAGAAGACATTCGACCAGATAGCGGTCTACAATCTTCTGCTGCATGCTGATTATCTTGTAGTTAGCAATGGCATACAGCACTACTGCTGCCAAATGGACTACGAAAATCGTTCCTATCGGTTTCTAACCGAAATACCGGAGTACGACGCTATTACTCCATGTCGTTAGCATCGGCTGCCTTCTTCGAAGAAGCCGTTGAGGTCTTGCGGATAGCGCGCTTACGCGTGGTCTTCTTCTCGCTTGCGTCTACGGGCTTGTCAATCTTCACGCCAGCCAGTTCCGGGTCAATCATGATACGTCCGCAGTACTCACAGACAATAATCTTCTTGTGCATCTTGATGTCGAGCTGACGCTGGGGCGGAATCTTGTTGAAGCAGCCACCACAAGCATCACGCTGCACATAGACGATGCCCAAGCCATTGCGGGCATTCTTGCGGATACGCTTGAAAGAGGTGAGCAGGCGGGGTTCAATCTTAGCCTCCAGTTCCTTCACCTTCTCCTTCAGTTTCTCCTCCTCAGCGCGGGTCTCTTCCATAATCTCGTCCAGTTCGCTCTTCTTCAGGTCAAGGTCGCCTCTGCGCTCCTCTACCAGCTGTACGTTCTGGTTCAGTTCCTCGCTCTTCTCTGCAATACGTGACTGAGCTTCGCGGATTTTCTTGTTACAAAGCTCAATTTCCAGAGACTGGAACTCAATCTCCTTCGACAGCGTGTCGTACTCGCGGTTGTTCTTCACCTCATCCAGCTGTCTCTTGTAACGGGCAACGCTGGCTTCAGCATCAGCAATCTCACCCTTCTTCTGAACCACTGCCGACTGGAACTCATCAATGTCAGCCTGAATACGCTGGATACGCGTGTGCAGACCTTCAATTTCGTCTTCCAGGTCATCAACCTCCTGGGGCAGCTCACCACGCAAGGTACGTTTCTCGTCAATAGCCGACAAGGCCGTCTGCATCTGGTAGAGTGTCTTCAGCTTCTCTTCTACCGTCAAGTCTGTAGGATCTTTCTTTGCCATAATTCTTATTACTTTTATGTCGTTATTACGTTATATCGTTATCACCTTATAAATAATAAATCGGGTTGGTGCAGGTCTCTGCTATCTCCGTCCTCACCCCTGGGCACTGAGCGTTGATAATGTCGCGGAACACCTCAGTAGTGAACTGCTCACTCTGGTAGTGGCCGATGACACAAATCTGTATTTTCTGCTCATAGCCAAAATACTGATGATAATGCATCTCACCTGTAATAAAGGCGTCTGCACCCATACCAACAGCTTCATCAAGCAGGAAATCGCCCGCTCCGCCACAGATAGCCACGCGCTGAATCGGACGGCGCAGCAATTCGTTGGTCATGGCACATTCCACGCAGAATGTCTGCTTCACCTTCTTCACGAAATCGTCAGCAGCCATCGGCTCCGAGAACTGTCCGATAACACCGCTGCCACAGGTTGTTTCGCCTACCTGCCTGGGACTCATGAACGTAACGTTTTCCAGTCCCAGTTTCTGGGCTATTCTGAAGTTCACACCACCCTGTGCATTGTCCATGTTCGTGTGCATTGACACGACACAGACACGCTTTTCGATAGCCTTCACCACCGTTCGCTGTACATCTGTCAGATCGCTGATAGTCTTTAGTCCACGGAACAGTAGCGGGTGATGGCTTACCACCAGGTTACAGTCCTTTTCCAACGCCTCTTCTATCACCTTTTCAGTGACGTCCAGACACAATAATGCCCCTGAAACCTCCGCCTCTGTCAATCCTACTTGCAAGCCAGCATTGTCCCAGCTTTCCTGCAAGGGCAGGGGCGCGAACTGTTCAAGGGCGCTCAACACTTCCTTAACTTTCACGCTTATCGTGTTAACATTTAGGTTGCAAAGTTACGCATTTTTCCCTTAATGACCAAACTTTTGGGGATAAATATGCAAAAACATCGGCTTCTACCCTACCTCGACGATATTACCGAGTATAGAATAGAAGCCGACGATATGCTTAGGATTCAATTGGCTAAACCCCAAAAGTCTGGAGCTAAAGCCAACAAACTAAATCTCTTGAATAATCTTGGCACCCTCGTCCACAGCCTGCATGTTCAGGGGGATGAGGTCGTGATGGCGCTCGGGAAGGGTCTTTTTCAGGGCCTTCTCCACACCGTGAGTGCTGACTACGGGAGCCACCTTCAGCAGTCCGCCGAGGACAATCATGTTGAAGACCTTGCCGTTCTTCATCTCAGCAGCCTTGTCCATTGCGTCAATACGGTAGACGGTGATGTCCTTGCGCGTAGGCGGATTGATGATACCAAAGCCGTCGTAAATGAGCACGCCACCGGGCTTGATTTTGGGTTCAAACTTCTCGAGCGAGGGCTGGTTGAGCACTACGGCAATGTCGTACTTCGAGAGGATGGGTGACGAGATGCGCTCGTCGCTGACGATGACGGTGACGTTGGCAGTACCGCCACGCTGCTCAGGACCGTAGGCGGGCATCCAGGTGACCTCCTTGTCCTCCATCAGTCCACTATAGGCCAAAATCTTACCCATTGAGAGCACGCCCTGACCTCCGAAACCTGAAATTATAATTTCCTTTTTCATATAGCCTACCCCCAACCCCTCCCCAAGGGAGGGGAGTTTGGTTACTTTGGGGGTCTCCTTAATTAATTGTTACTCATTATTATATTAACTTTCACCTCCAGTCTATTCAGACTCCCCTCCCTTGGGGAGGGGCTGGGGGTGGGCTTTTATGTCCTGTCTTTTAAATCTCCTTTGGGATAGAAGGGGAACATGTTCTCCTTCATCCATTCGTTAGCCTTTGCAGGAGTGAGTTTCCAACCACTGTTGCAGGTAGAGACGAACTCAACGAGCGATGAGCCCTTGCCAGCCATAGAAGCCTCGAAAGCCTTACGCAGCGCCTTCTTGGCCTTGTTGATAGAGGCAACACTCTCTACACTCTGGCGAGTGACGTAGCAGGTACCCTCCAACTGGGCAGCGATATCAGCAATCTTCAAGGGATAACCGTGAATCTCCGGATCACGTCCGTAAGGGCAAGTAGAGGTTTTCTGACCAATCAGCGTTGTGGGAGCCATCTGTCCACCCGTCATACCATAGATGGCATTATTGACGAAGACGATAACAATGTTCTCGCCACGATTCAGGGCATGAATGGTCTCACAGGTACCGATACAAGCCAGGTCGCCATCGCCCTGATAGGTGAAGACGAGACGGTCGGGCCAGCAGCGCTTAATACCCGTAGCCAGTGCGGGTGCACGTCCGTGGGCAGCTTCCTGCCAGTCAATATCTATATAATTGTACGCGAAGACGGCACAGCCTACGGGAGAGACACCCACAGCCTTGTCTTCCATACCCATTTCCTCGATGACTTCAGCAATGAGCTTATGCACCACACCGTGGCTACAGCCTGGGCAGTAGTGCATATTGTTGTCGTTCATCAGCGTCGGCTTCTTGCAGACGATGTTCTCTGGTTGAACTATTTGATTTCTATCCATTGTTCTTATTTTTAAGAAGTTAGAAGAAGTTAGAGGAAGTTAGAAGAAGTTAGAGGACATTACTTTGGGGATAGTATTATACTATTGTCCTTTATCTTCATCTATCTCCTTCTATCTTCCTATATCTCCATAACCTTTTCTTTTAAAGCATCCACAATTTCCTCGGGCTCAGGTACGATTCCACCAAGGCGTCCGAACTGCTCAACAGGCACTGCACCATTGACAGCAAGACGTACGTCCTGCACCATCTGGCCAGCGTTGATCTCAACCACGAGGATACCCTTCTTGGTCTTGGCCAGCTCAGCAATCTGCTTCGTGGGGAACGGCCAGAGGGTGATGGGACGGAACAAACCGACCTTAATACCCTGCTCACGGGCAATCTCAATAGCTTTTTCCGACAGACGGGCAGCAGAGCCAAAGGCTACGATAGCATAATCGGCATCGTCCATCTGCTGCTGCTCGAAGCGCACCTCATTCTCCTGAATTTTGCGGTACTTTTCCTGAAGGGCAATATTGCGGGCCTCCATAGCTTCGGGCTTCAGCTCCAGCGAAGTGATAACCACACGCTCACGGTTCTTGGGCTTACCAGTAGAAGCCCAGGGGCACTCGCGAATCACCTCCTCGTCAGTGCGACGGGGCTTATAGGGCGGCAGCACCACCTTCTCCATCATCTGACCAATGACACCATCGGAAAGAATCATGGCGGGGTTGCGATACTTGAAAGCAAGCTCAAAGGCAAGGTCTACAAAGTCGGCCATCTCCTGCACAGAGTTCGGTGCGAGCACAATGACATTGTAGTCACCATTACCACCACCACGGGTAGCCTGGAAATAGTCACCCTGAGAGGGCTGGATAGTACCCAGACCAGGACCGCCACGCTGAACGTTCACAAACACACCAGGCACCTCAGCACCAGCCATATAGGTGATGCCCTCCTGCATCAGGGCGATGCCAGGAGAAGAGCTGGAGGTCATGGCACGCTTGCCAGCACCGGCAGCGCCATAGACCATATAAATCGACGCCAACTCACTCTCAGCCTGTACTACCTGCATACCAGTAGTTTCCCAAGGCTTAAGCTCTGCCAGCGTCTCGATAACTTCACTCTGCGGAGTAATAGGATAGCCGAAATAGCCGTCGCATCCGCAACGAATAGCAGCGTGGGCAATAGCCTCGTTGCCTTTCATCAACACAACTTCTTTTTCTTCTGCCATAGTTTTTACTCCTCCACTTTTTTACGATACACGGTAATACATCCATCGGGGCAGACGATGCCACACGAAGCACAGCCTACACAGGCCTCCTCATTGGCAGCCTCCACGTAGGGATAACCGTGCAGATTCACTTTTCCGGCCAGTGCGATGACCTTCTGCGGGCAAGCAATGATGCAGAGTGAGCATCCCTTGCAACGCTCGGTGTCAACCACGATAGCGCCTTTTAATTTTGCCATTTTTTCTTGCTTTTTCTATGCATTGTTTACAAAATTGGGTGCAAAGGTACGAATAAGTAAGCAAACAACCAAAATTTCTTTCAATAATAATCATTTTATGCAAAAAAGAATGTAATTTTGCAACTTAATGAAACAGAATGAGAGTCTTTTGGTCAGGGATTGTACATGTCCTTGCAATAGAAAGACATGATATCATCCAACATGCGCTTGGCCTCGACAGCAGGACTGTCGGGGTCAAGCGCAATAGCTTGGATATAGCAGTTGATGGCTTCGTGCCACTGTTGCTGCTTGCGATATTCGTTGCCTTTCTGGTAATATTCCTCAGCAGTCATTTTACACAATAGGGACGGTTCTTTTTGTGTAATTTAGCGGTAGAATTCCTTTTTACCAGCAGCCAGCGTATTTTTCATCAACGAGCAGATGGTCATGGGACCTACGCCGCCAGGAACAGGGGTAATGAACGAGCACTTGGGGGCAACCTCGTCGAACTTCACGTCGCCATTCAGGCGGAAACCGCTCTTACGGGTAGCATCGGGTACGCGGGTGGTACCTACATCAACGATAACGGCTCCTTCCTTCACCATATCAGCTGTTACGAAGTCGGGCTGGCCAATGGCAGCAATGATGATATCGGCCTGACGGCACTCTTCCTTCAGGGTCTTCGAGCGCGAGTGGCATACGGTAACCGTTGCATCGCCATACTGCTTCTGCATCATGAGCTGAGCCATAGGCTTGCCCACAATGTTCGAACGACCCAGGATGACGCACTTCTTGCCCGAGGTCTCAATGCCGTAGCGCTTCAGCAGGGTGATGATACCCAGCGGCGTGGCTGAAATGAAACAAGGAAGGCCAATGGCCATGCGACCTACGTTGATGGGGTGGAAACCGTCTACGTCCTTACGGTAGTCAATGGCCATGATGATTTTCTGCTCGTCAATGTGCTTAGGTAAGGGCAGCTGGACGATGAAGCCATCCACGTCGCCGTTTTTGTTCAGGCGGTCGACGCAAGCCAGCAATTCCTCCTCCGTCACGTCGTCCTCATAGCGGATGAGCGTCGACTTGAAGCCACAAGCCTCGCACGCGAGTACCTTATTCTTAACGTATGTCTCCGAGCCACCGTCGTGACCCACCAACACCGCGGCCAGATGGGGCTGCTTGCCACCACGGGCTACAATTTCTTTCACTTCCTCGGCAATCTCGGCCTTGATGGCTGCTGCCGTTGCTTTTCCGTCAATAAGGCCCACCCCCTGCCCCTCCCCAAGGGAGGAGAGGTTGGTTACTCCTTCTGTTACATTATTCATTATTTATCTCTTTTGAAATGGTTTCTAATACGGTGTCAATATCACCTAACACTTCCTCGTTCGTAAGTTGCCGTCTGAAATGCGCACCCATCCTGCCTCCCTTCAAATACCCCCACAACACCTGTTCGGCCTCTGTAGGATTATTCCGCATTCTTAAGGCATACTCCTCTAAAAGCGGATAAAAAGAAGTGGCAGTCTGGTACTTATGTCTCATTAGCCAAAGCTATTACTGGGCAAGCTCTTACTGCGTAAAGCTATTTAAGCCCCCCTCCCTTGGGGAGGGGTTGGGGGTGGGCCTTCATTGCCGCAGCCATCTGAGCCATACGGCTGGAGCCCATTCCGCTGACCATCTTCATCATCTTGCGCGTCTGGTCGAACTGCTTCATCAGGCGGTTCACGTCCTCAATCTTCGTACCTGAACCACGGGCGATGCGCAGGCGGCGACTCTGGTTGATGATGTCGGGATTCTGACGCTCCTTGGGTGTCATCGAGTTGATAATAGCCTCAATCGACTTGAAGGCGTTGTCGTCTATATCCAAATCCTTGATCTGCTTGCCCACGCCAGGTATCATCGAGGCCAGTTCCTTGATGTTACCCATCTTCTTGATTTGCTGAATCTGACCCATGAAGTCGTCAAAGTCGAACTTGTTCTTACGGATCTTCTTCTCCAGCTTCTTGGCTTCCTCCTCGTCGAACTGCATCTGCGCGCGCTCTACGAGTGACACAACGTCACCCATGCCGAGTATGCGGTCAGCCATACGCTCGGGATGGAACACGTCGATGGCCTCCATCTTCTCGCCCGTACCCACAAACTTGATGGGTTTTGTCACAACGGTACGTATAGAGAGGGCGGCACCACCGCGGGTGTCACCGTCGAGCTTGGTCAGCACCACGCCATCGAAGTCCAGACGGTCATTGAACTCCTTGGCGGTGTTCACAGCATCCTGACCCGTCATCGAGTCAACCACGAACAGCGTCTCATCGGGGTTGATGGCCTGCTTCAGGCGCGAGATCTCGTCCATCATCTCCTCATCGACAGCCAGACGACCGGCGGTATCGACGATGACCACGTTGTACGACTCCTGCTTGGCCTTGCGGATGGCGTTCTGGGCAATCTCAACAACGTTCATGTTGCCGTCCTCGGTGTATACGTCGCAACCTACCGACTGGGCCACCACCTTCAGCTGCTCGATGGCAGCGGGACGGTAGACGTCGCAGGCCACCAGCAGCGGGTTCTTGTGCTGGCGCGTCTTCAGCATATTGGCCAGCTTGCCGCTGAACGTAGTCTTACCTGAACCCTGCAAGCCCGACATGAGGATGATGGCCGGACGGTTCTCGAGTTTCAGCTCCACAGCCTTGCCGCCCATCAGTTCCGTCAGCTCGTCGTGAACAATCTTCACCATCAACTGGCTGGGCTTCACAGCCGTCAGCACATTCATACCCATAGCCTTCTGCTTTACCGTGTCGGTAAAGTTCTTGGCCACCTTATAGTTTACGTCGGCGTCGAGTAGCGCACGGCGAACGTCCTTCAGGGTTTCTGCTACATTAATTTCGGTGATTTTTCCCTCACCTTTCAGTATCTTGAACGATCGTTCCAGACGTTCACTTAAGTTTTCAAACATCTAACTCTTTGACTTTTTTATTAATAAACATTTGAACTTTTTGCCATCATTTTGACAAGCCAAACTCCTAACGAGTCTGAATCGGGGGGCAAAAGTACAACAAAAAAACGAGACTCCCAAACAAAGAGCCTCGTTTTAAATGTTTTTAGTGACAAAATCACTTGAATGTAACCTTCTCGCCACCAATGATGTATACACCGGCAGGCAACAGCGTCTTGGCCTCAGCGAGCTTCACCTGCTTCAGCAGGACAATACCGCTCAAGTCGTAGACGTCAACGATAGCAGCATCGTCAGCAGTCAACGTCTGCAGGCCCGACACCTCCGCCAAATCCCTAACGTGCTTTACCTCCAGAGTTCTTGCCGTTGCCGACTGGCTCTCCCAGTTGAAGCCACAACGAGTGGGCAGGAAGCGCTGGTCGGCGGTAGTACGTATCAGCACACTCTCCAGCACCTCTACATTCTGCTGGGCGGGAATGCCGTATAAGCCATCAACCGCACGGGCTTCCCAACTGCCACTGAACGTCAGCTGATTGCCCATCCCGTCAGCCATGCGCACGATATTGGCATCTGTACTCATGCGAGTAGCATTATCATTTTCAACATTCATATACTTGGTTGTAGGAGAAAAAATAAGGTAAGGCATTCCTGCTTCTATACCCTCTGCCGTACACTCTTTAAAATATAGGCATAGTTTGCTTCCCTCCTGTCCAATAGCTGCCAATTTCTCCACCTTGATACCTGGTACGGCCTGAGCCAACTGCTCAGCATTTATCGACATCGGCAGGCAAAGGGTGTTGTAGCCCGCATAGAGGTAACGGCTCAGACGAACGGTCTGACCGCCATTCGCAATTTTACTGACATCCAACTTCGTGGCCTCTGCCGAAAGTTTCTTCACTTGGTTCTGGCCAACTGCGCTTTGGCTACCCATAACGGTTAACGCCACCAACAAAAGTACAAAATGCTTCATAGTAATACTGTTTTAATTGTGTTAGCTAATATTCTGTGGGCAAAAATACGAAAAAAACTAATATCCTCCAACAAAATCAACAAATAATTTGATCCAACACTACATCATGAGCCTCAACAGGCACCTCGGCCACCCGTTGGAAGGGGAAACAGACACCTATCTTATATATAGCAGGACATTCGGATAGAAATCTGTCATAATAGCCACGCCCTCGCCCCAGACGATGACCGGCAGCATCGAAGGCAACACCAGGAACGAGAGCCACATCTATTTGTCCGTAGTCCACGAAAGGTTCGCCCACAGGTTCCATGATATGGAATGCACCCTCGCTGAGGTCAGCCTGCGACGTATAGCGACGCAATTCCATCGTCTCGTCGCCTGTCACCTTGGGCAGCAGCACCGTCTTGCCCTCATCCACCAAACGATCTATCAGCGGTCGTATATCTACCTCATCGGGCAAGGGCCAGAAAGCCATCACCACCCTACTCTCATCTATTCTCAGTTTCAGCTTCTCTACAATCTCAGACGACCACTCTGCCAACTGCTGAGCGTGCTGCTGCTTGGCTACACGCATCTGCTCACGTATCAGCGGTTTCGTCAAAGCACCCGCCCCACGAGCCGAGAACTCACAGCCACAATACTGCTGATTATAGAAGCCATATTCCTTGAGCAACTGGTTCCTCCGCTCCTGCAGCCCACCCTTGCGCCAATTCTGAGCCCAGAAAGTACTTTCGTTGACGATTTGCTCGGCACGCCGTCCCGCCCGTTCTATCTGTTCCAGGCTCTTCCAGCGGCTCGATGCCAGCGTCGTTGCGAAATAGCGAATACCCAGTTCTTGAGCCTTGCGGGCAGTAGCCGTCAGCCGTAGCGTAAAACACTGTTCACACCGCCGTCCCCGTTCGGGCTCACTTGTATAGTCATAGTCCTCGCACCTCGTACCTTGCACCTCGCACCTCGTACCTTGCACCTCGCACCTCGTACCTTGCACCTCGCACCTCGCACCTCGTACCTCGCACCTCGATACTTCATTTCTCCACTCCTCGTAGTCATAGTCGCCGTCAATCCAACGTATGCCCAGGCCCTCTGCATGCCGTTTGCTCTCATTCTTACGAATCTCGTACTCCTCGCGCGGCCAGATGTTGGGGTTATAATAGAATATGGTGGGACGCACCCCGTTCGCCAGCAACCACTCTACAATGGCTGATGAACAAGGGGCACAACAGGCGTGCAACAGCACCTCCGTACACCCCTCTGGTACTTTAATCGCAGGTTCTTTCATCCGTAATTTCTCTATTTCCTTTGTTGCCAGTCTTAGACTGTTCACGTAGGGTGATGATTTCGAGTGCAAATATACGAACAATTTCCGAGACTTCCAAATTTCGGATACAAGGAAAAAGGGTCTTTCCATGTATTTGTTACTGCAAGGGAAGCGGCACCCTACTTCAGGTAAAGGCAGGGGATAGAGGGAGTATACGCCGGCCTTACGTCGTTTCGCGTAGGCGCAAAAGGTGTTTTGCGTACGCGCAAAAGGGTTTTCGCGTAGGCGCAAAATGAAAGGGTAAAAAAAGTTGTGTAGGGGGGAGTAGCGCCGCTTCTCAGCTACCAGGCGTTACAATCCGCGAGCTTTCCAGATGCGTTCCTTGGCGGCATTGATTTCCTGGAACTTCTTCTCGGCAGCCTTGCGGACGTCCTCGCCAAGGGCGGCCACCTTGTCGGGATGGTGCTCGAGGGCGAGCTTGCGGTAGGCGCGCTTCACCTCGTCGTCGGTAGCGTCGGGCGAGACGCCGAGCACCTTGTAGGCCGACTCGAGGTCGTCGCGCCCGAGGTTGAGCATGGAGTCGACCTCGCTGGCGGAGAGTCCCATCCATGAGGCACACTCCTTGAGGGCTGCCACCTCGGTGGGGTCAACAAGTCCGTCGGCCTGGGCTATGATGACGAGGAAGTTGAGCAGCTGCAGGCGCTGGGAATAGTCCATTTGGTGGTTAATTTGGCTGCAGCAGTCGCTGACGGTAAGCTTGAACTGCGACCATCCCTGCCGCTTCTGCTCTTCGAAGAGTCGGGCCAGGATGTCGTTACCCTGACTGACGGCCTCGTCGCCGAAGTTCTGGCGCAGCATCTGGCGCACGGTTTCCATTTCGGAGTGCATGGCCTTGCCATCGGCCTTGATGATATAGGATGCAAGGACGAGGAGCGAGAAGAGGAAGCTGTTGCGGTTGCCTTGTGCCTGCCGCTGCTGGTAGGCCTGTCGGTAGGCCTGCTGATAGTCCTGGAAACTGCTGCGTCCTGAGCCGTAGCCGAATGTTCCTGCATTGTCGGGGTTGTTGACTGAATCAAGGCCCGACTCAAAAAGTGAGCCTAACAGGTAGCCTGCCAATGCGCCCAAGGGGCCTCCGGCCATCCATCCTATGATTCCTCCTATCCACTTTCCTGCTGCCATATTGTTCTTTCTCTGATTTTAAGTTGTTAGTAAAGCCAAGAAATGGTGCCGTTCTTTTCCTCACGCTCGAGGTCGTCGATGAGACATTCTGCCAATCGATAGACGACGTCGTGGGGGACGCTGAAGCGAGGGTCGGAGCTGTGGGGGTTGATAGCATCCAGGAAGTGGGGCATCTCGTCCTTATATACCTGCTTCATGTGCATATTGTCGGTATCTTCGCCCGAACAGCTATAGGTAATGTTGGCCAAACGATCGCATAGTTTCAGGAACGGCGCATAGGGAGTTTCACGGATACCGCGATAGTAGGCCTCCCCTGCCCTCTCGGCTCTTGTACGTCCCTTGTCGTTGGTCAGCGCATAGACAATCTCGGTGGCCTGATGGGCCTGTTCCTCAGTCATCATCATGCGTGCACGATGCATCACGTCGTTGTAAGTGAGGCGTGCGTCCTCGATACTGTCATGATAGTAGGCTCCGAACAGCATCGGCAGCACATCGTTCTCGTCACGGCATACCAAATGGCCAAACTCGCGGGCACCTGCTGCCACCATATCGAGATGATAGCCATAGGGCAGCCCCTCACCATAGGTTTGGTTCACGCTCTGATGCAGGTCGTGCGCCGACTGGCGTATCTCTTCAATCTTTGCAGCCTTTTGTTCAAGACTGGCCTCAAATTCTTCTTTGCTCATTGTTCAATGTCTTTATGCCTGCAAAAATACACAATTATCCTGAAACAACCAAAGGAAACGGGGCAGCAAAGGGAAAAAATGCATCAATAGCAGGAAAAAAGAGGGAAAAGCATAGGGTATTCGGATAAAAAGTATTACTTTTGCAGCAATGTTTAACAAAATAGCGGAGAATATGAAGAAACTGATTTACGCCATGAGCCTTATCGTTGCCGCCCATTTTGCATCGTGCGGCAATGAGACGGAGAAAATGAAGAACGCCAAGGACTCGGTAGAGAACGTCAACACGCAGCAGCAGGCCATACTCGACGACCTGACGGAAACGCTGGTGGAGGTGTCGACAAGTCTCGACTCCATTGCCGTAGGACAGGGTATGCTGAAGCGCAGCGGCGAGACAAAGGGAATGACCCGTCAGCAGATTATGGAGAACCTGAACTCGTTTAAGCAGATGCTGGCTGATAACCGCGAGAAGCTGGAGAAGCTGCAGAGCCTGCTGGCACAGCGCGACGACAAGTTAGGAAAGCTGAGCGCACTTATCACCCACCTGAACAATGAACTGAACGAGCGCGAGGCAACCATTACCCAGCTGACCAACATCATCAGTGACCAGAAGACGACCATCGAAGACCTGGAGGCTGTGGTAGAACGCAACGAAATGGTGATAGGCGAGATGGAGGAGGAGAACACGCAGCAGCGCGAACAGATTACCCAACAGGACAAAGAGCTCAACGCCGTTTTCTACGTCATTGGCACGAACAAGGAGCTGAAGCAGAAGGGATTGCTGAAGGGCGGATTCCTCAAGAAGGACAAGGTGGACTTCTCGAAGGTGGACAAAAACCTGTTTACCAAGATTGACAAGCGACTGGTTTCCGACATCGAAATTCCCAGCCGTTCGGCAGTCATCTTGAGCGGACAGCCTGAGGGTTCCTACAAGATATACGAAAAGGATAAGAAGTCGTGCCTGCTGAAGATTACCAACAAAGATACTTTCTGGAATGTCAGCAACGTGCTGATTATCGAAACCAAGTAAAGTAAATCAACCATCAAACAGAAAGCGTGAGCATACCAGTTAGTACGTTCACGCTTTCTTTTTGTCTGCCAGATACATGCCCAGCAGTATCAGCACCGTTCCCAACAAGAAAAAGGGCGTTATCTGTTCGGAAAGAATCCACCACGCAAAGACTATCGTCGCCACGGGATTCAGGTACACGTAGTTGGTGGTCACCATTGCCCCCAGCCGCTTAATCACCCACGTCCACGCCAGGAAGCAAGCCATAGAGGCCACGCATCCCAGGAAGAGCAGGTTGAACAGGACTGACGAGGTAAAGGTTATCTTCGAGAAATCAAGCTCCTCAGGCCTCCATATATAATAAGGTATGATAGTCAGGAGGCCGTAGAAGAACACTTTGCGGGTAATGAACACAGAGTCGTACTTCCGTCCGGCAGGAATCATCAGCACCGAATAGAGCGCCCAGCAAAGGTTTGCCGCCAATGCCAGCGTATCGCCTATGGGCGACAGGTGGAGCACAAAGTGGCCGTTGAGCACCACCACGCATACCCCTGCAACAGCCATCAGCGCCCCCAATGTCTGCAGACGGCTCATGCGCTCTGCCTTATAGAAAAGTCCTATCAGTACCGATGCCACCAGCGGACAGGAGCAAACGATGAGCGAGGTGTTGGTGGCTGTCGTATAGTTCAGCGCCTCATTCTCGGCCAGGAAGTAAACAGAACCTCCTGTCACGCCGAGTGCCATCAGCAGCAGCTCGTCGCGCCAGGAGTCAGCAAACGCCCTGAAATTTCGGATACTGTAAGCCAACAGCAGGACGTAGGCAATAATGAATCGCAGCGTGAATATCTGTGCTGCCGAGAGTCCCGCCAGCAACAGCAGCTTCGTAAACACAAACGTCGATCCCCAGATGACGATGGTCACGAAAGCTACGAGATGGTACAGCAGATTAACGTTTGATTTCAATGTCACGCTTCACGTTGTTACGAATCTTCGTGAGGTAGCCCTTCATGCCTGCAGCATCCTTCTGGTCGATAATCTCGAGCAGTTCCTTCAACTCAGTACGGATTTGTGCCACCTGATCGTGGGTGTAGGGGTTGAAGAGGATTTCCTGCAGCAGGTAGTCGTCCTCGTTCAATACACCCTTGGCTATGCGCATGTGGCGCTTAAAGGTAGTACCTGGCGCGTCCTGATGCTTCATGACGGCAGCGAAGACGAAGGTCGAGACGAAGGGGATGCTCAACGAGTAGGCCACTGTCTTGTCGTGCTCCTCGAAGGTGTACTCGTAGATGTTAAGCCCAAGCTTCTGATAGAGGTCCTTGAAGAAGATGCGCCCCATGTAGTCGCCCTCGCTGATAATGATGGCATTCTCCTCGCTGAGCTGCTGAAGGTTGGCAAACGTCGGGCCAAACATCGGGTGAGTGGAAACATAGCGCATGCCCGTCTGCTCGTAGAATGCCTTCAGGTCGGTCTTTACCGAGGCGATGTCGCTAATGATACATTCCTTGGGCAGATAAGGAATGACCTCCTTGAAAACAGGGATGGTGTACTTCAGCGTAACGGCATTGATGAGCAGCTCAGGACCGAACTCCTGGATTTCCTCATAGGTTGTAAACCGCTGACAATTATAGGTAAACCGCATGCGCTTGGGGTCGCGCTCGAAGACGGCAACCTCATGTTCGAAACTCAGCAGGTCGATGAAGAAGCTTCCCATCTTGCCTGCGCCCATGACTAATATTTTCATAAAGGAGCCCCCCTCTTATCCCCTCCTTAGGGGGAAGGCCGCAACAGGGGCATGGGCCTTTGGTAACTGTAAAAGCCTCCCCCAGTGGGGGGAGGTTGGAGGGGGCTTTATTTGTTGATGATTTCGATCTGCTGACGAACAGATTCCTCGTGAATGTTCTCGAATACCTTGGCTACGAAGTCGGGGCCCATGCCACACAGCGAACCTTGGACACCACGCTTCGACAGGATCTCGTTGTAACGCGAGGCCTGCAGCACGGTCATGTTGTGCTCCTTCTTATAGTGACCAATCTCGCGGCACACACGCATACGCTTGGCGAGGATGTCCATAATCTGATTGTCGAGCTCATCAATCTGCTTACGCAGGCTAACCAAACCCTCGGTAGTGGTGTGCTCGTCGCGGATGATAAGCAGCGAGAGAATATAGTCGAGCACCTCGGGCGTTACCTGCTGCTTGGCATCGCTCCATGCCTTGTCGGGGTCGCAATGGCTCTCGACGATAAGACCGTCGAAGCCCAAATCCATAGCCTGCTGGCAAAGCGGGGCAATCAGCTCGCGACGACCACCAATGTGAGAGGGGTCGCAGATGATGGGCAGTTCAGGAATGCGACGATGCAACTCGATGGGAATCTGCCACATCGGGGCGTTGCGGTAGATTTTCTGCTCATAGCTGGAGAATCCGCGGTGAATAGCTCCCATGCGCTTGATACCAGCCTGGTTGATGCGCTGCAAGGCTCCTATCCACAGCTCGATGTCGGGATTGACGGGGTTCTTCACGAAGACGGGCACATCGACACCCTGCAGGGCATCGGCCAATGCCTGCATGGCGAAGGGATTGGCGGTGGTGCGAGCGCCTATCCAAAGGATGTCAACGTCATACTTCAGCGCGAGCTCCACGTGCTCGGGTGTAGCTACCTCGGTGGAAACGAGCATTTTAGTCTCGTCCTTCACCTGCTTTAGCCATACTAAAGCCGGTTCACCATGTCCCTCAAAGCCTCCCGGCTTCGTACGGGGCTTCCATACTCCGGCACGGAAGTTGTGGCAACCCTTCATGGCCAGCTGTCGTGCGGTTTCCATCACTTGCTCTTCAGTCTCGGCAGAACAGGGGCCTGCGATGACGAATGGGCGTTCATTGTCACTCGGTAAATTCAATGGTTGTAATTCTAATTCCATAGGGCCTACCCCCAACCCCTCCCTAAGGGAGGGGAGCTTGGTTACTTTCGGGGGATCCAATTTATTTATATTTCTAATTCTTTAGGAGCTTGGTTACTGGGGAGGGGCTGGGGGGCTATTCTTTCCACCTCCAGTCTATTCAGACTCCCCTCCCTTGGGGAGGGGCTGGGGGTGGGCTATTCTCTCCAGCGCTTCCTTTATTTTCTCTTCTTTGGCGCAAAGCGAGATGCGGATATAGCGCTCGCCGTTGCTACCGAAGATAAAGCCTGGGGTGATGAACACACGTGCCTCGTGCAACACCTTTTCTGTGAGGTCTTCCACGTTCTTGATGCTTTCGGGAATCTTACCCCACAGGAACATACCCACCTGATTCTTGTCGTAGGTACAACCCAGCACATCCATAATCTTCTCGGCCCACTGGCGGCGACGGGCATAGGTCTCAATATTGAACTCGCGATACCAGGCCTCGTCGTTGTTGGTGAGTGCCTCGGCAGCAGCCAACTGTATGCCACGGAACGTACCGCTGTCCACATTACTCTTAATCTTCATAATCCACTGGATAAACTGTGGATTCGACAGGCACATTCCCACACGCCAACCAGGCATGTTATGGCTCTTCGACATCGAGTTAAACTCAATGCAGCAGTCCTTGGCGCCTGGCACCTGCATAATGCTCAGGTGCTCCTCGCTCAGGATAAACGAGTAAGGGTTATCGTTCACCACCACAATGTTGTGATCCTGGGCAAACTTCACCAGTCGCTCGTAGGTTTCCATACGGGCACGTCCGCCTGTAGGCATATTGGGATAGTTGGTCCACATCAGCTTCACCTTCGAGAGATCCATCTTCTCCAGCTCGTCGAAATCAGGCTGCCAACCGTTGTCCTCACGCAGATTGTAGTTTACGATTTTGGCACCCAGAATCTTGCTGAGCGATGTGTAGGTGGGATAGCCGGGATTGGGCACCAGCACCTCGTCGCCAGGGTTTACAAAGGCCAAGGTTACGTGCAGAATACCCTCTTTCGAACCAATCAGAGGCAATACCTCAGTCTTCCAGTCGAGCTCTACGTTGTACCAACGCTTGTAGAAGTTAGCCATGGCCTCGCGCAGTTCTGGTGTACCTACTGTTATCTGATAGCCGTGTGCATCGGGCAGTTTAGCCACCTCGCACAGCTTTTCGATGGTTCGCTCCGATGGTGGCATGTCGGGACTACCGATAGCCAATGAGATAATATCCTTACCCTCGGCGTTCATCTGCGCCACCTCCTTCAGTTTCCTACTAAAGTAGTACTCCTGCACCAAACTTAATCTATCTGCTGGTTGTATCATAATTCTCAATTATCAATTGTCAATTATCAATTAATTCGTCTGCTTCCCATCCTTGTACTCACCCAGAATCTTCAGCGCCTTGGTAAGTGGGATGATGGCATCTACAGCCTGACGGTATCGTGTCAGATCATCGTACATCACATCTACGTAGAACAGGTACTCCCACTCCTTGCCGATGATGGGCAGACTCTGAATCTTTGTGAGGTTGATGTGATAGAACGACAGGATGGCCAGTACGTGTGCCAGCGAGCCCTGCTCGTGAGGCAGCGAGAACACCATGCTGCTCTTGTTGGTCTCGGTAAGCGGACGCATCATATCGGCCTTATTTGGATTGCTAACCACCAGGAATCGGGTAAAGTTATGCTTGTTGTCCTCGATGTGGTCCTCGAGCACCTTCAGTCCGTACAGCTTGGCAGCCTCGGCATGACAGATGGCAGCCCATCCGCGCTTCTTGCCCTCGGCTATCATCTTGGCACTACCGGCAGTATCCTCGGCCTCCACATTCTTAAGCTGTGGATGCTGTGCCAGGAAGTTGCGGCACTGCATCAGGGCTACAGGGTGCGAGTGTACCTCGGTAATGGTGTCCCAATCGTCCTCGGGCAAACAGCAGATGCTGTGGGTGATGTGCAGCTTATGCTCGCCTACGATGGCAGTACCGCTATCACGCAGCAGCTCGTAGTTGTGCAGCAGACTACCCGCAATCGTATTCTCGATAGCCAGCATACCTATGGCGGTAGGATCCTTCTGCATCTCCTCAAACACCTGTTCGAAGGTTGAGCAGCAAATCAACTGTATCTGTTCTCCCTCGAAGTACAGGTGCGCCGCGATATCGTGGAACGACCCGATTAATCCTTGTATTGCAATTCTCTTCATTATCTTATCTCTTAATTCTTAATTCTCAATTATCAATTATCAATTTTCAATTATAACAAGAGTCCCGCTATCACTTGGTTGTGAAGCGGGACCTTGTTGTTTTATCTTCCATTGTCATAAGTTGAACTTTACACGCAACTTCCCGCTTCACAGTGTCCTGCAAAGTAAAAATAATAACCGTAAAACCACGCATTCAACATTGACATAATTCTCTCGTTTATTTGTTTACGGCTGCAAAAGTATAGTATTTTTGCGAAATAAACAAATAAAATGGCAGAAATTTTGCGATTTCTGCCACAAATTGTTATTTTTCGTGCTGTTTTTACACGATAACACACCTTTAAGCCACTATCTACAGTCGTTCCTACAGAGTTCCCAGCCACGTAGCATGGCAAAATAGTCGATGCTATTGGTGCCATTCTCCTGGATGGCCATGGCGGCTCCAAGCATCATCCAACGGGCGGGCTGATCGCTGGGAATACCGATGGGGGCGTCGGCTCCGATGCCGGTCATCTTTGATACATTGGCAATGTACGATGCTGTATTGTTCTCGTGCGGTGGTGCCCATTTTTGTATGATGGTGCGGATGGTAAACAAACGGTACGTATGATAATAGGTACGCGTAAGCAACCAGAAGGCGGCACGCCACCCCCACTCCATGTTCTCGAACTGACAGAACGCTGCGTCCTGCTGCTGGGCCCGCAGGCCCTTCCACTTATCCTTGCTCTTACGGATGTTCAGTGGATTGTTATTACGAATTCCTCTTGGTGTTGTCATTTTACGGTAATTCTTTTAAAATTTTACGATACACGCCATATTTAACTTTTTCAATGATCTTTTCTTTCTGAAACCTCGTGATGGCTTTTGATGCAGCTGGCTGCGAAACGCTGAACACTTCTGAAAACTGCTGCGTATTAAACTCCTCAGGCAACTGGCGGAAACATTCCTCATAACGCGTGGTGCGACGGCGCTGTACAAACTCCTTGTTCTGATCGGCAAAATAGTTGAAAGCCATCTCGCCAAAGAAGAACTTCTGAGACTGATACTGAATGTCCATCACCACACGACAGAAACGCTTATCTGTCTCATCCATGGATAGTGTGTGGTGCTCCTGCCACTCGTCCCAATGGCGCATCAGGATAAAGGGCAACGAGATGCCAATACCGTAATACGGAATACGCTTTAACAACATGCGGTCGGCCTTGTCGCCATTAAACTCGGCTATCTCCATCTTATCAGTCTGCCACTCATAGGTTTCGTCGTTCAGCGGTTCAATGGGTATCTCACCAGCCACCTTATCCAATCGGTAGGCCCACTTCTTCAACGTTTCTTCGCTTCCCTCAATCACCTCTTGGTAGCGCTCAACCTTACCTTTATCTGGCAAAGGAATCACAGCCAGTCGGGTACTCATACCTGTACCAAAATTACGCTGGTTCACCTTGCGATGCAGGGCATAAGGCGTACCCGTGTAAATAAAGTTCCAGTACACGTTGAACATACCCGTTACGCTCTCCTGATTAGCGTACATCTGTCCGTCCTCCTCGTTGTGGAAGGCTTTCAGTTCCAGTATCTCGCGGTCTTTCCAATCGCCACCTTTATTATTTTTAGTAACGTTGTCAAGTTCCGAGTCGAACGAGAACATATGCAGGTTCAGCGGCTTGCCATCTATCGTTTCGATGGCGGCATTCATGTGGCGGATAAACTCACCTGTAGCCGTACGTGCCGGGTGTACGCGAATGCCTACTGCAGGACGTTTCAATGCCTCGCCCTTTTGCGCCTTGGTGCTGGTGGTGCGCTCCGTGCGGCCCTCCTTGTAGCGGTTCACGGCATCTATCAGGCAACTGTCAGCTTGAATCATCGGGTCGGCAATCTGCTTGTAAAACTCCTCAATCATGTGTTTTCCCGCACCTGGATCGCCGATAATAAAAATGCAGTAATTCAGCCTGCGAACAATCTTAGGCGCAAACCAGAAGTGATACCAGACACGCGTCATCAACGTCCCGAACAGCGCCGCCGATGAGAACAATACCGCAGGCAGTTTATGGGGATGCACATTCACAAACAGCTCCTTCATACAAGGATAAAACTCAGCCATCTCCTGCAATTCCGAAGCCCATTTATCCAGCGGCAACTGCGCATAAACATCATCACTCCCGTCGGGAGAATTCTTGGACGAGCCAAACGGCAAAGCCGAGCGGACAATTACTTCCGAAGTTTCCGAAGGCTCTAAGACAGTCTTCATCTCTTTTGAGATTTTTGGCAGCCAGGCCTTACCTTTCTTGGCATTATCGTTCTCCTGTGCCGTTACGTAGTCGGCAGCATTATCCACGGTACGCTTCACATCCTCGCCACGCTCTGCTATCATATCCTGTACCCAAGGCTGTACCATCAGCAGGGCCAATGTCTTTGCCTTATCACGATCAGTCATGATATACAAGTCGCGAGCCAGTACCACGCTGGCCTCATGCCTCGAAACCTCATCGCTGCTGGTAGATCGTTTTTTCCACCATGCTGCGATTATCGAGAGTAACGGCATACCATTGTACGTCAGAAGCTCAGCAATCCGCAGGTAGTCTCCATCGCCAGCTGATAAAGTAGGTTGGTTTTCTCCAGCACTTTCCACAGCGGCCATATCACCGCTATCAGCACTATTCTTAGCAACGTTAATAGTAGGCTGGCTATGACCAGCATGGTATTCATCGTTATACTTCTTACCAAATTCTTCGTTTTCATACGTAATCAATTTTTCTTCGTCAATAAAAATAATATCTTCACGTGTAGTAAGGAACGCACCCCTTGAGGCATCCTTGCAAGCCTCATCGGGGTTAAGCCCCAGCTTTTTAGAGAACACTATCTGGTTGTCAATCAGGTTGCCTACGTTGGCATCAGCCATAAACACAACCTTCAATCCATGCCCCGATGGTGTAACGTACACAAACAGAATCCTGGCCTTATCCTCGTCAGACAACTTGGCATAAGCTTCCTCCCAAACCTGGCGCACATCGCCCTCCACATGGTCAAAGTCAATCACACACAAACCATTCAGCCGACAGCGATCCTGCTTTCTCCACATGCCCATTTTGGCAGTTTGCTCGCCAGTGAGTTTACTTTCAAATATCTTTGTCGACTCGTCGTACGTGGCAACGAATATCACAAACGGCAAGGCTTTCTTTTTCTTATCGTAGGTATTCTTGTCGCCTCGTTCCAGCGCCTCTCGGGCCTCTTTAACAAGAGCCTGAGTTCTGGGCGCCCTGATGAGCGCCCTGAACTGTTCGGCTGTAACTATTTCGGTTGGTAAACCGAAGCTTCGTTGATAACAAAACATTTATCTATTTTGCTTGTTAATTGGTACAACTGCTTCCTTACGTCCAATGCTCCTTCAACCTCGAATGTGAGCCAAGCCATCAGCTGGGGATGCTCACCTTTAACAAGACATACTTTCAGGTTGTCGTTGTTTACCAGATACTCGCCTTTCGGCAAGGTGGGTTCCTCGATCTCGATGTCCTTTGTAAGTTTGGCTAGTTCCTTGTGGAAATAAGCCGCCTTATCAGCCACTTCTTCAGGACATTTCAGTTCAATACACGTCAGCGGGTTCTTACCAGTGGTAGCATACCGCTTACTGCGCCCTACCTTTTTCACATCTTTCTGAGCGGGTACGCCCTGAGCCTGAGGGTCAACCTCTATCGAACCATCATCATAGATTCTGGTGTTCGACTTATACGATTTCTGTAGCTTTCTCATACTCATTTCACGCTAATCTTATCAATATAAATCGTGGTAGCCTGAATCTGTTCACCAGTCTGCTGCGACATCCAATCTCTCACTACCATCGAACACTGCACCCTGTAGAAGTAGTTCTTGTCGTAAATCGGACAGTTAACGGCTCGTTCGCCTGTCACCTCGCCTAAGAACGTGTCAATACCATCAGTCAGCTTAAATGTAACAGCATTCATTACCTTTTCCTGACCAGTCTTTTTGTCGGTGTACTTTCTTGTTGAAAGTGCCGACTGCTCCAAAATTCTAACAGTCTTTTCCATTTTAATTATTACATTTTTTCATTTATACATTTTCCTTATTACCTTTTCCTTATATTTTATTTCCGTAGCATAAACAACAAATAGTCCTTCGTCTCAGCCAGCAACTCGATACCTAATTGGAAGTACTCCTTTTCTGGATTGAGATGCAGCAGATCCACCAGGTTATGGGCCAACCCGGTATTGTTGAACTGCAGGTTGTTGGAACCTGTCTTAAACTTAACCTCAATGCCCCGCGTGCGATTAAACATCAGCACCACGTCGGTAGTCTGTCGGCTTCTTGTCAGCAGCATGTGGGTAGACAGCTTCTTGGCTATCATCCGCGAATGCTCCTGATTAAACGTCAGTCGGTTTCCGCCCCTCAAACTCAGCGAGCAGGTATCCTTGGGCAGCCCCAGACAGTTACTCCTGGTCTTAACATCAATAATCTCCAGGTCCAAACTTTCCAACTGTGCCGCCTCGTTGCGGTCAGCCCGTTTTGTCGAGATCATCTTCAACCATTCTTCGTGTATAGCTAACCAAAAATCCTTGTCGTAAATCGACTTGGGATAAACAAACGCCTGAGGTATCACGCTTTCTACCTTGGCTTTTTCAAGATAAGCCTCCATGGTAGGAGGATTCACCGTGAGGTGATTCTGACGATAGTTCTGCGAAAACATCACATAGATATTTCGCACGTGTAGGAATCTTTTAAATTCCTGTATCTCTGTTCTTGTCATAATAAAATGCTTTTTTACGTCGCCCCCTTTCAGGCGACCTTTATAATTAATAAATAATGTATTAACAGCCAATGTATCAATAAATTAAAGAGCACTTGCAAACTGATTCTGAGCGTCCTCAGGTTTGCAAGTGCAAAGATAGATACAAATAATGTACGGGGGATAGTTTTAAGCAGCACCTGCCCTTACTATCCCCTGATTTCCCTTAATTTCCCTTGAAATCCCTTAATTTCCCATACTTATTTGCTTAGATATTGGTTGCTAAAGTGTTTTTCACTGAATCCTTTACCAGTAGGCATACCCAATCTCACCAACTCGGCATAGACTGGCGACGGATTGGGTGGCAGCAGAATTTTCTTGTCGCGAGCCATCTCCTGCAGATACTCACATATCATTTGCAGGCCTTGTCTTCTTACTAAGCGTTTCACCTCTTCATCAATCTCTAGCCCATCTTCGTCACTAATCGTCGGATGGATAAACTTGAACAGCTCCTCATCCGATATGTCTGTATGCGAAGCTTGCTTCTCATAGTCATTCTGTTCCTGTTTCAAGTTTATGATGTCTTCGTGAATCATCTTCAGCTGTACGTCGTACTCATACAGAGCTATGCGCTGTTCCTTTGTAAACTCCTCAAAACAATGCGAAAAAAGATAGGTATAGATTTGATGGTAATTAATCATAAACATGCGTTCATCTTTCCAATACGAATACCGCTTCAGTTTAGCGCACTCCTCAACAAAGTTACCTGGCAACTGCTGTCCGTGTTTGATGTCCTTCTTTACCAGCTCCAACTTCACCGCGGCTATCTCGTCGCCATTAGGATCCTCATCGTAGTACAAGACACCTTTTATCAGCATGTCAGCGGTTAGTTGCACCTGCTGCTGTATCAGCTGTTTTATCGTGGGATGCGGATGGCGTATGCGCCATAACTCATAATCAAGGGTATGGGTTGATTTCTCTAGTCGTGCTGCCATCCGCTTAAATACTTTTTCAGCATAATCTACATCCACTTGCAGAATCTTAATTTGCAGCTCCTGCAGCATGTTCACCAGCTTCTGGAATTTCAGTTTCAGGGCTTCGCTTTGTGTGGGTGGTAATTCGCTGAAGATTTTGCAATCCAACCAGAAATCTGCCTTTGTCATCCTGTCGAAGTCTATCACCAATGATATTCTGCAACTCCTTATCTCTGGCTTTTCCAACAGTTTGTTTACAACAACCATCACATCATCAGCCATTTCATCGATACAGGTTCCATAATGAAATACGGCACGTTTGCAAGGAAGATCAAACTCGTTACATTTCTTCATAATGCTAGCCAGATGCAGCAGGGTCCTGTTACGTCTCATAATAGCCAAACACCTCCTTTCTGGTTGATGGTTAGATACTCGGTTGCATAGCGGGAACACTTCACGCAGAAGGTTCCCTGGCGTTGGAGCCAGTTTGCTCCGGTTTTTGGGTTGATAGTCATAATTATAAATTTAAATTGGTAATTTGTTAGTGTGTTCTATTGAAGAACAGACGCAAAGGTACAAATAAGTCAGCACAATACAAAAAATGGGTACCCCCAAAAACTACATATTCATTTAAGATGTAGGATAATTAAGAATTTTTATGTACCTTTACTCGATATGCCACATGCACAACTGACGCAGTTCTGAGTGATCTGTGCATATTTTGCACATACCACTTCTCGTTGTAACTCACCCTCTTTAATTAGATACAAAGAAAAATAAGAAATACAAACATTTTAGCCAATAATTCTTGGAATTGGAAAGAAATTCGTAATTTTGTACCCAAATAACAAACATTCAAAAACGATAAGCTATGATTAAGATGTATGTAATGGAGACTTGTCCCGACTGTGCTTATGTCGAGAAGCAAGTAGAAGGAAACCCTAATTTTGAAGTGATCGACATCGGTAAGCATGTCAGAAACCTGAAGCAGTTTATCAAGCTTCGTGATACACATCCGGCTTTTGATGAAGCGAAGGCCGTGGGTGACTTAGGTATTCCCTGCTACGTACTGGAGGATGGCACAGTAACGCTCTACTCGAAGGATGCAGGTTTGGAGCCACGTCCCCAGAACGAAGGTGCTGCTTGTAGCCTCGATGGACGAGGATGTTAGGTATGTAACTCAATCGTTTAGAAAACAACATATCCTTTATATTGGAAATATATTTTCAAATGGAGCTATTTGACGAGGAGAATATACATACCACGCTTGATGAACAGTGGGAGAATTACGGGACGCTCAACTATATTGAAGATGAGCGTCGTGAGAGCTATGCTGATTCTGCTGTGGAACGTAGTGAACTACTTGGACAGATAGCAGCAATGATAGATCGACATCTTACCCGTCAGGAATCAGAAATACTCCGTTCCTATTTTGG
>JAEEGH010004636.1_pt1 | contig 35114 bp, 23 predicted proteins | sample 9134181 | NCBI WGS metagenome assembly JAEEGH01 (sample SAMN16246544, study PRJNA631951) | gut metagenome | biome: gut microbiome; feature: rumen; material: DP-attached | host: Bos | place: Iran: Karaj | collected 2018-10
ACTTGCGATGAAGGATACCATTGGCTTGGTGATGCTGGAGAGGAGTGCTGGAGGTGGTTATCATGCAGTCTGCAAGCGTGTGCCCGGCACCACGATTCTGGAGAATCAGGTGAGGGTGTCGTGTTTGCTGAAAATAGAGATGGATACTGGCGCGCATGATTTGCAGCGGGTGGTGTACTCAACGAGCGGTTCGGAGGAGGATCTGATCTATTTGGATGATGCTCTGTTTGAGGAACCGATGACTCCTGAGGAGTGTGAGAAGGAGTATGAGGTTTTGAAAGAGCGGGAGAGGAAAAAGCTGGAGGAGGTGCCGAAGGGGGCGAAGAAGGCGAATAAGCATTATCGGCCGTGGGAGGACACAAAGGGGTCAGGCACTTCTGTGTCCAAAGGCGGTCAGGCTGACGAGGGTCGCACACAGGGGACAGGCACCTCTGTGACATCGCAAGCGACAACACAGATGAGCCAGTCCCCATGTGCGACGGGTGCCGAAGAAAGAATTCCCAAATTCCCGGATTCCGTAGACACAAAAAACTCCTCAGAAATAATAGAAGCTTCAGAAAGGACGAGGTATGTGTTCAGGGAGTGTATGAAGGAGGAGGATGTGACGGAGGCGGATCTCGTGAACGAGGGCGGACGACACAACTCGGTGAAAGTGGTGCTGAGCCATTGTAACCAGTTGTTGTCGGAGGCCGAGACACTCGGGGTGCTGAAGGAACTGATGCCGGAACACTGGAATGATGAGAACATCCGGACGTTGGTGAAGGCGTATTATACCGATTACTATAATCAGAACCAAAGGCTGACGATGTTTCAGAAGCGGGTGTTTAAGGAGAGTAAGAGGATGGGCATTGAAGGGCTAGGGGACACACATGGGGTCAGGCACTTCAGTGACATCGCAAGCGACATCACAGAAATGCCAGACCCCAGTGTATCCCCACTCTCGAGGCTGTTTGCGAGTAAGGAACCGCCAAAGATTCCTGAAGTGTTGCCTAAATTGGTAAAGGTAGTTACGCAAAGTACGCCGAAGAAGTTTATTGCAACGGTTGCTCAAGCGATGTTTCCACCACTGGCCACCTATCCGAAGAAACTCAGTTTTGTGTATGTTGACAATCAGGTAAGAGAGTTGCGAATCAACTGTCTGATTGTAGCTGGTACAGGTACTGGTAAGGATATGTGTACGAAGCAGCCACTGACTCATATCATCACTGATATGAAGGAACGCGACGAACAGAACCGTAACCGCCTGAAGAAATACAACGAAGAATGTAATAGAAAGGCAAATAACAAGCAGAATCCGCCACGCCCTACTGATCTTGTGATACAAGTCATCAAGTCGAACATCACTTATGCTGCTTTGGTGCAACGTATGGATGAGGCTCAAGGTGCACCACTTTATGTAAGACTCAATGAGCTGGAGCAGTGGGATAAGATTGAAGGCTGCACAGGACGGAGCAACCAGTTTACCAATCTGAAGCTTTGTGACGATGAAGGCAACGATTTCGGAGCCGATAGAGCCAGTACGCAGAGTGTGATGGGATCGGGGTGTCTGCATCTGAACTGGAACGCGAATACCACGCTGTCGAAGGTAGTGAGGTACTTCAGGTTTGTACTGACCGACGGACCAATCTCGCGCCTCTGTCTAGCTACGATACCTGAGGATGAGATTGGCGGAGACATTCCTGTGTTTGGTGAATATGGTAATGAATATGATGAGGCCCTTAAGCCCTACATCAACAATCTGAAAAATGCGACTGGAGTCATTGACTGTCCCGAGGCACGCAAACTAATTAAGAAGCTGAAAAACGAGTGTGCGGATTTTGCAAGGTTGTCGCAGGATTCAGTATTCGACAATCTCTCCCATCGTGCGCTTGTCCACGTATTCCGTAAGGCTTGTTTGCTCTTTGCCGCTAATGGCATGAAGTGGGAGAAGGCGATCGAGGGATTCTGTCGCTGGAGTCTGTTCTATGACCTCTATCTGAAGATGATGCTGTTTGGTGATTTGATTCGTCAAGCGGATGGTGATGTGTCGACATCAAAGCGTGGGCCGCAGAGCCTGCTGGAACTGTTGCCAGACGAGTTTACCATTGAAGATGCTGCCAACGTGAGAAGGAAGATGGGTATGGAGGCTGGTCAGGCTAGACATATGATAACAGTCTGGATGAATCGGCATCATGTGTATCAGATATCAGATATCAGTTTTAAAAAAGCAAACAAATTAAAGAAGAAAGATAATGAGTGAAGTATCTAACAATAAACAAGCAAAACTATCGCCACATTTGGCTTCGCCGAGTGAGGCTACGCTCAGCCAAACGAACGAGCTCGATGGCCTTCGCTTATCGCCTCACTTTACACTAGGAGAGTTGACGAAGACAAGTTATCACACGCTGGATGGAAACATCCCATCACGTGTGTCGATTGAGAACCTGAAAAGGATCTGCGGGTGGCTGGAAATCTTGAGGGAGAGGTATAATCGGAAGTATGGGGATACAGGAGGGGAAGTGCCCGTGATTATCAACAGCGGGTATCGCTCAGAGGAGGTGAACCGGAAGTGTGGTGGAGCTAAGGGTAGCAACCATCTTACAGGCTGTGCGGTGGACATCAGGTGTCTGGGGCCAGAACAGATGATACGCTATGCTTGTCTGCTGCTTGACACCGCTGATGAAAACGGCTGGGTGTTCGATGAACTCATCCAGGAGAAACGAGGCTCCACCTATTGGATTCACTTCGCCGTGCGGCCGAAAGACAATCGCCGCAAGATCCTCTTCGACTGCCGATAAGGGCTACTTCACACATTCCCCAGATAGACGTGCTGGATGCCTTCGTCGAGGGCGATGCGCTGGGCGGCGCGGAGGGTGGAGAGAGGCGTTGGCGGGGTGTCGGGGAGACGGTAGCGGGGGAAGAAGCGGGAGAAGTGGAGTGGGGCATCGGACAGGTGGTGATTGACGAGCCAACGGCACATCTGGCGGATCATATCGAGATCGTCGGTGAGGTCGGGGATGATGAGGTTGGTGAGCTCGATCCAGACGCCGGCGTCGTGCATGGCGAGGATGGTGTCGAGGACGGGTTGCAGACGGCCGCCGCTGACACGACAGTAGAGGTCGTCGCTGAAAGATTTGAGGTCGATGTTGGCGGCGTCGAGGTAGGGCAGGAGGTCGGCTAAGGGCTCCTGACAGACGTAGCCCGCCGTGACGAGGATGTTCCAGAGACCTGCCTCATGGGCCAGACGGGCACAGTCGGTGATGTATTCGAGGTAGGTGAGGGGTTCGGTATAGGTGTAGGCGATGCCCGGACAGTGGTGCTGCTGACAGAGGGCGACGAGGGCCTCGGGAGTGAGGTCATAGTGATCTGTGTCGGCGGGTGCGGCCTGGGAGATGTCGTGGTTCTGACAGTTGAGGCAACGGAAATTGCAACCTGTGCAGGCGAGGGAGAGACACAGGGTACCGGGATGGAAGTGATAGAGGGGTTTCTTTTCGATGGGATCGATGGCGAGGGCGCAGGGACGGCCGTAGACCTCGCTGACGAGCACGCCGGAGTGGTTGCGGCGGCTGCGGCAGAGACCGGTCTTGCCGTCGGTGATGTGGCAATGGTGCGGGCAGAGCTGACACTCGACTGCCCCATCCTCCAGTTTGCTATAATATCGACACTCGAAACTATTCACTATCATCATTTCTTGACCTTGCGGATGGTGTTGCCTTGGCGGATGATGTAGAGGCCCGGGCGGGACATCGCGGGCACCTGACGGCCGTCGGGGGTGAAGATGGCTGCTGGTGCCGACTGCAGGTCGGAGTGGGGTGAGAGGATGCCGACCTCGGAATGGGCATCGACCACATCGAAGGAGATGATGCCGCGCTGCCTATCCTCCTGAATGTTTATCAGGGCCAGCGGGGTTTCCTTTCCTTCCCAGCTGCGGAGACTGGCGGGCGAGGTGTAGTTGGTGAGACTGGTGACGCGGCCTTTGCCCGGGAAGGGGTCGTAGCTGGAATCATAATCTGCGTAGGGCTGGGCGCGCAGCAGCTCGTAGTAATTGTGCGACGGGTCGCAGTTGGTCATATTATACTTCCAGACCTGTGGATTGGTGTAGTCGACACGATAGACCATCATACCGGTACCTGGCAGGATCTCGTTCCATTTGTCGTCTTTCTGTCGGTTCTCCAACAGGAAGAACTCGTCTTCCTGGGCACTGTTGATGCGGAAGCCCACATTCTTCGACAGTTTGTCGAGGGTGTAACTGCCCACGCTGTCGATCAGTTCGGGTTCGGCCCATCCCATGAACCACCGTTCGTAGAGTGAGTAGGCTACGGGTGTGTCGTAACAGCCGTCGGCCATCACATCCCAGACGCCGGGGTAATGACTCTCGCCGCCGCTCTCCTCGTTGTCGGTATCGTAGAAATCGGGCAGCCCCAGCACGTGGCTGAACTCGTGGACAATGGAACCGATGCCATCGAGTCTGATGGATGACGGCTGATCGGTCCAGCCTTCGAGTTCTGTGGAACAGGCACAGTCACCCAGGAGGACATTGTCTTTGCGCACCCAATAATAATCGCCGTTCTCGTCCATATCGTAGATGAGATTGGCGTGTGGCCACAACAGCCGCTCGTCGTTGCCGGGATAGTTTGAACCGTTGCCGGCGAAGATGAAATAGACGAGGTCGACGAATCCGTCTTTATCGCCGTCGTACTGCCTGAAGTTAACATTCTTGTCGGCGGCGTCGAGGGCGGCGTTCATCAGCTTCCAGGCGTCATCCGACTTGTGGGCATCGTACTGGCTGTACTTGATCTTGACGGGTCCGACGACATCGAACTGAGGTTTGAACTGCCCGTCGGACATATCGCTGAAATAGTCGCGTACGCTGCCCGTATACGGATTGCCGGGAAGGATGCCGAGAAAATTCTCCTTGTTGAGAATGTCGTTGGCCACCTGGTTGAAGTCGGTCATCGAGAATTTCTTGTCCTTGTATTCCACGAGGATGACAAGGCCGCGGAAATTGTTGAGGTTATAGGTAGTGTGTGCGTTGTAAGCGCGACGGCCGGCGGACGCACGGCGTGTCTGTCTGGCGGGCATCAGGTATTTGCCGATGCCTTTGAGGAACGCCTGTTCGCTGGCAGTACGCTCTGACGGGTCGTGGGCAATCTGTTGCGTGGGCAGCAGACTACCGCCTTCGAGGGTGGCGTAGACATAGTAGCCCTCGGCGTTTTTCAGGATGGTATAGCCGTCGGCGGTGGTGTTGAAATGCTCGTGTTCGTTGCCGTGCAGACGGATGCTGACGGTGGTGCCGTCGGGCTGCCTGACCTTAGCGATGCCGGGGTGGGCGGGAATAGCGAGAGCCTGGCTCGTCAGCAGGAGACCAAGGACCATCAGAACGACGGTCAGGAATCGGGTGCTCTTTATCATGTGATTATTTCGTTTCGAGTTTGGTGGCGACGGTCTTGAAACCATCAGCCGAGGTCTTGAGCATCACCTTGGATGGACTCTTGCCGGCTCGGAGGATGACGAGGGCGCTGCCGTTCCAGAGGCGGCGGTGATCGGTGACATTGAGCTCGTCGCTGTTGTGGTCGCCACTGCTGACAGCCACGATAGTGGCATCGCCCTCAACGGCGAAGTGGAGTTCATCCTGCGCCATCGGCACACGACGGCCCTTGCTGTCGACAGCGTGGATGCGGACGTGCATCAGGTCGGTGCCGTCGGCCTGCCAGATGTTGTCCTCTGGGGTGGCGATAAGCTTGACGGCTTTGCCTGTGGTCTCGATGCGGTGTGTCGCCACCGCCTTACCGGCGGCGTACGCGACAGCCTCTAACTTTCCATCAGCGTAGGGGATGTCGTTCCAACGGATCTGGTTACGCTGCTTGGGGTCGTTCTTTGGGTTCTGCTTACGACCGAGGCTCTTGCCGTTGAGCAACAGCTCCACCTCGTCGGCATTGGTATAGGTGATGAGGTTGAGCTTGGTGCCGGGCTTGCGGTTCCAGTGGTCGCTCATCCCGTCGTTGGCGGTGTTGATGCCGTTCCACATGATGGCCTCGGCCTTGTTGTCGATGATGGCGATATGCACCAACGGCTCGTCGGGCTTGAAGAACGAGCGCATGAAGTAGGCCTTGGGCTTGGGTTCGAGCGAGATGTCGAAGATGCCTTGTGCCCAACCCTTCGTGGGCCAGCCCTGACTCTCGCCGAGGTAGTCGATAGCACCCCAGTAGGCGAGTCCGATGACGCGGTCGAGGTTCATCTCGAAGAAGTTGGGACCCATGCCCGTCATGTTGGCCTCACTCTGGTAGAAGGTCATCCAAGGGAAGCGTCGCCCGTCACCCGGGAAGTACATATAGCGATAGTTATAGGCCTGGATGTCGGTTTGGATGGCGAGGTCATGGGGTAGGGAGTCGGTATCCCAGTTGCGGTAACGGGGATGCATGGCGACGGTCACGAGACGTGTGGAGTCGTAACGCTGGAGCAGCGTCTTCTGCAACTTGTACATCGTGACACCGAAGTCGTTGAACGGCTGGTTGGGGTCTTGCTGCAGCTCGTTGCCGAGACTCCAGAGCACGACGGAGGGTGAGTTGCGGTCGCGCTTCACCCACTCGGGTACGTCATACTGCCAGAGCTGTTCGAAGGGCACCTTGCCGCCGGTGTGCTGACGCGTCCACTTGTCGTAGAGCTCGTCGACCAGCAGGATGCCGTGCTTATCGCAAAGACGGATAAAGTCGCGGCTGTAGGGGTTGTGCGAGGTGCGGATATGGTTCATGCCAAACTGTTTCATCAGCAGGATGCGTTTCTCGATGGCCTTGGGATAGGCGGCAGCACCGAGGGCGCCGAGGGTGTGGTGGTTGGCATAGCCTTTGAGGAGTACCTTACGGCCGTTGAGCTTGAAGCCGAATTCGGGTCCGAACTCGATGGTGCGGATGCCGAACTGATCGCTGGTTTCATCGGCCACACTGCCGTCCTCACGCAGCAGCTGGACCTTTGCGGTATATAGATATGGTGTGTCGAGATCCCAGATTTTCGGATTGTTAATCGCGATATCGGTAGCGATACGGGCCTCCTGCCGACGGGTCATCTTGTGACGCTTGATGACGACGGTATCGCAATAGGCCGTCTGTCCATCGGGGTCGAGAATCTCGAGGGCGACGTGTGTGGCCTTGTTGGTGCGGTTGGTGAACTCGGCAGAGATGGAGACGTAACGGTTGTCGCATGTGGTGATATAGAGGGGATGACGCTCGAAGTAGAGGTCTCTGGGCGTACTGACGAGGCTGATGTTTCGGAAGAGTCCGCCACCTGTGTACCAACGGGAGTTGCCAGGCTCACGGGTATCGGCAATGACCTCGATGAGGTTGTCCTCGCCGTATTTCAGTCGGTCGCTGAGGTCGATCTCGAAGCCCACGTAGCCGTAGTTGGTGCCTCCGACGCGCTGGCCGTTGAGCAGCACGTCAGCGGTGTACATGATGCCCTCGAAGTCGAGGAGCACGCGACGGCCTTTCAGTTCAGCCGATGGGGTGTAGTGCAAGCGGTAATAGCCTTTGGCCATCTCCTTGAAGCCGCGACTCGATAATCGACTCTTAATATTGGCTGCCACATCGGTATTGTCGGCTTTCTCATCGGCCGCTGGTGCCACCCAGGGCTGTTCGATCTGAAAGTCATGCGGCACATTCACCTTCCGCCAATCACCTTCGTTGTTCAAACGGAACTCCCAACCGAAGTTCAGGTTCTCTGCATTTCGCTGCGCCGCAGCCCCCAACGAAAAGAATATAATCAGAAATAAAGAAATCTTTCTCATATTTTTATTTTCGGAAAGAAATATGAATAATGTGAATAATTTTATCCAGAAATAAGGATAAATAAAAATATATTTCTGAGTCAATTATTCATATTATTCAAATTTCTTTCATAAAAAAATTGTTTCTTTATACACTTATTTAATGAGTTTGTAATATTCGGCGCCGCCGAGGAGAAAACATCCAGTGCCATAGTCCTCGAAGTCGGGAACTTTTGTGTAGGAGAGAGGTTGGCCGGCGGAGGGGTCCTTGCCGGTGCCTTGGGCCCAACCGAGGAAGCCATCAGGATGGACACAGTCGCGGACGAGCGCTTCCCAGGCACGGTCGCAGACAGGACGATAGACAGCCGGTTTGAGATAGCCTTTTTGGATGCCCCACGCCATACCGTAGAGGAAGAGCGCGGTGCCTGACATCTCCTTGCCGCCATAGTCAGCATAAGAGACCAGACTCGGGTTCCACAGACCGTCCTCCTGACGCTGACACTTCCGGAGCGCCTCACTCATCAACAGGAAGTCCTTTTTGAGCTGCTTGTAGTATTTGTCCTTCGGCGAGAGCAGGTTCATGCAGCGCACGAGGGCCGCATACACCCAACCGTTACCGCGACTCCAGTAGCAGTTCTTGCCATCGGGTGTTGCGTAGGGCGCCACATAGTCCTTATCGCGCCACCAGAGACCCTCCTTCGTGTTGAAGAGTCCACCAGCCAGCGTGTTTCGCGTCCAGAGGTACATCTTCATCGCGTGGTCGGCGTATTTGCGTTCGCCCGTCACCTTATAGGCCTGCATGTAGACGGGCATCGCCATCTGGATGGCATCGATCCACGTCCACCAGCCGTAGAGCGACCCTTCAGCCTCAGGCTTCTTATCGTTGGGCGTCTGCATCTGGTTGTCGAGGTTCTCCAATATCGGCTTGATCTTCTCGTCACCGCCGCTCTGCATATAACGGTCGAAGTAGGTCTGTCCGCAGCACTGGTCGTCGGCATCGTTGGTCTTCACACCGTTGCGGGGTGTCCACTTGTGGAAGCTGCCCCAGCGGTCGGTATAGTCGATGTAGCGCGCGTCCTTGTCGATCTCGTAGAGGGCCATCAGTCCTTCGTAATACACGGCACGTGTCCACAGCGACGAAGGTCGCACTCGGTTGACGTTGGTGGGCAGTGTGGGGTCGGCATACTTGATCATGAAGTAATCGTTCACCTTGCGCAGCGTCTTCATCACGTCGCTGGCGCTCTCGCTCTGTGCCAGCGTGCTGCCGGCCACCATCAGGGCGAGTAGTAGAAAAGTTTTTCTCATTTGTTTATTTCTTGATTTCCTTTGTTATTGCTACTTTTTTCTCACCTGCGGTGATGACGAACTCCAGTTGCTGAGCGTCGGCATGTGCCTCGATGTGTACATCGCCCTTGGTGCCGTCGGGATAGGCTTCCTTCATGACGTTCTTCACCACGCCCTCCATCTCTCCTGCAAGCGGGGCACTCACTTTCTCGCTCAGACCGATAGCGGCACATACTTCCGTGGTGAAATAGGAGATGTAGGCCTCGTCCTTCGGGTCGTTGGTGATTGAGATGCTGCGCTGATAGGGGTCGCCGGGCTTGTGCTGCTTATACTGCAGGGTGAGCAAGGTCATCGGCTTCTTCTCAGCACCCTCTCCGGCGAAGCGACCGACGGCCTCCTTCATCCAGTTGGTGAATGTCTCGGCCGACAGTTTCTCTTCCAACACCTTCGTGGCCTGCAGACTCTCGCCCAGCATCCGTCGCTCACCATAGGCGTCGTTGGCGGCATTCTTCATCTCCACCAGATCCTGGGTATAGAGGAAGATGAGTGTACCTGGGTCGATGCGTGACTCCTGGGTGGTGTAGTGGAAGTCGGCATGTGTGCCAACGGCTGCATTCTTGTCTACGGGCAGCAGTCCGATGCCTGAGCCAACGAGCATGGGGGCTGTCTGTCCGGCATTCGTGTAGCTCAGATGACCGTCGGTGAGGTCGAGGATACCCACGAGGAGTGTGACGCCCATATTGGGATTGTCCCGACTGGTGAGCGCCTTGTTGATAGCTCCCACGATCTGTGCGGGATCGGTCATCTCAATCGAGCGGGTGCGGAACTCGGTCCTGGTGATGGCCATTGCCGTAGACGCGTCGATGCCCTTACCTTTGGCATCGCCGATGCAGAAGTAGAACTTATCGTTACGCACGAAATAGTCGTAGAGGTCGCAGTCGGTCTCGTCGGCGGGCTTCAGGGTGGCAAACAGCCGGATATCCTCGCGATGGATGGGTCCGGGCATCATCGTCTCCTGTATATGGCGGGCAATCTCCTGTTCCAACTGACCTTTCGTATGAATCGTCTTGGCGCTCTCCATCTCATTGTAGGCATCCTTCAGGCCCTCGTACTTCTTCACCAGACGATGGGTCTTCCTACGGCGGTAGAGGGTGTAGAGCGAGAAGCCTGCGAAGATGAGACCGATAGCCACCAGCAGGTTGATGGTGCGCAGCTTGGTTCGGAAGGCCTCCTCGTCGGCCAGTTCGGTGGCCTTCTGTCGGATGGTCGTCAACTCGTTAGCATCCTGTTTACGGGCCTGGGTGATGGCTGAGTCGAGCGAATGGCTGATGTCGAGGGCGACGGCCATCGCGGAGTCACGACGTCCGGCCTGCATGTTGGCCTTGAACTTTGGCAGCACCATCTTCTGGAAATCCTCGATGGAGTAATCCTTGTGGCCGAGCATCTCGTCGAGATATTGGTAGTTGTCGGCAGCCTCTGCCCAGCGTCCTGCGGCAGCCAGATAGTCGATGATGGCGATGCGGCCCTCGGGCATCTGACTGTACTGGGTGGTCAGGTAGTGGTCGTAGACCTTTGCGGCCTCGTCCTTCTTCCCTTGTCCGTCGAGTGCGATGGCGCGGTAGATGTCGTAGCGGGCCCACTGACGGTCGACGTAGTTCGGGTCGGTATCGTTGCGCTGCTCATACTGATGGATGAGTTCACCATAGCGGTCTATCCAGTGGAGGGCTTCACGATACTCCTTGGTCTCGTTGTAGTTGAAGGCAATGTTCACCACCCCGGCGATGGCATTCTTGTAGGCCGCGTCTGAGCGGTTCTGCTCGATATTCTTCATGTGGGTCTGATAGGCCTGCTCGTAACTCTCGTTGGCGGCATCCTTCGACAGTCCGAAGCGCGACTGGCACAGACCCTTGATGAGTATCAGGTTGGTAAAGTCGCTGGTGGTGTCGCATTTCAGCTCCTTCAAGCGTTTGATCACGGGTTCTGCCATATCCAAAACGGCGTCGTATTCGCCTCGCAGTCCCAGCACATTAGCCAGACGACTGGCCGACTTGGCGTAGATTTCGAGGTCCTCGGGCTTGGTGGAGTTCTCGGTCTGGGTGATGGCCGTCTTCCAGTAGAACTCCGCCATACGCAGCTGTTTGGTGCGGTCGCTGGCGTAACCCAGCCAGTAGTAGGCTTCGGGCTCACTCAGTTCACCGATGTTGTACAGGCTGTCGGCCAGATGCATCAGTTCCTGATATTCTCTCTCTTCGTGGGCATTGTTGATTTGTCGGATGGCCCTTTTGTGCCCTTCTTCCGACGGTTCGCTCTTACAGGCTGTCAGCACCATTAGCGCTGCCGCTGTGAGCATCCATGTGAAATAAAGGATTCTTTTCATGTTGTTATTGTTTTTTTATTGAAACTAATTGCCGTAATAACCCGTAATATCCATAATAAAATATTATGGTCATTATGGTCAATTATGGTAATTTGTTTCTTCATTATCATTCGTTTATTTTAAGAACGGATTGATGGTTTCGTCGGGGCCGAGATAGAATCCCGTTTCCGACGGTTGATTATAGCCCACGTTCTGGGTGGCTGTCGATAGACGGTAGGGGATATCCTCCATCAGACAGTTCATGCGGTAGTCGGTGGGTATGGGCGATACGAAGATACGCAGCTCGCGGTTGTCTGGGGTGCGGGCGATCACCTCCTCGCGCCAGTCGCCCAGGATGTCGGCCGACAGGCAGGGATTCGACTTCGTGCCGTTGTTGAAGATGATACCTGGGAATTTGACGAGTTCCTTCACCGAACCGTCGGTCCAGTCGTATTTCGTCACCCGTCCCCGGTCGAGCAGTTCGCGCAGCAGGTCACCGTCCCACCAGATGCCGAAGTTGATGGAGAGACGCTGTCCGCCGGTATCGAGGTTCCACATGCTCTGTGGGTAGCTGGGATGCTTGGCGTGACCGATTACCTCGCCTTTGATATTACGGATACCGTGACTGTCGGCACTCCACATCTCGAGTCCCGGGTTTGTGGGGTCGATGTCGGCGGCCATCGCACGGCCCACATCGCTGGCAGAGGGTATCTGGAAGATGATCTCGCCGGTACGGGCATTGTGCAGGTCGGTGCCGTCACGCTTGTTCTCGTGACAGTCCCACACCTGCAGCTCCCGACTCTGCGGGTCGAAGGCCGTCAGGTGGAGGGCGTCGCCGTGACCCATCCCTGTGTTGTAGAGTCCGCGTCCGTCGTGGTCAACGGTCATTGCGCCGTAGACGATCTCGTCGCAGCCGTCGCCGTCGACATCAGCCACGCGGATATTATGGTTGCCCTGTCCGGCGTAACTCTTCCATTCGGGCATATTCGTGTCGAAGGTCCAGCGCTGCTTCAGCTCTTTCCCGTCCCAGTCCCAGGCGGTCAGCGCGGTACGTTTGTAGTAGCCCCGACAGAAGATCGCCGATGCATGCTTACCGTCGAGATAGCCCACGGCCGCCAGCATACGGTCGCTGCGGTTGGCGTAGTCGTCGCCCCAGCTCTTCACGTCGCCGCGTTCGGGGATAAAGGGTTTGCTGTCCATCGCCTCACCGGTGAGGCCGTTGAACACGGTGATGTATTCGGGGCCTTCGAGTATGCGGCCGGTCTTCAGTCGGTAGCTCGGGTTTTCTGCAAATTTCTTCAGGTCGCTCTCCGTGGGACGATAACGGTAGTCGGCTGTTGAGTCGCCGATTACCTTGCCCTTGGCGTCGCGGGTTCCGTCGGCGGTGCGCACGATGAATTCCGCCTTGCCGTCGCCGTCGAGGTCATATACGATAAAGGGGATGTAGTGGGCGCCGCTACGGATATTGATGCCCATATCAATACGCCAAAGCAATTTACTATTTGACGATTTACCATTTGACAATTTGTAGCAGTCGAAGATGGTCGGCCCGCTGAAGCCGTCGTGGGCATTGTCGCGCGAGTTCGAGGGGTCCCATTTCACGATGATCTCATACTGCCCGTCACCGTCGACATCACCCACGCTGACGTCGTTGGCGTGATAGCTGTACGTCCGGCCGATTCCTCTTGTACTGTCGCCCGGTCTTATTCCCTCAGGACTCTCGCCGTCGGCGGGCTTCTGGATCTTCACGGGGATGTAGCCGTCGGGGGCATCGGCGGCGATGGTGTAGCTGCCGTTCTTGCCGTCGCCCCGCACCTCGTAGGTCGCTCCCTGTGGCAGGGGGTTCTCGTCGATAAAGAACGTACCGCCCTTCGTCATCCGCTTGCGGTTCAGCTTCTTTCCGTTGCGGTAGATGTCGAAGGCTTGTCCGGGTGCGTCGGATGACAGGGTGCGCCAGCTGACCACCACCTGCGGGCCGTTCTTGATGGCCACCACGCCGCGGTTCAGCTGCTCACGCTTCATCTGCTGCATATCGTAGTTCGGCTGGGCCACAGCCGTATATATGCTCATTAGGAGCCAAGTTAAGATTAGTTCCCTTTGCTTCATGTCTGTTAGTTTGTTTGTAATCTGCTGCAAAGATAAGCATAATTGCCCAATATTGCAAGAAATCGGCAAAGAAAAATTCTATCAGGCAACAAAAGAAATGGGAAATCGAGGAAATCGGGGAAACATGCATCATACTATTTTAGTTAATGAATGTAAAAATGTGAATCAAAAAGGCTAATAATCCCCAAAATAGTCTTTTGTTTATTGTAATTTTAAATAGGATTAACTATATTTGCAAAACAAAGTGTCCAATAAACGTAAGTATTACTATTAATTAACTTAACAAACAAGTATGAAAAGAATGTATGTATGGATGCTCGCCGCCATCCTCGTCATCAGCGGCGCAAGTGTTTTCACATCGTGTGAGTCGAACGGCGACAACCCCGTTCAGGAGCCGGAGAAATCGGTGGCAGAGAAGAATCGTGACGCGTTCATCGAGCATACCCGCTCCACGGTGAAGACCCTGGCAGAGAACCTGAACTTCGAGTCGTGGGAGGCTGCTAATACCTATAACATGTACTTCAACCAGTACGTACTGCTCAATAAGGACTTAGTGGGTACGTTCGGATTGACCGTCTTAGCGCTGGCTGCCCAAAATGTTTTCGACGTGGAGGAAGGCAGCGAGCTGGCCGCAATGGGTATCAAGCGATACATCGACGTCGACCTCTCCAACTTCAAATATCGCTTCACGATGAAAGACGACAACACGACCTTCGACTTTGAGCAGGCCGATGCGTTTGAATTCATTATGAACGGATTTAACCCCGCGACCCAACAAATTGAAAAAGGCCTATACAAAATTGCTTTGAAGTCGGGTGGCACAGGCCGGAAGATAGTGATTCCAATGAAAAATACTGATGCTGGAGCCATTGTGTTAACGATTCCTTATGATTTAGAGTTTGCTATGTCCTCCAAGTTTACCGGCGCATGGCACGACGACTTCTCAGGTGTCGTTAGCTTCCAGCTGCCAGAAGGAGCCACGGACACCAGCAAGGGATACACCGCCAAAGCCACAATTAATTCGGATATTCTCCCAAGTGAAGGAAAGAAAGGCGACAAGACGCAGCTTGACCTCACCATCTCCAGCGACCGTGTGAACGGCATCGCCAATGTTCTTGCCAGCTGGACGCAGAACGGCCGCAAGATGATTGAGATGTCTCTCAAGGAGAGTGGTACAAACATGGGCGGCATCAGCAACCTCGACATGAGCCAGTTCACAACATCGTCCTCCATCTTCGAGGTGATAGGCGCTATCCTGGGCACACGCAGCATCGACGAGGCTAAAGTAACCCTGCTCGACGATCTGACCACCACTATGAGCGTGAGCAATCTGCTGAAGCTCTTACAGATTGATAGTGAGTATAGAACCGTTGGCCGCAACTATGCCGACAAGGCCACTATCGACGAATACTGTAAGAAACTGAACGAAGTGGTGAAGGCTGAAATCTACTGCAAGCACACTAACCAGACGCTCCCCATGCGTCTTGCCACCATACCTGTGGGCATCGACTACTGGGCAGTATATGAATTCGAATTCGACAAAGGCGACTACGTCAGCCTGCTCTCAATGCTTGACAGGAAGACCTTCGCCTACGTCCTCAATATCATGGACCATTCTGCCGACCACATGCAGAATAGTGTCATCACCGTGCGCCAGTTGGTGGAGTTTGTAATACTTCTCAACAAGACGTTCGGAGATGTGGAAATTCCGCTGAACTAGAACTAATGTCACGCTGGGGACAGGAACCAGCGTGACATCGGGATATCACACTGGTTCCTGTCCCCAGCGTGACATTTTACTTAAATTTTCCGCGAATTCTTTGTTGGTTCGCGAGATTTTTGTATCTTTGCAGCTATGAAACGAATTACACGATTACTAATCTTATCAACGCTGCTGTCGTCGGGTACGTTACAAGCAGCACAGGCAGCCGAAAAAGAATCGCTGCGTCAGACCATCCGTCTGGACAAAGACTGGAAGTTTGCATTTGGTCATGCGGCCGATCCGAAGAAGGATTTCGGCTGTGGCACCGAGTATTTTAACTATCTGACCAAGGCCAACTCGATCCATAACGAGGGTCCGTATGCGCAGAAATTCGACGATTCCAGTTGGCAGGCAATACAGTTGCCGCACGACTGGGTGGCGACCTTGCCGTACGCTCCGGAGGCGAGTCATTCGCATGGTTATAAGACCGTGGGGTGGAAATATCCCGAGACGAGTGTGGGCTGGTATCGCAAGACGCTGAAGATCGACAATGAGGATCTGGGCAAGCGGCTGATGCTGCGTTTCGACGGTATCTTCAGGAATGCGCAGGTGTGGTTCAACGGCTTCTATATGGGTACCGAACCCAGCGGCTATGCGACGCAGCTCTATGACATCACCCCATACGTGAATTATGGTGGCGACAACCTGATCTGTGTGCGGGCTGATGCCTCGCTCGAGGAGGGCTGGTTCTATGAGGGTGGCGGCCTCTATCGTGATGTGTGGCTGGATAAATCGGCTGAGGTGAGTGTGGCGCCCTTCGGCACCTTCGTCCGGGCAAATCTGCAACAGAAACCTGGCGATGCTGTGCTGACGATCAGGACCGAAGTAACCAACAGTGGACACCAGAAGCTACTCTATACGGTAGATATCCGGCTGCTCGATGCTGAGGGACAGGAGGTGGCGTATGGCAAGGACAATTATCCGAGCAATCTGAACGCCAAGGACACGCGGGAACAACAGTGCGTGATGGTGGTGAAGAATCCCCATCTGTGGAGTCCCGACGATCCGTATCTCTATCAAGTGGAGCATATCGTGAAGGTGGATGACAAGGTGACGGATGTCTATACCACCACCATCGGTATCCGCGAGATTGCCTTCGACGCAGAACGGGGCTTCCTGCTGAACGGTCAGCCGTTGAAGCTGAAGGGTGTGAACATGCATCAGGATCATGCTGGGGTGGGGGCCGCTATCCCCGATGCTTTGCAGGCCTGGCGCATCCGCCAGCTGAAGGCCATCGGTTGCAACGCCTATCGTGCCTCACATAACCCGATGACACCGGCGTTGCTCGATATCTGCGACCGCGAGGGTATGCTGGTGATCGATGAGAATCGACTGATGGGCATCAACGAAGAACATCTGCGCCTGTTGGAACGGATGATCAAACGCGACCGCAATCACCCGTCGATTATTCTATGGAGCGACGGTAATGAGGAGTGGGGACTGGAGAACACGATTCAGGGCACCCGTGTGGCTGAGGCGATGCGTGAGCATACCCGGCTACTGGATCCCTCGCGACCTTCGACCGTAGCTAATGCCGGTGGTACGGAACTGATCAAGGGCCTCGATGTGGTGGGCTTCAACTATATCGTGCAGAATGATGTGGACAACCGCAAGAAGGCCAATCCCTCGTGGAAGATCGTGGGCACCGAGGAGACGACAGGCTGCGGCACGCGCGGCTGGTATTTTAATCTAAAAGATTATCCCGGCCGTATGGTCAGCATGAATCGCGACACAACGCATCATCATGTGGAGAATGTGATTGAGCGCGGCTGGAAGTTCTATGCCGAGCGCGAGTGGGCGGCAGGACTGTTCTATTGGACGGGCTTCGACTATCGCGGCGAGCCCAATCCGCTCAGCTATCCCGCCCATGATTCGGAGTTTGGTATCTTCGACTATTGTGGCTTCCCCAAGGATGAGGCTTACTATCTGAAGTCGTGGTGGACCGATGAGCCCGTGCTGCATATCTTCCCGCACTGGAACCTGGCTGGTCATGAGGGTGAGGAGATAGAACTCTGGGTCTACAGCAACTGCGACGAGGTGGAACTCGTTGTGAACGGCAAGAAACTGGGTCGTCAGGCGATGCCTAAGAACGGCCATCTGAAGTGGAAGGCGACGTATCAGCCGGGCAAAGTGGTGGCCTACGGTTATAAGCAGGGCAAGCGCATCATGACGCAGATTATCGAGACTACCAAACCAGCCTATAAGACGGTGCTGAAGGCCGACCGTTCATCAATCACAGCCGACGGACGGGATGTCGCGGTGGTCACCATTGAGGTGCTGGATCAGAAGGGTCGTATCGTGCCCGATGCCTGTCCCAAGCTGACATTCACCCTTGAAGGTGCGGGCCGGATTCTTGGTGCCGGCAATGGCGACCCGATGTATCCGGGGGCTGACCATCCCAAGGAGAAAGACTGCCGACAGTTCAGTATTCCCGCCTTCAACGGTCTGGCGCAGATCCTCATACAGAGCGACACGACGCCCTCACTGCTGAAACTGAATTGTCAGGGCAACGGCCTGCAGCCTGGCAACATCATCATCCAGACGAAAGAATGAGAAGTTTATTGATTTTGTTCAGTTTGTTGCAGGTGTTGTCGGCAGTGGCAGCCAAGGATGGATTGACGCTTCTGGTCGGCAATCCGGGCGACAGCCAGCGACAGGAGGTAGTTGAGGCAGATCTGAAAATTGTCTGTCAGCAACTGGGTATCGGAGATGATGAGTCCTTTCTGATTAAGAATGCTTTCGGACAGGAGATGACTTACCAGAAGACCTACGATGGGAAACTCTTGTTGGACGTGTCTGTCCAACCTCATAGTCAGGCTGCCTTTACCATCACCAAGGGCGAACCGTCTGTATTCATGTCGTATGTCCAGGGAAAGGTCTATCCGGAACGTGCTGATGACATCACCTGGGAAAACGATCGCGGCATCTATCGTGTCTACGGACCTGCTTTGCAACGCTCCGGAGAACGTTCATACGGCATTGATGTATGGGTCAAGAACACGCCGGAACTGGTGGTTGAAGAACGTTACAGAAACCATATGTGGGGCGTAGGGCAGAGAGACTCGCTGAAACGGGCAGGCAAACCCGAGGAAGCCAACGAGATCTACATTGCCACCTCGTTCCATCACGACCACGGCTACGGGCTTGACTGCTATGGCGTAGGACCGAGTCTGGGTTGCGGTACTCCTGCACTGATGAAGGACGATAAATTAGTGTTTCCTTGGTGTTATAAGGATTACAAGATTCTCGACAACGGTCCGTTGCGCTTTACCGTAGAGCTGACCTACAACACCAGCCGCGACGGTATCACCGAGCATCGCATTATCAGTCTCGACAAAGGCTCACACTTCAACCGGATGACGGTATGGTACGACGGCATCACCCAGCCTGCGACGCTGGCTGCCGGTGTTGTCCTGCATGAGCATCAAGGGGACAGGTCCTTGATTCTTGCTCAGCGCTATGTACTCTATGCCGACCCGACTGATAATCCGAAGGTTCATCGGACGCAGATCTACGTAGGGACACTCTTCCCCAATGGCATTGACGAAACCCTCAGACTGGAAGGCGAGATACCCCATGCTGTCGGTATTCTGCGTCATTACAACGGTGCACCTTATACCTATTATTTCGGCTCTGCCTGGAGCAATTACGACATCCGTACGCTGGCGCAATGGCAGCTTGCCGCTGATGATTTTCTTCAGCATTTGTCAAACCCACTCAAAATCGAAATAGAATGAAGAAAGCCCTTTTCATTGTAGCAGCCTTTACATTGCTGCTGCCTCTTCAGGCTAAGAAGACCAAAACCGTGCAGCCGTCCGACCGTGAATACTGGTGCTCGCTGGCTTATAAGATGGCGCAGCCCGTGCTGGAGAACATGGCCAAAGGTGAGTTGCAGAAGAACATGAAGACCGAGTTCTCACCGTCGTTCGACAACCGCGACCGCTCTGTGGTCTATATGGAGACCTTCGGACGTCTGATGGCAGGTATCGCTCCTTGGCTCACGCTGCCCGATGACGACACCGTCGAAGGCCAACAACGCCGACAGCTCCGTGAGTGGGCTCTCGCAGCCTATAGAAATTCTGTCGATCCAGACTCTCCCGACTATCTCTGTTGGGGCAAGGCTGGGCAGAATCTGGTGGATGCCGCCTATATCGCCGAATCGTTCCTCCGTGCTTGGGATGCCCTGTGGATGCCGCTCGACGATGTCACCAAACAGCGTTATATCCATGAGTTCCAGCGTATGCGCCGGATCGACCCGCCATACACCAATTGGTTTCTCTTCTCCTCGACGATCGAGAGTCTGTTGGCGAAAGCCGGCGCGCAGTTCGATGAGTTCCGTGTGAATACGGCCTGTCGCAAGGTTGAGGAGTGGTACGTCGGCGACGGCTGGTATGCCGATGGTCCTGTCTTCGCCTTCGACTATTACAGCAGCTACGTTTTCCATGCGATGTATCTGGAGACCCTCCAGGCGATGGTTGATTCGAAATACAGCTCACGTCTCGACTATCAGAAATACTACGACCGTGCCCTGAAACGGGCCCAGAAGTTTGCCATCATCCTCGAACGTTTCATCTCGCCCGAGGGCACCTTCCCGGTCATCGGACGCTCCACGCCCTATCGTATGGCAGCCATGCAGCCTCTCGCCCTGATGGCCTGGTATCAGACGCTGCCTTCTGACCTCAGCAATGGACAGGTGCGGGCCGCCCTCACCAAGGTGCTCCATCGTATGTTCGACCAACAGGAGAATTTCAACGATGCAGGCTATCTCACCATCGGCTTCTGCGGTTCACAGCCAGAGACGGCAGACTGGTACACCAACAACGGCTCGCTCTATATGACCTCGCTGGCCTTCATGCCCCTTGGCCTGCCTGCCTCACATCTTTTCTGGACAGATGCACCGCAACCCTGGACACAGGTGAAGGCCTGGGGCGGACAACCTTTCCCGAAAGATCATCGCTGGGCCGATACAATCCAAACGAAAGACAAATGGTAAACATAAGATATACGCTGATGAAAAAGAAATATTTGCTGCTGATACTATTCACTCTTCACTGTTCACTCTTCACCGCTTCTGCCCAAAAGCGTGATAGGTACGAGTTCAAACGCAATCTGCCGGTCTATGCTGACTCGCTGATAGCCGATTTCGATTACCCCTTGGCATGGGGCAATAGTGACATCAAGGACTTTGGCGAGTGGAAGAAGGCTGCGCGACAAAAAGTATTCGACTGTATGTTGATGCCGCCGCCTGCGCCCACTAATGGCTTCGAGGCGAAGGTGCTCTATGAGGAACAGCGCGATGGCTACAAGGCTCGGAAGATTGAAATCCGGCTGTCACGGTATTACACCGTTCCCGCCTACGTGCTGATTCCTGATGGCAAGGGTCCGTTTCCGGCAGTAAACTGTCTGCATGACCATGGGGCTCATCTCTTTATCGGCAAGGAGAAAATGATCCGCCCGCTGGCTTGTGAAGACTCTACTGTGATCCGTGATGCTGAAGACTGGCTGAAGGGTTACGAGGGTCAGTTCTTTGGCGACTATCTGGCCAAGAACGGCTACGTGGTGTTCTCGGCCGATGCGCCGATGTGGGGAGAGCGCGGCCAGATGGAAGGGCCCAACCGCGACCGCTACGACATGATTGCGGGCAATATGATGATGTATGGCATCGACTTGTCGGCCTGGATGACCTACGACGATATCGCCGGCACGGAATATCTGGCGCAGATGCCTGAGGTGGATGCCTCAAGGATAGGCTGTACTGGTTGGTCGATGGGGGCCTATCGCGCCTGGATGCTCTCGGCATTGTCTGACCGTATCAAGGCGGGTACGGCTGTCTGCTGGATGGTGACTACCGACGAGCAGATGTCGTTTAAGTATAGTCGTACGGAGAACGGTGGCTTTGCCAACTGTTTTCCGGGTCTGCGGCGATGGCTCGATTATCCGCATGTAGCCAGCATCGCCTGTCCCAAACCGATGTTCTTCATCAACGGTTCGCAGGATAAACTCTTTCCCGTGGCTGGTGTAGAAAAGGCCTTCCGGACGATGCATGAGACATGGGAATCACAGGGGGCCGGCGACCGGATCGTGACCGAACTCTGGGACATGCCCCACAGCTGTCCCAAGAAAGCCCAGGAGCGTGTGCTGCAGTTTTTCAGGAAATATCTGTAATTACCCTTTCAGAACTACCTTTGCAGGCTATGGAACTTGATCTCGATAACAAAGAGTGGCAGGATGCCCTACAGATAGTCAATTACACGCGTCGCTCGCTTTTCCTGACAGGTAAGGCAGGCACGGGTAAGAGCACCTTCCTGAGATATGTAGCAGAGAACACGAAGAAGAAACATGTGGTTCTTGCCCCTACCGGCATTGCCGCCATCAATGCCGGTGGCTCCACGCTTCACAGCTTCTTCCGTCTGCCATTTTATCCCTTGTTGCCGAATGATCAACGCTATGACCGCCGCCACATCAAAGAAACGCTGAAATACACCGGGGCACAGCGGAAACTGTTGCGAGAAGTAGAGTTGATTATCATCGATGAGATCTCGATGGTACGTGCCGACATCATCGACTTTATCGACAAGGTGCTTCGTACTTTTACCCGCAATCCTGAACCCTTTGGTGGCAAGCAGATGTTGCTGGTAGGTGACATTTTCCAATTGGAACCCGTCCTGAAAGAAGACGAGCGCCAACTGCTCAGCCCGTTTTATCCCTCTGCCTACTTCTTCAATGCCAAAGTGTGGCAGGAGATGCCTATCGTGAGTATAGAACTGCGTAAGGTCTACCGTCAGAGTGATCCGCACTTCGTCTCGATTCTCGACCGCATTCGTACCAATACCGCCAATGATTCTGACCTTCGTACGCTGAATGACCGTGTAGGCAGCCATCTTACATCCGAAAGCTCCCTCACCATCACGCTTGCCACGCGTCGTGACATCGTGGATTTCACCAATGAGCAGCGTCTGTCATCACTCCCGGGTTCACCGTCAACGTTTATCGGCACCATCAAGGGCGACTTCCCAGAATCGTCACTGCCCACACCTATGGAACTCCAGCTGAAGCCCAGCGCACAGGTCATTTTCATCAAGAACGACAAGGACAAGCGTTGGGTCAACGGCACGCTGGGCACTGTAGAGTTTATCGATGAGCAGTTGGGGGTTATTGGTGTTATCGACGAGAAAGGTGTGGAGTTTGACGTAGAGCGTGAGATATGGGAAAACATGCGCTATACCTTCAACGATAAAGAAAAGAAGATCGAAGAGGAACTGCTCGGCACCTACACCCAATTCCCGTTACGCCTTGCCTGGGCCATCACCGTACATAAGAGTCAGGGCCTGACATTCTCTCAGGTCGCTATCGACTTCGGTGGCGGTGGAGCCTTCGCCGGAGGACAGACTTACGTAGCCCTCTCCAGATGCCGCTCGTTGGAGGGTATTTCGTTGAAGACACCGCTCAAGCAGAGAGACATCTTCGTCAGGGCAGAAGTAGTGGAGTTTGCCAACCGCTACAACAATCAGGCACTTATAGCCAAGGCGCTTGAGGAAGGTAAGGCCGACCGACAATACCGCGATGCCATCAGAGCCTTCGACAAGGGTGACTTCGATCGGTTCCTTGATGAATTCTTCAAGGCCATCCACTCCCGTTATGATATCGAGAAGCCTCATATCCGCCGATACATCCGCAGGAAACTCGGCATCATCAACAGTCAGAAACAGGAGATAGCAGACCTGAGAGCCCAGATAGATTCCAAAAACGAACTGCTGAAGCGGTTGGCTGCTGAGTACACCATCCTCGGACGTGAATGCGAGCTTGAACACATGACCGATGCCGCCATCCGCAACTACCAGAAAGCCCTCGAAATCTATCCCGATGCCGGCGATGCCCGCCGCAGGTTGTCCCAGATCTCGCCGGAGTTATTCTAACTCCAAACGCACATCACCAGCAACACAATGCATAACAATCGCCGTCTCATATCTGAATCATTTTTCCTCCTTAATTGCTGCAAAGATAAGAAGTTTAGAGAAAAATATCTACCTTTGCAGCGACTACGAAAAAATTCGTAACGAAAAAATGCGTAATATGGAGAATCCTTTTAAATTCGGCACTATCGTCGAGGCAGACTACTTCACTGACAGGGTGGAGGAAGTGGCTTATATAGAGCAGTTCGTGAAAAGTGCCAACCACTTGGTTTTGATCAGTCCGCGTCGTTTTGGTAAGAGCAGCGTGGTAGCTAAAGCCGTGAAACAAACTGGCCGTAAACATATTACAGTGAATTTACAACAGGCCACCTCAGTATCCGACCTGTCAGCCAAGCTGCTAAAAGAGTTTTTTAAGGTGCATCCAATGGAGCGCGTGCGGCATCTGATAACCCACTTCCGTGTGATACCAATGATATCGACCAACCCCTTGACAGGTTCAATTGACGTATCGTTCCAGCCCGGCGTCGACGGGGTGATGCTCATCGAAGACGTGCTGACCCTGATAGAGAAAGCACACTCGGAACAGGACCGGATGATTGTGGTGCTAGATGAGTTCCAGGAAATCCGCGACCTGGCTCCCAAACTTGACAAGCAGTTGCGCTCTATCATGCAGAAACAGAAGAACATCAACTACATCCTACTCGGAAGCCAGGAGAGTATGATGACGGATATCTTTGAGAACAAGAAATCGCCGTTTTACCATTTTGGCGAACTGATGCGTCTGGCCAAACTGCCTCGTGACGATTTCCACCGATATCTGTCGGACCGCTTGGCAGGATGTTATTCGGAGAACCACACAGAATTGGCAGACAGGATTCTTGACTATACGAGTTGCCATCCCTATTATACCCAGCAGTTGGCTGCTAACGTGTGGCAGATTGGAGTGCTCTAGCCTGCTACCACAGACCCGATGCAAAAGGCAATCGACCATATTGTGACGACGCATGGCCTGGATTATGAACGTCTGTGGATGAACTTCAACCGCACAAACAAATGGATCCTTCAGCGTCTGGTATCAGAGAAGCCGTTGCAGTCTGGTGAGTATCGCACAAGTACCATCTACAGTGCTTTGAAGCGCCTGCAAAAGGATGGCTACGTTATCTATTCTGACCATTATGAGTTAGAAGACCCGTTCTTCAAAGAGTGGATTCTAGTCAATAATGATTAGGACACAAAGGGGATTCCCGCTCGTTGGCAGCCTCGATGCAGACATCGCCCGTTGTGGCGCTCGCACTGGAAGGTGTGGATGCCGTATTTTCATAAATGCCCGGGACAACTGGAGGCCACTGTGAAGTTCCCTCCAGATTTCTTCTTCGAATAGTAAAATACATAACGAACAATGAACAAAAAAACTATCATCATGGAGATCTGAGGCAGAACTGTTCTGACTATATATGTTTGTACCGTGCGTTAATTACTAATAATCGCCGCTGAATTACTAATAATGAAAGTTAAAGATTCGCTGATTTTGAAAGATTTGCGATTACTAAGACTTTCGATTTTTAAAAACTTAGTAATTTTGCGGCAGTCTAACAATAAAGGTAATTGGCATGAAACAGCAGACATTGACCAGAGGTGAGATGCAGGTGATGAACGTCCTGTGGGATTTAGAAAAAGGGGCGTGCGTCAACGATATCCTGGAGCATTATCCAGAACCGAAGCCTGCCTACACAACCATCGCCACTTTCCTGAAAATCCTGACACAGAAAGGATTCGTGGAACATAGGAAAGGAACGGGCAAACTGCTCATCTATACGCCCCTTATCACCAAGGAGAAATATCGTCGTCAGGTGATGGAAGAGGTGAAGGACGATTTCTTCGGCAATAGCTTCAAGTCGATGTTCAGTTTCTTCGTGAAGGAAGAACATATCTCTGCGGATGACATTAGAGAGCTCTTGAAACTGATGGAGGAGGATGCTTTATGATGACACTGCTTATATATAGCATCAAGTCTGCCCTTGTGTTGACTTTGCTCTATCTGCCTTACACGCTGATGCTGCGACAGGAGAGCTTCTTCCGCATGAACCGTATCACATTGCTTACGATTCTCATGCAGGCTTTAGTGCTCCCGATGGTAGACATCCCATCTTTGGCAACTCCTGAGCAGCCCGTAGTCTATGAAATGCAGCAACGTATCATGTTAATGACACAAAAGGCTGAAACAACCTCGATGTCATTGGCTGCAACGACTCAGACAACTTCATGTTTAGGCATTCTTGCATTAGTATATATAATAGGTGTAAGTCTGGCGCTTTGCATCCGCCTTTGGCAACTATTCCGAATTGGTCAGATTATCCGAGGCGGTTGTCTGTGGACGGACAAAAGTGGGAAAGCGACTATTTATTGTCATATCGATGACGTGGCACCTTTTAGTTGGATGCGGAGTATTGTCATCAGCGAGAGTGATTACATGCCTTTTGGCCGTGAGATTCTGCTGCATGAGAAAGCCCATATTCTTAACCGTCACTCAATAGACATCTTGTTTCTGACGCTTGTAGAGGCTTTACAATGGTGGAATCCCATTGCCTATCTGCTGGGGCGTAGTCTTCGTGATGTCCATGAATATGAGGCCGATGACTATGTGCTGCATCAAGGCATTTCGTTGCACAATTATCAGGCGCTCCTTGTGAAAAAGGCCTTGGCAAATACTTCCTACGCCTTTGCCAACAACTTCAACCACAGTCTCATCAAAAAGCGCATCTATATGATGAACCATCCCAAATCGAACCCTTGGTTGCGTAGCAAGGTGCTCTATATTCTACCAGTGATGCTCGTCGTATTGACGGCTTTTGCAACGCCAAAGATGAACGAAAAGGTAGAGGAAATAGTGGAGAGAGTAGAGAAGGCAACGGAAATACCGCAGCCAAGCCCACAGCCAGACCAACAATCTGAAATCGTTCGAATATCCGATGTCTCCGATATGCAATCCACTGACTCAGAAGAAATACCAACAGTCAAAGAAGAGACCACAGACAGCCTTTCATCAGACGATTATGTCAACGATGTCTATCGGAACGAATACATCAATCTAACCCAACCCCCTGAATTCCCAGGTGGCATGTCAGCCTTACGAGCCTTTGTGCAACTGCATGTGGCTCAGGTTTTAGAGAATGATGCTTCTATGGCAGGGAAACGGGCCTACGTGCAGTTCCGCATCAAACAAGACGGGACGATAGACGACATCGGACTGGTTCGTGGTGACAAAGAGGCATATCATGAAGCCGTTAAAATCGTGGAGCAGATGCCTCAATGGATTCCTGCCCGTCGCTATGGCAGAGTTACAGATGCCCATTTCGTGCTGCCCGTTGATTTCAATAATGACTAAATAAAAAACGATGATGAAAAAGCGACTGCTTATAATAATAGTGATGGCTGCTGCCATCTGTCAGGTTTCTGCCTCAGAGCGTACCATAGTTGAGCCGGAAAGTGTATATCAGAATATGCTCACTCGCCTGTGGACAGAATCTGTCGTCATGAGCGATACGGCTACCGTTTTCCATCTGCATATCGCAGGAAGGGATGAGCAAGCCATCTTCTTCAGTTATAAGACCTGTCTGCGAGATATGAAGGGCCGCACCTATCCCCTCCGCCAGATAATCTCTGACTATGGGCTCCAGCCAGACAAACCAAAGACATTTGAGGTTATTGGTAAGAATGCATTTGATGCGCAATTTGTGTTTCCCCCGTTACCAGTAGATGTAACGGAAGTAGACATGATTGATCCCAAGTTTTACAATCAAGGCATATTTGGCATCCGTCTTGACGGTAATCCGCTTCCCCCATTTAAGTTACCAAAAGATGTAGAGGGACGGCTGAAGGAGATTATGGTCGTGCAAGACACCCTGCCCAAGGTTGATTATCGTTTCGGATGGGCTACCATCAAGGGTCATCTGATGGACTATAGGTCTGGTATGTGCAGTCAGATGACACTCGTATTTCGTCAACCGAACTCATCACCACATCAATTTGGTGATACGCTCTGTACTCAGGTATCGCCTACAGGCGACTTTACTTTCCGCCTGCCAGTTGCCCACATCACACCTGTCTCGCTGACATTTGAACCACAGCAACGAGGTAAGGGTATTGTCTATATAGGACCAGATATAGAGACTGAAGTATATTTCAATATGCGTGAGATAAACTATCGGTATATGAATAATAAGCCCAACAGTAGCACCATACTCTACATAACGAAGGGCCCGTTGGCCCAACTGGCCAATGAACTGAACGAGCATTTGTTTTTTTACAATATAGATTTCATCGTTAAGTACTTCGCGAACATCTTTACGGACGGAGAAGAGTGGGAACGACATAAAGAAATCCTGGCGATGCCGCCTACCAAACAACTGGAATTGCGGATGGCCGAACTCGACACGATGAAGGTTGAAGAGCAATGGTCGCCAGCCTTGAAGGAACTGGTCAGACTATATTGGAAGATAAAAACAGTGATGCGAGTATCAACAACCCCGCCAAAGGAACTGGAAAACGAAGCCAATGTAACCGGCTTGCCGCTTGCTACCGAAGGGACGCAAGAATCTCCAGAAGCCAAAGAGAAACTTATTGCATGGCAGCGCGATGCGGTAGTTGCTGAATTAGAAGCATTTGATCGACTGATCAAAGACCCAAAGATGGTCTATTGCCCCGACCTGAGTGAGTTCTTAGATTTCAATGTTAATGTAAATACACTCTTCCCGCCTTTTATTGAACGTGAGAAAACCGTACGGAAGTTGCAGGATCGGATGAGCAGAGAGTTCATGTTGCTCGACAGTGATGAGATTGCCGAAACGTTAGTCAATCTGCCTCCCGCCTATCGGCAATTGTTGCTGGCGTGGCAGAACATCTACCGTGAGGAATTTAACAGATTGGATGGGAAAGAAATCGTTGGTGACACCTTGCAGGGCATTCCTGACTCGTTGGTTTTCCAGACGCTGTGCGAACGCTATCGTGGACATACTATCTTTGTCCGTTTTTGGCGAGGGGCCGACCCGACGTTATTGAATCATGTAATTTTACCCTTACAACGTGAATTGGCTGATCTTGATATCGTGTGGGTGAATGTCTTTAATAGCAATCTGAACCTGAAGTCCAGATACGCAGGATGGGAAAATGCTAACTGGCTGCGATATTTTACGAAATTGCAAGGCGAGCATTATTATTTTAACCAGTCAAGTCGCATCGACCGGATTAAGGATTTAAACAAAACCATGGGCATCAGCAATTCCTTGGATGCCTACTGTATCGTTTCACCTGATGGCAGAATCGTCCGCAACAGCGATTCTAAGCCGATATCAATCTGGTTGACGGGCTATCAAGACTACCTCGGCATCCGCCACTCCCTTCTCCAGACAGCCACGCCTAGAACTAAATAAAACAATTAACACTTAAATATATATGATAATGAAAAAGTCAAAGGACACAATAGGAACCGACCCTACTATGTATTTTTACTTAACATGTCACATGAGGGTCATTGCTGCTTATTCTGTGGTGCTGCGTAGACACCGCCGTTCGTGTAGATGTATGTTGACTGGGGCTGATCAGCCTTTACACTCTTGACTGTGATCTCTGTGTTGTTTCTTACCTGCTTGTCATCGTTCTTGTCGATGGTTGCGAATGCGAAGAATACTGAGAGGAGGAGACTCATGGAAACCATCTCTACGAAAAGAATCTGCTTAATCATAACTGTAATGTTTTTAAATTGTTTATACTTTGTTGTTATTATCTCTTTTTGTCTTTAAGACTGTTGTTCTGTCTTGTTGACACTGCAAAATTACGTCGATTTTCAGCAGGTTGTTCTCTTTTTTGTGTTTTTCTTCCCAGAATGTTCGGCCACTGAGTCGATTCTTGGCCAAAACTTAAAAAGCAGTATCCAGTTTTGGCCAAAACAGTGAAAATAGGGCTCCAAATCAGTAATAGTCATGGGGATAGATTTGAGTACATCCAAGCATATAGCAGAGGGAAGGTTCTTCCGTTATAACAAAAAACCGTCCCTCTGTTATACCTTTAAAATTTTTTTTTCTTTCATGGGGTAGGAAAACGGCCTGCTTATTCGTTATATAGATAGAACGAGTACAGAAAAGAAAGAAATAGAACTTATTAACTAAAATTTGTAAGTATGAAAAAGATTATTCTTTGCTTAAGCATTTTACTTGGTGCAACGTTTTTTTCTAATTGCAGCAATGATGAGGAAATGGTCTATGGTATCAATGAAAAAATTGATAACAATCTTTTTACCATAGAGCTAAAATCTATGGACAACCTACCAGATTGGCTTGTCACATATATCAAACAACTTGAAAATTACGATGCTCCTACACAGGTTGACGAAGCTATTTTCCAGTTTATCTGGCAAGGTCAGATAATGTACTATCACAATTCGCTATATACTTTGTCACCGATAGAACAAGTGTTCTATTCTGATGGGACAAAAGTTGATTGGAATAAGGTTGACCGGGCAGATATAGAAAAGAATAGCAGTGACTTAAAACTTATTTATAAAATAATCAGAAAATAAGTGTCACATGTCATACTGGGGACACTTTGTGGCTGTTATAGAAGTGCCTGACTTCTGTGTCCTAAAAATTTTTTTCTTTCATGGGGTAGGAAAACGGGGTGCTTATTCGTTATATATATAGAATGAGTACAGAAAAGAAAGAAATAGAACAACTATATAGAGAGAGCTATCAGCAGTTGCTGACGAAGGCCAGGCAGATGCTGAAGGACGATGACGACGCAAGCGACACTGTGAGCGATGTGTTTGCCAGAGTGGCGGAAGGCTCGCTGAAATTGCCCGAAGGGCATGAGGATAGCTATCTGATGGCAACCATCCGCAATCTCTGCTTGGATCGCATCCGCAGACTGACGCTTCGGGAAAGAATGGAACGCAGACTGACGCTCTCAGATTCCAGCATGACAGCTATCGACAGCGAACGCGAACGCATCACAGAGATGATCGACTATGCGGAGAGCGTCCTTCCCAAGCAGACCTGGCGCGTGTTCCAATTACGATTCGACGAAGGACTGCGGTACTGGGAAATAGCCGAACGGCTCGGCATCAGCGAAAGAGCCGTTTACAAGCACCTGGCCAAAGCCCTCACAAAACTGAAAGAGAAATTCAATCCGACAAGCATATGAAAGATATCGAAGAACTGCTCAAGATGACAGAGCGTCCGCAGGACTATACTGACGAGGAGCTGCAACAGCTGATGGATGACCCGGACATGCGGGCCTATTATGAGTTGATGGTGAAGGCCGAAGAGGGTTTTGCCCAAAGGAAGACCAAGCGAAACACAGGTATGAGCCTGTGGAAGATAGCCGCTATGTTTATCGGCATCTTGCTGCTGTCGGGCATCACTTTCGCAGCAATAAAATATTATAGGACTCAGGATACAGGAGTCGGGAGTCAGGAGTCTGTGGTATCAGCCAACACCCAACACCCATCACCCGACACAAAATCCTCCGAATCCGACACCATCCGCACCTTTGAGAATGCAGAGCTGCAACAGATACTCGGCGAGCTGGCAGACCATTACCATCTGGAAGTGGACTACCGCAATGAGCAATCCCGCCACATCCGCCTGTACACCAAATGGAACACCTCTGCGCCGCTGAGTCAGATGGTAGAGCGACTGAACAGCTTTGAGAAGGTCAGCATCCGCCAGACCCCAAACCAAATCATTGCAGAATAAACATGAAGCGCTTCTTATACCTTATTATATTCTGTGCCTTCAGCACTTTAGCTCAGGCACAGCACACTTTTCAGGGGACCTCGCTCTCAGAGGCTTTGATCGAACTCGACAGGTCGTCGAAGCATTACGACATATCCTTCGTCTATGACGAGCTGGAGGACTTTACTGTGACCAAGACCGTCAAGCGAGGTCGCTCGCTGCCCGATGCCGTGCGCGAAGTCTGCGGATTCTATCCCGTCAGAGTCAATGTCAAAGGGCGCGACATCCTCGTGGAGTGCATCCAGAAAGACCGCACGAAGCTGATGGGGCGTTTGGTTGGGCCAGACCGCCAGCCCGTTGCCTATGCCAACATAACGCTCTTTCCCCCATCCGATTCTGTCTACATAGGTGGTGGCGTGAGCAATGAAGCTGGTGACTTCGTGATTCCCTGTGGGGCAGAGTGGGCGAGGGTGAGAATCAGTTGTGTGGGCTTCAAGACCATCGAACGGGTGATGGCTATCGGCGATGTGGGCACCATTCGTATGCAGATGGAGAACAATTACCTGAGCAATGTCACCGTGAGCGGACGGATGCCCGTCATCCGCAGTCAGGCAGACCGTCTGCAGTATATCGTGAGCAACGATGAGTTTGCCCGTGGGCTCAATGCCCAGGAAATGCTCAGTCGTGTGCCGATGGTGAGTATGGCTGGAGGGCGCGCCATGATTCTTGGCAAGGGTCCTGCCCGTTTTATGCTCAACGGACATATCACGGAGATGGGCAACGAGGCTATCCAGCAGAAACTCTGGACCCTGCGCTCTGAGGACATCGAGCGTATTGAGGTGATTTCCATTCCATCAGGTCGCGACGTGATGGAGATGGGAGGCGGTTATATAAACATCGTCATGCGACGCGACCAGACACTCGGCTGGCGAGGCGACGTCAGCGCAGAAGCTGGTCTTAGCGATGATTGGAGCGAGCGAGGCAGCGGCTCTGTCAGTTATGCTTCGGAGAAGTTCGACATAACCTTAGATGCCCATGACGGATGCACGAAACAAACAACGGACGATGTGACGGATTATCGGATCTCGAAAGAAAACAGTTTTTACTCAGACACTCGCACCAAACAGACAGATAAGGAATTTGCAACCAATCTGATGCTCCGCTATATGCCCATCAAGAGTCTGGAGCTGGGAGCAATGCTTTCGTGGCAGACTCTCTGGCCGGAGAAAATAGCCACAGGTAGAATGTCCTTTTTAGGTCAAACAGATTTATATGGACCATTAATATATCGATCATTATGGTCAGAAGCAAAACTGAAACCCAAAGACAACACACAAAACAAGAGTCTGACCGCCTATTGCGACTGGCGACTCGACTCTAAGGGGAAAAAGCTTATCTTCACTTACAACAATTTCAAGAAAGATGACGATGCGATGACGAAGGTCAGGTACGAAACCCCTTTACATGAGGAACCAATAAAAACTGTTTTATGGAATAGCACAGTTGACTATCACATCCAGTCTGGCAGACTTGACCTGTCGCTGCCATTTAGTTTTGTGACGATTGATGCTGGTGGCTCCTATACAAGCATTAACAATAAAGGCCATTATTCATACACCTCCAAATATAATGATTATTTACTCCTTTTTAATGAATTTGATTATCAGGAGAAAACCAAGGCGGTTTATCTTTCATTTCATCATGAATGGGAAAAATGTGCTTTCAAAGCGGGTCTCCGTTATGAACATATCGATATAGATAGAGAAGTAGACAGCAGATATGGCGAAATGACATCTAAATATGACATCGAACCTCATTTTCTTATAGGCAGGGTTTTTACACGCGACTACTGGCTACCGTCGTTCAGTTTTTCCGTCAAACCAAAGACTGGACACCAGATTGTTCTGACTTGGGGAACAAGTACCATACGCCCTAATTTCTATGATCTCAATCCTCTTTGTATCTATAAGACTGGATTTGAATACTTTGAGGGTAATCCCAACTTAAAGCCTAGTCGAATGAGTAACATTGAAGTGAGCTATCTGAACCATCATGGGTTTTATGCCTCCGCTTATCATCATCATACCAGTAATGTTGTTGAACGGGGAACACGATGTATTATAATCCCACAAGATTCATACACGATGACATACGTTGAGAATGGAGTCGCGAATGGAAACCAAAGCAATCAAACGGGGCTCTACTTGCGCTATCAGCGACAATTAAATCCCAACCAGCTTGTTACGGTCGAAGACGAATTCTACTATCATGACTACAGGTCTTGGTCTGATAATCTACCGAATCTCTATGGATGGGGGCATCGGCTGGTTCTTTCTGCCGACAGGTACCTGAATCGCCAGCACACGCTCCTGCTGAATGCCCGCTATCAACACTGGTTCTCCGACTATCAAGGATTGACAGAGACGACAGGCTATGGTTATTTCTACTTTGTCCTGCGCTATTCGATGCTGGATGACCGTCTTAGAATTTCCCTTGTGGCAAATGATCCTTTCCACCAGTATGTCACCGATGAAAGGATTGGAAACGGATATTATGCTTCGTATAGAGTCGGCCGGGACGTAGAGCCTATACAACAGTCCTGTCACACCAACCATCACGCCCACTACATCGGCCTCACCGCCACCTATTCCTTTGGTGGCAAGAAGGTCCGCCGTATCCATCACGACACGAAGGACACAGAGCGCCAGCGTGCTGAAAAGAGATAAATATTCAAACATCTATATTGGACACAGAAGGGACAGGAACTAGTGTGACATAAGGCCTTTAAAACCCGCCAAAAGGAATTGAAGAAAAAGGAATAAGAATAAAACTAAATGAATATGAAAAAGAATAGCATTTCATGGTTGTTCGCAATGCTGATGCTAATGACTATGGCATTTGTGATAACGGGATGCCAGACAGCTCCGAGAGTCATAGCAGAATTGACAGAGCATCATCCTGCCCGACCGGCAGACTCTGTAGTGGTGTATGAACTGGGAGAGCAGGTTCCTGCTGATGCAAAAGTCATCGGAACGGTGAGAGTGACTGACGGCGGTATTACGCCATCCTATATGTGCCTCTATAGTAATATGCTCTCATTGGCTGTAAAAAAGACTGCAGAAAGTGGAGGTAATGCCTTACGCATTGACCAACATAAGGAGCCGAGCGTCTGGACTTCTACCTGTCATCGCATTTGGGGCAGTATGCTTCTGCTGCCAGACTCACTGGTTAACATAGATGCGGTAAGTGCCATTCAGAAAGCAGAGCTGAATAACGATACAGAACTGGCCAATATGGCAAGAGCACAAATCTCAAAATACGAACGCGCAGTCAACAATCCCAAGAATATCTTCAGCGCAGACTTTGGTTACGGAATCGTCACCTCCAAGATCGTCACAGACAGGCGCGAATACAAGAACAAAGGCGGTTTCTCGGCAGATCTTTTCTACCAGCACTTCTGGACTTTGCTTGGTGTTGGAGCTGACTTCAACTACTTTCATACCTCGTTTGATGAAGGTTACGATGTGGATTTATTATACATAGGTCCAAGTGCTGCATTGGGTTTAAAACTTGGAGAAAAGTGGCGCTTTGATGTTACGCTAAGCCTCGGCTATGGCAACTACAAGGAGTCTAAGTGGGGCCTGTCTTATAGTGAAGGTGGCTTTGCGGCCAAAAGTGGCATGAATTTGGAATATATGTGTACTAAGAATATTGGTATCGGCATCAAACTGGACGCCTTTTCGATGAGTCTTGATCGACCAGATGGCTTCGAGCTGAATAAAGATGAATTCTACGGCATCCGCAGAACCGATATACTGGGCGGATTACGCTTCTATTTTTAGGGCACAGAAGTGCCTGATCCTTCTGTGTCGTGAAATCAACATAATGCGAACTCTCAAACGAAGAAAAGTGTCATGAGCCCATAAAATAGTCACAAAAATTTGGGTATTTCAAAGATTTAGATTATCTTTGCACCCGGAGTAATGACAGCTTTCTTGCCGTTCCTTTAAAATCGTTATACAAATTGATGCGCGGGAAAGAGTGTCTGCCAGCTCACACCTCCATATGGGGGCGTGGGCTTTGGGTATGGCATTCGCGCAAAGGTGTAACGAGCCTTAAGGAACGATGTCGTAGCCAGTTAACAAGCCCGCCCCCTTTTTATCAACTTCCATTTGTTTAATTGATAAAAAAGGAAATAAAATTAACGTGAGTTCGACGAATTTATAAC
>JAEEGH010004637.1_pt1 | contig 35112 bp, 14 predicted proteins | sample 9134181 | NCBI WGS metagenome assembly JAEEGH01 (sample SAMN16246544, study PRJNA631951) | gut metagenome | biome: gut microbiome; feature: rumen; material: DP-attached | host: Bos | place: Iran: Karaj | collected 2018-10
GAGCGGTACCACGCAGCTCGTGTCGCGCGATGAGATGGGGATGCTGAACGGCGAGTACTACCGTCACTGGATCATCACCAAATATGATTTGAGTCGGACCCTTTTCGCCAAGTTGCAGATGCGTCCTTTTAAGCATCTCTCGGTCAGCGTGGCCGGCGGCTACGCGTGGAACCACACCCTGTACGACTATGCCTTTCTGCCCGATGTGGGGCGCTACGATACTGCAAGTTATTCATACCGAAATTGTTATATGAGGATAGGGGTGAGGTTCGCCTATCAGGAGACCACCTACCGCACGCGCAATTTCTCGCTCTATGAGATGTCGAAATACCCCACTGTACAGGTGCTGTACGAGCATGGCTTCCGTAATGTCTTTGGCAGCGGTTTCGACTATAACAAAATCAATTTTCGCGCCCATCATCTGCAAAGATATAAAATATTGGGATATAGTGAATTGTCGGTTGTGGGCGGCTGGTTAGACCGTTCGTTGCCCTATTCGTTGCTGTATGTGATGGCGGCGGGTTACGAGAAGATCGGTTTTTACGGACAGGAGCAGTTTGCGGTGATGCGTCCCAACGAGTTTGTCACCGACTCGTATGTGGCAATATTTTTCCGTCATAATTTTGGAAAGATGTGGGAAGGAAAATTCTCGCCGCGTATTGTGGTGTGCCAGAACATCGGTTTTGGCTGGCTGCGGCATCCCGAGCACCATTGCGGCGTTACTACCAATTCGATAGAGAAGGGTTACTTTGAGAGCGGGCTGATGATCGACAACCTGCTGTCGGTGAAGGATTTGCTGGCGTTGGGGATCGGCGTTTTCTACCGCTACGGTCCTTATGCCTTGTCGTCGTGGAAAGAAAATATGGCGGTGAAAGTTTCCTTAACGGTGCCGATGGCCGAATAAGATCAGGTTTTCCTCACCTGTTTCTTGGCGGCGGGGAACAGCACATTGTTGAGAATCAGGCGGTAGCCGGGTGAGTTGGGGAAAAGGTTGAGGTCGGTGGGCGGGTCGTTCACAAAGTGCTGGTAGTCTTCTGGGTCATGTCCGGAGTAGAAAGTCCAGGTGCCTTTTCCGTATTCGCCGTGAATGTAGCGGGCCTCGTTGAAGATGGGAGTTTCACCCATGATCAGCACGGTAGGTTTGATTTTGTCTTTGTTGAAGGCGGTGGTTTGTCCCATGAAGCCGCTGATGACGTTGGTATGGTTTTGGCAGAGCATGGTGGGCACGGGATCCCACTTGGCGGAGAACTCGAAGAGGGTGAAGTAGTCGTTGGCTTTGCGGTTGTTGGTGGGTTTGATGTCGATGTCGGAAATCTCGTACTGGTAGGGATTGGTGACGATATGGAAGTTGGTGAAAGCGAAGGTTTTATTGTAGTCGAGTTTCGACTGGGCGTTGGGGTCCATGGGGTCGCCGTCGAACATCACGTCGCAGATGTCCACGCCTTCGGCGGCGAGGGCCACGTCGAAGCTGTCGGGGCCGGAGCACATGGCGAACAGGTAGCCGCCGCCCGCCACGAAGTCGCGGATGCTCTTGGCGACGGCGAGTTTCATCTGGGAGACCTTGCTGAAGCCGAGGCGGGCGGCGGTGGCCTCCTGCTCGGCGACATCCTCCTTGTACCAGTTGGCGTTGCGGTAGTTGCCCCAGAACTTACCATACTGACCGGTGAAATCCTCGTGGTGCAGGTGCAGCCAGTCGTATTTGGGCAGTTCGCCGCTCAGCACCTCGCTGTCGTATAGCACCGTGTAGGGAATCTCGGCGTAGGTCAGCACCAGCGTCACCGCGTCGTCCCATGGCAGTTTGTTTTTGGGAGAATAGACGGCAATTTTCGGCAGTTTGGTGAGTCGGATCTCGTCCATGTTGTTCTCCAACGAGGCGATGTCGGCCAGAATCTGGCTGCCTTGCAGGTCGGAGATGTTCTCGTAGGTCACGCCGCGGATGGAGCACTCGTCGGCCACATCGGCGTTGTAGGGCAGCATGAAACTGCCGCCGCGGTAGTTGAGCAGCCAGCTCACGTCAATCTCCTTGCTCACAGCGTAATAGGCGATTCCGTAGGCCTTCAGGTGGTTCTTCTGCGTGAGGTCCATCGGGATAAACAGGTAGGTGGCTGACGCATGGAAGCTGATGGCGAAAAGCAGCAGGAAGAGGAGGGTGCGGGTGAAAAGCTTGGTCGGTTTCATGTTGTCGTGATTTTAACCTGCAAAAGTACACATTTTTTATTTATACTCAACGGTGTCTTCCGCCGCCATGTTGGTGGTGGACTCTTCGTATATTCCTTGCTCCTGCAGCAGGGCGATAATGGACTGTTCCAATTGGCTTTCGTTGAAGTAGGGCATTATGCTATTCTCCTTTCAGTCGTTTGATTTCCTTGTCGAAATCGGAAATGATGGGTTGGGTCTTGTTGAAAATCTCATATTCGCTTTCGGCTTTCGCATCGGCCTGTTCCTTTGAAATCCGGCCTTTGTTGGGAAGAATTTGGAATTTGCGGAATGACAGGAATGCGTTAACACTCTTTGAAAATTGCGACATATTGAAAGTGTTTTCGTTTTCAATCAAATCCTCAATATAGTCGAAGAAGCCCGAAACGGCACGCTCCAATCGTTTGATGTCGTTCTCCGACAGATAGTTTTTGGCGATGGTCACATCTGATTTCAGAATTCTGCCGTCCGGTGCATTTTTCCATGTGGTAAGCCCCATGTTGGCCTTTTGGTGATCGGCGCTGGTGTAGATGATTTCCGTTGCTGTCTGTCCTGTGATGGCATAGTGGAAGCGGTTTTGGATCATGGCGTAGAAGTCGCGGGTGGTGGGGGCGTTTCGGTCGTAGTCGATGCTGCATTCCGCGTAGATGTCGGTAATACTCGTTGAGAATCTTGGTGGCCCAGATGCGGAATTTGGTTGCCCGTGCCGATGAAACGCGGTAGCCCACGGCAATAATGGCGTCGAGGGAATAGAATGCGGTTTCGTTTCGTTGCACTTTTCCTTCTATGGCACCGTGTTGAGTGGTTATTTCCATTTTGGAAACAACCACATCGGCATTTAATTCGTTCTCCTCGAAAATATTCTTCAGATGCTTGCTGATAGCGGGCACGCCCACTCCAAACAGCTGTGCCATTGCTTTCTGCGTGGTCCAGATGGTCTCATCCTTGATGACCACCTGCACCTTGCCCTCCTCCTCGGGCAACTGGTATAATATGAATTGGATTTCGTTCATAATTATCTGTTATTAATATTTTCCATCGCGTGTGTTGCCGTTGCGATTGCCTTTATTTTAACCTGCAAAAGTAACAAAAAAAATCGTATTTTTGCTGGCTATTTTTAGGAATTATTGATTAAAAATTACCGAATATGAGAACGATTATGATTACTGGGGCTTCCGCCGGGTTTGGGGAAGCCATTGCCCGCACCATGAGCCGCGAAAACGGCCGCCTCATCCTCACCGCCCGCCGCGAGGACAAACTGATGAAGGTGGTGGATGAGATTACCCGCACCACCTCCTGCAAGGTGCTCCCGCTCGTGTTCGATGTGCGCGACCCGCAGGCCTGCGAACGCGCCATCAACTCCATCCCTGATGAATTCAAACCGATTGATGTGCTTGTCAACAATGCCGGTCTCGCCGTCGAGCTGGACCCCATCCACAAGGCCTCCCTCGAGGACTGGAACCGCATGATCGACACCAACATCAAGGGACTGCTTTACGTCACCCGCCTGGTGGCTCCGCGGATGGTGGAACGTAAAAGCGGCCACATCATCAATCTTGGCTCCACCGCCAGCCATGAGGTCTATATGGGCGGCAGTGTCTATTGCGCCACCAAGCATGCCGTGCTGGCGCTCACCAAGGGTATGCGCACCGACTTCCTACCCTACGGCATCAAGGTGACGATGATCGCCCCCGGTGCCGCTGAGACCGAGTTCTCCGTCGTGCGCTTCCATGGCGACAAGGAGAAGGCCGACAAGGTGTATCAGGGCTACGATCCGCTTGTGGCACAGGATATTGCCGACATTGTGGAGTTTGTGCTCAGCCGTCCGCCGCACGTCTGCCTCAACGAAATCATCGTCACCCCCACGGCTCAGTTCAACGGGGTGATCAACCGCTCTCTGTAGTTTCGCGCCCCGCCATGAGAGCGCGTCAGGCCTTGTTGGGAGTACTGCTGCTGGTCGTTGCGTGGCTGCCCGCGCAGAACTTGCAGGTGTCGCCCGCCGGCGGCTTCTACCAGCACGCCCCGCAGGTGACCATGACCTGCCCCGACACCGCCCTGCGCATCTTCTTCACCACCAACGGACAGCCGCCTACCACCGCCGATAGGCGCTACACCCATCCGCTCACCCTCACCAGCAGCCTCTTCTCCGACGCGGCTCTGTACCAAGTGCCGATGTGCCCCCCGTCCAACTTCCACATCCCAGACGATGGTGTGCAACGGGTGGTGGTGCTGCGCGCCGCAGCGTTCAACAGCGTTGGCCAGCGGGTAGGGCAGGTGGTTACGAACACCTATCTGGTGCAAGATTTGGGCTGCGACAGTCACGGCCTGCCGGTGGTGTCGATCTGCGCCTCGCGCCACGACCTTACCGACGACTCCACGGGTATCTTCGTGCCGGGTGCCTGCTACAATGGCGACGACTGGAGCGGCAACTACTATCAGGAGGGTCGCGAGTGGGAGCGTGTGGTGAATTTGGAACTGTATCTGCCAGATGGACAGTCGCTTAACCAGCAGTGCGGGCTGCGTACCCATGGCGGTTCTTCCCGCCGGTATGCGCAAAAGGGCATGAAGGTGTATGCCCGCGAGGAGTATGGCGACAAACGTTTCCGGGCGCGGATTTTCGAGGATACCGATGTGGATGCCTTCAAACGGCTGGTACTGAAGCCTTTCGCGTGCGCATGGACCCATGCCGGTGTGCAGAATATGGTGGTTGAGCAGATTGCCCGCAACCTGCGGCTTGACGTGCCCGCCATCCGTCCCGCCGTGCTCTACCTCAACGGCGAGTACTGGGGCATCTACTTCATACAGGAGAAACCCGACGAGCATTTCCTCAAAGACCATTACGGCGGCAACGAGGACTACTACAACCTGATGTCCAACTGGGTGAGCTTGCTCGACAACGGCACGGATGTCTATTTTCAGGAGATGATGTCGTGGCTGGCCACTGCCGACCTTTCTATAAATGAGAATTACGAGGAGGCTTGCCGGTTGATTGACATTGACAATTTTATTGATTATCAAATCTTTGAAATATTTATTGATAATGAAGACTGGCCAGCCAACAACATGCGATGCTGGCAGTATTTTATGGGAAAGTGGAGATGGATTTTTTATGATGGGGATGCTGCATTGAAGCATTTGGAATGGGACGGTTTTGCCTACGCTACTTACGATGGCGATGAGGAGTACCCCGCCTCTCGCATTTCTACGCTGCTGTTCCGTAAATTGTTGGAGAATCCTGTTTTTCAAAAACGGGTGGTGGAAAGATATAATGATTTATGTCATAGAATTTTAAGTTATTATTCAACGAAACCCTACTTGGATGCCGCGGTGGATGCCATCCAGGAGGAAATTCCTTTCCAGATAGATCGTTTTCATTTCCCGGCCACACACAAGAAGTGGTGTGCAGATGTGAAGGAGATGGATGAGTTCTTAAGGAAGCGCCCCGCGCAGGCCATCGCCGAGATGTTGGAGTATATCCATGTGAAAGAGGATGTTAGCGCGCTGTCGTTCTACCCCAATCCCACTGCAGGTGAGGTGGAGGTTAGTGTAACAGTGGATGAGCCTGGCATCCGCACCCTGTGTGTATATGACATGGGCGGTCGGATGGTTTACAGCAGTCTGTTATATTGTGAGGAGGGCCAATCGCAATTCTTCAGGCAGCTGCCGCTGCCCGCTGGAACGTATGTGGTAAGGGTAGGGGATGAAAGTGAGAAAATTCTGATTGTAAATTAGTTGCGGTACCATCCGGTGGAGGTGTCGTGAATCCAGCGCGGACCTTTCTTGCCGCCCCGCACGTAGTCGGGGTTGGAGATGAATTTCTCGTTGAAAGAGTAGATGAGCCGCACGGTGATGACATTGTTGTACTGTTTGCGCACCTCTTTCAGGTCGGGTACGAAGGGGTTATAGATGCGGGTGCGCAGCGGCACGAACGAATACTGGAAGCGGAAGTTGAGTTTCAGTCCTTTCCAAAGTCTTATCTTGGCATCGGCGATGACGCTCCAGTCGTTTTTGCTGTACATGCCGGAACGCAGGTCGGTGGTGGTGGTCCAGCCGTTCTCGATCTCGTGGGCACGCACCAGCCGTCCCCATGCGAAGCCAGCCCCGATGGAGCAGCCGCTGCGCCAGTCTTCGTAGTGGAACACCACAGGCACTTCCACATAGTCGAGGTTCAGTTTATACTTGATTTTGTTGTCGAAAGGCACGGAGAAATCCTCGTTGTGCCAGAGCAGGGGAACGGTATCGTACAGGGTGGCGTTGGCGCGGTAGGCGTTCTGGTAGCTGCCCTTCTGGGTGTAGAGCAGCTCGATGGTGGCGAACCAGTGGAAGCTGTTGTCCAGCGGCATCATCACCGAGAGTCCGCCGTTGAAGCCGGGATGGTAGAATCCGGCCACCTCGTCGCCATCGACTTGCGTGAAGTTGGCGCCGGCGATGACGGAACCGATGAAGCGTTGGGCTTGTGCCGCGCCGGCGAGGGTGAGTATCAGAAGGCAAAGAATCAGTTTCTTCATGTCTTTCATTTTACGGCGGCAAAGTTACATCATTTTTTGCATTTTCCGCTTTTTTATGGAGAAAATAATATTCAAAGCCAAACTTCGTTATTCCATTACCCTTAACTTGCATTCCCAATGACCACCCAGAAAAATATCCGAATCGACGATTTCGACTACCCGCTGCCCGATGAGCGCATCGCCTTCTACCCCAAAGAGTCGCGTACGACCTCGAAACTGCTGGTGTATCGCCGTGGCAATCACGAGATTACCGACAGCAACTTCGCCTCACTGCCCGACTTCCTCACCCCCGACATGATGGTGGTGTTCAACGACTCGAAGGTAATCCATGCGCGGTTGCTGGTACACAATGCCACCGGTGCCGCCATCGAGATTTTCTGCCTCGAACCGCTCGCGCCCACCACAGAACTGTCCGCCGCGCTCGCCCAAAACGGCCCCGTGACGTGGAAATGTTTCGTGGGGAACGCCAAACGGTGGAAACAACCCCTCTCCTTCGAAGTGACGGTCAACGGGCACAACCTCACCGTGACCGCTGAAAAAGGCCGACAGGTGGAAAATGCCTTCGAGGTGCATTTCAGTTGGCAGGATAGGGGAGTGACCTTCGCCGAATGGGTGGAAGCCTACGGCAAAACGCCGCTGCCTCCGTACATCAAACGCCAAGCCGAAACTGGCGACGAGACCCGCTACCAGACAGTCTATGCCCACTACGACGGCTCGGTGGCCGCACCGACAGCCGGTCTTCATTTTAGTAAGGAGTTATTGCAAGATATTGAAAATAAAGGAATTGAAACCGAATATGTGACGCTGCACGTGGGGGCGGGTACCTTCAAGCCCGTTACCGCCGACACCATCGGCGACCACTACATGCACGACGAGCAGATTGTGATTCGCCGCGAACTGGTGGAACATCTGCTTTGCACCACCGACAAGAAGATTGTCGCCGTCGGCACCACCGTCACCCGCAGCCTCGAGTCAATCTTCATCATCGGGGCTAAACTGCAACTCGGCCTCCCCAACCCGCTGCATGTGGAGCAGTGGGAGGTGTACGAGAACCCTGCCATCGGCACCGTCAGCGTGGAAGATGCCTTGAAAGCAATCCTCCTTTTTCTCGATGAGAAGGGTCTGGAGTATGTCACCGCCTCCACCTGCCTGATGATTGTGCCGTCGTACTCGTTCAAGATGATGCGGGCCATCATCACCAACTTCCACCAGCCCAAGAGCACGTTGCTGCTGCTCATCTCCGCCTACCTCGGCGACGCGTGGCGCGACATCTATCAACATGCCCTTTCGCACGAGTACCGCTTTTTGAGTTACGGCGACGCCAACCTCTATATGGATTGATATTTTTCGTATTTTTGCAATCAAATTTGCAAGTATGAAAAAATATCTCCTTTTTGTTTTGTTGTTGGGAATGATGGGCGTGATGTTTGCCCAAGATCGTGCCGATAGCATTCATGTACATCACTATGATATTGTATTGAATATCACTGATTTCGATACTAAAATCATTTACGGACATACCGATTTACAGGTGGTGTCGAAGGTGGATGATTTGCAGTATGTGGATTTGGATTTGCAGCGGTTGGAAGTGGATTCCCTGTGGGTGAACAACCAGCTGGTGAGCAATTTTACGCACGAGGGTACGCTGCTGCACATCCCGCTCAGCCAGTCCTTACAGCAGCATGATACCGTGCAGTTGTGCGTCTTTTATAGCGGTCGTCCTGCTACCGACTCCTACTTCGGGGGTTTCTATTATTCGGGAGAATATTGCTATAACCTTGGCGTCGCTTTCCGCGACCTGCCCCATGTGTTCGGCCGTGCCTGGTACCCTTGCCTCGACTTTTTCACCGACAAGGCCACCTACACGTTCACTATTGAAACCGAAGCGGGCAAACGCGCTATTTGTGGAGGCGAGCTGGTGGATAGCATCGCCACGGATACTAACACCACCATCTGGCGTTGGGAACTCAACGACCCCGTCCCCACCTACCTCACCTCGATTGCGGTCGGCAACTACATGCACTATGCCGACACTGTGCAGGGGCTGACACGAGTTATTCCTATCGACATCTATACGCGTCCCTCTGAGTTTGACAGAATCGCTGGCAACTTTGCGCATCTGAAGGATGCACTCCACATCTTTGAGTCGCGGTTCGGTCCCTATCCATGGTGCCGAATCGGTTATGTAGGCGTGGCCTTCACGGGCGGTGCCATGGAGCATGTCACCAACATCGCCTACCCACAGCTCGCCATCACAGGTAATAGCGATAACGAGTCGCTCTACATCCATGAGTTTTCTCACATGTGGTTTGGAGACCTTGTGACCTGTTTGCGTGCCGAGGAGATGTGGCTCAACGAGGGATTTGCCCGCTACAGCGAGGCGTTGGCCGACGAAGTGCTCTATCCTTCCGACAATCCGCTCACCGACGGTTACAAGAAGAATATCCGCGACCTGCACGCCAAGGTGTTGCGCAATGCCCATATCGATGATGAGGGCTATTGGGCGCTCGACTCCATGCCGCAGGAGGTTACCTACGGCACTACTACCTACGACAAGGGGGCGTTGATGATTCACACTCTCCGTAAGTACATGGGCGACAATGCGTTCTTTGCTGCTATCCCCGATATGCTCTCGACTTTTGCCTACCAAAATATCTCCACCCTCCAGTTGTTTGACTTTCTGTCGGCGCACTGTGGCACCAACTTGCACGCTTTCCGCGAGGCGTGGGTGTCGCAGCCAGGATTCCTTCATTTCTCCATCGACTCCATCTGTCCTACCGAAACGGCTGGCGAATATCGGTTCTATGTTCGTCAGCGGTTGAGTCATGCCCGCCATTTTGGACAAAATAATTTGTTGGATATTACCTTTTTCTCTTCTGATAATCAAAGATATACACTTCGTGATTTTCAATTTTCTGGCGAATTTGCAGAGGGTATGGTGCAGTTGCCTTGGGTGCCGGTTGTAGCTCTTGTGGATTTGGATGAGGAGATGGGGGATGCTATTATTGACTACAATTTTGAGGTGACGAGCAGCGGCTTGAAGACAGCTACCAATGCCAATGTGCGGGTGCTGGTGAACGTATGCACCGACACGGCTTTCCTGTATGTGGCCGATAACCTTGTTGCGCCGGACACCCTGCGTGGAGAGAACAGTCATCTGTTGGGCATCTCCAACCAGCACTATTGGAGCATCGTGGTGCCGGGTGATGTGTTAGAAGGCAGTATGCGTTTCGACATCAAGGCGGGCAGCGAGAACGATCCCGACTATGAATTTTTGTATGGCCACACGATGAACGAGCTGGTGATGCTCTATCGCCGCAATCCGGGCGATGTTTGGATGCCACTGGGAACCACGAAAACCGGCACGTTGGCTAATGGACATTTGGCAGTTGACGGTATCCGTACAGGAGAGTATGCCATCGGCATCGGCGACGGTACGGTCGGTATAGACTTGGCAGAAAGTGAACAAACTTTGTTCGCTGTGTATCCCAATCCCGCCAGCGACTATCTGATTGTGGAGAATGTGCAATCATTGAATAATCAAATACTTCGTTGTTTTATTATGGATATGAATGGTCGCCAAGTGATGTCGCAGATGATTTTAAGTAATTATAACAATTTGAATATTAGTAATTTGAAATCCGGAATATATCTCCTTTCTGTTGAAAGTGACGGTGAGGTGATTTATTCCACCAAATTCATTAAACAATAAATCATTCTACCCTGACCTACCATGAAGATTGCTGTCAATACCCGTCTTTTATTGAAAGATAAATTGGAGGGGATAGGTGTATTTACCTGTGAAACAATGCGTAGGATGGTGCAAGCTCATCCAGAGCATACCTTCTATTTTATTTTCGACCGAAATTATGACGAGCGTTTTCTCTTTGCGGAGAATGTGAAGCCCGTGCTCACCTTTCCTCCGGCGCGTCATCCCTATTTGTGGTACATCTATTTCGAGTACTCCATCCCGTATGTGTTGCGCAAGCTAAAGCCTAACCTGTTCCTCTCGCCCGACGGGTGGCTTTCGTTGAGAACCGATGTACCTCAGGTGGACGTGATTCATGATTTGAATTTCGAGTATCGGAAAGATTTTCTTCAGTCAAAATTCCAAAATTATTATGTGAAATATTTTCCGCAGTTTGCGCGGAAAGCGGCTCGTTTGGCCACGGTTTCGGAGTTTTCCAAGCGTGATTTGCACAATTTTTATGGGATTGATGAAGATAAAATTGATGTGGTGTATAATGGCAGCAGCAGTCGTTTCGTGCCACTGTCGCGCGAGCAGCAGATAGAGGCGAAGGTGAAGTATGCGTGGGGCTGCGACTATTTTCTCTTTGTGAGTGCCATCCACAAGCGTAAGAATTTGGCCAACATGTTAAAGGCTTTTGATGCCTTCAAAGATAGCACCGACACCGACATGAAATTTGTGGTGGCGGGTGAACAATTTGGAAATCAGGATGATGTGAACGAAGCGTTACGTACCATGCGTCATGCTGCCGATGTGCGTTTCTTGGGGTATGTCACCGCTGAGGAGCTGGGCGAGCTGATGGGTTCGGCCCATGCTTTGGTGTACGCTTCTCTCTTTGAGGGCTTCGGTATACCGATTTTGGAGGCTTTTGCGGCCGATACGGCGGTTGTTACCTCCAATGTGACCTCCATGCCGGAGGTGGCTGGCGATGCCGCTATTTTGGTGGATCCTCTTTCTGTGGAGCAGATTGCTGATGCCATGAAGGCTTTAGCCACCGATGAACCTCTGCGGCAGTCGCTCATCACCAAAGGTCGCGAGCAGCGTACCCGCTTCAGCTGGGAGCAGACCGCCGACAAGTTGTGGAACTGCGTGGAGAAAGCGATGCAGTAATTTTATTAGCCAGTATAGCATGCACCATTCCGCCGGCCGAAGGCTGGCGGAATCTCGAAAAAAAAGAGCCGCATTTTTGCGGCTCTTTTCACAGTATTTTTTTTGATTTTGTTTATCGTTTCGTGACGATGAACTTTTGAGAGATGACTTTCTCGCTGTTGCGTACATTGAGGAAGTAAATGCCCTGTGCAAAGTCGCTTACGCTATAGGTGAGCACCTCGGTACCTCCAGTGAGCTCAGCGTTGATGACGCGAACTACTTTTCCCTGTGCATCCGTGATGGTGATCTGGGTGTTGCCCTCCATGCCGTTGATGACAAGGTTCAGCTGGTCGTTGACGGGGTTCGGGAATGATCTGACAGAGGCTTCGTGGCTGTATTCGTTGATGGCAGCGGGAGCACCTGACGGATTCACACCGTCCTCGTTGACGATGATAGTGAGGTTGCGAGCGGCAATCACCTCCTTTGTGCCAACGGTATCGCCGTAACCACCAAGGATATGACCATATCTGCGGTTCACGATGTAGGGGTTGTAGATACCGTTACGGTCGGTGCCAGTCTCGGGATCGCTGTTGCGCAACTCAGCTTTCAGTTTCAGGGTATAAGTGCCGTTCTCCAATCCGGTGAAAGTGACCTTGTTCGGAATGTTCTTGAAGGCTTCGAAGTAGAAGTAGTCGAACTGCATGATGGTGCTGTTGGCGGTCTGACGGAAGGCGAAGGTGGTGCTTGGAATCTCACCGGTGGGTTCTGTCAGGTCGGTTACTCCATAATAGGCGCCCGAACGGTCATAATAGGTGGAAATACTGAAGTTCTCCACGAGGTTCGGCATGTCATCTTCGGAAATGGCCTGTTCGCTGTATTGTAGCTCATAACTCATATCCATTCTTTCGCCATTCCAAGTGGTTTCAGTGGTGTTGTTGAGGTAAGCGTAGAAATAGGAGGGAGTATTCTTGGCAAGATAGATAGTGTCGCCTAACAGTTCATTCGGTGTATTAGTATAAGCTCTGTTGTAGCTGGAACGGGTCAAGATACAAGTATCAGCGAAGATGATTTCGAGGTCGTACTGGTTGACCACATAGCTGATGATGCTGTCGCAACCATGTGCTGTTTCGAGTTCTTCAGTTTCAGGAATTTCGGGAATGCCATTGCTAATAGCGTAGGTTTGTCCGCCAAAGGTGTATTCGTCCAGACCGGTGCCGATGTTGATTTCGCGTACGATGTTGTAGGTCGGCCAGATGGTGAACTCAATCGTGTCGATGGCGTTGCCGGTGCATTCGTTCACATCGGTGATGACCATAGCCAAACGATACTCGCCAGCTTCCAGCTCATTCAGGGTAATGGTGGTCTCTTCATTGGTCACCTCATCCATTTCAGCCAAAATCTCACTATTGTTCACATTCACCCATTGTACCATGTAGGTGGGGGCACCACCCGTGATGGTGAAGGTGATATCGTTGTCCTCGCCGTAGCAGCTCTCGGCGTTGGCGATAGACTGTCTGGCGCTGACAGTACCAGGATCGGTAACAACGACCTGGTCTTCGGTTACGCAGCCGTTGCCGTCGGTGATGACGTACGAATATTCATTGCCTTCCAATTCATTGAAGGTGATGATGTAGAGTTCATCGGCATTCTGTTCGGTGATGTTTACTGTTTCTCCATCGTTCCAAGAGCAGGTGAAGTCAGGTGTTCCATTCACCGTAAGGGTTACGGAACCTAACTCGGTGCAGGTTACATCGGTAACGCTGGCATTGACATCCGGCAGAGCATTCACGATGACGGTGAGAGAGTCAGACGTGTTGGAACAGCCGTTGGCATCGGTAACCTTCACGGCATATTTGCCTGCGTCAGTAGCGGCAATATCCTCGAGGGTGAGGGTCTCGCTGTTCTCTTCGAGTTCGGCACTACCTCTGCCCCATTCGTAGGAATAACCATCTGCTTCGGGAGCGGAGATGGTAAGCGTTCCGCCAAGACAGATGTCGATAGTGTTGTTGTCAATCTCTACGTCCTCACCGTCTTTGGTGATGGTGAGCGTAACGGTCGGAAGAGCGTTCACGGCGATGGTAATCTCATCGGTGGCCGAGCAGTTGTGGCTGTCGGTACCGGTTACCGTGATGGTGGTTTCTTCGGTGATCGTCACATTGATGCTCTCATCTGTGCGGTCATCGCTCCATGAATAGCTTTCGGCACCCGATGCGGTAAGGGTGGTGGTGCTACCGTAGCATACGCTTTCAGCACCAGTGATGGTGACATCGGGCAGTTCGTACACAGTAATGGTGACGGTGTCAGAAGTGTTGGAGCAGCCATTTCCGTCGGTGACCAACACAACGTACTTGCCAGCCTCGGAGATCTCGAGCAGATCGTCAGTTTCTCCGGCAATTGTTGCATTGCCTTTGTGCCATTCATACTCTTCAGCAGTTTCGCAACCAGCCTGCAATTTAGTGGTTTCACCTTCGCAGATGGCGGTGACATCGTCAATTGCGGCCAGCGTTACGGTCGGCAGAGCGTTCACGGTGATAGTGACGGTGTCGGAAGTGTTGGAACAACCATATTCGTCGGTAACCATCACGGTATATTTACCAGCCTCGGAGACCACCATCACAGCGGCCGTTTCTTCGTCAATTGTTGCATTGCCTTTGTGCCATTCATACGCTACAGCAGTTTCGCAATCAGCCTGCAAGGTGGTGTTTTCGCCTGCGCAGATGGAGGTGACATTGTCAACTGCACTCAGTGCTACGGTCGGCAGTTCACGTGCAGTGATGGTTAGCGGCTCAGAAGAGCTGGAGCAGCCGTTTTCGTCAGTAACGGTCACAACATACACACCCGCCTCAGTGATATCCATCACATTGTCATCATATTCAATGGCTGCATTGTCGCGGAACCATGCATACTCTTCTGCGTTGTCGCTCTCGGCAATTAAGGAAAGTGTTGCATTGCCGCAAATCACCGTCAGGTCGTTTTCTGCACTTAATGTTACGGTCGGCAGTTCGTTCACGGTAATGGTGACCGTGTCGGAAACATTCGAGCAGCCATGGTCGTCAGTAACCAACACGACGTACTTGCCAGCCTCGGAGACCACCAGCACATCGTCAGTTTCTCCGTCAATTGTTGCATTGCCTTTGTGCCATTCATACTCTTCAGCAGTTTCGCAACCAGCCTGCAATCTAGTGGTTTCACCTTCGCAGATGGCGGTGACATTGTCAATTGCGGACAGCGTTACGGTCGGCAGGGCGTTCACGGTAACGGTGAAGGTGACAGGTGTGCCTTCGCAGCTCTTGCCATTGTTGGTGTAAGTCGGAGTTACGGTGAATACAACGGGTTGTGAGTTGGATGCGGTGGTGGTCATCGTCAATTCGACATCCGCGATATTGCCGGTTCCAGCCTCGTCACCATATATATTCTCGGTATTGTCACGGCTCCATGCGTAGGTAACCGTACCATCGGTGATGGTGGTGCCGAAGGTGACGTTCAAAGCCTGACCCTCGCAGATAGCCTGATTTTCAGGAGTGTTCATTACAACCTGTGGGTTGATAGTGATGGTCTGTTCGTCTGTAGCGGAATTGCCGCAAGCGTCGGTTACCGTCCAAGTTCTGACGAAGGTTCTGGTTGAATGTTCATCGCCAGTGATAGTGCCATCCACGTAGGTCACAGTGGGTTCAGCCGTGCAGTTGTCGGCCACATCGGTCACGTTACCTGTAGCAGCAGGTACGGTGTCGAGTGCCAGGTTGCCACTGCAGCAAATGGTGATGTCAGCGGGCTTGGTGAAGGTGGGATCAGTCTGGTCGGAACCGGAGACGGACATGGTCTTGGTGACGGAGTGGTTGCAGCCGTCGGTGACGGTGTAGGTTCTGGTGACGGTCCATCCGCAGTCGGAGGTGAGGGTGTTCTCGTCCTCGCTGGTGACGGTCACGCCGCTGCAGTCGGTGAACATCTCGGCGACGTCATCGTCGCTGAGCAGGCCGCTGATGTCGGCGTCGGCGAAGCAGTTGTCCTGGCCGGTGATGTTGTCGGGCCATGTCTCCGTGAGCACGGGGTCTGACTGGTCGGAGCCGGATACGCTCATGGTCGGAGCGGGCGTGACGGTGTTGTTGCACGCATCCTTGATGGTGTAGGTTCGGGTGATGGTCCATCCGCAGTTGTCGGTCAGGGTATTGGCGTCCTCATGCGAGACGGTAATGGTGCTGCAGTCGGTGAAGAGTGCCTGCACCTGAGCATCGGTGTACAGACCGCTGATGTCCGCATTCTCGAAGCAGTTGTTCTGTCCGGTGATGTTGTTCGGCCAAGTTCCGGTGAGCTCGGGTGCTGACTGGTCGGAGCCGGAGATGCTCTGCGTCTTGGTGTCGGTATTGCAACCGTCAGTAATGGTATAGGTACGAGTGATCTTCCAATCGCAATTGTCACTCTTAATTGTTTGATCTTCAGAGGAAACTGTAATGGCCTTGTTGCAGTTGGAAGCGTACATTGCCTTGACTTGATCGTTGCTCTTTAACTGACCAGCATGATTGGTAGAATAGCAAGCATTTACATTTTCAATATCAGTTAAACCATTATTGGTAAAGGTTAAAACAGGAGCCTCGATGGTGTAGGTGAATGTCCAGTCGTGGGCGTTGCCCTCACAGTCGGTGAAGGTGTAAACGTAGACGATGTCGCCCTCGCAGCCGGTCAGTGTGGTCGGGTATCCGCTCTTAAGTACGCCGGTCAGCGTGTTGCCGCAAGCGTCAGTAACGGTCGGCAATGTCGGTGCCACGGCCAGGTCGGGACATGCCACGGTGGCGGCGCCAGCCGCAGCCGTGATGGTGAAGTCAGGTCTGTTCACCGTGATGGTCTGACGAATCGTGCTGTCGTTCCCACATCTGTCGGTGATGGTATAACTTCTCGTTACGACAATCGGACAAGTGCCTGTGCTGGTTTCAGATACACTCAACGAGAGATTTTCATCAGCTGTGCAGTTGTCATAAATCGAGAGATCATCCGCTTCAAAGGCAGCCACCAATGCAGCTACTGTCGTATAGGCCGGATACGACTCGGTGAGGTCTGCACTGCATCCCTCAACTTCATACTCCGGAAGTTCATCTATGGTAATAATCGGTTTGACGTGGTCTGCCACCGTGAAGGTAGCGGTCTCGGTGGCGGTACAGCCCTTCTCGTCGGTGACGGTCACTGTGGCAGTGTATGCCTGACCGCAGTCGGTTTCAGCGGTGCCGATCTGGTTGACCACGGTGCTGGAAGTGGTCATCTCAGCGTTGGTCTGTGCGCTGGCATTCACGGCATCGCCACTCCATACGATCGTGTTGCCGCCGTGGCCGCCCGTTACTTCCATGCTCACTGGATAAGTGCTTTGGTTCGGACATAAACCTTCAGCGGTGGTGGGCACTGTCAGCGTAATTTCCAATGCATTAGGAATGGTGATGGTGGCCACATTTACGGTAGTCTCGCCACAGCCATTCTCATCCTTTACATATACTCTATAGAGGAACGTGCCGGCAACGTCTGTGGTGGGGGTGCAAACGTCATCGGTGGCACCTGAAATGTTACTCCATGTGGTGCCATTGTCGTTACTGACCTGCCACTGGTAGGTGTATTCTTCACTGCCGGTAACACTTACTGAAAGTTCAGCAATATCTTCCTCTTCACCAATGCAATAGGTGGTGTCTTTGCTGAGGTTGGTCACTCCAAAGGCAGGCCAAACATTCAAGGTGACGCTCACCACACTGTCGCAACCATTGGCGGCATGGTAAACAATGTCCTTGGTGCCGGCCGCATTGAAAACGGTGTCGGGACCGTTCGGATCATAATGGTAGGGGAGCTGAGAAGTGCAGCACCACACCTCTTTGCTGGAGGTGATGGCCTCCGCTTCCGACACGGTAACACTCGCCGTTGCGGTACACCCCATGTTGTCGGTCACCGTCACGCTGTAATTGCCCGCGGTAATGCCGCTGATGCTGGTGACATCCTCGCCCGACTGCTGGTTGCTCCATTCATATATATATGGTGCAGCTTGCACACCCGTCGTGAGCTCGCGGGAGGTGGACACACTTCCGTTGTTGCCACCATAGCAGGTCACGTGCGTAGGCGTGGCCGTAAGGCTGATGACATTGTCTTGCTGCGCCTCAGCGATTTGCACACCAGAAACGGCAACACTACATTCATTTACATCAGTAATAATAAAGGTATATTCACCTTTCGACAAGCCGCCTACTTTGACATTGCCTTCCTGTTCGGCAACGATGGGATCGCCATATACTTCCCCATTTTTCATGGGCTGAATGCTGAAAGGAGTTGAGTATCCCGAAATGTTGAGGATGACATAGCCAGCGGATGTCTCAGAGCAGATGGTGGTATTATGACCTTCCGCAGCAATGGTAGCCGTCACCTCCGGGCGCCATCCTGCTGTAATTCGCTGGATGGAATCGATACGGATTTTGTTACAGTAGGTTGTGGTGAACTGCACATCCTGAGTATAGAATCTCGTGTGAGAAACATTGTCAGGAGTCCCCCACGGACTGTTTTCGGTCCAGGTCATGTTGCCTTGGGTAAAGGGCAGCGCATCGTGGCACACATACATCACGGTGTCAGGTAACTCTTTGGTGGTGACAATTTCGGTAGAGGTTACCACGTTATCGGTGACAGTGGCATCCGAACCACCTATAGAGATGGAACCCAAGAAGTTCAGCTGGTTGTCGCGAGTACCTCCCGTCATCTCCACCAATTTGATGGATAGCTTGTAATCGCCAGCACGCTTCCATACGATGGTGAAGCGGATTTTTTCTGACGAATGAGAAAGATACCTGCCGTAGAAAAAGTTGATATGGTGTGAAGACAGGTTGATGTTGACTGCTAACGGCTCTGACGGGAAATATCCGTGTGCAGTTGCGATGTAGGCGCCCGAAATGGCATTGGCCGTGTAGTTGGTCGCAATATACGAGGAATCTCTGTAAATATGCGAATCAATGGAGTCCTCAGGAATGGGCTCCCCCTCATAGTAGAACTGGTATTCCAATGCGTACTGAGAAGTCGCATTCAAGCCCGCACTTCCAAAAGTTAGGGTATGATTGGTCTTCTGTCCGACATCTGTATTGAGATTGAGGTCGGTCGCAGTGATACAAGAACCACTTTGCGCACTGATGCTTCCAATTAACAGAAACATTCCGATGAAAAAGCATAAAAATCTTTTCATAATTAATGTGTTTATAAGTTATATTAATTTATTGAATTTCAGATAATTTATTTTCTTCTTTTGTAAGATGCAATAATAATACTTTTTTGTAAATAATGAATATTTTTAGTAAATTTTTTAAAAATATTTAATGTATTGATAGGGTGATGGTTATAGGCTTGAAGAAAAAAAAAGAGGGTGACCTGTAACGATCACCCTCTTTTTTTAGGGATAAAAATTGCGTTAACGGCGCGTCACAACAAATTTTTCAGACACTAAAGTGTCGCTGTTGCGCACGTTGATGAAGTACATGCCCTGTGCGAAGTCGGCCACACTGTAGGTCAGCACCTCCTCGCCACCGTAGAGCTCGGTGTTGAGGGTGCGCACTACCTTGCCTTGGGCATCGGTGATGGTGATGACCGCAGCACCGCTCATGCCACTGATGCGGAGGTTGAGCTGGTCGTTGACCGGATTCGGGAAGGCCATGACAGAAGCGCCTTCAGCATATTCGTTGACCGCCATCGGAGCGCCATTCGGGTTCGTGCCGGTCTCGTTCACGATGATGGTGAACGTGCGGGCGGCGATCACCTCGCGGTTGCCAGGTCTGTCGTTGTAACCGCCCCACAAGTGACCATACTTGCGGCCCACGATGTAGGGGTTGTAGATACCGGTACGGTTGGTGCCGCCGGTGCTGTGGCGCAACTCGGCTTTCAGCTTCAGCGTGTAGGTACCATTCTCCAATCCGGTGAGGGTGACCTTGTTCGGAATGTTCTTGAAGGCGGCGAAGTAGAAGTAGTCGAAGTGCAGGATGGTACTGTTGGCGGTCTGACGGAAGGCGAGGGTGTTGTTCGGAATCTCACCCGTGGCAGCCGTCAGATCATTGATGCCGTAGTACTGGCCGGTACGGTCGTAGTAGCTGGAGATGCTGAAGTTGGAGACGAGGCTCGGCAGGTCACTATCGGTGATGGCCGATTCGTTGAACAGGAGTTCATAGCTCATATCCATCTTCTCGTCGTTCCACTGCGTTTCTTGCGTGTCGTTGATGTAGGCATAGAAGGTGGCAGGATTGTTCTTCTGCACATAGATGGTATCGCCATAGAGGATGTGCGGTGTGTTGGAGTAGGTTCTGGTGTAGCTCGACTGCGTCATGGTACATCTGTCGGCGATGCTGATGCCCAAGGTGTACTGGTTGATCACATAGTGGATGGTGCTGTCGCAGCCGTGTACATCGGGATAGGTCTGATCAGCAGGACCTTCACCATTAACATCGTAGGTGATGCCGTTGACCACGTAGGTGGTTTGCGTACCGACAAGGTCGATGTCGCGTACAATGTACTGTGTCGGCCATACGGTCACCGTGATGATATCGTCGGAGGTGCTGGAGCAGCCGTAGTGGTCGGTGATGACCAGTGCCAGGCGGTGCTCACCCTCCGGCAATGTGAAGTTGTGGGTGCCAGTCGTACTGTTGACCTCGGTTTCCTCTACTGGGATGTCGTTGTCGGCATTCATCCAAGTGAGGGTGTAAGGATCGGTGCCGCCTTCAATTTCGTAGCTGACGGTAATACCGACATTCACACAGGTCTCACTATTGGCGCTCTGCGATACAGTAACTCTGCCCGGGTCGGACACGCTAACGGTGCCTTCCGTAACACAGTTGTTGGCGTTGGTGATGGCATACGTGTAGTCACCCTCGGTCAGTTCGTCGAAGGTGACGGAATAGTTGTTGCCGTCGGCGGTGAGGCTAACGGTCTCGTTGTTGTTCCAGAGGCAGGAGAGGGGAGCGTCGCCATTGGTAACGGTGAGGGTAGCCGAACCCAACTCGGTGCAGCTCACGTTCTCGTGGCTTGCGGTAACGGCCGGCAGAGCGTTCACTGCCACGTTGAAGGTGACAGCATCACCGGTCACTGCCTCCCCTTCCGTAGGTGTGAAGGTCGGGATGACGGAGAAGGTGACGGTCTGCGTAGCGGAAGTGGTGAGGGTGAGATCCTCAATGTTGCCGGTGCCTTCGGCAGTGCCGGTCACATCGTCGGTGTGGTTGCGGCTCCATGCGAAGCTCATCGTTCCGTTCTCACCGGCGATGGTGGCGTCGAAGGCCACACTGATTGAGCCTTCAGAGCAGATGGCGGTCGGCATAGGATCGGTGGTGAACACCACGGTCGGCAGGATGCTGAAGGTGCCGTCCACATATTCCACATTGTAGTTGCCCTGGACGGCATCGCCGCTCGGGGTGATGGTGTAGTCGCCCACATAGTTGCCCTCAGCGCGGCTGATGCTGACCGTCAACATCTCTTCGTTATCGTTGTTTTGGAAGCCTTCGGCCGTCCAAGTCAGGTCAGGATCTTCAGTGCCATACACCTTGCTCTTGTTGTCGGCAGTCACGGTGACGGTAGCCGGCGTGATGGTGAACACGCCACCAACGATGGTGATGGTGTAGTTCGGGTTGGCATCGGCAGAAGGCGTCACGGTGATGGGGTATTCGCCCACGTCCTCGCCCTCAGCGCGGCTCACGGTGTAAACCGGATCCACGCCGCTTTCGGGAACGCCCTCAACGGTAGCCGTCAGAGTGGTGGGCTCAGCCGCACCGTACACCTTGCCGTTTTCATCGGCGATGATGGTGATGGCAGCCGGGTTGACGGTGATATGGCCGTCGGTCACGTTGAAGGTGACATTGGCGAAGTTCTCGTTGGTGTTCTCGAACTGCTCGGCAGTCAGACCCATGTAGGTGGTACCGACATCGGTTCTTGTGGCAGCAATCTCATCTTCCACAATCGTTGAGGTTTCGCCAGGAGTGAAGGTGAAGTCTTCTTCCACGTCGTACAGGTCGGTGTTGGCCGCGGCGGTGTAGTGGGTTACGGTGTGTTCAGTGCCGTCGTAGGTGACGGTGTCAACGCTACCCACGATGGTCACGATTGCGTCAACAGCATTGACGGTGATATAACCGTCAGTAATCTCGAAGGTGACGGTGGAGAAGTTGGTGTTGTTGTTGGTGAACTGGCCTTCGGTCAGATTCATGTTAGTGGTGCCGGCATCAGTTCTGGCAGCCGAAGCCGTACCGCTGAAGGTGAAGTCGTCTTCGGTATAAAGTTCGGTCTCTTCCTCACCAACCATGATGCTGGTGACTTCGTAGTCGTTCACAGCGTGCTCTTCGCCGTCGAAATCTTTGATGTCGTGGTTACCCACGATGGTCACGGTTGCAGTGATCGGGGTGATGGTCTGGTAACCGTCGGTCACGTTGAAGGTGACATCGGTGAAGTTGGTATTGATGTTGGCGAACATATCGGCGGTCAAGCCCATGTTGGTCGTGCCGTCCGCGTCTTCGCCTTCCACCACGTTGGTTCTGCTGGCAGAAGCCGTACCGGTGAAGGTGAAATCGTTGGTAGTATAAAGTTCGGTCTCTTCCTCACCAATCATGATGCTGGTGACTTCGTAGCCGTTCACTTCGTGTTCTTCGCCGTCGTAAGCATCTGAGCTGTAGTTACCCGTGATGTTGACGGTTGCGGTAATCGGGTTGATGGTGATAGAACCGTCAGTCACATTGAAGGTGACATCGGTGAAGTTGGTATTGGTGTTGGTGAACATATCGGGGGTCAAGCCCATGTCGGTCGTGCCGTCCGCGTCTTCGCCCTCTACCACGTTGGTTCTGCTGGCAGAAGCTGTACCGTTGAAGGTGAAGTCGTTGGCGGTGTAGAGCTGTGTGGGCTCGTTGCCGATGGTGATGCTGGTGACATCGTAGCCGTTCACAGTATGGGCGTTGCCGTCGTAGTCAGCCTCTTCGGTATGGCCCACGATGGTCACCACCACGCCCACCGGGTTGACGGTGATATGACCATCGGTCACGATGTTGAAAGTAACTTCTTCGAAGTTTTCGTTGGTGTTCTCGAACTGCTCGGCAGTCAGGCCCATGTAGTTGGTACCAACGATGGTCTGTGAAGCCGTGGCCTCGCCGCTAAATTCAATGTCTTCTTCTACATCGTACAGGTCGGTGTTGGCCGTAGCGGTGTAGCCGGTCACGGTGTGTTCAGTGCCGTCGTAGGTGACGGTGTCAACTCTACCCGTGATGGTGACGACTGCGCTGATCGGGTTGATGGTGATGTAACCGTCGCTCACGATGTTGAAGGTGACTTCGTCGAAGTTCTCGTTGGTGTTCTCGAAATCTTCGGCAGACAGACCCATATACGTAGTACCAGCATTGGTGCTGCTGACCATTGAATCGCCGCTATAGGTGAAGTCGTCTTCGGTGTAGAGTTCGGTTTCTTCCTCACCCATCATAATGCTGCTGATGGTGTAGCCGCTCACGGTGTGTTCTTCGCCATCGTAATCTTCGGTGTTGTAGTTACCCACAATGTTGACGGTAACGCTGGCCGGGGTGATGGTCAACATACCATCGGTCACGCTGAAGGTGGCGTTGATGTTGTCGTCGTCGTAGCTGAACTGTTCAGCAGCGAGTTCCATCATGTAGGTTCCAGCGTCGGTTCCAGAGGCGGTAGCGTCGCCGCTGAAGGCTACATTTTCTTCATTGAACAGGTCGCTCGTGCAGGCGAGTTCGTAGCCGCTAACGCTCTGTTCCTCACCGTTGTAAGTTTCGGTGGCGGTGCTACCCGTCACAGTGATGGTGATACTGGCCTGGTTGATGGTCAGCTTACCGTCTTCAGCAATGGTGAAGGTAGCGTTGATGTTGTCGTCATCGTAGCTGAACTGTTCAGCATCAAGTTCCATCATGTAGGTTCCTGCATTGGTACCGATGGCGATGTCGTTGCCGTCGAAGAGCACATTTTCTGCATCGAACAGGTCGCTTTCGCAAGCAAGGATATAACCGCTAACGCTATGTTCCTCAGCGTCGTATGTATCGGTTGAGGTGTTACCCGTCACAACAATGTCAATCTTGGCCTGGTTGATGGTGAAGTCGCCGGGGACCACGGTCACGCTGTAGTTGCTGTTGGGCGTGTAGTCGGCGGTTATCACGTCTTCGTAGGTGCCGACGTTCTCATCCTCATTGGTGCGATAGTAGGTGATAGTGCCGAGGTCGCTGTTGTTGATAAGACCTTCAACCGAGCCTGTGAAGGTCGGTTCGGCAGCGCCGTAGGTCTTTTCAGCGTCGGTCACGGTGATGGTGACAGCCTTCGGAGTAACCTCGAGTATACAGTCGGCATAACTGTCGGCATAGTTGGCGTTGGTAGCCTTTACATATACATGAAGGGTACCCACGTTGATGATGCTGGGCACGTTGGTGCTCCACTGGTCGTTCGGGGTGATACGGTAGTAGAGGGTGGTACCTGCGGTGACCTCAGGAGTGACGGTGGCGGTGTGTGCCTGTCCGTTGTAAGTCCAGGTGTCGCCCTCGGCGGTTAGGGTCATGGTGTTGCGTTCGAAGTTGGCCGTGATGTCGTGGTTAGCTTGGATGTTGCTGATGGTGTAAGTGGTGTTTCCAGCAGTACCCACCTGCGAACCGTTCTCCGTCCAGTTGACAAAGTGGTAGCCGGTGTTGGCTGTAGCGGTAAGGGTCGCGGTAGCATCATAGTTGTAGGTACCTGCACCGGTAATGGTACCACCAGCTGTCGGGTTGGCGGTGGCGGTGATAGTGTAGGTGTCGGGTGTAAAGTTAGCCACGAGGTCGCGTGCACCAGTTACGGTGAAGCTGTAGGCAGCGTCGGTGGATACCTCATCGCCATTCTCAGTCCAGTTGACGAAGTGGTAGCCTGTGCTGGGAGTAGCGGAGAGGGTAGCCGCAGCACCATAGTTATAGGTGCCGTCGCCGGAAACCGTACCACCTGCGGTCGGGTTGGCCGTGGCGGTGATGGTGTAGGTGTCGGGTGTGAAGTTAGCCACGAGGGTGCGATCAGCAGTTACCGTGAAGCTGTAGGCAGCGTCGGTGGAGACCTCATTGCCGTTCTCGGTCCAGTTGATGAAGTGGTAGCCTGTGCTGGGAGTAGCGGATACGGTAGCCGCAGCACCATAGTTATGGGTGCCGTCACCGGAAACTGTACCACCTGCGGCCGGGCTGGCCGTGGCGGTGATGGCGTAGCTGTTGTGCTGGAAGTTAGCCGTTACCGTATGGTCGGCATTCATGGTGATGCTGGTGGGGTTGCCCGACACCGTGCTGCCATCAACGGTCCAGTTCTGGAAGGTGTAGCCGGTAGCTGCTGTGGCCGTAAGCGAAACGCTGGTGCCATGGTTGTAGGTCACGTTGCCGCTGATGTTGCCGTTGCCGTCGCTAATCGTACCGCTGTTGGCCGGGTTGACGGAGGCGCTGAGCGTATGCGTGCTCTGTGTGGTGAAGGTAGTGGAAGCCACGCTGCTCTCGCAGGTGCCGTTGCCGACGGCCTTCACTTGGAAGGTGTAGGTACCGCCCGGGGTGAGACCCGTGAGGCTCACCGAGGTGTTGCTGGTGGTGTACCAGGCGCTGCCGTCGATTCTCCACTTGTAGCTGCTGGCACTGCCCGACCACGACGCCGTGGCCGTGATGAGGCCGATGTTGGTCACCTGCAGGTTGGTGGGTGTAGCGGGCGCTACTGTTACATTTACGTTCTCAGACTTGGTGAAGCCATTGTAGGTGGCACTTACCGTATAGGTTGAATTTTGCGTGGGTGATACAGTATAGGTGTCGCCTATAGCCATGCCTTCACTGCCAGTGTATGCCCATGCATAGGAGATGGGAGGAGTGAAACGATACACCGTCCCGTTTGTAGGTGCCGCTGATGCCGTCCCCACCGAAATGGTAGTAGGGGAACCCGTGGTATTGGTCTGCACTACAGGATATACATAGGAAGAGGCTATCTGGGTAAGGCGACCATCAGCGCTAATATAGGTGTAAGTCTGTGTGCTGGTATAGTTATAGGTAAAACTGCCGTAGCATAACTCCACTATATTGCTGCCTTCATAAAGTTTCACCTGATAGTTGGTCCAGTTGTAGGCGGAATAATATGATCTCATGTTCTTCCATTCCATGGTAAGCACACGGCTTCCTTCCGCCCCCGTCACCTTGTAATACATGTAACTTTCGCCATTGTTCAAGTTTTGGTCGTAGCCCAATGCAGAAATCACGTCATGAATAGTACCAGGACTTGACGGGGTGTTGGTGTTCCATGCAGAACCGAAGGTGACAAAGCCATCGCAGCGCATGGTAAGGGAGGTTCCAGAAGTAAAATCTTTACCTGCCAAGTTGAAGGCAAAGTCTAGAGGAACGGTTAGCGTTGTCCCATCACCACCAGTGGTTGTGTAACCATCATAATCAGATGCTATACTATTGAAAGTTGCTGAGGTTGCAGAAAACAAATATTCATTAGGAACATCCACACTTGCCGTGATACTTACTTCGGTGCCTTGTTCAATGCATTCGGTGGAAGAGGGTGTAGTGACGACATCAATGCTCCATGCCGTGAAATTAGCTGTAACGGTGGCATCGCCAAGTCCCATGGTGAAGGTGGTAGGGTTGGTGGTGGTGCTTGAAAGGGTTGAACCGTTGCCTTCTATTGTCCAGCCAGTGAAGAAATAGCCATCGGAAGGTATGGCGCTAAGCTCACAGGTCTCACCTTGTCCGTAATTGCCGGAGTTTCCGCTCACCGTGCCACCTGCCGAGGGTTCGCTGTTGGTGATAAGGTCGAATCTCGGACAATCCACGGTCACAGTGTAATTGGAGGGGTAATCATCACAGTTATCTACAATTAGATAATAGGTGGTGCCAGCCGTGAGTGAGACTGTTTTATTGCCTTGGCTCCAATTGCTTGTAAGAGTTGTGAGAGTTTGTCCTGTGGCAATAGAAGTAGTAAGGAAGAAGTCAGGGTCACCATCTTCTGTGGCTCTGAAAGTATAGTTGCCATCTACTGGCGGAGTATAGGCATAAATATGTTCCTCGCCAGACTCAGTCCAACTGCAACCGGTATATGATGTCCATGTATTATATGAATTGCCCACCGTTCCCTGATAGGTTTGGCCACATGTCATAGTGGTCATCGGCGCAGAGGTGGGGGCTACACACGTTCTTGAAATGGTGAACGTTCCTGTAGTGGTACCAGTGCTGGAATAGTGTGCTACGTAAACATAGTAGGTCACCCCTACCTGCGTAGTGAAAGTGTATGTGTCGTTTGAGGTTGTGCTACTTCCACTGTCATTATAACCGATCCAAGTGAAATTACCGCATGAACCACTGACAATATCAATCTCGGTGTCATAGCCTGAGGCAGAAACAGATATAGTCGTTGAACCACCAGTTCCAGTAAAGGTGTACCAAACGCCATAATTAGAAACATTGGCAGAACTCGGTAAACCGTGCGGGTCACCAGGCGTGCCCACTGTTGTGCCTGACAAATTGCTGGTGCCGCAAGGCAGCGAAGTGGCAGTGGCACAGGTGTAGTTCACGGGACATGCGATGAAGTTGGCCGTTACCGTGGCATTGGCCGAACCCATGGTGAAGGTGGTGGGGTTGGTGGCGGCGCTTGAGAGTGTTGCTCCTGTACCCGATATTGTCCAGCCGGTGAATCTGTAGCCGCTGGCAGGGTTTGCTGTAAGCGTGCAGGTCTCTCCCTCTTCGTAGGGACCATTGTTGCCACTTATTGAGCCGCCAGCCGAAGGACTACTGTTGGTGGTAAGAGCAAATTTCGGGCAGGAAACAGCCACCGTGTAAGATGCTGTATTGCTACTGCTGTAATTATCTGCAAAAAGATAATAGGTATGCCCTGCTGTAAGTGTATAAGATGCGGTCCCCTCACTCCAACATCCGAGGCTATTGCCTGTATTGCTGTATGACTCCATAAGGAAGAAGTCAGCATCACCTGATGAACTATTACCTGTGAAAGTGTAGCTACCAGAAACAGGCGGAGTGTAGGCATAGATTTTTTCTTCTCCTGGTTCAGTCCAACTGCCATTTGTATAGTTGCTAATTAAACCGGAAGTCCCGAGAGTCCCTGTGTAGTTAGTGCCACAAGTCATAACAATGGGCGAAGGAAGAGAGGCAAAGTTGGCAGTGTAGTTGAGATTGCCCGAATTGCTGGAGGTGATAGTCACCGTGGTTTGCGGTGTGCTGCCGTTGCTGCCCGTCCAGCCAGTGAAGATACAGCCAGACTTGGTGGGGTTGTTCAGCGTGGCAGGAAGTTCTCCGCTCTTGAATTCCGGGTTGTAGGAGGTGGGGTTGGCCGACGACACAGTACCGCCATTAAGGGTATAGCTGATCGTGTTGTCCGTGACGATGTAATACGTACTACTGCCGTATGAAGGATTCGATAAACTGTTGGCGCTATTGTAGGCAAAGGCACGGAAATAATATTTCGTGCCTGCTGTCAATCCCGTGAAGGTCTTTGTGTAACCGCCGGTGCCAGTATAAGAACTCTCTTGATGTGTATTGCTGGTAGTTGGGGGATTAGTGGTGCCCAAGCAGATACCTGCGGTGACGGAACTTGCACCACCCATGTTGGTGATAGTACCCCCAAGGGTTACAGATGTCGTAGAGAGGTTTGAGTAACTGCCTGTCGTTACCGTTGGGGTGGTTATGACAACCACCGTCAGCTTATAGTCCTTTGCCTCGCCATTAGAACCCGAACAAGGATTGCTGGGAGCAGTATTACTCCAATCTACCATTACCCTCATTCTATAGTCTCCAGCTTCTATACCAGATGGAATTGAAAAACTTCCTGATGGATTGTCCACGTAGCCAGAAGACACATATACCCTTTCACCAGAATCTGTGAAGTCGCCATCCTTGTTGAAATCAATCCAGATTGCACAACCGTATGTGCCAGTTCCAACTGTTGTAGCTGTAAAAGAAACAGTTGAATTTGCAACAGCTGTTAATGAAACAGAATTATAAAGGTTTGTATAAGAACTTGAAGGAGCACTATTATACGACTGGTTAATGTTTGATGCCCCTCCCGTTGTCGTAAAATTTGTCATATAGTATGAAGAGTATCCGCTTAATGATGGGGTACAGGTAGAAGCTGTAATATTCACTGTGTAATCTTCGCCCTCACCCCATGAGGCAGATGCACAGGGATCAATGTTTGTCGCTTCAACACTATATTGATACACCACCCTCAGACGATGGCTTCCAGTAGCAGCATTGCTAGGTATAGACAAGCTTATATTCACAGTCGCGCTTGCTCCGATGCTGCCTTGTGTCCCCACTCTTTCGGAAGATTCAAAAGTGCCGTTGTCATTAAAGTCAATCCATACGGCCGCTGCATGGGTTCCAGAACCAGAAGAACTAGTCAGTGAAGCTGATATACTAGCTCCTTGTGATAAATTTGTTGATTGACTTGTGAAGTTGCCGTAACCGCCAGTTGAAAAACCCGAGTTAGCATTGTTTATATTACCCAGAGAAAAACTTGCGATGTAGTCTGTTGTATTAGAAAAAGATGGTGTGCAAGAAGATGAAGATCCTCCTGCTGTGTAGGTGAAAGTGGTCTTGGGGATAAAGGATTGCAAGCTGCCGGAAGAGGAAGAGCTACCATAAACATAGTAACCCTGGGAGGTGCTTTGTGATACTCCGTACCAAGAACTAGACTTATATGTACCGCCACTCGCAGCAGATATCTGCACGATAAGGCTTCCTCCCGTATATGTGAAAGCATCACCATTGAACGTAAAGGTGTGTGAAGATGCTGAATTGGCACTATATGAAGAGTTGGTGTAAACTGTTGTGCCGGAACTGCCTAGTAATCCGGATGATGAGTAGTATGTCGTTGTGGTGTTGGTGAGTTTTATAGTCAGGCTCTTGGCTACCCATGCAGCACCTGAATTTTGGTACAATGTAATGGCGGTGATTGCACTGCCACTTGGTAGATTTGACAATTGTGACTGCGGGATAATGTATTCACTCGTAAAACTATAATCACAATAGTACGTGTACATGGGTACGTAAGAGTTTGTTGCCGTCCCGTCGCACACGGTCACGGTCTGTCCTCTCATCATTGACGGAGCCAGTAGCATCAGCACCATGGCGAGGAACAGTGCGGTTAGCGATTTCGTTTTCGATTGTGAAAGAGTAAAAGCTGCTTTCATGTTGTTTTGGTTTTGATTTGTATTTTGTTGATTTGTTGATTTGTTGCTTCGTTGATTTGTTTTAGGGGAGGGGTGAAAGTTGAGAGTTAAAAGTTAAAAGTGAAGAGTAAAGATCCTCAGTTTTCAATTTTCCGTTTTCAATTTTCAATTTATCAACGGGTTATTGTTGATAGTTTTGTTGTTTGGAGATTGTTGTAATGCCTTGTTAATCTGTACGATACGCTATGATAAAATATAATAATATACAATACGCAAATTAATGTGCAAAGTTACTAAATTTGTGCCAATGATATTTTGCTTTAGGCGAAATGTGCTGATTTTTCAGCGAAATTCAACGGGTGACGGGCATACTGAGAAGTTGAAATTTTATCAACAATTTACTAACAGGTTTTCAACAACAGAAAATGCTCGTTTCTTGCACTTTTCCCATCAAAAAGTTCAAATTTTGAGGATGAATCTTTCAAGATAATAACCCTTTCTATGCCAAAAAGTTGCAGAGTAGTTTTGTATTGGAATTTGCAGTATCTTTGCGGCGTATTATTAACCTAAAAAAACTTCCAGAACTATGAAAAAGTACAAAGACATCTTCCAGATTCCCACCACGGATTTCACCTTCAAGAGAATCTTCGGTACAGAACGAAACAAAAGGTTCCTTATCCATTTTCTCAACTGCTTCGTCTCGAAATATACGGGCGAGATTGTGGATATAACCTACTTGCCCACAAATACTACGGGGATGATGATTCGCAGCGGAGGGTGGTGTTCGACATCCTGTGTGTGGATAGCGAAGGTCGCCAGTTCATCATCGAGATGCAGCGCGCCAAGCAGACCGAGTATGCCGACCGTTCGGTGTTCTACCTGTCGCGGGCTATCAGCGAAAGCGTGCGTAAAGGCGGTTCCAGTTACCGCATTCTTCCGACCTATTCGGTCAATCTGCTGGATTTTGAACTGACGGAGTATGCCCAATCAGGCGAATGTTATCAGGTCATACGGCTGGTGGATCAAAAAAATCGCATTTTAACGGACAAAGTGGCGATATTTTACATAAATTTGCGTAATTTTGCGGCGCAACAGACGGAGATGACGGATGAGATGCGGACGTGGCTCAAGTTGCTGAAGGAGATGCCGTATATGGATGACAGCGACTATGCCGGACAGCCCGAGTTCTTCCAAGAGCTGATGGATGAATGCAGAATATCAAAATTGGATACCATGGAAAAAGCAAATTACGAAAAAAGCGTATTGGAGTACGAGGACGTGCAGGATGCCATGTTGTGTGCCCGTGCTGAGGGTAGGGAAGAAGGAAGAGCAGAAGGAAGAGAGGAACTTCTCAAGGCTGCCCGCAAATTCTTGGAATTGGGTGTTTCAATTGCTGACGTGTCGTTAGCTACTGGGCTGACAGAGGAGCAGGTAGCGGCATTAATGGATGAATCATAACTTTCACCCCCTCCGCTGATGAAAAAACTACTGCTCTGTTTCGTGTTAGGATGCTGCACCGCACTGCTGCCCGCCCAGTCGCCCGCCCTCTCGGGAATGTGGAAAGGTTGTCTGCACCTCGGCAGTGACTCGCTGGCTGTGGTGCTGGTGCTTGATAATCACGATGATACGATAACGGCCGTGCTCGACAGTCCCGACCAGTACGTCACCGACATACCGGTTACAGAATTCTCCCTTCGGGGCGATACCCTCACCTTCGCCGTTGCCTCAGTGGGCGCTTCGTTCCGCGGCGTATGGCGCGGTGACAGCATCACAGGCAAGTTCCGCCAGAACGGCCGTCGCTTCCCGCTCGTGCTGCGACCTACCACCCACCGCCAACTCTTTCCCCGTCCGCAAGAACCGCAAGAGCCCTTTCCTTATACGCAGCAAGAGCTCACCTTCCCCTATAACGAGCGGATCGACATTAGCGGCACGCTCACCCTGCCTTACTGGGGCAAGCCCAAGGCTGTTGTCGTGCTCATCTCCGGCTCCGGTTGGCAGGACCGCGACGAGACGGTCATGGCCCACAAGCCCTTCAAACTGCTCGCCGACTACCTCACCCGCCTCGGCTACGCCGTGTTCCGCTACGACGACGCCCCGCCCGCGGCTTTCCAAAAGATGAACACCCTCGACTTTGCCGAACAGGTGAAGGTGATCGTGGATACGCTTCGCCAAGAGACTGTCCTGCAGGGCTGTCCGATCGGACTCTTAGGCCATAGCGAGGGCGGAATGGTGGCATGGATGGTGGCCGCCGAACGGCACGATCTCGACTTCGTCATCTCGATGGCCGGCATGGGCACCACCTTGCGCGAAGTGCTGCTGTACCAGGCGGCGGAGAATGCGATCCAAAACCATTTTTCAGCGGAGATGTTGCGGGCTTCCCTCATGATTTCCGATGAAACGTACGCCTTGGTGGAGCGTGCAAAGGATGCTTCCACTGCAGCCCGTAAGGTGAGCGAATCCCTGCATGCCCGCGCCGCCCAATTGACGGATGAGGAACGTATCGCGTTGAATCTCACTGATGAAGGAATTTTGATTTCGACGCAGACCCTCGCCAGCAACTGGTTTTTCACCCTCATGCACCTCAAGCCTGCCCAGTACCTGAAGAAGATCACCTGTCCGGTGCTGGCGCTCAACGGCGAGTTGGACAAACAGGTGGATGCGGTGGAGAATGTGTATGCCATCCGCGACGGACTGAAACACTGTCCCGACTTCACCCCCTGCATCCTGCCTGGCCTCAACCACCTGTTCCAAGAGTGTGAAACCGGCTATGTGGACGAGTACGGATTGATCGAGCAAACTCTTTCGCCCGCCTTTTTGGAGCAGGTAGGCAAGTGGTTGGATGAAAGAATGAAATAGGGGAGCGGTTAGTTGTTGGGCCGCAGTTTCTTGTACTTTTTCTGACGCATCTGCCAACGCTCGCGGGCGTATTGCTGCATGTCGGACACCTCGTCGCTTTCGTCAATGATTTCCAATCCGAAGATGGTCTCAATGATGTCTTCCATGGTGAGAATACCTTGGAAACAGCCGTATTCGTCGATGATGAGGGCGATCTGAGATTTCTGTTTCAGCAGCGCGTCCCAGATGTCGCTGATGGACTTCTCTTCGCTGAAGTAGGGGAGGTCGCGCTTGATGTGGCCGAGGGTGAGCGAGAACTTGTCTTCAGCAAGATTCTCCAACGCGTCGTCGCGCAGCACATAGCCGGTGATATACTCCGGCGACTCGGCATAGACGGGTATGCGGGAGAAGTGGTCGAAGCGGTCGTCGTCGTAATACTCCTTCAGCGTCATGCTCTCGGGAGCGATGGCGGCCACCACGCGCGGGGTCATCACATCCGCCGCCTTCACATTGTCTAACTTGATGATATTCTGGATGATCTTGTTCTCATCTTCTTCCAAAACACCCTCTTCCTCGCCAGCATTGGCCATGGCCGACACCTCCTCGCGGCTCACCACCGACTCGGGTTGCTTGCGGTTTACCATCCGTCCCACCACCTTCACCAACATCACCAACGGATACATCAGCACAATCAGCACGCGGATGGTGCGCACCGTGAAGCCCAACAGCTGTTTCCAGTGCGTGGAGCCGATGGTTTTCGGAATAATTTCCGAAAAAATGAGAATCAATAGGGTGGTAACGCCTGACACTACACCGAACCACGCCTCGCCAAATACCACGTTGGTCTGTAAGCCTACGCCTGCCGCACCAATGGTGTTGGCAATCGTGTTCAACGAAAGGATGGCCGCCAGCGGCTTCTCCGGTTCGGTCTTGTATTTCCTTATCAGTGAGGCATTTTTGTCACCCTCCTCTTCCTTCGCGATGATGTAGGAGTAGGAGGTGGACATTAACGAAGACTCCAAAAGTGAACATAAAAACGAGATTCCTAATGCGCCGAAAAGGAATGCTAAAAGCAGTGTCATTACAGGTTATCAAAATTTTTGCAAAAATACAAAAAAATATCCGAATATTTTGGCTACCTTTGCAGGTCAATTATTAAAAATAAATTGTGAAAAAATCGCTCCTCTTTTTGACCGGCCTGTTGCTGTTGGCGCAGGCAGCCGTGGCGCAGGTGAAACCTGTTGAATTCGCCAAAAAAGCCAACCATTTCCTATATGAAGTGTATGATTATGGAGAAACCATCGATACTTCCCAATTGTGGGTGGCCTTGTATCATGATGAGTATCAGATTGCTGCGAAGGAAAGCCATGAGCCTCATGTGCCCGGCTACGCCCGTGAGGTCACCATCGTTAATCTGAAGTTAGACAGCACTTATCTGTTGACGAAATTTACGGGAGAAGAGCCGTCGGAGTGCTACGAGGTGGCCTCCGCCTTCAGCCGCACCGACATCGCCTACGACACCGCTCGTGTGGACGGACTCACCCGTTACACCTGCCACATCAACAGCAACAAGTTGGAGTTTTTTGTGCAGGATTTCCCGTCCGATATCAACCCGCTGCCTTATTACGGACGTTTCAAAGGGATTGTCGTCTGCTTCAAACGTAACGACCAGACTTATTTGCAATTAGCCCAAACCGAATTTTGGAAACAGTCGGGAATAGTGCCTTTCCGCGATGGCTATCGGAATTGCCAGCGCGTGACCGGCCGCGAGCTTTCCAACCTCAAAAAACAGAAGCTCGTCATCACCACCCGCATCTTCGATGATGTGCAGCTGAGCTGGGGGCAGAAGAACGACCACATTGAAGGAGACTATCGCGCCAATATGCCCTTCGACAGCGTGTTGCACTTCGCTGGAGGCACTCTTGCACTGAAACGGGTGCGCCTGCCCCAGCTGCCCCGTCACTATCAGACCTTTATCGAGCTGCACCAGCGCAGCAACGGCGATGCCTACGACCGCACCGGCAGCGTGTTCGTGATACCGGATGCCGACAATGATTTGTGTCCCAACTTTTTTGACGGCATCAACAACCATCCCGACTCTCTGCCTGTTTTCGTTGGGAAAGACGGCCAGAAGTATCAGGGCTTTGCGTCGGCGGTTAGCCGTTTGAAAGAGTATTGGATCTCCTCCTTCGTGTACAGACCGCCGGTGGAGCTGCTGCGCTTCTTCACCCCCTTCGGGGTGGGCCATTTCAACGACCGCGTGCAGATCGACGGGCTGGAGTGGGCCGACGAGACCTACTACAAGCAAGAGGTGACCGACCTGTCGTCGGTGCTGCAGGGCGAGGTGTGGATCGGCGTGTGGATCGGTAACTACGACGGCGGCGGCCACAAGGTAACGCTCGACATCAAATCCTATCCGGGAAGCGAAAAGTGGGACGATGGAGAGAAGCGCCGCGTCTCTGTGATATCTCTGTTCAACACCTGCAACGTGCTGGAGATGGCGGGACAGAACTACGGCAAGGTTTTCGGTACCGACAGTCTGAAAGCAAGGTTTTATGTGCTAGGCAAGAAGGAGAAGATACGCCTGCGCTACATCA
>JAEEGH010004640.1_pt1 | contig 35089 bp, 33 predicted proteins | sample 9134181 | NCBI WGS metagenome assembly JAEEGH01 (sample SAMN16246544, study PRJNA631951) | gut metagenome | biome: gut microbiome; feature: rumen; material: DP-attached | host: Bos | place: Iran: Karaj | collected 2018-10
GTTCATCATTCAGGAGACTACAAAAGATGCTTTAAGATACCTGACGGAAGAGAAAGAAAAGATTGAAAACAGGCTAAAAGAATTGCAGCAAGGCAATTAGCATATTGAGAAAACGTCCGTGCCAACAAGAGTGACACGGATGTTTTTTACTATAACACTTGTCTTCATAAAACTATTAAAGAGGAGATTTCCCTATGCAAGAATAGGAAAGTCCCCTACCCTAAATAGGCATATTCCTTTTGAAATGCCACGAAAAAAGCCGTACTTTGCAGCGTGATTAAGAAACAAATGTCGAACTTTTAAATGAGTGAGGGCAGAGCCAAGTTTACTTGAGCTATGCCGAACGAAGAAGAAAGTCAAACGAAGTTAAACCATTTAAAGAATAGGAGACAAAGTTATGAAGACAATGAATAAGGTGATCGCAGCCATGATGATGATGGCCATCACAACAATGCCGGCAATGGCAGGTAATAAGCATCACAACGACAGAAACGACAAGAAGATAACTGTTGTGGTAGTTAACAACGACAAGAAGGCTTCGCACTTCGATAAGGTTGACAAAAAGACGACTCATTTCGACACCCACAAGAATAATACCTACCGTCCTGACATGAAGACCTACACCTTTAAGGTGAGCCGTCACGACTCTCATAAGAAGGTTGTTGCAAAGGTTGAGAATATGAAAGGCGTGAAGGAAGCCAAGTGGAATCCGCGTACTCGTGAGGTGACGGTTTTCTACGATGCAAATGTAACATCAGCTCGCAATATTAAGCACTTCATGGCATAGCCATTCTACATACAATCCCAAAGAAACCCCGGCTTGCAATTTGCAGGTCGGGGCCAATTTTTGCCTAAAAATCGTTAAAACAGAGCCTTTCTACAACTTAAAAAATCGAAAAAGTGAAGTTCTATGGCGTTCGTAAAATCGATTTTTTTTGTTAATTTTGTAACGTAAATCAGATACAAAAGTATCAATAAAAACGTAATTCACAAGCATTATGTCAAAGACAACAGAAATTCAAATTGAGAAGAGTAGCAACCTCATTGAGGGTCTGCGTCGTCATGTGAGAGAAATGGGTGAACGTGGTGTATCGAACAATGAGATCGACCAGATGGAAAAGACTGTGGCACTGCTTTCTGAAGCCAATGCCGAAGTTGACCGTCTGCGTGAAGAACTAAACCCCAAGGTGAAGAAGATGAACGACCTGATGACTCTTGTTAAAGCTTCCTATGCCGAGTCGAAGAAGACATTGAAGGGCTACTATCCACAAGAGCGCTGGCCAGATTACGGCATTCCCGACAAGCGATAATTAAGAAAACGTAGTATTACAAAGCATCCGTGCCATTCAGTTGACACGGATTTTTCTGTGTTTACGACTGCGACGGGGCGTAGCCGTATTGTTGTTTGAATATACGGCTGAAATGGGTGGGGTTCTCGAAACCAAGGCTGTAGGCCACGTCGGCAACGGAGAGGCTTGACGAACGGAGCATCTGCTGGGCTTTCGACAGACGCTTCTCACGAATCCAGCGGGCAGGCGACTCGCCGTAGATGTCCTGAAACTCGCGCTTGAAACTCGATAGTGAACGACCAGAAAGGTATGCCAGTTCATCAAGGGAGATGGGCGACGTATAATTCTCCTCTACCACGCGATGGATGTCAGTCTTCACGGGCTGGCGCAGTTGAAGCATCTGACGGAAGATGTTCTTCGAGCAGTCCATCACATTGTAGAGCAGTTCCATCACCTTCAGGCGCAGCAGACCGGGATTGACTTGCGAAGGATCATTGAAGTAAGGTGACAACGACCAGCAGTAAGCCACGAGCCTGTCGGACATGGGGCTTACTTGCGTTCCTAACTCTTCTGTCATCTGGGGAATCTGAACTTGTTGCGAGGTCAGAAAGTCCTTCAGCAGTTCGTCGTTGATGGCAAAGAGCTGACTCTCGAAAAGGCCTGTTTCCTCAGAGCTTTGCTTCTCATAACTGACGCTTTGTGCCCGTCGAAGCAGAATCATTTCGTTCTTGCGTACCGTCCACGACTGCCGACCGCTGGTCAGCTTTACGCTTCCTCCCAGCACCACGTAGAGCAGGTGCTGTTCGAGGAAGAAGGTGCCTCGCTCGCCAGCCGTCACGATACACTGGTCAATGATACTGCCGCCATCCAGTGTGAGCGATGACGTAGTGCAGTCACCACTAATCAAAGCCGATGGGAATTTCGTTATCTTGGTCATCTACAATATACAATTTGTCTGCAATAGCTTTGTAACTTCGTTGCAAAGGTACAAAAACTTTCACAGACCAAAGAACTTTTATGATTACTTCACGCTGTAAATCTTGCTGACGATCTTCCATTCACCATCCTGTTCAGCCAGGGTGAACATGTCGTTGAAGGTGGTCAGTTTGCTGAACGATGACGAGATGCGCACGAAGGCGATGTTGCCTGCAACGGTTACGTCCTCGACTGTATAAGTCACCTCTTCCTCACCAGTCTGCTCCAGCACGTCGAAGAGTGCATTGATGGGTACGGTGGTTATCACGCCCTTCTCTACCCACGACATGGTGGCTTCCTTCGTGAAAGCCTTCTCACCAAGTTCACGACTTGCCTTGCGGCCTGCTTCTGCATAAAGCTCAATGGCATTCAAGATGCCCTGTACGGTTTCATTCTGTTTCATAATTCCTTTGCTTTCAAATTAAACAATGTTTGATTTCGGGTGCAAAGGTACGACGATTCCGCCAAACAGACTTTTCTATTTAGTTCAACTTTTCTTTCCGTTTAGTCCAAAATAGAAGCGAAGACTTATAGTTCAATCACCCGTGGCTGCACTTCTGTATCGTGGGTGGCCAGCGATGCGATGCAGTCGGGTGATAGGCTCTGCTCTCGAATCCATTGCAGCGACTGGCGCTGTAGCGTCTTGTCGAGCGTAATGCCGCTGGTAATCATGTAGCGCCACGACTTGGTGGCATAGCCGCCATCGGCAAAGAGCAACACGTACCGGCCTTCGGCGTTGCGAATCTTCAAGGCGCAAAGTCCCTCGCTGTGACCAGGAATGTTCACCATCGTCAGGCTGCCGTCGCCCAGAACGTCGTATGACCTGCCGACAGGGCCCTCCGTTCCGTTCCAGTCGAAGGTCTGTAGGTTCACACCTTCCCACCAGCGTTTCTGGAAACGTATCATGATCTGGAAATTCAGTCGCTTGGTTCCCTCCATTTCAGCTTTCGAGACGAGGATGTGTTTTGCATCCGCCACCTGATTCAGGCCGTTGGCATGGTCGCAGTCCAGATGCGACAGCAGCACATAGTCGATGTCCCTGGCGCTGATGCCCATCGCTGCCAGATGCTCGTTGATGGCCTCGCCCTTGGCTATCCGTCCCTGATTGATGTGGTAGAGCAGCCAAGACCCCAGCGACCTGACCTGCGCCCGTTTGTCATACACGCCGTCGGGCGACATATCGCGATGCCAGCCCGTATCGAAGAGTATCAGTCCCTTCGGATGCTCAATCAGATAGCTGAACACGGGCAGCCATATCCAGTCTTTCTTGGGCGTGGTCAGCCCCGATGCCTTGATGATGCTGCAATTGTCACCGCCAAAAGGCAGATAAGGCGACACTCTTACCTCGCCCGTCCGCAATACATGAATCTTGATTTTGTCCATAATCAAAGTGTGGCTGTATGTTAATATCCCTAATTACAAACTCCTGTTCAATACCTCGCTGACATCGGGCGTCTCGGGTTGTGGCTGCCATCGGCTCATAAGCTCACAGACCACAACACCATCGGCATTGGTCAACGTGTGGAGATAGCTGCCATCCTCTGTGCGCGACATACGGCAAAGTAGGGTCTCGTCAAGATAGGTCTCGTGCAACCAGTGGACGGTGACGGTCTTCAGCGTCTGCTTGGCCAGTATCTCGTCGGGCATGGTCAGCAGGGCGATGCTGACATAGCTGCGGTTGCTGACATGGAAGTTGAAGTCGAGGTCGAGGCGGGTGGCACGATGCTCCATCTGCATGTCGCACGACTGCGGTTTAGGGAACCGCACTTTCTTGTGACTGGCGGTCATCAGCTCCGGCACCACTGTTAGTTTGTCGGCCAGGAAATCTGTAGTCTCCAGTCGCTTTGTGTCGAGGTTCAAGATATTCCATTGGCTCGTTCCCGAGGCTATCAGCTGCTCGCTGTCTGCGCGGACGATGCGGAAATCGCAGTAGATGCGAAGCGATGACAATTCGCTCACCCATATCTCCACCGTGAAGTCCTCCGACCAGTAGGTCACCGTTGGCTGGACGTCCATCTGTACCTCGGTGATGACCCACATCCGCCGTTGTTTCACGATGTCGAATGCTGCCACGCCGTGGATGGTCATCAGTCGTGCAAAACTATCTTGAAAGTACATCAGCATCGCATTCGGCGTAAGCCTGTACAGCGGTGTAATGTCCGATGCCGTCGATGTGTAAGTATGTCTGTATTTCCCGTTTGTAATCATCAGTATATTTGTCTTGTATTTGTTTTAGTTCGTGATTATTTGCTCTGCTCAAACAGCCAGTCGCGGACGGCAGCAATCTTATAACCGTAGTCGAACGAGGCCATGTGCTCCATAGCCCGACCTGTCTCTGGAAGTACGCTTTCGGTCTCCCACTTGATAAAGTTGATGTTGCCGCCTTTGGCAATCAGTTCCTCTGCCAGTCGTTCCTGATCTGCTTGGGGCAGTTTTGCGCTCCATGAGGCAGAGTCCACTCTGGCATTCTGCTGCTTCAGGACTTCTGCCAGGGCTTTCATACCACCAGATGCCTTCTGGTCACCACCTGCCACAATGTAGAAGAAATGCTTCATACCGAAGTCCTTCATCTTCGTGGTGTCCCACTGACTGCTGACGAACAGCGAGGCAGCGAAGAGGTCTGGATGTGTGATGTTGAAGTAGAACGACATCATGCCACCCATCGACTGTCCTGTGGTGTACAGACGGTTTGTATCAACCTTGTATTCCTTACAGACGGCCTTTAGCAGTCGGATGGTCATCTCTACCTCGGCTGTCGTGCTCCAGTCATCCTGCACAGCCCACTCCGTATATTGAGGTACCAGTACGAACGAGGGATGTTTCTGCTGGTCTCTGTCCGAGGCAAACACCAAAGCGCCATAGCCCTGAGTCAGGGGCCTTGTGGCATCCGTACCCACCGTACTGGCATCGGCCATAAAGAGAACCAACGGATAGTTCTTCGAACCGTCGTAGTCTTTAGGAACAAGCAGATTGTATGCCATCGTCTTACCCGTCTCAGCATCATCGAACGTCAGTTGCTTGAACTTTCCAAGCGTCTCGTTCTTCAAGAACACAAACACAGAATCACTGTCCTTGTTTACCATCATCATACCGCCACCCTGACGTGGCCCTCTCTGATTGCCCGTCTTCTTCTGTCCCTGGGCGCAGGCAGCGAAGCTCAAAACTATGACTGCCATCAATAAAAATACTTTCTTCATAATGTCGATGGAGTGTTTCGAGTCTCAGCTCTGGTCTCTACCAAGACCTATTTTGATAAAACTTTCGGCAAAGATACGAAAAAAGTCCCATTTCATTGTGAAACAGGACAATTTCTTATGATTATTTATAAGATTTGAATCTTTCGCCAACAAATCCGTCGCCGACATCGCCTACCATTAAGTCGAAGTGCTTGAAGATAGGAGGCGTGGGTGTGAGGTTGAAGTAATCCATCTCTGCAATGGGCAGACAGAAATAGACCAGTTGGTCGTAACTGCTGTAGAGGCGGGGTAGAACGGGATTATGCTCGTAGATCCATCGCTTGACCTCGTCCTCTACGTTGAAGTTTACCATACCTGAACAACGAACGGAAATGTTGTCAGCGTATGCCAGCACCTCCACGTTGGGATTCTGCATCAGCTCCTTCCAGACTGCTTTCTCGGCAGAGGTGGAAAAGTAGAGCACCGTCCCTTCCTGCTTCATAATCTGGAAGATGCGAATCTTTGGAAAATTGCCCTCGCACGTGGCGAAGGCAATCTCATTGTGATCATGCAGGAATTGTAATGCCTGTTGCATCATGGCCGATTACCAGTTAAGCGTTTCCTGAAGAATGTTACCGTCTGTCATGGGACTGTCGGCCTCGGTGAAGGCGTTGGCCTTATACTGGATGCAGAGCATCGTCAGGTTCTCACTGCCTGTGTTCTTCAGCGCACGCTTGCCATCGGGAGCCACACGGATGATGGTGCCCTCGCTGACGGGGAAGATCTCGCCGTCCACCTGATACTGGCCCTCGCCCTTCAGAATGATGTAAAGCTCCTCGTGGGTCTTGTGAGTGTGAAGGAAACCACTGTCCTGACCAGGAACGAGTGTCTGGAAACTCAGTTCGCTACCTGTAGCACCAACTGCCTGACCAGCGAATACCTTACCATGAATGGTCACAGCACCCATCGGCAGCTCGTGCTCAATAATCTCATTTACCTTACCTACGCTTACTGCGCTGAAATTCTTACCTGTTGCAATTGTCTCAATCTGTTTCATAATGTCTTTTACTTTTATAATTAATAATGTTTATACCCTTTTGGCTTACGCCGCTTTCCCGTTTAGCGGGAAACGCTCAAATGTTTTGACGGTGCAAAGGTACGGTGAATTTTTGGTTCCCACAAGAAGGCACTTTTTGGTGCCATAGTTACCAAAAAGTAGGAATTGTGATGTTATCGGGGTTTGCAGAAAACGACTTTAACTTTGATTAACTTAGTATAATTTGGCAAGTCGCTCATGCCAGCTATCATGGCCCTTATCGAATGAGGACAAGCGCATTTCAAGGAAGTGGTAACGGATTAGAAATAAGCCAACTCAGTTATACAATGGATGTCAGCAGGGTGTACAGATAGCTGCCAAAGGATATGAGCAGCCAAATCATGAGGGCGATGAGCAGGAGAAGAAGGATAAGAACAATGGCTGACTGCCAGGCTCGTTGATTCACCTGCTTGATGACTGCTTGGTTGCCATCGACAAAGCCCTGAATCATCTGCATGTTCTGGGTGTTGGCACGATGGAAGATATCGATGATATCGCCTACGAAGAACGGGATCATGCCTAATAGCACATCCCGCAGGGCATTGTTGAGTACAGCCAATGTCAGCGGAACGCTCTTGATGACACGTGCGGAGAAATAGACAAACGGCACGACACAAATCAAGGCAATGGCATCACCCCATCCAGGAATAACACCGATGAGCGCATCCAGATAGTAGCGATCCATGTAGCGGGTCAGCCCTTCCATCGTCTGATAGGCCTTATTATCCATCAGACGTTGGCGTCGTAAAAGCCGTTTCTCGTCTTTATTCATAGACTATACGAGCTCTTTTCCAAAAGGTGACAAGGCCAGCTTTGCCAAACGGAAGTGCATCTTTCCGAAGGGGATACCAATGATGGTGACGCAGAAAATGAGGCCATAGAAGATATGGGTGAGCCAGATCCAGATGCCGCCCACGAAGAACCATAGCACATTCATGAATATGCTCAGACAACCTGGTTGTGATGGCTTCCACTTCACCTTCGTGCCGAACGGCCAGATGGCCAGCATACCTAGTTTCATGCTCTGCAAACCGAAGGGGATGCCGATGATTGTTATCATCAAAATCAGTCCTGCGATGAAATACTCCAGGGCAATATGCAGCCCGCCGAAGATAATCCATCTGGTATACCTTGAATACAGCCTTTAGACAACCTTCGTCGAAACGGGCATTATGGGCCACGAAGGGAATAGTGGCAATCTGGTATCTCATGTCATCGATCTCTTGATCTGAAAAGAACACCTCGACAATGCGCTCTTCCAGCTGCTGCCATACCAATACCAACACCTTCTTGCCGTTACGATAGATATGGAGTTGGCGCGAGCGGACTACAGCTGTCAGTTCTGGGTCATCCTGCATGGCAAGCCAAAGAGGATGATAGATGCCATCCTCGTCAAACAACTTCTTCTGTAGATGTGAGCACATGTTTGTTGTGTCAATAGTCATCATTTCAATCAAACAGTTTCTTCCACAACCACAACACTGTAACAGCACCGACTACGCAGAAGACGAAGTTGGTGAGATACCCTTTACCAAGCAGTTCGATGTTCAGCAGGTGGCTGATAAAGGTTCCGGCGTAGCTGCCGATGATGCCTATAATAAGGTTCATGCAACATCCTTTACCTTCACCGCTCATGATGCGGTTGGCAACGTAGCCAACAAGAATACCAGTCAGTATCGGCCAGGCGGTAAAATCTGCAATGTGTTCTAACATATCCTAAGTTATTCTGATTTGGTTTTGAAAAATGGACATCGTTTGCCGATACACTGGTTATTCTTGTTGGAATAATCGCAGACGATATCTGGCTTTTCCATTTCCACACCGAACTTCTCCTTGGTGAAGTCGATGGCAGAGAGGATGGAGAGATAGGAGTCGCGCTTGCAGCAGCGAGGGCCACCGATATTGCCAATCTCGCCAAGCGACTTTGCCGTCATATGATGCGAGAGAGCAAAGGGCTCTTGTGCCAACGGAGTGGACTTGGAGATAATGGAAACATACATGCCGGAACTGATGCCAGCCACTACGATATAATTGTTGACTCCGCGGAACTTTCCGTATTTGGCCAGCGTCCCTTGGAATGCCTTTGGCTCGTTCAGAATCAGCTGCATGTGCAGGTTGCCATCACTGGTCAACTCCGCGATCTTCTCTTCCAGCGCTTTGACTACATCCTCAGTCAATGGCTGTTCCTTATATGCCCTTACACTATGACGGGCTGCGATAGCTTCTTGTATTGTCATTTGCATAAATACATTTAAATCTGAGCACAAAAGTAGCAAGAAATGCTGAATTATTGCTACCTTTGCGAAGTTTTTTGAGAAATATTAGGATATGGAAGAACTAAGAATTGATATGCGCAAGCAGACTCCAGAGCAGGTACAGCAAAGTATCAAGGATGCTCAGTTGTGCTTTAAGCTCAACCACACCATGCCTTATACCGATGAGTATAACGAGTTGGTGAAGCAGATCTTTGGTGAGTTTGGTGAAGGTAGCCGTTTGATGACTCCCACAACGGTTGTAAGGGGCAATTATCAAATAACCACGATCCAGAGGAACATCAGATAATAACGTGTAAACCAGTCGTGTTGAAACACAACTGTTGGATAGGTGCTGGTGCTACGATTCTTCCTGGTGTGACTGTCGGCGAGAATGCCATCGTAGGAGCTGGCGCAGTTGTTACCAAGGATGTAGAGCCTAACACAGTCGTCGGTGGAATACCCGCAAAGCTGATTAAGAGACTTTGAGCAGGAAATCAAGCCCCTCATAAATAAGCATTGTCGCCAGAGGTATTCTGATGGTTGAACACGAGGTCGAGACAGGCTTTATCAAGTGCAACGGGGTCAGCCGAGGCCAGGATGCCGATGTCTTTCATCTGCGGAGTATGAGGATTGCCGTCGCAGTCGCAATCGACGCTGAGGTTGTTCATCACATTAATATATATGATGTTCTTGCCCTCCTGCTTGAAGTAGTTGTGAACGGCCTGCGCAGCTGCTGCCATCAACTCCAGGAAAGAGTCTTGGTTGTTGTTACCCCATGGACTGGTGGTGCTCTTGCCTGCCGAGTGGATGTAAGCCTTGCCACTCTTCGATGCCACACCAATTGACTGGTTCTTCAGCACACCTCCGAAACCGCCCATGGCATGACCCTTGAAGTGGGCCAGATTGATCATGAAATCGTAGTTCGCAAGATGTGTACCTACGATGTCGTGCTTGATCCATTTTGTATCCGTAACTGGAATCTCCATATCGCCGTCCTCGTCCATGATGTCAACAGTGGCGATGGCCGTGTAGCCACGTTCGGCGATAGCCTGCTTGTGTTTGGCAGTTTCCTTAGTGAAATAGACCTTAGGACTTTGCGCCGTCATTGTTATTGCCGTTAATGCGGCACAGACTGCAAGAACTATTTTCTTCATATCGATGTAGCTTTACTTTAGTTTGTTATACACTTCGTCAGTTACAGGCTCCAGCCAATCGTTAGATTCCTCACCGCCCGTCTTGACGTGGGTGGTGTAGTGTTGGAACCATGAGTTTTTCTGTGCACCATGCCAATGCTTCACGCCCTCTGGAATGTCGATAACTACACCATAGACATCACCGTTGCCTCGTTTTCGCTGAGATTTGCGGCCTTAATGGGAGCAACGAAGCTGTCGCCAATGAAATACTGAGCATAATTTACGTTTGGTTCTCCTACAGGAAAGGCACATGCTGCCAATCCCTTTTGACGCTCTGTCAGCGTCTGACCTTGTACTGTTGCCATAGTCATTATTGCTATTCCAAAAATTACGATTCTTTTCATATCAATGTGTGGCTTTGATCTTCGATCGAGCCTACTCACGCTCGGCAAAGCTCAAGTAAACTTGGCTTTGCGCTCGCTAATGCGTAGCCTTAAGATATTGTAAATCTCCATACGATCTTGTATTTTGAAATCCATAATTTTATCGTTTTTATGTTTCGCGATGTGATGAATCACGCTGCAAAGGTACGACAATCCCCTGAAACTTGTGTTACACAATTTACGGGGTTTTTTACCAATTTTACCGAAAATCGCGATTTTTCGCATAACTGCATATGTACTGTCTTACCTCAAAAAAAAGTAGCACCCGTAGGCGCCGTTTATTCCATTTATTTTCGTTTATCGCGAGGTCTGTTCACACGATATAGGAGGAAGAATAAGAATCAATTAAAACTCCGCAAAATTTGGATGTATCAAAAATTAGTCGTATCTTTGCAGTATGTAAGTTTAATATAATCAATATGTATTCATTATGAACATCAAACATAAGAGACCCAAGTTCTTGTCTGGCTTGAGTAAGAGCAGCTTAGTAAAGCAACTGCTCATGAGCACCCTCGGCACCACCATCTCTATCATACTTACCTTCGGTTCGACATCCTATATAAACAAACTGAAGGACGAGAAGGCCCGTCGCCTGGTCGCTATGACTATCATCAGCGACATTGATCAGAGTAAGAAAGTGGTAAAAAGTCTTATGAATGCTGAGGAGAAAGGACATGATGTCACCAGTTGTCTGATGAATAACGTAGACCATTTAGAAAGCATTTCCGACGATTCGCTCTTTGTTTTCTTCGAATATGTTGGACGTAGTTCGTTCAATGTCGATCAGGAGTTCAAGAAAGCCAACGAGAACATCTTCAACAGCAATCAAGACTCGTGGAGTAAACTCAACGACCGGAAGTTCCTCAATAATGTGCAGGAAATCTACAATGCCAGATCCGTCTTAGAACGTCAGATGAAAGATTGGGTCTATTTCCAGAAACCCCTCACGGAGGATGAGGAATACCAGCTGATTATGAATTCCGATGCTCTAAATACCCGCGAAACATTTCTTTCTGAATGTCGCAAATTGTTGAATTCAAGTCGGGTAAAAAATTACATCGGACATTATCAAATGCGCATGAAGTGTTACAGGCGCATCATGGAATACCTCAACAAGAACGAAGAAAACAAACTCCTGATGGATATCACAGAGCAGGATCTGGAGGACTTTACAAAAACAACTTACATGGAGGTGCGCCCTGCCAAAAAAAGTGAAATTGCGGGAATTTGGAATGCAGTAACTTCTGATGACAGAGAGCAGATAACCTACGAGTTCCGTAAGGATAATACCTTCACAACCCGTCAGACCACGCCTTGGGGGCACAGCATTTATACGGGCTTTATGATACAATGGTTCACAATGACTGGCACATGGCATACTAAGGGAGATTCGCTCATATTGAACTACGACCTGAAGAGTTGTAAGGTTGATGTCGATGACGCAAGTATTACCTACACACCTGATATGGTCGATGAGATAGAACAGTTTAAGAGCGACCTGATTGGAGGAAAATTCTTGCCCAAGGCCATCAAGGTACTGGAGCAGAACAATCGCAAAGCGTATGCCACCAATATCGACAAGCAGGGCACTCGCATGGAGCTGACCGAACCAGACAAAATCCCCGTGCATTATCGGAAACAGATGTGACGGAACCGATAAAAAGGGATAAGATGCCTGAGTCGTTACCAGATGCGCACGCGGTCTTCTGGTTTGACGAAGAGCTTGTCGGCAGACCTGACATCGAAGAGGCGGTACCAGTCGTCCATGAGTCGACAGATGCCGTTGACGCGGTTGTGGCCTGCGGAGTGAACATCGTTGGTATACGACGCCTTCAACTGTTCAATGCTGCGCTCACGGCCTTCCAGAGCGACCGATACGCCATAGGAGAGGAAGAACTTCTTGACCTGTTCGTGGAACTCCTTGCCATAGAATCCCTGATTGAGCAGTCGGCGCTTGTAGGCTTCGAGCGCTAATGTCACACCACCGTAGTCGGCCATGTTTTCCTTCAGCGTAAACTCGCCGTCGGCGGGCTGTCCGGGATAGTGCTCCAGCTGTCCCCAGAGGTCGATAAGCTGTTGTTGCTTCTGTTCGAAGGCCGCTTTGTCCTCGGGTGTCCACCAGTCGCGCAGGGCACCTGTTTCGTCGTGTTTCGAACCGCCTGCGTCGAATCCGTGACACATCTCATGTCCGAAGACGAAGGCTGTGCCGTAGAGTGTGGCTTCGCTCTGCTCTATATCGAAGGTTGGTGCTGTGAGGAATGCGGGCAGGATGACGAGCTGATTGTTACCAGGATCGTACATGGCGTTGTAAAGTGAGAATGGCAGCAGCGAGCACCAGAAGTCCATGCCGTTGGTCTTGACGCTGCGTCCTACTATCTTGCGAGCGTATTCTGCTGTCTGCAGTCGAAGATTGCCGACGGTCTCGAGTAGTGTCTCACCTTCGACGACGGGGGTGAACTCGTCGTTCCACTGGTCGGGATAGCCGATATTGAAAATCATCTTGCGGGCCTTGTTCTGTGCCTCCTGCTTGGTGGCATCGCTCATCCAGTCGAGCTTGCTGATGCGCTCGATGAGTATTTGGCGGAAATCCTCCATCATTTCGAGGCACTTCTCCTTGTAGATATTCTCCTTGCCATAGGCCTCCACCTGCTGACGATACATGTAGTACTTGACATTCTTCATGGCCAGATTCAGGCGGTCGGCACTATTGATATTTTGTCTAAACCTTGGGATGAAAATGAAGTCTTGTCCGAAGAGGTAGTAAATCATATAGTCGCGTATCTGGGCGATGCTCTCGTCGGTGCCAGCCAGCAGCGTTTCGCATGCACGCTTCAGAGCATCCGTTTGACTTTGACTAAGGATATCAGTTAACAGCTTGTCAGCGAATTCGCCAACGCCTATCAGACGGCATACCTCATTGAATGCTGTAGGGATGCTGGCGCTGCGTCGGGTAGGCCTGGGATTATCGATATTGCGCTTAACCATGTTGAACACGCTTTCGTAAGCAGCCAATTCCAATTTCTCTATCACGGTGGCATTGTTGACGATTTCCTCTATGCGCTCATTGCCATAGCCAAAACTGGTAATGTCTTTACATGTTGCTGCCACCAATTTGCCCACCATTTCCTCATTTCCCATAGCGTAAACGAGCTGGGCTGTAGGAGTGGGTGGTGCTGATATGAGAACAGGTTGAATGACTCCCTCGTCGCCAAAGAACATCTGACGCGCCAGGGGCTGATAGCCCCACTTGTGCATCTGGGTGAATGCTGCCAACAGCTCGTCCTGTGTCTTGACGGATTCCAGATACTCTATGCGCGACTTTAATAGCTCAAAATCCCGGGTGTCGTCATTCTCTATGGCTTCCACGCGTTGGCGCACAGCCGATATCACAGGGTCGTCCTGATTATTGAGTACCTTTGCTTCCATCGCTGCCAGCTTCCTGCTGACTATCGTGGGAACATCTAGTGCGGTAGAATCGTCCAGCCACTTGCCATAGGCATAGCGGTAGAAGTTGTCGCCAGGGCGTACGGCTTGGTCGATGTACTGGTCGTTACTGAACGCTTTGTCTTCGGTTGCGCTGGGAACCGGATTGTCGCTGATATTAACGCACGACATGATGCCTGGCAATACAAGCATCAAGAACATCCATAGTTTAATAGTCTGTTTCATGTTGTAATAATGTTTAGGTTTTGTAAATAATTAGTTGTTTCTTCATCCTCTTGCCATTTTATAGATTGTTTCCATGTCGTCGGCGTTGAGCACCTTCAGACCGCCACAGGTGGACGTGTAATTACGGCTGCACTTGCGCGTCATCTCACGTATCTCATCGTCGGTAATGTCGCGACCAATGAGTTCCTTGATGTTGATAGGCATGCCGATGGCATGGTAGAAACGCTCAACGGCCTCGATGCCCTTCAGAGCTGTGCCCTCGGGATCGGTAAAGTCGTTGGGAACATCCATCACATTGACGGCAAAGCGAACAAAACGACGCAGATTCTCGTGCATGGTGTAACGCGCCCAACTAGGCCAGATGGCAGCCAGACCGGCTCCGTGAGTGACGTCGAACATACCGCTGAGTTCGTGCTCCAGCTGATGGGTAGCCCAGTCTTCCTGAACACCCTTGCCCAGCAGTCCCCAGTGGGCCACACTACCGCCCCACATGATCTGGGCGCGCTGACGATAGTCCTCGGGATTCTTCAGCACATCGAACACGGCTGTCTTGATGCGGCGCATGGTGGCCTCGGCCAGGTCGGTGGTCAGGTCCATATCATCGTCCTTGGTGAAGTAGCGCTCAAAGATGTGCATCAGCATATCAGTCACACCAGCCGCCGTCTGATAGGGTGGGAGTGTAAAGGTGCGACAGGGGTTCATGATAGCAAACTTGGGGCGCGACATGTTGTTCGAGTAGCCCAGTTTCACATCGCCGTCCTCATTGGTAATAACCGAGGCCTCGCTCATCTCGCTACCAGCAGCAGGAATGGTCAGTACTGAGGCTACAGGCAACATCGTCTTGGGAGCCTCGGCCTTACCCAGATACAGGTCCCAAACATCTTCGTCCATGCAGACGCCATAGGCGATGCACTTGGCACTATCGATGACGCTACCGCCACCAACGGCCAGAATGAAATCGACACCCTCCTGACGGCACAGCTCGATACCCTGCTTGGCGAGCGATAGACGGGGATTAGGCACCACGCCACCGAGCGTAACAAACTCTACGCCACCATCGCGCAAAAGGCCGCAGATCTTATCCAACAGACCAGAGCGCACGGCACTCTTTCCACCATAATGAACCAGCACCTTAGTGCCACCATACTTCTTCACGAGAGCAGCTACCTGCTCTTCTGACTCCTTACCGAACACAACCTCGGTCGGTGCATAATAATTGAAATCCTTCATATCTGTTGTTTTTATTAATTGTTAGTCCATAGGATAGCGTACGCCCCATTTCTGTCGCAGACCATCCATGAGTTGCATGATGTAGAGGGTTTCGTCGTGCGGCATCTCACGAGGTTCCAAAAGACCTTCCATCAGGGCTTCACGACAAGCCAGGAACTGATATTCGTAACCTGTAATCTGTTGGGGAACCTGAATGGTCTCGACGAATGTGCGATTGGGTCCGTTGACAGTAATCTTTTGTGGGTTGTTGATGTTGTCGATAATCAGGTTGCCCTCCGTTCCGGCAATCACGCCGATATTGTCACCCACGCAGGCGGCACTCGACTGAAGGTTGCACAGCACACCATCTTCGAGTACCAACGTGATGGCGTTAGTCAGGTCCATGCCCGTCTTCGACTTCACGCATTGGCTATCAATGCTGACGATATCGGCAGGGAAGAACATTCGTACGAAGTTCAACGCATAGACACCCAGGTCGAGTAGTGCACCACCACAAAGGTCAGGACGCATGATGCGGGGTTTGTCGCCCATCGAGTAACCTAAGGTGGCTGTGACGAGGCGTGGCGTGCCGATGCGTCCGCTGCTGATCAGATTGCGGACTATTTTTACCACAGGCTGATAACGTGTCCAGATGGCCTCGGCGAGGAACACTTTCTGCTCATGGGCGATGGCGAGAATCTCCTCCGTCTGTCGGGCATTCGCCATAAAAGCTTTTTCCACCAGACAAGGCTTGCCTGCTAAGAGAGCCTCACGTGTCACGTCATAATGATGTGAGTGAGGCGTACCGACATAGATGAGGTCTACGTCAGGGTCGGCTATCAGTTCGCCATACGAACCGTACGCCTTAACGATATTCCACTTGTTGGCAAAAGCCTCTGCTTTCTCTAATGTCCGTGACCCCACGGCGTATGCTTCGCATTCCGTGAGTCCGTTTAGAGTGATGGCTGCTTTCTCAGCTATCCATCCAGTGCCGATGATGCCGACACGCAATATACCATTCTGTATCATAGTTACTTTACTTATTTCTTGTTATGTCTTAATAGACTGACTTCCAGTATTGCCTTTTTTACGGGGGCTACCGTTAATCAATAAAACCTTCATAATCGTATTTGCTTAGATACTGGCTGTAAAGTTACGAAAAAAACTCCCAAACCATAGGGACTTTGGAAACGACTTTAACTTTGATTAACTTAGAGTCATTAGAAAAATCAACATATTCTTTGAAAAAAAGTTGTAAAGATTGCGATTATTCGTTGGAAAAATTGTATTTTTGCACCCACTATTGACGAGCTATTATTAAAATGTATAGACATATTCAATCGCTATTGTTATTGATATTCCTGCCAATAACGATGTTAGCGTCCGTACCTGATATGAAGTTCAGAAGACTTGATATGCGGGATGGACTCTCTAACTCGCAAGTGAACTGCATCTTTCGCGACTCACAAGGAAGGGTGTGGATAGGAACCCCTTACGGCCTGAACCGTTATGATGGCTATCGGATCAAGAGCTACTTTTCGCATACTGCAGACTCTTTGTCAATGCCAGCAAGTAATGTGGAGGATGTGATGGAAGATGCCGAAGGCAACCTGTGGATGAGGCATGGCGTGGTGTATTCCGTCTTCAATCCTCAGACAGAGACTTTCAACCGACATCCTGAACGTTGGCTGCAAAGCATGGGGGTGAAAGGAAGCATTGACCGTATCTATATAGATAGGAGAAAGCAGTTCTGGGTAAAGACCTACGACCAGGGCGTCTGGTACGTGAACCCCTCCACCCGAAAGGTCAGACATTTCCCATTTGGCGACGGACCGCAACAGTTTAATGCCGATATCGGTGTCAGCAATATGGCTGAATATGGCAATAGTCTGGTTATTGTGTCGAACAATGGCGACTTAGTGTGCTTCAATACCCGTCATGCATGGATTTCCTGGAAAAGCCATACGCTAAGACGAATGGGGGCCGAGAAGGATGCCGGCTATTTCGTGACCATCGATTCGGACAAGAATATATGGGTAATCGTAGAAGGACGTGTCTATGTGTGGCTGCGTAAGGCATGCCGATGGATTGATTCTGCCGATGAGGCTTTGCGCTATTTAGGTATATCGGGATTGCCTAAGGATACCAAGATATGGGATATTGCCGTCGATAAATATCGTCAGTTGTGGCTTGCCACAGACCATCAGGGACTTCTTGTCGTCAATGTCAGGGAGAAGTCGCTTCGTCAGTTTCTCAATGCCAAGAACGATGAGACATCTGTGTCTGCCAATACGTTGCGCAAGATATACCGCGACCAGAAAGACCGTATGTGGATAGCTACCTATATGAACGGTGTCAACTACTATGCCGAGAATCTGCATCGTTTCCGTCATGTACAGGCAGGCAATATCAATACGGTATGTGCTGATCAGGAAGGCAATTATTGGCTGGGGTCGGACGATCAGGGTATCATACGCTATAACCCGACTACTGGCGAGAAGACCATATTCAACAGGTCGCAGACAGGATTAGGCTCCGACGTCATCGTGAGCAGTCTTGCGGCAACCGACGGGACGCTCTGGTTTGGCGCCTACGAAGGAGGCTTGGTGCAATATAAGGACGGCCGTTTTCATGCATACAAAGCAACCGGTCAGTCAGACCGTTTGGTTCATAACAGCGTGTGGGCCCTGGCCGAAGACCAATGGGGCAATATCTGGCTGGGCACGCTAGGAGCCGGCGTGCAGCGTATCGATCGCCGGACGGGCCGATTCACGACACTCGACGACCGGACCGGACTGCCCACCAACTATATATCATCCATCCAACTGACGCGCGACGGGTGGCTGTTGATAGCCCATACCGATTTCTATTCGTTGGTCAACCCCAGGACTATGGAGGTCAGGAACTCCTCGTTGGAAGAGCTTACCTCTGATCTTCCACTGACACCAGCATCCAATCAGGTCATGGAGGATTCACGAGGGCTGATATGGCAAGGAACAGCCTCTGGCGTTACTATCAGCTGTCAAAAGAACGGCGTCTGCCGTCCGCTGGCCACGAATGCCGGCCTGACCGGAACCGTCAATGGGCTGGTAGAAGACAGCCGGCATACCGTTTGGGTCATCTTTCAGAATAGCATATCCAACGTCATTCCCCTGGCCTCCGATGACGGGTCGTGGACCTTTGTGGTGCGTAGCTTCAATAATCGCGATGGTTTGCAGGATGCTCCTTTCAACCAGCGTTCAGCTGTACTGTCGCCCGACGGAAAGATTATCGTTGGCGGTCATGAGGGTATCGATGTGATTGACCCTCAGCGGATGGAAGTGGCTTATAGTGAGGACGTTCCGATGATCAGTGGCGTCAGGATGATGGATGGACCTTCGATGCCTGTGTCAGGTCGCTTGGACTTGGCGTACGATGAAAACCATTTCGTCATACAGCTGGCATCCAACAATGGCGAGGTGCACAATCGCAGCCGTTTTGCCTATCGTATGGAAGGCTTGAACAGCGGGTGGCTGTATACGGATGAAAACAATGCCAATGCCGTCTATACCGGTCTGCCTTCAGGACGCTACACGTTCTGTGCCCGTATGCTGAACGATGACGGAACGCTAGGGGAGAAGGAGTGCAGGCTGAATATCACGATAGCCACCCCGTGGTATCGCTCATGGTGGATGCTGGCTGTCTATGTGCTGCTGATAGCTGCAGGTCTGTATTGGCACTATAAGCGCTATCAGGAAAAGATGCGACTGGAAAAGCTGAAGCTGCAACAGGAAAGCAATCATCTGCTTGATGAGCAGCGCCAGAAGTTCAACGATATGATTAGCGATGAGTTGCGCCTGCCTTTCCATGAGACTTTCGAGTCGTTGAATTCGATGATGAAGCGTGAAACCGACGAACAGCGCTACGAACAGCAGCAGCGGGTGTTCACACATCTTGAGGAGTTGTTGCAACAGGTAAATAGCATGGTGGAAAAGAATCACGGTCAGACCAAGCTGGTGCCACAGATAAAGGAGGTGGAGATATCCAATCAGGATGAGAAACTGGTGCGTGATGCTACAACCTACGTAGAGGAAAATCTTAGTAATTCGGATATCAGCGTCGAAACAATGGCGGAAGCATTGGCTATGTCGCGTGTTCATCTATATAAGAAATTGACAGCTATTACCGATATGACACCCTCTGAGTTTATCCGGCAGATACGTTTGCGCCATGCGGAACAGCTGCTCCGGAAGAGCCAGATGACGGTTTCGGAGGTAGCCTATAAGGTTGGATTTAACAACCCGCGCTATCTCACGAAATACTTTAAAGAGATGTATGGCGTCATGCCGTCGGAATACAAGAAAAGCGCAGATTAGGGCGGTTATATAACAAATCATACATGTTTTGTTAACAAATGATGCATAGGGTATAACGTATGCACTCATAGTTTGTGTAAAAATCAGTTAGCCTGTAAAGAAAAGTGTTCGTACCTTTGCAGTACAATTTTTTTATGTTTTAATTCTAACCAAAACAAGTAAACTATGAGTAAATTTTCTCTTAAGTTTGTTGCACTCGTCGTGGCAATGTTCACGATGCAGGCAATGGGTGTTGGGTCTACTCTTAGTGCCAAGGTTGTTGTTGGTAAAGTTGTATCTGCTATTGACGGTGAACCACTCATTGGTGCCACAGTTCAGGTGGATGGAACAAGTACTGGAACAATCACCGATTTTGAAGGCGACTTCAAGATCGAGGCTAAAGAAGGGCAGACCTTAGTGGTATCTTACATTGGCTATATTTCCAAGAAGGTACAGGTGGGTTCTGCAAGTGATTACAACATTACGTTGGACGAAGATCGTGCTTCGCTCGACGAAGTGGTAGTCATTGGTTACGGTGTTCAGAAAAAGAAACTGGTAACGGGTGCTACGCTTCAGGTGAAGGGTGAAGACGTGGCTAAGCTCAACACCACCAATCCACTACAGGCTCTGCAGGGTCAGACGCCTGGTATGACCATCATCTCTGAGTCAGGTCAGCCTGGTGAGGGTCTGAAGGTAAACATTCGTGGTCTGGGTACCACGGGTAGCAGCGGTCCTCTTTATATTATAGATGGTGTACGTGGCGACATTGCTACTGTGAATCCTGCTGATATCGAGAGCATCGACGTGCTGAAGGATGCCGCCTCTGCAGCTATCTATGGTTCGCAGTCAGCCAATGGTGTCGTGCTCGTGACGACCAAGAACGGTAAGGAAGGTCGCGCAGTGGTCAGCTTCGACGGCTATTGGGGTTGGCAGAGTGCTCCCCGTAAGGTGCAGATGCTCAATGCCAAGCAGTACATGACCATCATGGACGAGCAGAACATCAACTCTGGTGGTGCTGCCTACGACTGGTACGGCATGAATGCTGACGGTTCAATGAAGTATGCCAGCATCTTCGACAAGGACGGCAACCTCTACGATACCGACTGGGTAGATCAGATGTTCAAGGACAATGCCCAGACCTATAGTGCCAACCTCAGCATTAGTGGCGGCAGCCAGAAAGGTAACTATGCCGTATCGCTGGGCTATATGAATCAGGAAGGTATTGTTGGTGGCAAGGATGTGTCAAACTATTCGCGCTATAACTTCCGCGTCAACTCTGAATATCAGGTTATCGACAAGTTCCTGAAGGTGGGTGAGCAGATGTCTCTGATCTATTATAAAAAGAATGGTATCGGTGTGGGTAATGCCTATAACAACACGTTGCGTGCTGCTTTCGGTACATCGCCCCTGAGCCCTGTTTATAGCGACAATGGCCGTTATGGCAGTCCTTTTAATGATACTTCTGACAGCGAATGGCAGAACTCTGACGGCAACCCCTACGGTGTGATGATGACAACCAACAACAACAAGACGCAGAACATGACCATCACGGCCAATGCCTATGCCGAGTTTGAGTTCATCAAGAACCTGAAGTTCCGCTCTACGCTGGGTGTGAAGTACGATTCGAACAACTACCGTTCGTTCTCGCCACTTTACCACTTCTCTATTTATAGCTATCAGGACACTCGCACAGGCGTTTCTCAGAGTGCCAGCGATGGTTTTGGTATTACTTGGACCAATACATTGAATTATCAGTTCGATGTCAAGGAGCACCACTTCGATGCTATGATAGGTTACGAAACCTATCGCACAGAAGGTCAGAGCATCTATGGCAGCAACGGTTCGCTGCGCGATGGCTTCGACACTTGGCAGTATGCTTATCTGAGCAATGGTACAGCCATGAACAAAGAAGAAGGTCTCTCTGTCAGCGGTTCACCTTGGGACGAGGAGCGCATGGTCAGCTACTTTGCCCGTGTGGGATGGAACTGGAAGGAGACCTATATGGTCAACGCTACTGTGCGTCGCGATGGTTCCAGCCGTTTTGCCAAGGGACATCGTTTCGGTACCTTCCCCTCTATTTCTGCCGGTTGGGTGATGACCAACGAGAAGTTTATGCAGCCTGTCACCAAGTTTATGGACTATTTCAAGCTGCGTGCCAGCTGGGGTCAGGTGGGTAACCAGAACATCGGTAACTATATGTATCTGGCTCCTATGGCTTTCAATAATTATTATTACAATTTCGGAACCACGCTTGGTAGCGATGGCGACATGTGGGGTGCTGTTCCCACACGTCTCGGTAACGAGAATATCACTTGGGAAACATCAGAGCAGTTCGACTTAGGTTTCGACGCCCGTTTCCTGAACCAGCGCCTGAATGTCAACTTCGACTTCTACGTCAAGACCACCAAGGACTGGCTCGTACAGCCTCCTGTGCTTGCTACCGTTGGTACCGGTGCACCCTACATCAATGGCGGTGACGTGAAGAATACTGGTGTGGAGCTGGGCTTAGCCTGGAACGACCGTATTGGTAAGAACTTCCGTTACTACGTCAACCTCAATGGTGCCTATAATAAGAATAAGGTGGGTAACATTCCCAACGAGGATGGTATTATCCACGGTGCTACAGGTTCTGTGCTCTACGATAACTCTGGCGAGTTCTATCGCGCCTCTAACGGCGAGCCCATTGGTTACTTCTGGGGTTATAAGACTGCAGGCATCTTCCAGAACGAACAGGACATCAAGGACTGGATTGCTGCAGGCAATGGCGTGCTGCAGGATGACGTGAAGCCTGGTGATGTGAAATATTACGACATCAATCACGATGGTGTTATCGACGAGAGCGATAAGGTGAACCTCGGTAACGGTATGCCTAAGTTTACTTATGGCTTCTCACTGGGCTTCGACTGGAAGGGTCTCGACTTCTCTGTGACTGCTAACGGACAGGCAGGCAACAAGATTGTGCAGAGCTTGCGCAACCATGCTAGTGTCAAGGCTAACTACACCACCGCTATTCTCGACCGTTGGACAGGTGAGGGAACCAGCAACAAGATTCCTCGTGTGACCAATACCAACGTCAACTATCAGTTCTCTGATCTCTTTATTCAGGATGGCGACTTCCTGCGTATCTCCAACATCACGCTGGGCTACGACTTCTCTAAGCTGCTCAAGTGTAAGTACATCTCGCAGTGCCGCATCTACGCACAGGTTCAGAATGCCTTCACCTTTACCAAGTATGACGGCATGGATCCTGAAATCGGTTATGGTAACTCTGGCTGGGTAGCAGGTATCGACTATGGCTACTATCCCCGTCCGCGTACCTTCCTTTGTGGTGTTAACTTGAAGTTCTAACATACCAAGATGATTACGAATATGAAAACAAAGATATTATCTATAGCCGCCCTGGGTCTGCTCTCATTGACGCTGACCTCTTGTGGCGAGGATTTTCTGGAGGTTTCTTCCAAGACGGAGGGTACGACAGGAAACTTTTATAACAATGAGGCTGCTGCTTCGCGTGCCCTCATTGGATGCTATGATGGTTGGCAGCGTACGGTGTCCAATGGTCCTACCTTCGCTTTCCACTATCTCTCCGAACTGCTCAGCGATGAGTGCTTTGGTGGCACAGGTAATGCTGATGCCCGCAATTCAGCTGTGGTCGATCGTTTCGATATGGGCGAGGACAATTCACAGATGAATCTGCATAACACGCTGTGGGAGAGCTACTATGCCGCCATCTATCGTGTCAACGAGCTGATAGCCCACGAGAGCACCATCTCATGGAATAGCGACAAGAGTCACGGCCAGCTCATTGGCGAAGCCCGTGCCATACGTGGTATTCTTTACTTCGACCTGGTGCGTATCTTCGAGAATGTTCCTTTGCTCACCGAGCCTTCTACGGAAAATGTTCCACAGGCTGCAGTCGATGATGTCTATGCCCAGATCTTTGCTGATCTGAAGTATGCTGCCGACAATATTCCTGCCGACGCCTATCCTAAGGCTGCTTCGTCTACCAACGACGGACGTATCACCTGTTATGCCGCAAAGGCTATGATGGCTCGCGCATACCTCTTCTATACAGGTGTCTATGGCAAAGAGCCACAGGGCGTATCCAAGGCCGATGCGTTGAGCGCTCTTGAGGATATCATTGCCAGTGGCGAGTATAGCCTTGTACCTCTCTACAAGAATCTCTGGTATTGTGCCAGCACCACATGGACAGGCAGCGACCAGGCTGGATGGACCGAGGTGTCAACCTATGCCGGCGAAGACAATGCTGAGAACATCCTGACCATGAAGTTCAACTACACCAGCGACTATAATGGCAATGCCGGCGGTAACAACGCCATCCAGATGTTCTCCGTACGTGGTGGTACCTTTAAGGCTCCCTACGGACAAGGGTGGGGTGGTGCTACGGTTCCTAAGAACTTTGTAGAGTCATTTCCTGCTGGCGACCAGCGTCGCGACGCTTCTGTCATCGACCTGGCAGCAGAGGGTATTGCCTCTATGCCTGCCTATGCTGACAAGGCTATTGCCGACCAGCGTGAATACACAGGCTACTTCAATAAGAAATACACCGCCCGTTCGGGTTATCACAAGAGCGAGAGCGACGGTTCATGGTCACTCACCCACTATTGGGATGGCTTGATGGCAGGCGACTTCCAGATTTCTCAGCCAATTGGCTATACGCTCATCCGCTATGCCGACGTTCTGCTGATGGCTGCCGAACTGGGTTCTTCTAATGGTCGTGCTTACCTCAATCAGGTTCACAATCGCGCCTATGCTACTCAAGCCGAGGATGGCAGCATTACGATGCCTAACAACGCCATCGAGCTCACCACAGCTAATATCATGGAGGAGCGTCGTCTTGAGTTTGCCTTCGAGGGCATCCGCTATTGGGACCTTCTCCGTCAGGGTGTCAATGTAGCTGCTGCTGCTATCGTAGCTTCTGGCGAGTCTGTGCTCAATGGTGGCATCGAGGGCGAGGTCAGCTACAAGGCTGCTAACATTACCTCTAAGCGTGGCTTCCAGCAGATTCCACAGACACAGATTACCCTGTCGAATGGCGTGCTCAAACAGAATGCGGGATGGTAAGGAAGTTAAGAAGTTAAAGAAGTTAACGAAGTAAAAGAAGTTAAAGAAGTTATGAAAAAATCAATATATCTGTTTGCCGCTGCCTTGTTGATGCTAGGTGCCTGCGCTCCCGACAGTCATAGTTTGGACGCCCCCGCATTGCAGTCGGCAGACCTGACGCATGGCTCAGCATTCTCTGTGTCGGTAGATGCACAGAATACCGTCTCTCTGAAGAGCCTGCTCGACAAGAGCTATAACTGCTATTGGATTCATCCCAACGGACGTGCCCAGGGTCCTGAAGCCTCGCTTCAGTTGCCTTTTGCCGGCACTTACGAGGTTACCTTTGGTGTCGACACCCGTGGTGGTGTGGTCTATGGAGCTCCTTATCAGTTTGAGATTACAACCAATAATATGTCGCTGCTTGAAGATCCCCTTTACACCTATCTTACAGGTGGTGTCGGCAGCACGAAGCGCTGGGTGCCCTGCGATAAGGACTACGGCGTAGGCCAGTGCACGGCTCCCGTCATGTATTGTAATCCTGACGACGTGCTCAACGATGGTTCTGGCGATACCAATATCGGTATTAATCACATGAAGCCCAACTGGGACCCAGGCTATCAGTCGTGGCTCATTCCTGCCGACGATCCTTATATGGACAGCTATATGGAGTTTACGCTCGACGATGTCAACGGTTGCTCTATCACCGAGTATCGTGGCGAGTCGGGCAGCAAGGGTGCATCAACGGGTACGACGACTACAGGCAAGTGGACGCTCAACACGAGCGACAAGAATCATCCCACGCTGTCGTTCAGCGATGCCTTTGCGATGCACAACGCTGGGTTCGATGCTGTATGCTCTAACTATACGGGCAACATCGTCATCACCGAGTTGACACCTTACTTCCTCCAGCTGGCTACCATGCGTACCAATAGCGAGGGAGCCTGGTGGATCGTCTGGAACTTCATTGCCGAGGATGTACAGACGGGCAGGGTGCTGATTCCTTCGGGCGAGGTGAACTACATTAATCCTTCTACGCCTGCCGATCCTGAGGTGACCGACCTCGAGGGGAAGCTCTTCACCACGGATATCAATGGTGTCGAGTTCTCAGGTGCCGAGATGACCTATCTTATCAGCGACGAGGCTGCCTACGACTGGATGTGGTGGAATGGTGGCACGAGCGCCTGGGAGAGTGTTGTCAAGGGTAACTATGGCACTAACTGGGCTCCCCGTTGGGACAGCGATGCCATTGCCGAAAACGAGCTCACGTTGACTAAGAAGGGTGCCTACAGCTATGGCGACTATAACGGCAACTACTCGATCGATGGTTCGAAGATCATCTTCGACCAGCCTGTCACGCTCTTCACCGTCACTGGCGATGCCCGCACCATTGTGCTGACTGGCAAGGAGTGGACCGTCTTCAAGTGCGACCCGGGTTCTGAGATCATCATGGGTGTTCCTGAGGGCAAGGATGATCATGGCAACGTGAACAGCTATCTGGTAACCACGCTGACCTACAAGGCTGTAGGCGGTGGTCAGACCGGTCCGGTCAATGTGCCGTTCGACCCGTCGAAGGTCAATAACTATATCGAGGCCGACAAGTATTTCCGCTGTCAGCTCTACAACCCGTGGGGTGGTGGCAACGATGCTATCGATCCTGCCAACTTGAAGCTGAAGAAGAACCAGAAGATCAATGTGACGCTGCGTCTCGCTGGCTTCACCTTCGACCAGCCCGCCAAGATGGTGCTCTGCTGCAATCGTGGTGAGGAACAGAGTTGGGAGACCGACTGCTTCAACTACTCACGTGCTATCACCGTTAACGGCGATGGTGTCTATACCATCTCTTGGACCAACGACACGGGATCGACCGTCAAGTGGGACGATGGCACATCGGCACTCACCATGACTATGCAGTATGCGGGCTATGCCACACTGGCCGATGATGATTATGCCTCACATTGTACGGTTGAAAGCATCACGATTGAATAAGTGAAAAGTGAAAAATGAAAAGTGAAAAGATTATGAAACTGACAAAGATATATTCCGGCATCATGGCACTCCTCATGGGAGCAGCCATGCTTACCGCCTGTAGCGATGAAGACAGCTACAACTCCTATTCCACGCCATTGATTACCGATGGCTCAGTGGTGACGGGTTCATCGGATGTCACAGCTACCACAGCCACGTTCCACGGTACGGTGGCTGGTCTCGAGCAGATGAACACCGCGTCGTATGCCACAGGTTTCTATTGGGGCACCTCTGCCAATGCCCTCACCGAGACGGTGACAGCAGCTTCTGCTGCATCGTTCTCCGGCACTATCAGTGGTCTTACTGTCAATCAGACCATCTATTATCAGGCCTACGTCACCCTGCAGGGACGTCTGACCTACAAGGGTGAGGTGAAGACGCTGGTAACCACCAACGCTACGGCTACGACAGGCGATGTCTCCGGTATCGACTTCGCTACTGCTACGATGGCGGGTGCCATCAGCCAGTATCCTGCCGACGCTACCGCAGGTATTGTCATCTCTACCTCCAGCGATCAGGAGGCTGTTCGTGCAGGCTTGCGCCTCGCTCCCAGCGAGCTGGCCGACAGCTATAGCATCACGCAGGCTGGTCTGCTGCCTGATACGCACTACTACTATGCTGCCTTCCTCGACCTGGGCTCTGGTGTGGTTTATGGTGATGTCAAGGACTTTACTACTGCCGCCAGCGACATCGATGTCGACGAAGAGTTTGTCGATCTGGGCCTCTCGGTCAAGTGGGCTAAGCGCAATATCGGTGCCAAGACACCTTCTGATCTTGGTGGTCTCTTCGCCTTTGGCGACCTCTCTGGCTGCAATCCCAGCATCGAACCTGCCGACTATGCTTCGGCTGATACCTATAAGTCAGATCTCGACCTGGCTAACAAGGCACTCGGCGGCAAGGGTACACTGCCCACTGCCGACCTCTTTGAAGAGCTCTTCAGCCTGTGTAAGACAGAGTGGACTGAGCTGAACGGTGTGGCCGGCTATCAGGTCACCGGTCCTAATGGCAACAGCATCTTCCTGCCTGCTGCCGGTAAGCGTGTGGCTCACGAGGTCAGCGATCAGGGTGCTCAGGGCTACTACCTGACAGGTTCTGTCAATGGTGGCAACTCTCAGTATGCTGTCGACTACGAGTTCAACGGCTCTACCCGTGCCCGCAGTACCCGTGCCGTCTACGAGGCCCTCTCTATCCGTCCTGTCTCTACAGCCCGCAACGTGAAGTTCAAGAAGGAGCTGCTCTACAACACATGGCATATCGACCTCCGTGCCGATGGCTCTCACGCTCACTTCGAAGGTCCGTGCTGGTTCATGGGTACCGACGACTCTTGGCGTACCATCACCAATGGCGAGCCTATCGTAGGCAACAGCTGGCTCTGGGCTGCTGGTGCTGACGGATGGATTATCGGTGGCGATCCTCGCGACTTCGGTACCATGACCTTCACCGAGGATGGTAAGGTGACTGTGACCAAGATCGATGCCGAGGGTAATGCTACGACCGAGGAGGGTACCTATACTGTCGACGAGGCTAATAAGACCATCTCGCTGTCTATCGACATTCTCGACGTACCTGCTCAGGGTGCCCGTGGCGACAACAAGCGCACCAACCTCAACATCCTCTCGCTCACCGAGGAGACGCTGCAGATTGGTATGCTCATCGATGGTGGCGGCACGCAGCTGTCGTTCAACTATGCTGCCGACATCGTCTACAGCGGTGTTGCTGTCAAAATGATCTGCGTGGGCAACGACTGGGGCGGCTCATGGGACTCAACCCTCGATATGATTTCTCCGCAAGAGCTTGAAGGTCAGCACACCATCACCTATCAGGGACAGTGCAATGGCTTGAAGGTCAACCTCATCGACTTCGTAGGTCTGAAGGAGAAGTTCCCCAATGCCTTCGTGCGTATCGACGAGATGAAGCTCGACGGACAGGCCATCAAGTTCAATGCCAACAACTTCTGCTATGGCGACATCGAGAATAATGGTAACTATCGCATCGAGATGGCTAACGTATGGGGTAAGACCGCTAAGAACGAGCGTATCATTGCCTCGCCGTTCAGCAATCTGAAGGATGTCGACAACGATCCTGCCTTCACCTTCACCAGCTCGTTGGAGATTACCTATACCATCCAGCTCAATGGTCCTGAGGGCAGCTTCATGCCAAACCTCATCACCATCAATCCCAGCTGGGGTGGCACATGGGGCTTCAATCAGGGCGCTTCGTTCAGCGTCGCACTGAATACCGAGACCGCTAAGTACGAGGTGTCGCAGAGCGATTTCGATATCCTCTATACCAGTGGCGACCATGCCGATGGTTCTATCATGACCTTCGTCCAGATCGACAACATCCGCAAGTGGTTCCCCACCATGCACTGTACGCTCAATTCTCTGAAGCTCGACGGCAACAGCGTCAGCTACAATAAGGCTGGTGTGCCCGACAGCAACGAGGGCGACGCCTACCGTCTGGAACTCTGGAACATGTACGGCTTGACCAGCCAGAGCGGCTGTGCCTTCGGTACACCTCAGGATGGTGTCATCAAGGAGCTGAGCTTCAGCAATTCTATGGAGGTTAATTTCACCGTTAACAGTCTCTTTGCAACACCCGAATTTTAATTAGGCTATGAATATGAAAATCAAGTATCTTCTCACGCTGCTGGTGGCATTCTTTGCCACCACAGCGCTCGTTGCCTGTGGCGACGATGATAATGGTAATGGTGGCGGTATGCCTGTCAGCCAGCTGACGGTGCGTCCTGTCTCTCTCTCGTTCGATAGCGATGGCGGCCAGCAGGTCATCAATGCTCAGGCCCCTTCTCAGGCTTCGGCTACGAGCAATGCCGACTGGTGTGTCGTCTCCGTTGGTGCTCAGTATGGCGACGTTAAGATTACACCCGTCACCGTCACCGTAGCTGCCAATCCCACTACCTATGAGCGCACGGCTGTCATCACCATCACGGCCGATGGTCAGACGCAGACCGTTGCTGTGACGCAGGCCGAGGGCTCTGCCGACATTCCTTCGGGCAGCATCACCAAGGGTGCACAGGACATTGCTCCGCTCATGTATCCCGGCTGGAACCTTGGCAACACGCTCGAAGCCACAGGTGACGGTCTGGGCGCAGAGACCGCTTGGCAGCCCACACCAACCACACAGCAGGTCATCGATGCCGTTAAGACAGCTGGCTTCAAGTCTGTCCGCATACCCTGCTCGTGGGATATCCACTCTACCAATGGCGTCATCGATGCCGACTGGCTTAGTCGTGTCAAGCAGGTTGTCGACTACTGCATCAACGATGGACTCTATGTCGTGCTCAACGACCACTGGGACGGCGGTTGGATCGAGGTACAGGGCTTCACCAAGAGCACTTCGTCCTATCAGGCTGTCGACGAGACTCACATCGCTGCTAAGATCAGCCGTCTGAAGGATATCTGGACACAGATAGCTACCGCCTTCAAGGACTACGACGAGCACCTGCTCTTTGCCGGTCTCAACGAGCCCTTCCAGGAGTATTCACTCTTCAGCACGCGTCATGCCGAGCTCACACCAATCCTCATCCGCTATAATCAGGCCTTCGTGCAGGCTGTACGTGCTACTGGTGGCAACAATGGCCAGCGCACGCTGGTCGTTCAGGGCCCCTCTACCAACATCGAGTCGTCGGTCAACTACATGCCGGCCGACAAACTGCCCGAGGCAGCAGGCCGCCTCATGGTCGAAGTCCACTACTACGACCCAGGTCAGTTCTGTGGCACCTATGATGCTACAGGCGACAAGGCCTTCTACTACTGGGGTGCCGACAATCATGGTGCCGACCATAACCCCAGCTATGGCGAGGAGAACTATCTGTCCGGTCAGTTCGGTAAGCTCAAGACCGCCTATACCTCACAGGGCTATCCCGTCATCATCGGCGAGTATGCCGGTTTGCAGCGCACACTGGCCGCTGGCGATCAGACCAAGCACGATGCCTCTGTTAAGAGCTATTATAAGTACCTCAACGCACAGGCCATTCAGAATGGCATCATCCCCTTCGCATGGGATACCAACGATACTGCCGGCTTAGGCAAGGAGAGTGGTTCTACCACCATCATCGACCGTGCCAACGCTGCCGTCATCGGTACCAATGCCATGAAGGGCATTCAGGAGGCTGTTGCTGAGGCTGCGTGGAACAAATAACCCCACATACATTTTTTTAATAGTTAGTTGATAAGACCAGAAACACAAAGAAATCGGACTCACATTTGTGAGTCCGATTGTTTTATATTGGGGGTGCTATTTGATCGCGACTTTCTTACCATTTATTATATATTCTTGATGAACTTTGCGGGATTGCCGCCGACGATGGTGATGCCGCCAGCAGCCATGCAGGTCAGAGAGTGGTTCACGAACACGCCGCGACCGATCTTCATCTGACACGCGAAGTCAATCTGGAGCGGGGGCATCAGATAGCTCGTCTGGTCGAGGTTTCCGTCGAAGAGCTGCTCCTCCAGCGGACGAATCTGCTCTGGTGTGGGAGCTGTGGTGTTGATCTTAAAACAGATGTTGGCGCAGTCGGTCATGTGCTTGATGGCCTCTGCATACTCGGGCGTCGCCATATCGACGTCAGCCCCTGAACGAAGTCTTTCAAAAATATCCATATCTTTGTAATTTACAATTTGATTTCGGGTGCAAAGGTACGACGAAAACGGCAACCTGTTGTTACCCAGATTGCCGTAGAACTTTCAAATATGGAAGATGATTACTTATTTCGGTACTCCGAAGGCGATTTGCCTAGCAATTTCTTCACATATCGCGAGAAATGCGAGGCTGTTTCGAAGTTCATCAGGTCGGCAACCTCGGTTAATGTCTTCGACTGGTCGTTGAGCAGCGAGACGAGTTCGAAGGTGGCATAGTAGGTTATCCACTCCGAGGCAGGAAGGCCGGAAACAGACCTGCTGACCTGCGAGAGATACTTCGACGTGATGCACAGCTTGTCGGCATAATAGGCCACGTCGCGCTGTTGGCGGCAATCTTTCTGAACCAACGAGAGGAAGCGTAGGAAGATGCGCGCGGCATTGTCGTTCGTTTCCATCTGTGACATCTCTGAGGAGTACACCGTCCAGAGGTCATAGAGGAATATCTGCATCACGCGTCCGATAACCTCTTCCTTAAATGGTGAATCCGGCAGGCTGAGTCTATTACGGAATAGTTCGAAATCGTTGTTCATCAGCCGTAGCGATTCCTCGTGCAGATGGAACGACGGATTGATGCGAATGAAGATAAAACCCTTCGAGGCCCACACCATTTCGGGATTGAAGCGCGACAGAAATTCACCCGATGCTATTAGGAAGTCTGCCTCGAAATCATCCGAATACGCCACCTCCTGAATTGCGTTCGACATCTGCCAGATGACCAAGTCATCCTTCTGCGACACATGCGTCTGCTTCCCGTCCGAGAACCGCATTACTCCACCACGCACCAATATGTGCACGTGATAGCTACTCGTATACTCCGACGGCATCCGTCCGTCCCGCTTCGTGTTCAGTAGATTACAGCCTGTCATTTCGCCCATAATTCAATCTTTTACGAGTGCAAAGTTACGAAAAATCTCCCATATTATGCGAATATCAAAGATTCTTTTGGCATTTATTATGAGATAATACCTACTTATGATTAATTGGTTTAGGATGCTTTTTGAGTGTTACGAAAAAGAAAAAGCCCAACTTTTGAGTATTGCACAGTTCACGGAATCGCCGTACCTTTGCACCCAGATTTTTTAGCCATTAAGATAAGATAGAAATGAACGCAACAATTGTAATTTACGGTTCCTCTACTGGAACGTGCGAGGCTATCGCAGAGAAGATAGCCCAGAAACTTGGCTGCGAGGCCATCAACGTACAGGACTTGACAGCTGATGTTGTAGAAAGCAACCAGAACCTGATTCTCGGCACTTCGACATGGGGTGCTGGTGAGTTGCAGGACGACTGGTACGACGGTCTGCGAGTGCTGCAGGGTGCCAATCTTGCCGACAAGACTATCGCCCTCTTCGGCTGTGGCGACTGTGAGTCGTATGGCGACACTTTTGTTGGTGGCATCGGCGAGTTGTATAATGGTATCAAGGAAAGCGGTGCCCGTTTTGTAGGGGCTGTCAGTACAGACGGTTATACCTTTGATGACTCAGAGGCTGTTGTTGATGGTAAGTTCGTGGGACTTCCTCTCGACGATGTGAACGAGGATGACAAGACGGATGCCCGTATCGATGCGTGGGTAGCTGAAATTTCTCCCAACCTTTAAACTTTCGGGTATATGCAGCAGACGGTAGAAAGGCAAGTGACAAGTGAGGCAATGTCCCCCGCCATGAAGGTGTTGATGAATCACATTTATGAATACAAGAAAGGTGTGCGCAGGATGATACTCTTCACCTGCAACCGCCGTTTCGAGGCTTTTGCCACCAACCGGTTGTGCCGCCAGTCCATCGACTACGTGGTGCAGCCCGCTGGCAAAGAGAATGTCAACGTCTATTTTGGTCGCAAGGAGTGTCTCGATGCCATCCGTCTGTTCGTCACCCGTCCGCTGAATGAGCTGACTCCAGAAGAGGATTTTATCCTTGGAGCCATGCTCGGCTACGACATCTGTGCCCAGTGTGAGCGTTACTGCGAACGAAGAAAAAGGAAACAATGAGCTTATTAAAGAAACTATTCTCACAATGCGCCCATCCACAAGGAAGGATGGGACAGGCAATGCTTAAGTTTATGAACCTCTGCCATGCGCCGCTGAACAAATGGGGACTTGGCCTTGTCAGTTTCCATGACGGCATGACGATGCTCGACATCGGATGTGGTGGCGGTGCAACGCTGAAACGTCTCCTTGAGCGAAGCAAAGATGCCAAAGTGTATGGTATTGACATCTCTGAGGACAGCGTGGCCAAAGCCAAAGAGGTGAACAAGGCACTCCTTAACAAGCAGGTATTCATCGAGCAAGGCTCCGTCAGTCAGCTGCCATACGAAGATGCGAAGTTCGACCTCGTAACGGCTGTTGAGACCGTCTATTTCTGGCCGAACCTGCTAGAATGTGTCAAAGAGGTGCGCAGGGTTATAAAACCCGGTGGCCAGTTTGTCATCATGGTAGAGGTCGTCACTATGAATTCAAAGTGGCTGAAAGTCGTGGAGGGTATGACAGCCTATCCACCAGAGCAGTTGAAGCAATTTCTCGATGATGCAGGGTTCACACAGACAGAAATCCATCGCAAGAAGCCATCATACGCCACCATTCTTGGTGTGAAACCTTAAAATTGTTGTCATTGCAACTAAATTGCAAAAGATTTGTCGTACCTTTGCCGTCGAAACGGCGAAGATGCTCTCGCTCGGCAAAATGAGAGCGAGCTCTCTTTTGCTCTCACTTAATCGCATCATTGCAGCATGGTTATGGATCTACAGAGTTTCTTCACATCGCTTTTGAACGTGGTTTGCGAGATGGCTCCCTATCTGCTATTGGGATTCCTGATTGCAGGGGTGCTGCATGTGTTCGTGCCGCAGAGGTTCTATGCCAATTATTTGTCACGAAACAACAAGCTGTCCGTGCTTTGGGCGGCACTGCTTGGCGTGCCCTTGCCACTGTGTTCGTGCGGCGTGATTCCGACGGCTATCGGCTTGAAGAACGAGAAGGTATCGAAGGGAGCTATAGCTTCGTTTCTCATTGCCACACCGCAGACGGGCATCGACTCCATCTTGGCCACTTTCTCGCTGATGGGACTGGGCTTTGCCATTATCCGACCCGTGGCGGCACTCATTACGGGTGTCTGCGGCGGATTGTTGGTAAACCGAATGGTGCGTGAGGATGACATAAGGGAGGATTCCACCGTCTCATGCCAGATGGAGACAGGCAACAGAATCTGGCGGGTGCTGAAGTATGCCTACTATGATATGATTCGCGACATCGGTCTGCGACTGCTTATCGGACTTGTCGTTGCAGCATTGATTCAAGTTGCAGTGCCCGATGAGTTCTTCCTCTCCTTCGGTAGTCAGCCGTTGCTGCAGATGCTGGTCATCCTTGCCATTGCCGTACCGATGTACATCTGCTCTACAGGTAGCATCCCTGTGGCTGCGGCACTGATGTTGAAGGGACTCTCACCTGGAGCGGCACTGGTGATGCTGATGGCTGGGCCTGCGGTTAATCTGGCCTCCATCCTCGTGGTTCATAAGGCGATGGGGTGCCGTTTTACCTGGATCTATCTGATGACCATTGTGGTGTTTGCCATTCTCTTCGGATTGCTGCTTAATGCTACCGAACAATTATCAATTGTCAATTATCAATTGTCAATTAACGACGCCTGCTGCATGACATCCGCTATACCCAGCCCATTTAAACTAATATGTGCTACAGTATTAACCCTACTCATAATATATGCTCTAATGATGAAACTGTTCAGTAAGTTTACCACCAAGAAACCGTTAGACC
>JAEEGH010004642.1_pt1 | contig 35076 bp, 30 predicted proteins | sample 9134181 | NCBI WGS metagenome assembly JAEEGH01 (sample SAMN16246544, study PRJNA631951) | gut metagenome | biome: gut microbiome; feature: rumen; material: DP-attached | host: Bos | place: Iran: Karaj | collected 2018-10
CTGTTCGTCGTTAATGCCCAGGCGTTCCTTGAAGGCGCGGACAAGCGTCGGGTTGAACGTGAGCGGGCCACCTTCGAAAATCACGGGTGGCTTGATTTCCATACCCTGGGCAAGGCCACCGATGGTCTGCTTGGCAATGGCGTGGAAGCTGGAAAGGGCGATGTCTTCCTTGGCGATACCGTTGTTCAGCATCGGCTGGATGTCGGTCTTGGCGAACACGCCGCAACGGCCCGAAATTTCATAAACCTTCTGACCGCGCTTGGCAAAGCCTTCGAAGGCTTCGGTCTTGATGCGCAAAAGTTCGGCCACCTGGTCGATAAATGCACCCGTACCGCCGGCGCATACGCCGTTCATGCGCATGTCAGAGGCAATGAGCTTGCCGGTGGTCTTGTCTTTTTCGAAGAACACCACCTTTGCATCTTGTCCGCCGAGTTCAATGGCGACCCTGGATTCCGGGTAAGTTGCACGCACCGCAAGGGCGTTTGCCACCACTTCTTGCACGAAGAAGGCGTGAGTGGCCTCGGCAAACGGCTGACCGCCGCTACCGCAGAAAGCGACCCTGAAATTCTTGTCGGGGAAAAGTCCGTGGGCCTCACGCAGCACCTCGAAAACCTTCTGTGCCTGCATGGCGTTGTGGCGCTGGTAAGTATAATGCAAAAGTTTGTTGGTCTCTGGATCGACGACCGCAATCTTCACGGTGGTGGAACCAACGTCCACGCCGACCCATAAATCGTTCTTCAAATTGCTCATAGTGGGCTCAAAGATAGAAAAATGTAAACTTTTCAAATAGCTTTTTATCGCCTAAAAATGCCGAAAATCAAGAAAATGTAAAAAACGACTCGCAAAACGAGTCGTGTTAGCGAGGCCGAGGTCGCATCTTGCAAATCTCGATTTGGGAACCTCTAAATTCCCTGCATCAGGCGCTTTTTGGCGGGGCCTTCGGGCAGTTCCAGGAACAATTCCTTCGCAAATGCCTTGGTAAGCATTTCGCGTGCCTTGTCGGCAGGAATGCCGCGGCTCGTCAAGTAGAACATCTGATCTTTGTCGAGTTCGCCCACGGTATTGCCGTGCGTACATTCCACGTCGTCGTGGTAAATCTTGAGCACCGGCTTCACCGAAACGCTCGGGCCGTCGCTCAAAAGAATCGTATTTACCAGCTGGCTCGAATTCACCTTGCTGCAACTGTTGCCCACGACCACCTGGCCGTCGTAACTGGCGTAAGCGTTTTCGTCAAGAATGTTACGTACAAATTGCGTGCTCACCGTTTCAGGGGCGTTGTGTAAAATCGTCAGGCGCTGGTGCTTGGAGGCTGTACCCTTCAGAATGTTCAGGCTGCGGTAATCGAAGTTGGCGCCTTCGCCGTTCAATTCGACGCGCGCACTGATGCGGCCAATGCCTGCGTCTTGCAAGACGTTCGCGAAATGCACCGTAGAATGCACGGCCTGCTTGATGTTGAAATGCCTAAAGGTCAGCGGCAAGTCGTTAGCAGGGTTCGCAAAAAAGATTTCCAGCTCGGCGCCTTCGGCAACATTGATGTCGAAACGTTCTGCGCAAATTTCGTGCATCACCTTGTTGTCAAGAATCTCGATGCTTGCCTTCGCGTTCTTGCCGATGTTCAAGACCGTGCGGCCGAAGTCGTTGTTGCACTTGAGCATCGCCATTTCGTTTTCGCCGTCACCGATTGTCTTTACGAGCTCACGGGCGTTGCATACAATCGGCAAAAGGGCGGCAAAGTCTTCTTCGTATGCGAAGTCTTCGTTGCTGGAGCATACATCTGCAATGCGGCAATTTCCGTCCGCACTCAAAATGTTCGGAATTTTGTTGACCGGGAAAAACGTCCACAATTCGTTATTGCGACGCGGCATTCCCAACTGTTTAATGCGGGTAATGGCGTCCATTAGTTTTCCTCGATCCAGTCGTAGCCTTGTTCTTCGAGCTTAAGCGCAAGTTCCGGGCCGCCGCTCAGGATGATTTTTCCGTGGCGGAGCACATGCACGTAAGTCGGCTTGATGTAGTCCAAAAGCCTCTGGTAGTGCGTCACCAGAATCACGGCCTTTTCGGGCGACATAATCTGGTTGATACCGTGAGCCACAATGCGGAGAGCGTCAATGTCGAGGCCCGAGTCCGTTTCGTCGAGGAACGATACCTTCGGGTCCAGAATCGCCATCTGCAGGATTTCGTTGCGCTTCTTTTCGCCGCCGCTAAAGCCGTCGTTCACGCCGCGGTCGCGGTAGCGGTCGTCCATTTCGAGCATGGCCATTTTTTCTTCGCAAAGCTTCTTGAAGTCGGCGTCGGCGAGCGGTTCAAGCCCCAGGTAGGCGCGCTTGGAGTTGAGCGCCATCTGCAAGAATTCCACGTTGTTCACGCCCGGAATTTCGGTGGGGTACTGCGTGCTGATGAAGAGGCCCGAATTGGCGCGGTCGCAGATTTCCATCGATAGCAGGTCCTTGCCGTCGAGAGTCACGGAACCTTCGTTCACGGTATAGGCGGGGTGGCCTGCGATTACCTTTGAAAGCGTACTCTTGCCAGACCCGTTCGGGCCCATGATGGCGTGAACTTCGCCCGGTTTGACTTCCAGGTTGATACCCTTCAAAATCTGGGTTCCGTCTTCGATACTTGCTTTCAGGTTCTTGATGGACAGCATATTACCTCCGGCGCTTTTTGCGCTAGAATCAATTTTTACGGCACAAATTTAGAAAAACTTGCGGCCAGTGTCTTATCAATTTTTCTTATAATCAGACGAACGGTTTACCCGAAGTCGTCAAAGTCTTCGTTGAAGTTGTCGTCATTGCCGTAGGAGTAGGCTTCTTCGTCGTCATCGGAGGGCGGGGGTGGCTCGAAACCTTCGGGTGGTTCGTCATTGTTTGTGGGCGGCTCGCTTGTGGCCATTTGCTCATCGGCATATTCTGCAGGGGCCTGCTGCGGTTGCTGGGCGACAAACGGTGCTGCACTGGGTTGCGCATTTTGCTGTGCTGTTGCGGGTGCGGCAGCTTGCGTGGGAATGGACGGAGTGACTTCGGTCTGAACGGGTTCGCCGTTTTGAATGGCTGCCTGGAACTGCATCAGGGGAGTCCTACTGCGTACCACCTGGTCTGCAAAGGCGTCGATGTTGATTTTTTCGGCGTTGAATAGGTTGTTCAGCTTCTGCATGCCCTGCGTAAACTTGGACATTTGCATACGCACCGAAACTGCTTCGTTGGTATTTAGCGGAATCTGGTGCTTTTGACGGTCGCAGAGCTTGGTCGAAAGTACGGTAAGCGTCTGGTAGAATTCTACGATTTCCTGGGGCGGTTTCCATTTTTCTTCGGGAAGCCCTTCCAGGAACAGCTTGAGCGTGGGCGACACGTTGTCGTAAAGCAGCTGGGGCGACATGGCTCCCGTTTCGGCGTACAGGGCGATTGCGGAATTCACGAATTCTTCGACCACCGGAGATTCGAACATCTGGATTCCGCTTGCGGCCCAGTCCATATCGAAGTATTCCAGGGCGCGGTCCATCAGCGTCGGGTTGCGGAGCACCAGGTTTGCAAAGCGGATTTCCATCGGGGGAATTGAGGCCCAGTTTAGGGTTGCCTCCTGTTCCAACTGCGGGATGACCTCTGCGTTTTCGCCGTTTGCGTTAGGTGCGCCGTTTCCGTGGGCGGGGCGACGTTCATCAAAACTTTTTTGCGGCTTTAGGGCCTTTACCTGCGAGAGTGAACGGTCCGTGTTGAATCGTTCCGAAATCAGTTTCACGTACTGGTTACGCAGCTCGTGGTCGGGAATACTTTTGACGAGCGACTTCGCGAAGGTGACGAGTTTTGCGCGTTCTTCGGGGCTTTCCATGTCGCGTATTCGCATCAGGTAAGAGAGCCAGTCCTCGGATCCCTTGAGGGCTTCTCTGAAAGCGTCTGCTCCAAACTCGTTTACAAAGTTATCGGGGTCGATCTTGGTCCCGTCTGGGCGCGAAAGTGCAAAAATGCGTGGTGCGATTCCCTTGGGGAGTACGATTGCGAGGCTGTTGAAAGTCGCTTTTCTACCTGCCTCGTCACCGTCGAATACAAGGTATGCCTTTTCGGCGTAGCGGGCGAGAATGCCTGCGTGTAGCTCGGTAAGGGCGGTTCCCGAGGCGGCCACCACGTTGGTGACGCCGCCCTGAAAAAGGCTGATCATGTCAAAGTAGCCTTCGACAATAATCACTTCGCGTTCTTTGGCGATACTTTGTTTGCTATGGTACAGCCCAAAAAGAATGTCTCTCTTGAGATAGAGCTCTGTTTCGGGGCTGTTCATATACTTGGCGTGGCTTTTCCCAGAGAGGTCGCGGCCGCCGAATGCAACGATGATGCCCGACATATTCTGGATGGCGATCATCAGGCGGTCACGGAACTTGTCCGAGATGCCTCCATTTTCCTTTTGGACAGCAAGCCCCGCCTTCACGCAGTCCAGCGGCGAAAAACCGTTCTTCACGGCGTATCCGATAAAGCCTTCGCGTCCGTCGGGCGCGTATCCGATATGGAATCGCTTGCGAGTCTCGTCGGTAATGTGACGGCTCGAAAGGTATTCGAGAGCCTTGGGAGAACGTGAAAGTTCCTGTTCGAACCATTCGCAGGCGAGTTCATTTAGCCTGCGGACCATGGCGCGTTCTTCGGTCTTTTCGTTGTTTTCGGGGGCACCTAGCTGGGGGAGGGCAAAGCCGGTAAAATTGGCGACCCATTCAACAGCTCCCTTGAAGTCCATCTTTTCGTGTTCCTGTACAAACTTGAACACGTCGCCACCCGCGCCGCAGGCAAAGCACTTGTAAATGCCGAGGCTTGGGTTCACGTTCATCGATGGGCTGCGGTCGTCGTGGAAAGGGCAGACGCCAAGGAAGCGCCCGTTACCCGAACGTTTCAGCGGTACAAAGTTCTCGATGACCGATGCGATGTCCGCATGGGCCTTGAGCTGCTGAATGATTTCGTTTGAGTAGAACGCCACGGGTGCTAATATAGAAAAATATTTGCTATATTGCACATCCGTATATCATATAGGAGCGCTTGATGGCAAACATTGTAGATGGTGCAGTTCTTGATCGTGAATTAAACCCGGAGCAGGCGGCGGCTGCCAAGAAAATTGACGGGCCGATGCTGATTTTGGCGGGTGCAGGTTCGGGAAAGACGCGTTGCATTACCTATAAGATTGCCCACCTCGTTTCGCAACACGGGGTTGAGGCGGACCGTATTTTGGCGGTGACGTTTACGAACAAGGCCGCGCGTGAAATGAAGTCGCGTATCCAGAAGTTACTTGATTGTAATATGAACTTCAGCTGGATGGGGACTTTCCACTCCGTGTGCCTGCGCCTGTTGAAGCTTTGCCTTTCGAAGGAATCGGTGGTGGCCGCCATGGGCGGTCAGTGGTACGACGGCAATTTTTCGATTTACGACGACGACGACCAGAAGCGGATCCTCAAGGAAATCTTGAAGGAAGACCTGGGCGACAACTTCGAGGCGTCCGAGGTTAAGAAGCTGCATGCGGTGATTTCGAAGTACAAGAATTCTGTTTTAAAGAAGGGAAACCTTGCGCAATTACAGACGCCGGATGTTGTCATGCAGTTGGCAACATACCCTGATGAATTGAAAAATGCGGAGTATTATTCTCAATACCAGAAACGCCTCAAGGAATCGAACGCGATGGACTTCGATGACTTGCTGTTCAATACCGTCTATATGTTGCAAAAGATTCCTAAACTTGCGGAACAACTTGCGTATCGTTTTCGTTATGTGGTAGTGGACGAATACCAGGACACCAACGATGTTCAGTACGAACTGCTGAAGTTGCTGATAAACGAAAAAAAGAACGTGACGGTGGTGGGTGACGACGACCAGAGTATTTATGGCTGGCGCGGAGCAAATATTGATATTATCCGCAATTTCCACCGCGACTTTGCCCCGGTGACGATCGTGAAACTTGAACGCAACTATCGCTCCACGGCGAATATCGTGAAGGGTGCCGGTTCTGTGATTGCGCACAACATCCGTCCGCAGGAAATGCAGAAAAACGTGTTCTCCAAGGAAGATGCGGGCGAACTCATTCATGTGCGTCAATTTATAGCAAATGATGATCCTGGTCAGAGATTTGTTCTTCCTTTGGAAAGTGCTGAAGCTAATGCTATTGCTGATACGATTGCGAAGGCAGGACCTGACTTTTATGCGAAGACGGCCGTGTTCTACCGCACGAATGCGCAGTCCCGCGCCCTGGAAAAGGCGCTGAATGACCGCCGCATTCCGTCGGTCATTTTCGGCGGCATGCGGTTCTGGGACCGCAAGGAAATCAAGGATGTCCTCGCGTACTTGCGCCTACTTGCGAATGAACGTGATGATGCTGCTCATTTGCGCGTAATCAACACGCCTCCGCGAGCCATTGGCAAGACGACTGTCGAAAACATCCTGGAACGTGAACGCAACGGCGAAGGAACCTTCTGGGAAAACTTGCTCGCCGAAGCGAACAGTGTCGGCCGTACAGCCCCCAAGCTCAAGGGCTTCACCGATATGGTGCTTAGCTGGAAGGCGCTTGTTGCCGCAGGCGAGACCCCGCTCCCGATTTTGGCGGAACGCATCATCAACGATGTGGGCTACAAGGAATTCTTGCGTAAGGAAGATGAAGTTACTGCCGACGAACGTATCGGTAACTTGGACGAAATGGTGAATGCCATCCGTGAATTTGATGAAGAACATCCGGGGGCGACTCTCGATGCGTTCTTACAGGACATTTCTCTGTTGACCGATGCCGACAAGAAGGTGGATAATTCCAAGGGCCAGGTGACGCTTATGACGATTCATATGGCAAAGGGGCTTGAATTTAATACGGTTCATATAGCTGGTTGTGATCAAGGCATTTTCCCTTTGGTACGATCATCTTCTATGATGACGACTTCTGAAATGAATGAGCAGATCGAAGAAGAACGTCGCTTGTTTTATGTAGGCTGCACTCGCGCAGAAAAGAAGCTCTATTTATATCATATCGATGGTCGTTTTTTCCAGGGCTCTAGTCAGCGCTTTGCAAAATCAAAATTTTTGTCTGAAATGGATCCTTCTGTTGTGGATGAAAACGTTCGTCATCTTGGAGGATCTAGCTTCGGTGGAGACGACTTCAACCAGGATTTCTCGGGTCAACAGTTCTCTCGTCCGCCGCGCCCGAACATTCCGCCCAGTTTCCCGCGTAGACCGTCGGGTAGCTTTGGCGGCAGTTCTTCGCACCCGAACAACTTCGGCTCGCACGGCTTTAGCCGGCCTTCTATCCCGAATTCCGTGAAGAAGAACGACAAGCGCATCGTCTACCGTAATCCGATCAAGGTGGCGGCTCCGCCTAAGCCCGCGGAACCGTCCGGCCCGCGAGTAGTCTTCGACGAATTTAGCGAGAATCCGTTCCATCCGGGAGTCCGTGTACGCCACTCCAAGTACGGTGTCGGGACGATTGTCAAGTGCTACGGCTCGGGCGACAATGCCCGCGTGGATGTCCGATTCGGTAACGATCCGACGATTCGCACCATTATTTTGAAGTATGCGGCGCTGCAAATAGTCGGTTAACTCGGAATGCGGAATTCAGAATTCGGATTTTTAAGCTGAAAATTATAATTCCGAACTCCGAAATCTGAAATCCGAATTGATTATGCAACTCTGAGTTGCTTTTTGGGCTAGATTATTTGCTATTTTGTGGTCGTAAGAAAAGAGGTTTTATGCTCGAACGTGAAGAAGTTTTGAAACTCGCGAAGCTTTCTAGGCTTGAAGTCGCCGAAGAAGATATTGAATCCGTGAAGGGGCACCTGGACAAGATGTTGAACCATCTGGAAGCCCTTAAGGCCCTGAACCTTTCTGACGTGGAACCGATGACCGCTGTCGAAAACGGCGCGACCATCCTCCGCGAAGATGTCCCGGTGCAGGGTTTCTCGCTCGAAAAGGCTTTCATGAATGCCCCGGCGGTCGAAAACGACCACTTCGCCATTCCGAAGGTGATTGGCGGCTAGTCCCGAATCTGCTTTGGGGTGCGGAATTTTATGGCTGTGCATTGCATAGTTCCTGCCCGTATGGGGTCGTCCCGTTTTCCCGGAAAGCCCCTGGTTAAAATTCTCGGCAAAGAAATGATCGTACGCACGATGGAACGTGCGGTGCGGGCGGAATGTTTCGACCGTATTGTCTGTGCGACCGATTCCGAAGAAATTGCCGGGGTAGTCTCTCGGGCGGGATTTGAGTTTGTGTTGACGGGGCCTGCCGCAACGGGGTCCGACCGCGTGTCCGCTGCGGCGCAGGCGCTTGGCTTGGACTTGGTGGTGAACTTGCAGGGGGACGAACCCCTGGTGGAACCCTCCGTTCTCCGTGATGTGGCGTCGGCACTTGAAAGTCATCCCGACGAATGGGTGACGGTCGCGTGCCCGCTGAATCCGGCCGAGGCTGAACTGAAGACGGTCGTCAAGGTTTTGGTGAAAGGCGATTATGCGCTGGATTTTACCCGGTCGGTAGCGGTTGAGGACGCTTCCCGCTGGTTCCAGCATCAGGGCATTTATGCTTATTCCAGGCGGTGCCGCGATGAGTTCTCGTCTTTGCCGCAAAGTGAAGTGGAAAAGGAACGTTCCCTGGAGCAGATGCGTATTTTGGGCAAACGTCCGATCCGCATAGTCCAGAGCCCGTATCCGTCCGTTTCGGTGGATGTTCCTTCTGACGTGGCGGCCGTCGAGGCAGCCCTGACGAGGGTGATTTAACAACAACTGGTGGTCGAGGGTAACCATGGAGGTTATCCTATGAATGGTCCCGAGAAAAACGTGGTCCGGCTGGCATTCTGTCTGCTGGTCCTTGGAATAGTGATGCGATATTTGCCTTGGGGGCTTCCCTCCATCGACACCTTTGAGGTGGGCGATGCCCTGATTGTGCCCGCCGATTCGCTAGCCTTGAATGCGGGAGGAAATCCCTCACCCGATTCTGTTGTGTCAAAAATTGACTCCAGTGGATACTTCGCCGGGCAGAATCTTCACGAAAAACATCCCAAAATGCGAAAAACGGCACCAAAAGTGGCTTTGCCTATCCATATCAATACTGCTACGGTAGAGGAACTTTGCGCCCTGAAAGGGGTCGGCCCGAAGCTTGCGGAGAAGATTATTGCGGCCCGGGAGGCCCACGGACCCTTCAAATCGGGTGCAGATTTGCAAAAAGTGCCTGGAATTGGTAAGAAAAAATTGGAAAACATGATTTCCGGTGTAAATTTTGATTAGTTTTAGGGTGTACATTTTTACATAAGTCGTTGATAATATGAGTGATACGAAGATTTACATGGGTGTCGAAGTGGGGGACGCAAACCTCAAAGTGGCTCTTGTGGACGGGACCGAACGTCGCGTTCTCAAGACGGCCGTCTTGGATACGGAGACCAGTCCGCTCGATGACGTTTACGCTTTTGAATCGGCCGTTCAGAACTGGTTGGAATACTGCCAGATTGAATCGGTCGATGCCGTGTCGGTTTCGATCCCTGCCTTTAGGTCCATTGTCCGTCAAGTTTTTGTCCCACCCGAGGCGGCAAAGAACATGGACGACTACATCAAGTGGTACGTCTCGCTGATTACCAATGCCGAGGCGAGCGCCTATATCATCGACTATCAGATTTTGAGTGGCGAGGAATCGCTTGGCTTTACGGTCATGCTGATTGCCGTGCGTGAAAAGTGGGTTGATAACCTGCGCAAGGGCTTCCGTAACAAGATGCTTGCTCCGAAGGCGATGGATGTCGACGTGCTTTCGATCATGAATCTTGTTGATTTTGCGGAAGACGTGACTGAACTGACCTGCGTGGTGAAGGCTGACTACGCCGGCGTGACGCTGCTCTGGCTCACCAAGGATAACCTCCAGGCGCTCCGCTGCGTCTCGACGCTTTCGCTGGTGAACAAGACTCCGGAAGAGGCTTACCAGTTCCTTGTGTCGGGCATTGCCGAACAGATTCGCGTTGCCCAGGAAGAAAATGCCGCCATCGTGACAAAGCAGATCAGGCTTTGCGGCGATATGGCAAATGACATGATGTTCGTGGAGGGGCTTCGACAGAAGCTTTCGGACTGTCAGGTGATTCCGATGGATTCCTTCTCGAACCTTAGACTGCCTACCGAGGCGGAAGATTCTGCCGCTGTGCTTTCTTGCGCCGGTGCGATTGGCGCTGCCCTGAATGTGATGGAGGGTGTATGATTCATTTGAATTTGATTGATGCCGCTGAACGTCTGGTCGAAGCGGAAAACGTCGCTCCGGTCCATGTGACGAGCGTTGCCGACTTGCAGAAAAAGTCTCGCAAGAAGGCCCTGACGGTGGCTCTGGCCGCCCTGTTCGTGGTTGTGGCTTTCAGCTGCTTCTTGAGTGTTGCTGGCGTTCCTGCTCCGTTGCAGGGACTTTTGCCGGCCCAGTATCTGTCTTTGATCGGTGCGGACGATCCTAGCCGCTCTGCTTTGATGATGGGCGAAGGACAGCGGACTTCCGCCGGTGGTTCGCTCGAAGCTCAGGCCGCTGCGGCCGAAGCGATCAAGCGCGACCGCGATGCCGTTACGGTGAAGCAGGTCGTGGGTGAAATCAATCCGCAGGTCCTGTTCAACAACAAGCGTACGGATTACAACTCTTTCTTGCCGCTTGAAAAGCTTTCTTTCCAGAAGGCCGCGGTCGGACAGTTCGTTGCGTTCCTCAATACCACGACTCCCGATGATGTGGGTTTCTCGGATTGCATCTTCCAGGCTCCGAACTATTTCTACCTGCGTGGCGTAGCTGCGAAGTCTGAATCCCAGAAGTCTTTCCTGGAACGTATTCGTGCGGTGAGCTCCGACTTCAGGACTCCGCCTCTGCCTGAAAACGCTCCGGCGACGGACATTACTGCTTTTGGTAAGTACAACGTGAATAATGTGAACATGGCGTCGGTAGCGAGTTTTGTTCCTTCTGCGGAAGTGGCTGGCGAAGTCAAGGCTCTCAAGACTCTGGCATCCACAAGCAAGGTTCAGTTGGCCGGGTTGGACAAGCCTGTTATCGAAGATTTCGGCGTCTACAAACGTTATACATACAAGGTAACGTCCTCGTCGGACTTCAGCGACCTGCAGGCGTTCTTGGTGGCCTTCTCGGCTTCTCCGGTGCGTATGGGTATCCAGAACATCGAACTGAAGCAGGCTAAGCGAGACATGTTCTCGACGACACGATTCGAAATGTTTGTTGTCAAGTAGCGGAATATGCCTATTCGCATTACCGGTGGACTCATGCGGGGAAGGAACGTTCCTTCTCCGGATACTTCCAAGACTAGACCGACGGCTTCCCGTACGAGGGAAGCTCTCTTTAATATCTTGCAGGGAGTCGAAAATTTCCGTGTGCTTGACCTTTTTGCGGGAACGGGCATTATGGGAATTGAAGCTCTCAGCCGCGGTGCTGCAAGCGTTGTTGCCGTAGAAATGGCTCATGCCCAGGCGCGGTTGGTGTTGCAGGCGTACAAGGCGCTTTCCTTGGAATCTAGACTTACTTTGTTAGAAAAGAACGCTCTTGCGCTCGACAAGGATTCGCTTTGCGCAAACGAGGGGTTCGATTTGATTTATGCCGACCCTCCGTTCAAGGATATGGATTATCCTGACCTGCGACCCTATTGGGAATGGCTGAATCCGGGTGGTGTAGCCGTGTTCGAAGCGCCGAGTCGTAATTTGCCTGCATGGGTGAAGGAAGCCGACGAGGCGGGAACGGTACAGGTTCGCCGCTACGGCGAATCGTCACTTGTGATTTACAGGAAGTAGACTGTAGACGGAAGGAAGTAGATTTTTTTTGAATAAAAACTTCCTACTTCCAATTTCTAACTTCCTACTTTTCTAAATTGTAGTTATGAAGAAAATCGCCGTATTTGCAGGGTCGTTCGATCCGTTTACCTTAGGGCACCTCGATATCGTGAAGCGCGCCGCAGCGTTGTTTGACGAACTTTATGTGCTTTTGGCGGTGAATGCATCCAAGAAATACTACTTCGACGAGGCTACCCGCGCCGAGATGATTCGCAAGGCGGTTGCCGGGCTTTCGAATGTGAAGGTGGAATCTTTTGACGGCCTTACGGTGAATTTTATGAAACGCGTCGGGGCGAATTTCCTGGTGCGCGGAATCCGCGGGGCCGCCGATGTGGAATACGAACAGTCGGTTGCCTGGAACAATAAGAACCTTTACCCTGAATGCGAAACGGTTTTCTTGTCTAGCGCTCCGGAACACTTGATGGTGTCTAGCACCGTGGTGCGCGAACTTTTGAAAGTCGGTATCGCGGGCAGCGAAGAAGGCCGCACGAAACTTGCGAAATATGTCCCTGAAGATGTACTTCCTTTATTAATAACATCAACTATTGATTCCTCAACTCAGTCATTCTCGACCGAAGGGAGGGAATCCAGCGCTGGATCCCGTCGCTAAGCTCTAGGATGACACAATAATTATGAGACCTTTCAGATTTCTCCCCAAAGTCCTTCGAGTGCTGCTGATCATTAACGCGGTCATTTTTGCACTGGCGTTCATTGGCGGCAACATTCTCGGGTTGCACCTGAATTTGCCCGGCCTCGGTTATGGTAGCATTTCCGAATACATTGCCTACTTTGGTGCCTTCTGGCCGTTTGCCCCGGAGCAGGCTTGGCGCTTTGTAACTTACATGTTCGTGCATGTAGATTTCTGGCATTTCCTCTTCAATATGCTGATGCTCTGGATGTTCGGTAGCGAAGTGGCCGATATGATGGGGACAAAGCATTTTACGGGAATGTATTTCTTCTGCGGGATTTTTGCGGCGGTGTTCAGCCTGGCTATGTTCTGGCTCGGTATGACGAATAGCCCGATTATCGGGGCTTCGGGAGCCTTGATGGGAATTTTCGTGGCGTACTACAAGTTCTTCCCGAACCGGATGCTTTTGATGTTCTTCTTTTTCCCGATGCGAATCAAGTACGCGATGTGGTTCATGGTCGCGGTAGACGTGTTCATGGCGCATTCGGGAGATGGCGTGGCGCATTTTGCCCATTTGGGCGGTGTCGTAGGCGGATTCCTTTATATGCATTTTTACGAACGTGGCTTTGGGAACCTCGGTAAGGCTTTTGAAAAAATGCGTGGCCCAAAGTTTACGGTGCATCAGGGCGGCCGTTCCGAAAGCAAGCCGCGTGAAGATTCCGATGCCATCGAGGGTGAAGTTTTTTATGTGGACGAAAACAAGCGGATGGATGAAATCCTGAAGAAAGTCAATCGCGATGGAATCAACTCGCTGAACGAGTCCGAACGTCAATTTCTATTACAGGCGAGCGAAAAGTTGCGCCGCCGCAGAGGAGGCTTCTAATGAAGAAAGTTTTAGGTATGGGCGCAGCCCTTGTCGATATTTTGGCAAACGTAGATGATGCCTGGATTGCCGCTCAGGGCGTGCAGAAGGGTGGCATGAACATGGTGGATTGGCCGCAGATGGAAAAGTTCCTGGGTGCTCTCCAGAATCCGCTGCGCGTGCCGGGTGGTTCTACCTGCAATACCATGGTGGGCCTTTCTCGCCTGGGAGGCAAGGCTGCCTTTATCTCGAAGATTGGCAACGACGAACTCGGTGACATTTTCAAGAAGCACTTGCAAGATAACGGTGTGGAATCGAAGCTCGGCTTGAGCGACGCTGCCACGGGTTGCGTTTTTTCTGCTGTGACGCCCGATGCGCAGCGCTCCATGTGGACTTATCTCGGTGCTTCTGATTTCCTCGCTAGTGATGACTTTGTGCCGGCTCTTTACGATGGCGTAGGCCTGCTGTATGCCGAAGGCTATCGTGCCTTTAACGCCGACTGCTTCAAGAAATCCTTCACCTTGGCCCGCAGCCTTGGTGTAGAAACAGCTCTCGACTTTAGCAGCTTTGGCGTGGTGGAAGCCTGCCGCAAACTCTTTGACGAACTCTTTGCTGAAAAAATGATCGATATCATCATTGCAAACGAAGACGAAGCCTATGCATACGCTGGTGTCAAGGAAGAAGCCGCTCTCGATGTACTTGCCAAGAAGGCGAAGGTTGCCGTGGTGAAAATCGGCAAGCGCGGTGCCCTGATAGCGAAAGACGGCAAGGTGGTGCATGTGCAGGCGGGCCCTGCCAAGGCTATCGATACCACCGGTGCTGGCGACTTGTGGGCGTCGGGATTCCTGTACGGCTACATGAACGGCTGGGATATGGAACGCAGTGGAAACCTCGGCAGCGTCGTGAGTAACGAAGTGGTCCAGGTGATGGGCGCCCAGATTCCGGAAGACGGCTGGAAGCGCATCTTGGCTGCTCGCGGCTAGTGTAATTTTCCATTTTGATTAAAAAATTAGGCTAAGAGATTTCTTTTAGCCTTTTTATTTTGCAGGATTGTAAAGAAATGGTTATATTTAGGGAAAAGTGGAGGTTTAACGTGATGAAACGAATTCTTTGCTTGGTAATGGTTGCAATGGCGTTCTCTTTTGCCCAGGATGAACCCTACGTTCGCAACATCTGCGATACGCTAGGTGCAAAGGAAGTGACTTTGCAATTGCAGCAGATTGAAGAAACCTTGTGGTACGGCTCGAAAGATCTGTCCAATTCTGATTCCGTCAAGAAAACGGTTTTCAAGGACTATCAAGATGTGAAACCGCTCAATGGAAAATTCACGGAAAAACTTCCTGTGTCCATAAAGGCTAGCTGTGTAGAAAGCCGAAACCAGTTGTTCCAGTATGCGACGTGGTCTATTGATAAATGGTCGTTTGTCAATAATGACAGTGGTTACGCAACCATGATTATGGATGTCAACCAATACCAATTTCCGGGTTTCGACGCAACGAATTCTTTCAACGTACTCGCAATTAGAAAAGGTTCGCTTCCCGAAAACAACTCTTATTCTAGTAAAGAATTGATGGTTTCAAGAACGTTTGAGCTCAATTTTGACTGGTGGTATTCATTAGCACTTTATTATCGAGGTCTTAAGTTTTCTTATACTGCTGTTGTTGCTATGGATTCCTTGTCGGCGGTGAAAAACTCGATTCAATCTTTAAACATTCCAGACTCCATTTCGAAGGTCCAGCTGCAGATATTCCATGTTGTCTTGACGGATCCGAATAAGAATCAGCCGGTTTCTTCTTCTTCCGAGGAGTCGTCTTCGAGCAGCGTTGCTTCTAGTTCGTCTGAAAAATCGGTTTCGTCGAGTTCTTATAGCGGCGCCGGTCCTTGGAATTGTGGTGATAATCCGCTGTTGTCTTGCTCCTCGACTTATTACGGAAGTAGCAGTTCTACATCAAAAGAAAACTCTTCGAGCAGCTATGTGCAGACATCTAGTTCAGAACAGGAGTCTTCGTCTAGTGAGGAACAATCGACGATTATCGGTCGTCTTGGTGTTGCCCCGCGTGTGTTTAACGGTCCACGAGAGGTTCGTAGGCTTGATGGTTCTAAAGTCAAGGCGGGTGAATCGCTTACTCCGGGCGTGTATTACGTGAAGGGGCTTGATGGCCGCTGGAAAAAGCAAGTCGAATTGCCGTAATAAATCAAGTATTGATAATGAATGATGAATAATGTTTTTTAACATTATTCATTTTTCTTTTGTTGACTGGGTTTTGTATATTTGAACTATGATGCGTATTGCTAAGATTCTTGCGATTTCTCTTGTGCTCTGTGGTTCGTTTGCTATGGCCGAAGATGCTGTTGCCCCTTCACAGATTTCGACTGCAGAGACTGAATTGAAACAGGAACTTGCCGTGCGTGACAGCATCATGCAGGTGCAAGATAACGCTTGTACCGTAGAAAAGGATTCCTTGCGGGCAGTGATTGATACGGAAAAGGCAAAAAGTGAAAACTGGGAGAAAAGTTACAATACCGTCAAGAAAGACAATGAAACTTGTGCTCGGATGCTCAGTACCTCGATCGAAGTGAACGAAAAGAAAAAGGAAAAAGAGGATGAAGAACACCGTAATGCGGCGATGATGACATCGTCTTCTTTCTTGGGGGGTATCGGTATAGGGCTCCTGATTATGTGGCTTATTATGAAGTGATTGGGGTTACTTTTTTTGAGGCGAGAATGAATAAGTTTATAGCTGTTTGTGTGAGCCTGCTTTTGTGCGCAGGCTTTTGTTTTGCGAAGATGAGGGCTTCTTTGGCGGGGCCTTTCCAGTGGGGGCATTCTCTTGCTCCGCTTACGACGATTTCGATGAAAACCGCCGAGATATCGGCTTTTATGCCTTCCAAGAAAAAATTGTTTGTGGTGGGCGATGGCGGTGTGGTTGAGGTGGTTGATTTAAGCAATCCAGGCGTCGCCAAGAAGATTTCCGAAATTTCGGTTCAGGGAAACGCCTCTAGCGTGACAGTCCATGATGACCTGGTCGCGGTTAGCATGCTTGAAGTTGAAGAATGGCGCGAAGGCCAGGTGCAGGTGATGCGCTACACCGATAGCCTCGAAGTGCTTGGAGTGTACAAGGTCTGCAGCCAGCCGGATATGATCAAGTTTACGCCCGATGGCAAGAATTTGCTGGTGGCTTGCGAAGGATCGCCTAGCTCGGATTTTGCGGTAGACCCCGAGGGAGGTGTTGCTTTTTTGTCGGTAGCAAAGGCGGATGCTGAATCATGGAAAACGGCGGAACTTACTGTGGCCGGCTTTGATCATCTCGATACGAATGCGCTGAAAAAGGCTGGTGTACGCGCTCCTGGAAATCAGGGCTTTTTAAAGTCGCTGGAACCGGAATACATTACGGTGTCTGACGATTCCAAGGTGGCGTGGGTGAGCCTGCAAGAAAACAATGCCATGGCTATTATTGATGTTCCCGCCAAGAAAATCAAGAAGGTTTTCCCGCTGGGTTTTGTGGACCATTCCAGAAATGGATTCTCGCTGGATGCCGTCAGTGACGGTGAAATCAATATCAAGAATTATTATCCGCTGCGTGGATTGCGTCAGCCCGATGGCATTGCTTCTTTCATGGCGGGAGACAGACACTTTGTGTTGACCGCAAACGAGGGCGCTCCTGTCAACGATTACAAGGCCTGGACCGATGTGACGAATCTGTCTGCGCTTAAGGAACAGGGCCGTTTAGATGAAACCGTTTTTACGGAAAAAATAACGACGGAACTGAAGGATTTGTCTGTCAGTTCGCTGGAACGCTGCGATGAAGGTAAGTACCGCACGCATAATGGCAAGTGTCCTTACGCTTATACGTTTGGATCTCGCTCCGTGAGTGTTTTCGATGGTGAAACGGGAAAACTCATTTGGGATTCCGGTGAAATGTTTGAACGTGTCTTGGCTAAGATTGCACCGGAATATTTCAATTGGAATTCCAAGAAGGGCAAAGTGAAAATGGACAAGCGCAGCAGTGACAAGGGCTGCGAACCAGAAAATGTCACCGTGGGCGAGGTGGGCCGTCGCCGCTACGCCTTTGTCGGCTTGGAACGCACCAGCGGTATTGCTGTTTTTGATATTACCGAACCGGAAGCGCCGAAGTTGGTGGATTACTACTTGGATCCGCTGGACCGCGGCCCCGAAGGTGTTTTGTTCATTCCGGCAGATCAGAGCCCGCTTGCGGATCAGGCGCTGCTTGTCGTCGGCTATGAATACAGCAAAACACTGACGATTTATACGGTGAAATAATTCAGAATTCGGAGTTGAAAATAATTCCGAAATCCGAATTCCTAATTCTGAATTACCTGTTCGGGCCAGGGGTGCTTGGGGTAGCGTCCACGCAGTTCCTTGCGGACTTCGGCATAGGTGTTTTGCCAGAATCCGGTCAAGTCCCAAGTCTTTTGGATGGTGCGGAAGTTCGGTGCCAGAATGTCGTAGCGGACTTTTAATTTTCCATCGGCAATCTTGTGTTCGCCGCGGAGCTGCATCAAGTCTTCGATGCGGGCCGAGATTTCCACAAGAACGCCGTCGATGCTTTGTACGGACTTGCCGTCGTCGGTGATGGCGACTTCTTGATAGCTGTAGCGGGCTCGCTTGCCGTTGGGGAGCACGTAATGATCGGGGAATGTTTTTCCGAGCCATTGCAGCATGGACTTGCCAAAGTATTCTTCGACAATGCTCCTGTAACGGTCTTCGTTTATGTCGCGGAGCAGGAACTTGCCGCTTGCGAATTCGTCAAAGATGAGTTCCATGTCTTCTTCGTTGAATTCGGGAAGTCCGTATTCGGGGTAGAGCTTGGCAGCAAGGCGCATCTTGATGAGCCCAGTCTGCACGGCTTCGGTCAGGAATTTTCCGCTCCAGTTTTCCTTTTCGATTTTTTCGCGCCAGGCATCGACGGTGAGCTTCTTGAGTTCTTCGAGAACTTTGGGGGAGGCCTCTTGCGTGAGAATTTCTTTGCGGGAAAGCTCGGTGGTGCTACCGTCGGCGTTTTCGGATTCGCTGATTTCTACACCGATGAATCTTTCTTGACCGCTGCGCCACAAGAGTTCGTAGCGGGTCTTGGCGCTTTCTCCGCCGAGAAGTTCCCTAGCGATAGGTGCGTATAAATTAACTTTAAGTTCCGATTTGCTACCGCCGCCGGTGCGGAGCATGCTGAGGGCGAGAATCGCATAAGGCGGTTCTGCAACTTGCAGGCGAATCACGTTCTGGTTGGCGAGCTTGTAGGCGTTGCCGCTCGGGGTCGCGAGCCTGTCCGGGAAAGCCTTGAGCAATTGCTTGCAGGTGAAGGCTTCTGTGGATTGCTTCGTCGTTGCACTCCTCGCAATGACGTGAGTGGAATAGCCGTCTTCGTCATTGCGCGTTGCGCCATGACAATGCGGCTCGGCAATGAGCCCGCAAGCGGTCTCGCTGCACTCGCCTTTTACGTCATTGCGAGCCTCGTTAGAGGCGTGGCAATCCATTCCGAATTCCAAATTCCGAACTCCGAATTCTAGTGCTGCTTTCTGCAGTAGTAATTCCGAAGGCTCAATCTGCAGGACTTCGGGGACGATTCCTTGAGGCATGCGCTTTTCGGACTCTTCGCTCCAGAGACGAATGGCGCAGCCGTTCTGCGTACGGCCACTACGGCCGCTGCGCTGGATTGCATTCTGCATCGAAATGGGAAGCGTGCGCAGGACGTTCACCTTTTCGCTGTCGTCGTAGATGCTTACACGTTCAATGCCACTATCAACAACACCTGTCACGTTCGGCACGGTGATGGAGGTCTCGGCGATGTTCGTCGTGAAAATGACGCGCGGGCGTTCGGTGACTTCGAAGATGCGGTCTTGTGTCTCGCGATCCTGTCCGCCGTAGAGTTCCAGGAATTCGGCGCAGTTGTTGCCGAGGGCTTCGGCGGCGGCGGTGTGGCAGCGGGCGATTTCTGCTTTGCCCGGAAGGAACACCAGCGTGGTCTGCCAGATATTGTTGCGGTACAGAGTGCGGAGCGCCCGCACCACTTCGGCGTCAAGTCCAACGCCCGAAACAAGCGATGTTCCCGTGGCCGGGGTCTGGTTGATAATCTGGACGGGGTAGAGCGGGTGGCCTAGGCTCAGGCACTTGACGCCGAGAACCATTTCGAGTTCGGAACGGTTCAACGCCGCCGACATTACTGCGATACGAGGCCGTTCGGCTCTATTGTTACTAAAGCAATGTGATATCGCCTCACTCTCGCCTTCACGACCAGCTTCCGCTTGGTCGCTCTGGCTCACACGTGGGCCTTTAGGCTTAGATCCTTCGACTTCGCCCTGACGGGCTTCGCTCAGGATGACACTCTTCTCTCGCCTGAAGTACGCGAACAGCAAATCCATATCGGCTTTGCGTTCGTGGTATTCGTCGAACACGATCCAGTCGGCATCAAGCTTGCCGTGCAGCAATTCTTGTAGAAAGTTTCCGTAGGTCTGGAATAGAATGCGCGTGTCGGCACTCTTGCAGCTGTCCTGTCTGAACTGGTAGCCGACGGTCTTGCCGCAAGGCTCTCCGTGGAGCTTTGCCGAGAACTGTGCGAGCGCGAGTGCCGCGATGCGGCGGGGCTGCAGTACGACGACGCGGCCCTTGCAGTGCTTGCTTAAGAAGTAGGGGATGAATAGCGACTTGCCCGAGCCGGTCGGTGCTTCTATCAATAAATTGCGAGAAGCCGCGATTGCGGCTTCCAGTTTACCTTCTTCTTCGGCGAGTGCAAGGTCTTGATATTGCAAGGGTAATTAGCGAGGGAATTTCAGCTTTTCGCCGGTGGCAACGTCGTTGTAAGGCTTCTTGCCTTCGTGGAACTTCTGGTTGATGACCAGGTTATCGATGCGGCGGCGGAGTCCCTGTTCGGTCTTGCAGAAGAAGTAGGCGACCTTGTTGGTGCCGGGCACCAGGAACATGGCGAGCTTGTACTTCTGCGAAACGGCGCGGCGGAAGAACTTGAGGTCTTCTTTCTTGGGCACCACGAGGTGAGAACCTTCCTTGACTTCGCAAATCATGTCGGCATCGGCCAAGAGGGCGCGGGACTTCTGCTTGAGGGCGGCAAAGTTGGGTTCGGTGTTCTTCTTGATCGTTTCAAGGCTGAACGCTCCACCGCCTTCCTTGAGGGCTTTGCGTACACCGCGGAATGCGAATACGCCGAGCACGATCAGGACAAGGGCAACGATGAAGGGCCAATAGTTGGCGAGAAAATCTAACATAAAAACCTCGGAATTCAGATTTTACGGGCATAAATATAGTAAAATCAATTTCTATATTCGTTTGGGTATTAGGCTTTTACAGACCGACTAATCTTTTGAGAGTTTCCAATATGAAAAAATGTAAAGGTTTTTGGGGCGCCTGGGCGGTAGCCGTGGTGGCGATTCTTCTTGTGGCCTGCGGTGGTGATTCCAGCAGCGGTTCTGGAAATGAGGGGCATGCAGCGAAAGAGGGCGATGAATGCTCCGAAGATTTGCAGAAGGCGCGAGTGTTTCTGAAAAAGACGGAAACGTACTATGTGTGCGTCGATGGTAAACTTGTACCCGTAGACGCGGATAAGTCTTCTTCTAGCGAGAGCTCGTCGAATTCATCATCTAGTGCAAAGGGCGAGTCAAAGGCATCGAGTTCTTCTAGCGCAAAGGACGAGTCAAAGACTCCGAGTTCCAGTTCCTCCGTCAAGGATTCCTCCGTTAAGGAAGACTCCAAGTCAAGCAGCTCGATTTATCTTGATCTTTCGGGTTGTGAAAAGGAACAGGAAGGTTCCTATATCTACATGGAAGAATCCGGGAAGTATTTTGTCTGTAAGGATTCTGAATGGAAGGAGACTGAAAAGTCTGATCTGGATCTTGACAAGATTAAGTGTGATGAAAAATCGGGGGATATCCTGAATTGCTTTGTGGACGCCTCTAGCAGCTCGGCGGAGTCTTCGTCCGATAGCGAACCGTTTGAATACGAAGTGGGCGAGACCTTTACCGATGAACGCGACGGCCAGATTTATAGGCAGGTTGTCATTGGAAATCAGCTCTGGATGGCACAAAACCTGAACTATGCAAGCAAGAAAAGTGTTTGCCCGTCAGATGACGCAGGTGAGTATTGCGAAGGGTATGGAAGACTTTATCCGTATGTAGACAGGGACGTTCCCCAGTGGGTTTCCCTCCTTGGCGATGATCTGTGCCCGAGAGGTTGGGCTATTCCTTCGCAGCAGCAATGGGAAACTTTGATATCCTATGTCGATGCGAATAATGGTGACGAAGGCGTTGGAAAAAGTCTCAAGGCCTCTAAGGGATGGTTTGCGGAAGGAACCGTTGTCCAAAACCTCTATGGCCCGAGCAGAACTGCCGTCGCGAGCGGTAAGGACGGTTTCGGCTTTTCGGCACTTCCTGCAGGAAGCCGTTGGGATGCCTCAATTTACACTCATGACGATACCCGTTTCTGGGCGCGTACGTTTGACCCTGAGTACGATGAGTATCAAAGGGGCGAAACTTTTATTGGTTATCAGTTGACTTTTGATTCGGATACGGTCGGAATTGACCCGAGTAGCTATGCTTCTGGAGGTTTTTCTATCCGCTGCATCAATATCGAATATGAAATCGGTTTTGAAGTGGGGTATTGCACCGAATCCCGCGATGGGGAAATGGTAGAAGTTGCAGGAGACCTGTATATGTGCGATAAGGGTGTGTGGCGAAATGCGAATGCGGCGGAGCGTTTCTTGGGAGTTTGTTCCGATAAACAGGAGGGAACGTCCAAATTGTATAAAAATCCTATGTTACAGTCCTATCCCGAAGGAAACGAATACTATACCTGTGAAAAAGGACATTGGCGTGAAGCCACTAAAATGGAATCTTATGTTGCATTGGCGAATGAATTTCCGGGCGAATGCACTTCGGAGCTTCTAGGAAGATCCATAAGGGTTAATTACTATGACAAGGATAGAAGGACTTATCTCAATCCGCTAATGATTTGTGATCAGGATGGTTGGCGTGAAGGTTCTGAAATAGAAGGCCAGCTTGGCTTGTGCAATGCAGCCATCGAAAATGAGATTAAGCCCTATATCATGGATTATATGGTTTGCGAAAAAGGACAGTGGCGCGAAGCCACGGTGCTAGAGGAGCTGGAATTCCGTGGCGGTAAATGTACTGCTAAAATTCAGGATTCCTTGTTGTTATGCTATAAGGATTACTCCTATTATCTTTGTGACAATAGCGAGTGGCGCGTAGTCTCCGCAGAAGAGAACGAGAAGGGCTTGGCCTGCACCAAGGATGCCCAGCTTGTCAAGGGAAACTACTATGGTTACTTTGTGTGCGACGGCGATACCATCAGGCCAACATCCTATACCGAACGAAACTTGTCAAGGGGCTGTACCAGCTATAACGAAGGCGATACGGTAGTCACCGCGCAGACAGGAATCGTTATCAGTTATAGTGAATGCATCGAGGGCTCCTGGAAATCGCTCAAGGATCTTGATTCGACCGTCTTTGAAAAGGTGACGGATGAACGCGATGACAAGGTTTATCGCGCGATTCAGATTGGCGGACAGACCTGGTTTGCTGAAAACTTGAATTACGAAATGGAAGATGGAAGTTCCTGCTACGGTGACACGCTGGACTATTGCAGTGTGTATGGTCGCCTTTATACGGAACCTGCCGCGGCGATGGCTTGCCCTGCAGGTTGGCATTTGCCGACCAAGGACGAAGTCAATGTGCTTTTGGATTCCATAGATAACCTGGTTACGCTGAATTTGAATTCAAGAACCGATTCCCTGAAAACATTGATGGATTTCTCGTGGAACGGAACGAACGTGCTCGGCTTTTCGGGACTGCCCGGTGGCTACGTGGGCTACGAGAACGGCGTCTATTCAATGGTGGGGCGCGCGGCCGGCTGGTGGACTTCGACAGAATATGGCGACAATTTCGCCTATGCCTTTGGAGTTATCCCGAATATGAAGGTTGTCGACAGCTATGACTTGACCAGCAAATTCTCGGTTCGCTGCGTGAAGAATGTGGCTCAGGACGAGGAGTAGGATTCTGATTACGCATCGATTTGACATTTTTGGTTTCGTGAGAAAGTTTGCCTTTATTTGCGCGACGGTTTGTGGCCTTGCCGCGGTTACATGGGCGACAGATGATGAGGTTGCAGGCGGTTGCGCCGATGGAACGGTTGTGTCGTCTATCCGTTTGGAAGGACTGGAACATACGAATCCCCGCGTAGTAGAACGGGAACTGTTGAACCGAGTGGGCAAGCCGTTCTCCGTCGAAAAGTTCGAGGCGGAAAAACGCCGCCTGCAGGACTTGGACCTGTTCACCGAAATCACGGTTTCGTGTAAGCAATCCTCAAATCTCATCTATTCCTTCAAGGAAATTTTCCGCTGGATTCCGTCTCCGGCAGGGAAGGAAACCGACCGCGACGGGCTGATGATCGGCCTTGCGCTCGCAAACCTCAATGTACTGGGCGAAGACATCCGTGCCGAGGTGCAGTATCGTACTTCGACGGATCCGTTCCTCGAAAATAACGAGTACGCTTTCTATGTGAGTTCGCCATACCTGTTCGGCCTTCCGCTTGGCTGGAATTTCGAGTTCCTGCGCACCGATAGCTACGATGATATCCATGGCTATCAGGATGACAGTTGGCTTGTGGACCTTGACCTGGATTACGAGATGTTGCCGCATCTTTCTCTCCTAGGAACGGTTGCAGGTCGTGTGCTGAAAAATGCTGACTTCTTGCCGGAATTCGGTCTGGGTTTTGCCTTCGATTTCCGCGACAGCAAACTGGATACCCGTAAGGGAGTCTACTACGAATACATGCTGACTCACGTAGGGCTTGGCGACGAATCCGATTGCGATATGTCCGTAGACAAGCTCTGCAAGGAAATGGGCGGCGAAAACTACTGGGAACTTTTGACGGATGCTCGCGCTTACTGGACCTTGAGCCGTTTCGTGACCGGCGCGACTGCGCTTGCCCGTTATCGTCCGGGTGATGTGAAATTCTACGACTATTATTATCACGGAGGCCCAAATACTTTCCGCGGCCGTGGCGGCAGTGCGCTCGGCGGAAAAGAAGACGAGGCTGATTCGGTGCGTCTGGGCGTCCACGAAGTCCTGCTGACGCTCGAGGAGCGCTTTGTTTTGATGGAGCGCCACGCGGCCAGTGTCATGGGAGTCAACTTCTTCTATGGCGTGCAGCTGGTGGCGGGTTTCGACGGAAGCCTTTTGTGGGATAGCGGCCGACCCGGCTGGGACGATTACGAGGGGGCTGTCTATGGCGGTCTGCACTTGGTTATCCCGGCGCTAGATCGTATCCGATTCGAAGTCGGTTATAGGCCCGATAGGGGAGAGCCTGCGTTTTATTTTGGACTCTTTGACAAGGTGACTTCATCACGTTGGCGGAGCAGGTAGTTTTGGTAAACTGCCCTTTACAAATTTTTAATAAATGCTAAATTAGGACTTATATTTATATTAAAAAGATAATATGGGCTCAATGGTGAGCCCTTGGAGTGCAAATGGCTATTAACTATCTGGATCTTCCGATTGGACGCAAATACCCGTTCGAAGTGGACTGCGTCGTGGAAATCGGCAAGGACACCAACCTCAAATACGAATATGATGAACGCTTGCACGTGTTCCGCCTGGACCGCTGCTTGCTGAGCTCCATGAGCTACCCCTGTACTTACGGCTTTATCCCGAGCACCAAGGCCGATGACGGCGACGCTATCGATATGTTGATTTATAGCCCGGCCTCGATGATGACGGGGACGGTCTGCACCTGCCGCGTGATTGGTGCGCTTGATATGACCGACGGCGGTCGCAAGGACTATAAGGTCTTGGGCGTACCTGTGTTCAATCCGCGCCCGATCAAGGACATTACCGATGTGGACCAGATGTTCCTGCGCATTACCAAGAACTTTTTCCAGAACTACAAGGAACTGGAAGGCAAGGATGTGCAGATTGGCGAATGGAAAGACGCCGCTTTTGCCCGCGAAAAGGTAATTGCCGCACACAAGGCCTATTTCCAGATGCAGGTTCAGGTTCCTGAAACTTGTTACCAGGAACCGGAAAGTGTTGACCACTTGCCGCCTGACGAACTGATTTAACGACATTCTCTTCACTATACGCTTTAAGCGGGACTCTATTTGGTAAAAAAAAGTTCTAAATAGAGTTTTTTTGTATCTATTGGCAAAAAAATGTTTATTTTTAGACCAAAAATAAGCAAAACCTCTTTTGGAGTAGATTTTTATGAAGAAACAGATGTTGGCTCTCTGTGCCGCTGCTTTGATGATGTCCGTTACCGGCTGTAACGACAAGATGGACCCGAACGATCCGCAGTCCGTGCGTAAGTACTTGACCAAGCAGCAGATTCCTTTCACCCCGAACCAGTTTGTTTCGTACGCCGCTAGTGGCGATACCGCCAAGATGACGATTTTCCTGCAGGCATCCTTTGAAATCGATGCTCCGGCAGACAACGGCAACAATGCCGTGGCCATTGCCGCCAACAAGGGCAATATGGTCGTGCTGAATTACCTGTTCGACCACGGTGCAAAGGCCGATGTCAAGAACGGCAACGGCGAAGCTGTGATTGACAATGCCGTGATGATGGGCAACAAGGAAGTGGTCAACCGTCTTCTGACCCAGCTCAAGGCCGAAGGTGCAGAACTTCAGACTCTCGGAACCGCAGTGCTTCTCGCTGCAAAGACCGGTAAGGTCGATATGCTCGAAGTGCTCGCCGATGCCGGTGCTCCGCTCGATTCCCGTAGCGCAGACGGTTACCTGCCGATTCACTGGACTGTGAAGAATGGCCAGTATGACGCTATGATGTTCCTCATCAACAAGGGTGTCGACGTGAACGCTAAGTGCGGTCAGGGCTATTCCGTGCTTGACTGGGCGACCAACGAAGGCTATACCCGCTTGATCAAGGCCCTGAAGAAGACCGGCGCCAAGAATACTCCGCAGTACTTCAAGGATTCCAAGAAGTAACGTATTCAACTCAGTTGGTAGAACTTAGCCCGCTGCGCTCGTAGAACTTAGACGATTTCAATATTTGATGACTCTAAGCTCCAAGTTCTAGCAACTCGGTTCTAATGCTCGTTTTTCAACTTATTTTGAAAGAAACCGTGGTCTAGTGGCCACGGTTCTTTGTATTTTTCGCGTATGAAATTTCATTTGTTCCCTAAGATCTTTCTTTGTCTGTGCTTGGCGGGTGTGGTCTCGCAGGCTCAGGAAACGGTAGAGAGCGTTCGCCGCCAAATCAAGTCGGTGGAAGCAGAAACTGCTCGCGAAAAGTCGCTTCACGATGCCGAAAAGAAACGCCATTCCGAGTTTGTCGAGGTCGGTCGCAAGAAGGTGCAGGCCCTTGCTACGCAGAACAAGACCTTGAAGGCCGAAATCGATTCCCTGAAGGCTGAACTCAAGAACCTGGCCGATGCCCGTCAGAAGGCCATGGGAACGGTCAAGTACTTTGAAAACCGTAAGGCCAAGTATGGCGAATCGCTTGCAAAGGTGATTGATTCGCTGGTCCCCGTGTTCGAATCGGACTTCCCTTACCGGAACGATGAGACAATCAAGAGTGTCCAGGAGATTGCGAACCAGCTGCATAAGGGACTCATCGAGGCCGACGACGGTCTCAACCGAACGCTCGAGGTTTTCTACGATCGAATCCGCCTCGGTTACACGACCGAAGTCTACAAGGGCTTTTTGCAGGTGGATGCCCGCAATGTTCCCGGTACATTCCTGCGTTATGGTGCGGTATCTTCCGTATTCGTGAGCAACGACGGGAACGACGTGCTCTGGCTTGCCCGGACAAGCGATGGCGGTTACAGTTGGAAGAATGTATCTGACGACTTGAATATGCGATCGGTATTGAAGGATGTCATGAAGGTGGCCGAAGGTAAGACTGCCCCGAGGCTTGTGACGATTCCCGTTGCAATTCCGAAGGAGGGCAAATAGATGAAAATTCAGAATTCAGAATTCGGAATTCGGAATGTCTTTGCGATGTTGCAGACCGAAGCTTCCTCTAGTAGGTTTTCTCGTTTGACTGTTGCTTTTGCAGTAGTAGCTTTCGCAATTCTTGCTCCGCTCTCTTACGCGCAGCAGAATGCCGATATTGATGCCGTCAAACAACGAGCTGCGTTGAACAGTGCAAAGGCTGATTTGGAAGAAGCCCGCAAGAAGCGTGACATGGCCGTTGCAGCCCGCTGGAAGGACCGCGAAACGGCCAATCAGGAACGCGAACTCTTTAACGAAAAGTACAACGAAAGCAAGGAAAAGGTCGATGCCTTGATGTCGGAACGTGCACGCCTGTTCGAGGATGTGCGTGTAGCCCGTGAGGATTTGGCCCAGGTCAAGTTGCAGGCGGAAAAGGCGCGTGCCGAGTACCTGTCGCTTGCTGCAGGTCTCGAACGCTTGGAAACCCTTTCAAAATTTGCTGAACAGGGGATTCCTTTCAAGATTGCCGAGCGTGTAGAAGCGCAGAACAAGGTGAAGAAGGAAATGGGCCTTTACCGCGACGACCCTGTTCGTATTGCGACGGCGCTCTTGAACGTGGCGAAGGGAGAACTTGCATTTACCCGTGAAATCCAGTTGGAAAATGCGGAGCTTGTTTTCGGCTCGGCCGTGGCCCAGGGAAGCCGCTTACGTTTGGGTGGCCTCTATGCGATGCAGATGGCAAATGCTGTCGATATCAACGGCTTGCATCCGGCGGCGTTGATGCTCCCGGTGGCGGGCGAAAAGAAGCGAGCCTTCAGCTGGCAAGAAAATTTGACTCCCGATACGAAGTCCGAAATCAGCAAGGCCCTTACAAGTTCGAAGGATTCCGCCTATTCGATGGTGCCGGTCGATGTGCTCTTGAGTACGGAGCTTTCTTCGGAAATGGCGAATCATCAGGAAAAGACCTGGAAGGACGAACTCCGCGAATTCTTCAAGAACGGCGGCATTTTGATGTATCCGATCGTGACTCTGTTTGCGCTCGGTCTGTTGGTTGCGCTGTGGCGCTTCGTGTGGCTCATGGTGGTGGGCTTCGGTGGACTTTCGACAAGGCGCTGCATCAAGGCCTTGAAGAAGGGCGATATCGATACGGCCCGTCAGTTGTCGGCAAAGGCTCACGGCAAGGTGGGCAAGGTGCTCAAGACGGTGCTTGCCAAGAATTATGCAGGCCGCGAAGGTGCCGAGAAGGCTCTCGAAGAATTGTTCAGTGCCGATGTCCCGAAACTGGAATCGGGCCTCACCTGGATTTCAGTGTTTGCTGCGACCGCTCCGTTGCTCGGCCTCTTGGGTACGGTGATGGGTATGATCGAACTTTTCGACGTGATTACGATGCATGGTACTTCTGACCCGAAGCTTTTGGCGGGCGGTATCTCGATCGCTCTCGTGACTACTGAAGCGGGCCTTATCGTTGCGATTCCGCTGCAGTTGATTCATACCTTCTTGATGAACCGCGCCGATGCCTTGCGCACCCGCATGGAAAGCGCTGGTCTCACCGTGCTGAACGCTCTCTGGATCAAGGAAAAGTAGTTGGAAGCCGTCAATCAAATATCGGTCATCGAAGCGGCTATGGCCATCGTGTTTCGCGGTGGCTGGGTGCTTGCCCCTATATTTATTCTGGGGTGGTTCGGCTGGTTCCTGATGATTGAACGCTACGGATATTACTTTATGCTGAGAGGCGGCAACATCAATGGTCTCGGTGGCTTCTGGCGCACCCTTAAAAAGAACGGTGAAGAGGCCGCCTTCAAGAAGCTGGAACGTCGTCGCTATGGTTATTTCTTTGCACTTGCTTCGGATGTGCGTAACTTCCGCGATCAGGGGCCTGTTGCGGTTCGCAATGCGATGGAAGAAACGCGCCACCGCATTTCGGTGAGCCTGTCCAGGTCGCTGCGGACGATTTCCACTTGTGCGGCGATTGCCCCGATGCTTGGCCTTCTGGGTACGGTGTCCGGCATGGTGCATACTTTCGAGACGATTCAGCTTTTCGGTTTCGGAAACCCGGTGCTGTTGGCTGATGGCATTTCCGAAGCTCTGCTCACGACGCAGGCGGGACTCCTGGTGGCGTTTCCGCTGATGCTTGCCTATAACTTCTTGGCGAGCCGCGTCGAAACCGTCGAAAAAGAGGCGTGGAGCGAAGCCCTTAAGTACGAGTCTTATGTGTTTTCCGCTGATGAAGAAAATAACGAGACAGATGAGTCTGCCCCAAGTCATCCTGGAGTGAGTGAAACGAACGACGGAATCCATAGTGAAAATTCTGAGGTGAAATAATGAGTTTTATTCGTAAACGTTCGCAGGATGCAGGTAAGATAGATGTGTCGCCGATGCTCGACATGGTGTTTATCCTGCTCATCTTCTTTATCGTAACCTCGACTTTTACCCGCGAGACGGGTGTTGACGTGACCAAGCCCAAGGCCAGTTCGGCGAAGGACTTGGCGAAGGAAAGCATCTTGATTGGTGTGACGCGTCAGGGCACGATTCACATCAACGAAACTCAGGTGAACCTGACGACGCTCAACACGGTGCTGCGCCAGATGATGGCCGAAGCGCCTGACCGTCCGGTGATTATCGTGAGTGACCGCGACGCTCCTAATGGGGTAGTGGTGGATATCCTCGATGAATGTAATTTGGCCAAGGTCCGCAAAGTCTCCATCTCGGCAAATAAGGAGGAATGATCGGAGATTCGCCTAAATGTCATCCTGAGCTAAACGAAACTTGGCAACTTGTTGCCCTAGTTGAGTTATGCCCTTTGGGTAGGAGCATCGAAGATGCGAAGTCGAAGGATCTAGATTTGAATTTATATGATTGATTTTTTCGCTAAATATTTCCGCTTCCCGCTGGCATTCGTGCTCTCCTTTGTGGTGAGCGCGGTGTTCTTCCTTGCGATTCCGGTCATCAATACGCTGTTCTTCGATAAGGGCGTCAAGACGGAAAAGGAACTGGAGTCGGTGACGGAAGTCGAAGTTCTCGTAAGCGAAAAGAAGCCCGAGGTCAAGCAGAAGGTGCTGCGGACAGTGATGAACCCGAACCCGTTCAAGATTTCGGCGAACATGGGCGTGTCCCGTAGCCAGAATTTCCAGATGGACTTGTCGCTTGCACGCGGTGCCGCAGGCGATGGCGTGGCCGTAGGGACGGGCTCGATGGAGAATGTCGTTTACGAAGCGGGCGAGGTGGATGAACAGGCGCAGGTATTGCGTGAAATCCAGCCGAAGTTCCCCGAGAAGGCGAAGCGTATGGGCGTTTCGGGTTATGTGAAGGTCTTGATTGTGATTGACGTGTATGGCGACGTGGCGCAGGCCCAGGTGCTTACGCAGGAACCGCCCGGATATGGATTTGACAACGAAGCCCTGAAGGCCGTAAGACAGTGGAAGTTTAGCCCTGCGCAGCTGGGCGGTTTCCCCGTGGCGCAGAAAGCCACAAAGGAGTTCCGCTTTGTCAATTAGGTCTATATTATTTTTTGTGCTGACGGCGATTCCTCTTTTCGCTGCTGAAGATTATTTCTTCAAGGCGAACGAGTTGTACGATCAGGGAAAATATAAGGAAGCTGTGCCTCTGTACCGTGCGGCGATTGACGAAGGCCGCTACGAACCTTTCGCCTGGTTCAACTTGGGAAACGCCTTGGTTCAGCTTGACCGTAAGCAGGTGGCGATGGTGGCCTACAAGCGCACCGTGGAACTCCTGCCGAATTTCGAGAAGGCCTGGATGCTCCTGGGCGACCTCTACTATTTAGGGGGCGACGTGGGCGAGGCCATTGCGGCTTATAACCGCGCCATTGAACTCGGCGTGGAATCGGACCATGTGCATTTTGCTTTGGCGGAATGCTACCTGAAGGGCCGCGACTGGACGCTTGCGCAGAAGAATTTTGAACGTGCCCTGCAGCTGAATCCGGACCGAATGGATGCGTGGTACGGCCTTGCCGAAGTCTACGAAAAACTCGGTGACTATGAGTATGCCATCAAGACTCTTCAGAATGCGCTCCAGATGACGGCTACCGCTGGCGCCGATGTGCACTTTACCATGGCCTACTATTACCGCAGCATGGATTCTACGCGGCAGTCCCTGAACGAAATGGAAAACGGCCTTCTGATGGATCCGGAAAATGTCTCTGCCCGCCGCTACCTTGCGCAGATGTACGTGCAGAACAATTCTCCGTGGATGGCCATCTTTACGCTCGAAGAAGGTCTCCGTCATAATAAGGGCAAGGCTGATCTAAACCTTGATTTAGGACAAATTTATTTTAGCCAGAAACGCTACGACGAAGCCTTTGATTGCTATATGAGGGCTTGGCTTGCGGGGAATTCGCAGGGACGCATCGGTGCCGAAAATGTAGGCCACGTTTTCTCGAATGCGGGTGATACCGAAAAGGCCGAGAATTTGTACAAGCGTATTCGCGAAAAGAAATAATCGCGATATCTCCTAAAATTTTCTATATTTGCTTGTATGAAGGGTTACAAGAGTTTTATTATGTTGTCTGCGTTTTGGGCGCTTACAGCATGTGGTGATACGGCATCTTCGAGTGCCGATGATGATTACGTCCTTAGATCGCCTACAGATGCCATCGAGGCTCCGATCAAGGATTATAGGGAAGACCGCGTTTATTACACGACGCAAATCGGAACGCAGGTCTGGTTCGAAGAAAACTTGCAGTACAAGGCTGATCCTAGCTGGTGCTATAACGATGCCGACTCTAATTGCGTAGAATATGGTAGGTTGTATGCTGGCGGACTGGAAAACCTTTGTCCTGAAAAGTTCCACGTCCCCTCGGAAGGTGAGTGGCGTGAGCTGATAGACTACGTCAAGGTTACAAGACCGGAAACGGATCCGATAAAAAGCTTGAAGGAATACTCTTGGCATCCGGGAGAAGGTTTTTTTCATTTCCATCTTCGTGGTGCAGGGTATCGTTGGCTGGATGATTCCTACCAGAAGATTGATGAAGAAGCCTACATGGCAACATCGCAATCCGGTTGTTATTTAAGGATCCTGCCGGGTACAGATTACGACTTCGTTTGCGAGGACTCCATTGCGGGGTTCTCGGTGCGTTGCCTGATGGATTCGACCAATGCGAAGGATATGTTGCCCTCTTGCGGTTCGTCGAATAAGTATGAACTCGTTCACGAAGGCAATGGCTATTATGTCTGCGACGAGAAGGGATGGCGCCCCGCTAACAGGGCCGAATACAATGCTTACGGCAATAAGTGCGTAAACGGTGCCGTTGTCGAAGGTAATTTCTATCAGGACCATTATTATGACCGCTATATTTGCGATGGTGGTCTCTGGCGAGAAGCGACCGAAATTGAGCGCAATACATACGGAAATGAATGTGTCGCAGGCTGCTCCCAAATTATTAAGGGCGTTGTCGAAGATTTTAAGTATTTTATTTGTACGGATTCTGGTTTCCGCAGGACGACCATGTGGGATTTCCAGAAGTCGGATTACCTGAATTCTTCGATTGCGTATGAAACGCTTGTTGATGCTCGTGACCAAAAGAGCTACAAGACTGTTTCTTTGGGCGCGCAAGTGTGGATGGCGGAGAACTTGAATTATGCGGATAGCGCAAGGACTCCGAACCTGAAGGGAAACAGCTGGTGCTATGAGGACAATTCGTCGAACTGTGAAAAGGTGGGACGTTACTACACTTTCTTGGCGGCAATGGATTTGGATGCGTCCTTTGCTGACGATAGTGTCGAATATCCGTTGGCATCCGTCAATCAGGGAATTTGCCCTGACGGGTGGCGTATCCCCTCCGAAGAGGACTGGAATACTCTTGTAACTTATATTCTGGCAACTTACGGAGAAGAGGCTAATGCGTGGTGGACGTCATCGATAACTGGTGATGTCATTCCGAATGATTACTATACGGTCCCTTATGCGATGAAGTCGGTTACGGCATGGAATTTTGAAGCATGGACGGATCCCGCTAATGCGTCTGGATTATCGGTTATTCCTGCGGGGCATAGGACCGATGAAGGTGAGTTTGTTGAAGTCGGAGAACGCGACGGATTTTGGCTGGCTTCGATACATAAGACGCAGTCCTTTATCGCAGGGGCCCCAGCGGGAATGGATCTTGCCAAATCGATCAGTGCACCTAGTGTTGCTGACATGAACACGTGGCAAATCACTGGTTGGAGCTATAACATGAAAATGCGAAAATCCGGATATCCTATTCGTTGCGTCAAGAATTAGCGGAGGTGTCGCTGCATTGAACCGCGGCATGACCTTCAGGGATTTAGAATAGAAAAAGGCACGGAATAATCCGCGCCTTTTCTAATGTTTGTCTTTGCCGAATTACAGCAGGTTCACGATCGTTGCGAACAAGTTGTCTGCCAGCGGGTTCGTTTCGAGGCCTTCGAATACGTTGAACTGGTTGAACATAATCTTGCCCTTGCCGAACGGGTAGAGCTGCAGGTCTGCACCGGTCTTGACTTCGCCTTCCTTCAGCGTGACGGAGCGGGCGAATACGGTTGCTTCGGGGAGTTCGTTCAGCGAGATGCTTGGCATGATGGCCGCCGCATTGTGGTCGAGGACGTGAGCTTCTCCAAAGACGGGGGCGAGTGCGGAACCCTTGGGCAGGTAGTGCAAGCTCAGCTCGTTTGCACCGGTGCTCCAGTGAGATTCAATGTTGCAATCGAACTGGTGACTCTGGTTCAGGTAGTCGATATCTTCCTGCGTGAGGTCGGAGAGCAGGAGCGTCTTGCCGCCGTTCTTCACGACGTCCACGAGCTTGTCGAGGATTTCGTCGGGCCAAGAACTCAGGTTAGCCGTAAAGATAATCTGTTCGGGGCCGGTGAGGGCAGCGAGGGCGTCGCTCGATTCTTCGCTGTTGTCAAGGAAGCAGACCTTCTTCATGGCGCTCTTGACATCGGCTTCGGCGATAACGATCAAGTCTTCGTAGGAAGTATGGATTTCCTTGCCGTCGTTCTTGAGCGTAATCTGCAACTGGTACTTGCCTTCGTTGCGCGGTGCCATGGTCGTGTAGATGCCCATCTGCGTAAGGCTCGTCTTGCCTGCGGCTTCTTCCGGAGAAATCTTGTCGCAGGAAATTTCCTTGCCCTTTTCGTCAATCAGTCGGATTTCGACGGATACGTCTTCGTAACGGCTGTTGTTCAGGAGCGTTACCTGGAAGCTGACTTCGCTCTGCGGAGCGACGACGTGTTCAAGTTCACTGACGAGAGCGCGGCTCGGGGTTGTGATTTCCTTGATGAAACTGTCGAAGCCCTTGCTCACGCGGTTTTCGTCGCACAGGCCGTAGAAGTCCGTGCCGCAGTCTGCCCACTGGTCCAGGAAGAATCCTGCGATTTGCGGGTTGCTCTGGAAGGCGGTAATCTGGTCGAGCTTGCTCTTCAGCGCGATGCGGTTTGCGTCGGCGATAAAGCTCTTGTAGTCCTTCCAGATAGAAAGGTCGCTTTCGACGAACGTTTCGACAGTCTTGATGAAGGTCTTGATGTTCTTCTGGGCCTTGCTGCTGCGCGGGCCTGCGATGTTTGTCGCGTTGGCGGGCAGAAGCGTGTGGTTCTTCAAGGTCACGAGCATCTTGTTGTTGATGTCGCTTGCCACGTTTTCTTCTTCGTCCTGGAAGTGGCTGTCGCCAAGGCCCGTATCGGGAACGGACAGCGGTTCTTCGGCGTCGCGGTCGAAGCTGTGGGCGAGGTAGTGGCTGTAGGCCGCATTCGGCGTCATGCGCGGATTGATGCGGAGCGTCGCGTAGGTCGAAATCTTGTCGACCGAGACGGGCAGGAGCTTGCCGGTATCCTTGCGGAAGTTGCCTTCGTTGTCGAGGTAGATGCTGTTCAGGTTGCTGATGAGCGGGCGCGTCATGTCGACGGGGCTGATGGCGTT